>SXGT01571340.1_pt1 | contig 10123 bp, 9 predicted proteins | sample 3176221 | NCBI WGS metagenome assembly SXGT01 (sample SAMN11356862, study PRJNA531348) | freshwater metagenome | isolation source: freshwater sample F1-120 | place: China: Fuxian Lake, Yuxi | collected 2017-12-25
CCCACCTGCCCCGTCCCCCCCGTAACCGATCACGAACCCGTCGAGCGCCCCGGCGCGCGCTCCGGTCGCGGCCGGATAGCGCCGCGTCCCAGGCGCCCCCGGCAAGAGCGGCAGGGGCCACGGCCCCTCGGCCGACTCCGCGCGCCCCTCGACATAGCGACCGAGCCGCGCATCACGCGCGAGTCCGGCGATCGCACGCCGCGTCGCGACCAGCTCCAGCGCCCTGAGGCGCGGCCGCAGCACCGCGAAGTACGTGCTCCAACCCAGCGGCCGCTGCGTCGCGCCGGCCGGCACCAACGTCGGCGCCACGAAGCCGAGGTCGACCTCGCCGTAGCGAAACGCCGCCTCCTCGGCCGCCGCCGACGCCACGCGCCGCAGCCGCACCCCGCCCAGCCACGGCCGCCCCTCGGCATGCCCGACGAACGCGTCGAGCATGCGCCGCTCGCCGTCGAACGGCACACGCGGCTGAAACGCCCCGCACCCGCCGCCGAGCACGGGCCGCCCGCCCTTCAAAATGGCCGCCTCGGGCCGCGCGAGCAGCGCCCGCAGCTCCTCGACCAAGACCCCGCGCGGACCGGTGAACGCCACCGCGCGCGGACCCGCCTCGCTCGCACGCACGGCCGCCGCAAGTCCGCCGATGGCGCCGCCGTCGGCGTCACGGAGATCGCCGAGCCGCGACCAGCTCGCCACGACATCGCCCGCCAGGACCGGCGAGCCGTCGTGGAAGCGCGCGCCGTCCTGCAGCGTCACCGTCAGGACGCCGTTGGCGAAGCTGCCGACCCCGTGCGCCGCCTCGGGCACGACGCGTCCGTCCTCGAGTCGGAACACGTGGCAGTGGGCCAGCGACGCGACGAGGCGCCCGTCGCGCCCGCGCGCCAGATGCGGGTCGATGGCGGCGCCGAAGTCGCGCACCGGGATCTCGACGATGCCGCCATAGGGACGCCGTCCGCCCCCGTGCGCCCGGTCCGCGGCCCCCGCAAGCGTGACCGCGAACGCGCCCACGCACGCGCCCACGCACGCGAATGAGACCGCCGAACGCCCGCGCGTCACGCAGGCACCACGACGATGAGCTCGGCGACGCGCCCGTCCCAGATCGCGACGACCGCCTCGAGGAAGCCATCGCGATCCACGTCGCCGAACGCCATCGCCGTGACGGGCGCGGCGACCGTGCCACTCCAAATCGGCCGCGCCCCGACCCCCGCGGCCGCCCCGAGCGCGAACAGCGCAATGCGATCCGGCCCCGTGATGACCGTCGACGTGGTCAGCAGCTCGAGCTTGCCGTCGGCATCGAGGTCGGCAACCCCTGCGACGGTCCCGGCCTCCAAGATAGTTTGTACACCAACGATATCGACGCGCCCCCCGGAGCTGGCGGCGATGAGCACCGGCTGCCCGCGCACGCGCCCACGCTCGCGCACGAACTGCATGCTGCCGCGCACGTCGTAGAGCCCGTCCACGGCGCCGACCCAGCGCGCGCTGGCGGTCCCGAAGCGCGCCTCGGTGAGGCCGCCGCTGAGCGCGTCGAACCCCTCGGGCCACGGCGCGATGACGAAGCTGTCGGCCCCGGTCGCATACAGCGGAAAGCCGCGCTGGAAGCTCAGCGGCGCGCGGTCGAGCCCGGTCGCTCCGAGCGTCACCACGATCGGCTCGGCGCGATCGCTCGAGGCCGCGACGAGAACCGTCGTCCCATCGGCGCGCACGACCGGGACGAGCCGCCCGAACGGTTGCCGCGCGCGCCCCGCCGCGGGCGCGAGCGCCTTGAACGGCAGCGATCCGACCTCGACCGAGAAGCCCCCGCCCTCCCAGCGCACGACGCGCACCCCGTCGGGCTGCAGCACCGCCAGCTCCGGCAAGCGATCGCCATCGAGATCGACGATCGCCAAATCGATGATCGGCTCGGTCCCGAGCGCCGCCAAGCTGCGCCGCCCGACCGGCACGATGCGCATCCGATCGAGGCGCACCTCGCGCCGCCCGAGCCCGAGCAGACTGCGCAGCTCGAGGTCGATCGGCGCGTTCGCAAACGCCGTCGCCAGCACCGCCCCTTCGGGATCGGCAAAGGCGTCCCACACCGTCCGCGGCACGACGCGGCGCCGCGCGGTCGCCGCCACGTGCCCCGACTGGATGCGCAGCTCGACGTCGACCCGCTCGGCCGGGTCCTCGTTCGTGCGCGCCCCGAACGCCGGCGGCACCACCCCAGGCTTCACGGCGATGCGCGCCGGCAGCGCGACCTGGCGCATGGCGGCCTCGAGCGCATTCTCGAAAAACGAGACGAACGCGGCCGCCCCCTCCGGACGCAGCCCCTCGGGCAGCTTGTCGAAGCGCACCGACAGCGCGAAGCGCAGCCGATCGGGCACGCCCCCGCCGTAGAGCCCCTTCGCCAGGTGCGCCGCCAACACCGCGCTCGACGACGCCGGCAAGGGCGGCACCGGCAGGGTCGGCAGCGGCTCGGCCGCGCGCGCGCCGGCCCCACCGGCCGCGACGAGCGCGACGAGCACGCAGATCAGACGGACCCGATTCGCCCGATTCGCCAGAGGGACAACGGCCATCGTCGCGCTCGACCTCGCACCCGTCATGCGCGTCTCCTCCGCCCCGGACCCCTCGTGGGCAAGCGCTGTGCGCACTCGGCGCGCGGACCTGCGCGGCGGCCCGAAACCATCGACCGCGACCACTGATTCCGCTAGTACCTCCGATCGCGCCCCTTGGCCAGGAACCCGCGATACCGAGCGCCGCCCCATGAGCCCGGAGAAACGACAAGCGCCGGCACGACCGGGCGCGGCCCCCGAGACCCGCCTCCCCGTGGACGAACGACGCACGCCGCTCCGCGAGCTCGCGCTCCTCTTCGCCCGCCTCGGCGCGACCGCATTCGGCGGACCCGCAGCGCACATCGCCATGATGCGCGACGAGGTCGTCACGCGCCGCCGCTGGCTCAGCGACGCCCGCTTCCTCGACCTCCTCGGCGCGACCAATCTCATCCCGGGCCCGAACTCGACCGAGATGGCGATCCACATCGGCTGGGACCGCCGCCGCTTCGCCGGCCTGGTCGTCGCGGGCCTCGCCTTCATCGTCCCCGCGATGCTGATCACGGGCCTTCTCGGCTGGGCCTACGTCGAATGCGCGGGCAGCCTCGCTCCGGGCTCCGATGCGGACCCACGCGAGGCCTTCGCGAGCGAATACCAAACCGCCGCCGGCTGGCTCCTCTATGGCGCAAAGCCGGTCATACTCGCGGTCATACTCCAAGCCCTCTGGGGCCTCGCCCCGCGGGCCGCTCGCACGAACGGTCTGCGCGCCCTCGGTGCCCTCGCCGCACTCGCCGTCGCCCTCGGCGTGAACGAGCTCGCGGTCCTCTTCGGCGCCGGCTTCGTCGCCATCCTGGCCCGCACGCATCAGCCGCCGACCGACCGCCACACCCGCGCTCACGACCTCGCGTCGCCGCTGCTCGGCCCGCTCCTCGCGGGCAGCGCCCTCGGCACCACCGCGCTCGCGACCGCCGTCACCCTGCCGACCCTCTTCGGCGTCTTCTTCAAGGCGGGCGCGGTCCTCTTCGGCAGCGGCTACGTGCTCCTGGCGTATCTGCGTGCCGACCTCGTCGAGCACCTCGGCTGGATGACCGAGTCCCAGCTCGTCGACGCCATCGCCATCGGCCAGGTCACGCCCGGCCCGGTCTTCACGACCGCGACGTTCATCGGCTGGGTCCTCGCGGGCCCGGCGGGCGCCGTCGTCGCGACCGTCGCCATCTTCCTCCCGGCCTTCGTCTACGTCGCCCTCAGCGCGCGCTTCATCCCCCGCCTCCGCGCGTCGCCCAAGGCCGCCGCCTTCCTCGACGGGGTCAACGTCGCCTCACTCGCGTTGATGGCGGTCGTGACGGTGCAGCTCGCCGGCGCCGCCTTCGTCGACGCGCCGACGGTCGTCCTTGGTCTCGCCGGCGCCGTCCTCCTCGTCCGCACCAAGCTGAACTCGACCTGGCTCGTCCTGGGCGGCGCCGCCGCCGGCTGGCTCGTGCACGCCATCGGCCTGGCAGGCGGCTGAGCGCGATTCAGCGACGCGCCGCCCCACCCAAGACCCACGTCCAGGCCGTGACTCACAGTCAGAACCTGCCCGCCCTCCCCCGGCACGCCAAAGATCCCTTCACTGGGCCCGAAATTGGAACGGCAGGACCACCGAGCGACTCTCGCCCGAAGGCTCCACCGCGAAGCGCAGCTTGCGGACGACGGCGAGCATGCACGCCGGAAGCGCGGCATCGTCGAGAGTCGTCTGCACGACGTGCGCCTCGCTCACGCGCCCGTCGGATGCGATGGTCAGCCCGATCTCAAGCTTCCCCTCGAGCGTCGCGTTCGTCTCGAGCGAACGCGCGTAACAGCGTCTGAGGCCCGCGAGCGCGCGCCGCACGACGGGCGTCACCGACCCCACGTCATCCGGATACGAGGTGGCGCGCGCGCCCGCGGAGGCACCCGCGATGAATCCGAGCGCGACCAGCGCGCATGCGACGTGACGGAGCTGCATCATGGCCAATGGACGCCGGCTCGCCGACGCCCTTACGCGCTACGCGACCCCCAGCTCTCACTCGATGACCATGAAGCGCGTGCGACCCACGATCTGCCCGGCCGCCGTCATCGTGTCGACCCGCCACTCCCCGGTCGGATTCTCCGGCATGTCGGCTTTGGGGAAGTTCGACACGAGCCGAATCTGCCCCTTCGCCCCGCCGTCGCGCGTCCGCGCCTCGACCGTCACGCGCGTCCCATCGGGCCGCCGCCAGATATGCTCGAACGTGTCGCCCTCGCCGCCCGGCAGCGCGACCTCGGACAGCGCATAGAGATCGGTGACGAGCGACTTATGGACGCGCACGACCTCGAGCTTGAGCTGCCCGTCGGTCATCTGCTGCATCCCGACGCCCTGATGCACGACGTAGAGGGGCACCGGCGGAATCGTCACGCGCGCGAAATACACGGCCGCGACGACCCCGAGCATGACCATTCCAATGATGCCCCAGGTCCGTTTCTCGCGCAGCCCGCGAATCGGAAAGTGGAGGAGCCAGAACCCGAACGTCGCGAGCACCGCCGACACGAGCAGCGCGACCAAGGTCGGCACATTGTCGAAAAACGCCGGGATGATGAGGTTGCAACACGCGAACAGCGTGATGCCGTAGAAGACCGCCGCGACCGCCTTGTAGCGCATCAGGACGTGATCGAACACGAGGTCCATCGTCGAGAGCAGCGCGAAGGTCGCGAGCATGATGACGAACCACGCGTTGATCGAATCGAGCGACGACGACTTCCAATAGAAGGGCAGAACGAAGAAGAGCATCCCCTGGTAGAGGTTCTTGAGGACGTACGTCATCCCCAGGAAGCGCAGCTTGAGCGAGGCCTTCTGCGCGACCTTCTCCTTCTGCTCTTTGCCGTGCCCGAAGAAGCGAAACAGGATGACCATCACGAGGAAGGCCGCGCCCAATGTCGCCGCCAGGACACGCGCGTGCGCGAAGCCCTTGGCCGCAAACAGCATCACCATGACGCCGAGCGCGAGCGCGTAGAACGAATGCAGGAACCAGAGCGCGGTGTGATGGCGCTTGGCCCACGCCTTGAGCTTCCCGAAGAAGCCGCGGGGCTTGTCGTCCTTCGGGCCGTTCTTGAGGTCGCCCGTTGCGTCCGAAGGCGGGACGTAGTCGGGCCGCTTCTCGGTCGGCGCCGAGTGAAACGCGGACGAACTCGAAGCGGGCGCCTTGTGTGAACTGTCGGCCATGGTCCGCGGCACCGTCCCTACCCGCTTTTCAGGCGGGCCTCGAGCTCGTCCAACGTCTTGGGCCAGTCGCCCCTCAAGAGGCGCGACAACCCGCGATCGACCAAGAGCTTCCCCCCGGTCTGGCATCCCGGGCAATAGTTCGTTTCGTGGTCGGCGTAGCGGATGCGCATGACGCGCCCGCCGCACGCCGGACACGCCTCGCCGTAGCGCCCATGGACGGCCATGCCGGCGCGAAACGCCGTGACCTTCGCGGGCAGCCCCGCGCCGGCCTCCGCCCGCAGTCGTTCGGTCCAGAGCGTGAGCGTGTCGCGCGTCGCGCGCCAGACGGCATCGATCTGCTCGGCGCTCACCCGCGAGGTCCAGACGACCGGCGAAAGCTCTGCACACCAAAGAATCTCATCCGAGTAGGCGTTGCCGATCCCCGAGAAGACATGGGGGTCGGTCAGCGCGCGCTTGAGCGTTTGAGTCTCGCGCGTGAGCGCCGCCGCGAACGCCTCCCGCGTGACCTCGAGCGGCTCGAGCCCGCCCGGATCGAACGCCTCCCAGGCCCGCGCGCCTTCGGCGAGGTGAACCGACGCACGCCGCTTGGTCCCCGCCTCGGTGAGGACCACGGTTGCGGTCGGGAAGTCGATCGCCATGAGACCGATCTTCCCCGGAATCGCCGCCCCGGATTTCACGAGCTTGAGCCGGCCCGCGATCATGAGATGCAGCACGATGCAAATGGGCTCACGAAGGCCGCGCAGCGGCTGCCCGCGAGGTTCGTCGCCCGCGAGCTCCCACACGATGCGCTTGCCGACGCGCCGGACGCCGGTCAACACGCGCCCCGCACACGCGCTCACCGGCGGCGCCACGCTGCGCACAAGAAACGGACTCGCGACCCGAATGCGCTCGATGGGCTGCCCGACGAACAGCGCCGCGAGCCGCTCGACGTACACGGTCACATCGGGCAGCTCAGGCATCGCCTGCGCTCAGGGCGCTACCTCGACGCACTGCAAAACGAGCGAGCGCGTTTCGCCCGGCGTCGAGCAGCGCTCGCTCAGCGGCCACACCCAGTCGCCCCCGCGCACGACGATGGCCGCCGTCGCGCCCGCCTCGATCTTCGAGCACGCGACGATCGCCTGCGTCGGCGCGATCGCCTCGGTCTCGACATGGCCGTCGATCATCGCCTCGGCGAGGTCGAACTCGCCGCTGCACGTCTCGTCGAGCCGAATCTGAATCGGGCACGCACCCGCGCCGCACCCGGTCGTCGTGCAGCGGCAGGGGGGGATCTCCCCTTGGAACGAATCGCCGCCGCAGGCCGCCACCGTTCCCAGGCCGAGTCCCATCAGCAGGCCCGCCAACACCGCGGCCATCGCGGAATGCGTCATCATCGGCGCGAGGTTCCTCTCCGGCGTCGTCGTTGTCAACCGCGACCACGGATGCTAGCGTTTTTCCGCTCGCCAAGTGCGCCAAGCGCTTGCTGCGCCCGACAAGCGCGGGGCGCACGCCCGTCGCGGAGTTTCCTCGGAGGTCGTCCATGAAAGCCACGCGAATTGCCCTTTCGTTGCTCGCCTCGACGGTGCTCGCCTCGCTTTCCGCAGGCCGGGCGCTGGCCGCCGATCCCTGGAAGGCCAACGGCGGCGACTGCGACCAGACGGCCTTCAAGTCCCCGCTCGACGCCTCGCTCAAGCACATCAGCGAGTGCGTGAAGCTCTGGGAGGCCTACAAGAGCAGCGTCAAGGACGTGAAGGGTCTCTATAAGGAGAACGTGTCGCTCGCGATGCAGCTCCTCTATCAGAAGGGCAGCGACGACGACGCAGCCATCGCCAAGATCGCGCTCGGCCGCCTCGGCGTGACCGACCTCCCGGCCCGCAGCGCGAAGGCCGGCTCGAAGGCGGGCACCAGCGGCGGAACCAAGGCCGCGGACGACGGCACCCGCAAACCCTACGCCCCGCCGACGCCCTCCAAGGCCGACATCAAGGCCGCCGACGCCGCCTTCAAGACCGGCTACGGCGCCTACCAGAAGCAGAAGTTCGACGTCGCGCTCAAGTCGTACCTCAAGATGGTCGACGTCGCGCCGGGCTACCACAAGGGCCACTACAACGTCGCCTGCGCCTATGCGTTGCTGGGCGACGAAGCCAACATGAACAAGTTCCTGCAGAACCTGCGCGACATGGCGGCGGGCGGCGACGTCGACGCGAACAAGGTCCTGCGCACGGCCTGGAGCGACACCGACTTCAAGGACATCAAAGACAAGTCGCTGAACTTCAAGCGCATCACCGGCTACACGCGCGTGCTGCTCATCAACGACATCCCCGAGCAGGACGAAAAGAACTTCAAGAACCTGACGACCCTGTTCGAGAAGCTCGGCTACAAGCCCGACACCAAGGACTCCGACAAGAAGCCGCTCAAGAAGCCGCACATCTTCTACCTCGCGCACGCCGACCACGCGGCCTACGCGGCCCGCAAGCTCATCAAGCACGACAAGACCGTCGTGAAGCTCATGGACGACCCCGAGGCGCTCAAGGGCTACGACATGGTCGTGCAGTGGAGCGACGACATCAAGAAGGGCGAGGAGCAGGAGAACGACTGGGTCAGCGCGCCGGACAAGGCCGACAAGGAGCTCGCGGCGATCGCGACCAAGCAGGACGAGATCCTCATGAAGCCCGACCAGGCGATCGACGAGGTCGACGCGGTCCTGCAGAAGCCGGGCGACGTGGTCGACGACGCGACGAGCAAGGTCGACAAGACCAAGAAGTCGGTCGACAACGTGCTCGACGCCCCCGACAAGGTCAACGACCAGGTGGCCCGCGTCAAAGGGCTCTGCAAGTCGCGCACGTGGGCCCGCCGTCCCTTGCGCGTCCTTGCATGCGATCTTGCGTCGCGTGACGCGCCCGCCGGGGCTTCGCGCTTGGCCGTGCGTCGGGTCCGCCGCGCGCGCGCTTCCTTTCCGTTGACGTCGTCTACGGCCCGCGCGAGGATTCCGGCCTCGCCGACGCCGACTCGCGCAGCGGCGCCCTCTCGGAACGGACAGAAGCGATGACGAACGCGATGGAATCGAAGTCGGTGCTCCAGGCCCTGGGCGGCCTCGGCGTGACCGAGCTGATCTTGATCCTCCTCATCGTGCTCCTGGTCTTCGGCGCCGGGAAGCTGCCGCAGCTCGGGGACGCGCTGGGCAAGGGGATCCGGAACTTCAAGAACGCCACCAAAGGCGCCAAAGAGGCCGTCGACGTGACCCCCAAGGCGCTCGAGGACAAGGACGGCAAGGCCGCCCGGACCGTCGAGGTCGACGCGACCGAGAAATCCGAGAAGCGCGCCTGAGCCGCCTGTCGTCGGGCGGCGCGTATCGCGCCCTACCCGGCCCCATTGCCCAAGTGCCCGTGTGAATGACCGCTCGGCGCGCCGTCACGGCGCGCAACGCCGCGTGAATAAGCGCCGAACCGAGCCCGTCCGTAGGCGTTTCTTCGGGGCCATGTTGCCCTCGTGATGTCTCTCACGACGGAGTTCGGACCATGACGCGGCGCGTTTGGGCGGGAGCGGTTCTTGGTTTTGGCTTGATGGCTTGTGGGCCGATGCCGGGCTACATCACGGAGCCCGAGGCTCCCACGCCGTCGGCGCCGCCGGCCAAGGCGGAGAGCCCGCGGGTGCCAACGCCTGGCCCGAGCGACGAAGCGGGGTCGGAGGTTGTCTCCGACCCGCTGCCGACGACCGACCGACCGAGCGTCGCGCGGGCCCCCGAGCGCCGCGAGGCTCCGCCTCCGCGCGACGCGTACGACCCCGCGGAAGACCAAGACGCGCCGCCCGCGCCGAGCCAGCCGCCGATCTTCCGTCCCTCGCAGCGCATCCCCGAGCCGCCCGCGACCAAGTCGGGGATGCAGACCATTCGGCTCGATGACGACTCCTACTACCTGGTCGATGCGGCGCGCGGCGTGTGCTTCTTCCGGCACAAGGACGTGATGGCGCCGGTCGACTGCGGCAAGATCCCCGAGTCGGGCGGCGAGGACGCGCCGGCGCCCGAGCGCACGACGCGCGCCCCGACCCAGCCGCCGCGCCTCTCGCGCCCGCCGATCCAGCCCCCCGCCCTTCCTCCCGAGCCGGAGCCCGCAGCCGAGCCCGAGCCGGAACCCCCGACCCAGCCGAGCACGCGCCCGCCGCAAGCGCCCAAGCTGCAGGCGAGCCCCGACGAGATGCTGCGCTTCGAGCGCGCCTACGACGCCATCTTCTGCGATCGCAAGCGCGGCGACACGACGCCGCCCGACCAGCGGATCCGCGCGCAGGGCCTGACCACCGCGCGCTACGAGGCGATCGAAGGCTGGTGGGCGGACGACGAGAACGCGTGGTGGACGCTCACCGAGCGTGCGCGACGGTCCTGCAAATAGCCAGGACGGCGACGAAAGACAAAAAAGCCCGGAGC
>SXGT01623743.1_pt1 | contig 10122 bp, 8 predicted proteins | sample 3176221 | NCBI WGS metagenome assembly SXGT01 (sample SAMN11356862, study PRJNA531348) | freshwater metagenome | isolation source: freshwater sample F1-120 | place: China: Fuxian Lake, Yuxi | collected 2017-12-25
GCGTGCGCGTCGCGGCTTCGCGGGTCAGCGCGAACATCTGCGGCAGCACGTCGTCGAGCGTCTTCGTGCCGGCCTGCACGTCGTTCTTCAACGTGGCGACGGCGAGGCGAACCTGTTCGCCGGTGAGCTCCTTGGCCCAGTCGGCGAGAGCGTTCACCGCCTTCACGAGCGGCTGGTAGGAAGCGAGGGAACGTTGGTTGGCCGAACCGAACAAGCCTTGCAGGGCCTTGCCGATGCGCGCCGGGAGGGAACCGAAATCGATCTTCATGACTACGGGAATGCGGTACGGGAATGCGGAAGGGACGCCGGACGAACCGGCGGGCATCGGCCGACCAACGGGCCGGCGATGCGGAATCGACGCGCGCGCGGCTCAGGCCGTGGGCGCGCGCGCCGGCGGCAGTCCGCGCGCGGCGACACTGCGGGTGCGCGGCTGCGGCCGCGGCACGTCGACACCCGTCGCGACCGACGGCAACGAGACGTGCCGTTCGCGGCCGACGACACCACCGTGGGCGTGCACCTCGTCGCCGCCGACCACGACTTCGATGCGCTGTTCGCCGAGGGCCCCGCCGGCACTCGCCGGCATGACGGCACTGGCGAGCAAGACGAACAACACGAGCGCCGGCAGCCAATGCAGGCCGCGACCGCGCCATTTGGGCCGCGCTCCCGAATCGCTGCGTCGATCGTTCATCGCCGCACCTCGCGCAGGCGCAGCACGCGGTCGATCATGTCGAACAGCAACTGCTCCGGAAACGGTTTGGCCAGGAAGCCGTCGGCCTTCTTGATGTCGGCCATCGACAGGCGCGCCGCGCTGTTGAGCAGGATCGGCACGGCCTGGGTCGATGGTTCGGCGCGCAGGCGTTCGATCACCTGCAAGCCGTCGAGTTCCGGCAGTTCGTAGTCGAGCAGGACCAGGTCCGGCAGCAACTCGAGCGCCGCCGTCACGCCCGCCGCACCGTCGTGCACCTTGAACGTGCGGAAACCGGCGCGCTGCAGCAGCAGTTCGACCGCCGCCGCGAGGTCCTCCTCGTCGTCGACGATCAACGCCAGCCCGCGGCACGCCTTGCCGCCATCGCAGCCCGCCGCCAGCAGCAGCTGCCGCAAGCGCAGCGAGGTGTCGAGCCCGGCCTGTTGGAAGCTCTGCTCGATCTGCCGCTTCAGTTCGCGATTGAAGCGCTTCACCGCCATGAACTGTTCGTAGTCCGGGAACGACGGCTTGATCTCCATCTGGTCGTGCGCGTCGACGCCGAAGTAGAACTCGCCGGGCAGCAGGTGCTCCTGCAGCAGCAGCTTCATGAACGGGTAGTTGCGGTTGCCGAGCCGCAGCGTGTAGCGATGGCACGGATGGCCCGGGATCGCTTCGGTGGTCTCCTTCTGGAACAAGGCGAGCAGCGCTTCGGTGCCGGCCTCCTTCGGCGCTTCGATCGGTCGGCGCACCCGGCCACTGCCGTAGGCGAGATCCTGGTAGATCGCGATCGCCTTCTGCAGCAGTTCGGAGTTGAGCGCCGACAGTCTCATCGCGCACAGCCTCCGACTTCGGGTTGCGCGCGATGCAGCGCGCCGCGCAGTTCGGCGATCGTCGTCTTCGCTTCGCTGAGGCGCGCGCGCAGATCGTCGACGATGCGCACCATCAGCGACGGGTCGGTGAACATCGCGGTGCCGACCTGGACCGCGCTGGCGCCCGCGGCGACGAACTCAAGCACGTCCTCGGCACTGCGCACGCCACCGACCGCGAGGATCGGCACCCGCACCGCCGCCGCGATCTGCCAGACCATGCGCAGCGCCACTGGCTTGATCGCCGGGCCCGACAGGCCGCCGATCGCGCGACCGAGCACCGGCCGCCGCTTGCGCCAATCGACCGCCATGCCGATCAGCGTGTTGATCGCAGTCAGACCATCGGCCCCACCTTGTTCGGCGCCCTTGGCGATCGCCACGATGTCGGTGACGTTCGGCGACAGCTTGGCGAACACCGGCACGTTGGCGACCTGCTTCACCGAACGCACCGCGTGTTCCGTCATGCGCGGGTCGGTCGAGAACAGCAGCTTGCCTTCTTGCACGTTCGGGCACGACAAGTTGACCTCGAGCGCATCGACGCCGGCTTCGCAGAAGCGCGCCGCGAGGTGCACGAAGTCATCGACCGATTCGCCACCGATGTTGACGACGACGCGCGGACCGAAGCGGCCGTCGCGGCGACCGCTCGCCGCCAGCTGCTTCATCTTCGGCAGCGACTCGGCGAGGAAGTAGTCGACGCCTTTGTTCTCGAGGCCGATCGAGTTGAGCATGCCCGACGGCGTTTCCCAGATGCGCGGCGGCGCGTTGCCGTGCCGCGGCGCGCGCGTCACCGTCTTGCTGACGAGACCGCCGACGTGGCCGAGTTCGCTGAACTGGCGACCTTCCCAACCGGAGCCAAAGGTGCCCGATGCACTCAGCACCGGGTTGTCGAGTCGCAGGCTACCGAGGGAGGTCTCTAGCACGATGGGTCAGGATACCGGCCCCTGTTTCGGCTTGCGATCGTCGCGCCACAACAGGAAGAACAAGCCGATCGCGCCGACCGTGATGCACGAGTCGGCGACGTTGAACGCCGGGAACGTCCACTGCACCGGCCAGGTGCCGCTGAAATACAGGAAGTCCCGCACGGAACGGTCGTCGCGAATGAAGTTGTCGTAGAGATTGCCGAGCGCCCCGGCCATCACGAGGCCAATCACCACCTGCTGCACCTTCTGGGCGCGCGCGGTGTTGCGCACGAACCACAGCAGCGCCACGACCGCGCAACAGCGCACCACCATCAGCGGCACCGTCGAGTTCTGGAACAGGCCCCAGATGGTGCCCTTGTTGCCCCAGGTGACAAGGTCGAAGCGCAGCGAGCCGTCGAACACGTTCCATGGCTCGCGGTGGCCTTCGGGCAGATGCGCCTGCCCCCGCTCCTTCGCCACCCGTTCGAGCATGGCGAACACCACCTGCTTGCTCCACAGGTCGAGCGCGACCAGGGGCGGGAAGGCCCAGAAGAACAGGCCTTTGCCGCGAAAGCTGCCGGGCTCCTTGGCGATCGGCTGGGCGGTCGCACCCGCGGCCACAACGCCGCCGCCCGAAGCACCAACGGGCTGCGTGCCTGGGTTCGGGGCCTCGGCGGACACGGGACTACGCGATCTCGCGGTTGCGTTCCTCGGTCTCCTGGTGGCGCACGCAGTAACGCGCCCACGGCAGGTACTCGAGGCGGGCCTTCGGAATCCAGATGTCCGTGGCTTTGGCGGGCTTGGGCTTCTTGCCGTCCTTGCCGGGCTTCTTCGCGTTCTCGATCTCTTCGTTGCACAACGGGCAAACGCCGAAATCCCAGTCGCCGATGCCCTTGATGCGATCGAGGGCTTCTTCGATCAGCTTGATCGTCTCTTCCTCGTTTTCGATCAGGCCCAGCATGAAGCCCTGGTCGTAGTTGTCGGTGCCCTGGTCCGCGAGATGGTCGACCGAAGCATCCTGGTCGGAAGCCCGCAGGGCCTCGTCGCGCATCGAACCGACATCGCCCTTCAGCGACGCCAATTGCTTCTCCAGGACGGTTTTGTATTTGGTCAGCTCGGTCTTGTTCGGCTTGGTCATAGGTGCTCTGCGGTCGGCGAACGGCCGCGCACTGGCGATCAACTTTCGGAGTTCCGGCGTGACCGCAACTTCCGGCGACCACGAAGGGGCGGGGACGATACGTAGCTCTTGGGGGGTGGTCAAGGCGGCGGCGAGGCTTCGTTTGCCGACCACGCAATTCCCGCAGCCTGTCCCGTCCGTGCGCCGACGGAACACCTACCGGAACCGACCAGGGACAACCCGTGCGCCACACCCCCGTGCCCCCCATCGATCCCAACAGCCAAGGTCCAAGCACTAGACTCGGCCGGAGCGGCCGCGCGCGCTGTCGCCGGGTGCCGTCGCGAGCTAGCGTGACGGCATGCACCCGGCCGCCGCACCGCAGCAGGCGCTCGCCGACTTCCTGGTCTACCTGGGCGTCGAACTGCAGGTGTCGCCGCACACGGTGACCGCCTACCGCAACGACCTCGGCCGGCTGCTGCACGGCCGGGGCGAGCTGCCCGATCGCCAGGCGATCGACCGCCACCTCGGCTCGCTGCTGGCGTCGCACGCGCCAGCTTCGATTGCGCGCGCGGCGGCGGCGATCCGCGGCTTCTACCGCTTCCTGCATGCGGAAGGGCTCGCCGCCGACGACACCGCGGAAGGGCTGCTTGGGCCCAAGCTCGAACGCAAGCTACCGAAGGCGCTGACCAAGGCGTCGATGGCGAAGCTGCTCGACCACGAGCCTGACTGCGAGCTCGGCGTGCGCGACCATGCGCTGCTGCATCTGCTCTATGCCACCGGCTGTCGCGTCAGCGAAGCGACCGGGCTGCGCACCCACAGCGTCATCGCCGAACACCGGCTGGTGCGGGCGTTCGGCAAGGGCAACAAGGAACGGCTGGGGCCGATCGCCGACACCGCGTTGCAATGGCTGCTGCGCTATCTGAAGGAAGTGCGGCCGACGCTGCGCGCCCGCGCTGCGCGCGATCCCGGCGATGTGTTGTTCCTGTCGCGCACCGGCCGACCGCTCGACCGCGTGCGCGTCTACCAGATCGTGCAGGCCGCATGCGCGCGGGCCGGTCTCGCGGTTGCGTGCTCGCCGCACGCGCTGCGGCATTCGTTCGCGACGCATCTCGTCGCCGGAGGCGCGGACCTGCGCAGCGTGGAGGAGATGCTCGGCCACGCCTCGCTGCAGACGACGCAGGTCTACACCCACGTCGACCACGAACGGTTGCGCGCCGTGCACTCGAAACTGCATCCGCGCGGCTGAGCCGCCGTCACTGCTTGCGGTCGAGGCGCAGCAGGCACAAGGTGTCGTCGCCGTGCGCCCGCGGCGCCTGCACCACCCGCACGAAGGTGAACGCGCGCAGGGCCGCCGCCGCCTTGGCATCCTGCTGCAACTTCGCCAGCTCATCGGCGCGCAGCACGAGCCAGTGCACCGCCTCGGGCCGCTCCCGCAGGAACGCTTCGAGGCCGGCGCCGGGTTCCTCGGCCAAGGCGATCACCCTGCAGCCCGGATGCGGGTCTGGCCGCTCCTGGTGCCAGTGGTTTGGCCGCAGGTAGCACATCAGCGGACCGTGGCCGTCGATCGCCCCGACGACGACGCCGCGGGCGCCCAGCGATGCCAGCACCGAATCGCGTGCCGTGCGCCACGGCGCGCGCTGCCCCTGGTAGGCGGTCAGATGCAGGAACGCATCAACCGTGATCCAGACGAACACCAGTGCCGCCGGCAAGGTCGCCGCCGTCGCGCGCAACCGCATCGAACCGGCGACGTGCGCATGCACCGCGCGATAGGTCTGCACCAACACCAGGGCCAGGAGGCCGGTCATGCCCGGCAGGGCGAGCAGCAAGCCATCGCCGAGCGGCCACCCGAACAGCAGGTGACCGAGCGCGAGCCCCACCGTCGGCACCGCCGCGAACAACACGAGGCGCGTCTCGTGGCGCGCGACTACGAAGCCGGCCGCGGCCCCGAGCACCATCGCGAGTCCGAAGTGCGGCGAGTACCACAGCCATACCGGCGCGGCGATCGCGAGCAGGATCGGGGCCACGCGGCTGCGGGTCGCTTCGGACAGCCGGCAGGCCAACGCCGTCACCACGGTCCACAGCAGCGTCGGATCGCAGCCGATCGCCACCACGAACGGCAGCACCGTCAGCGCGCGGGAGCGCAACGGCACGAGGCCTGCCAGCAAGGCCGCCGTGAGCCCGCACGACAGCGGCGCCATCGACTGGCTGGCAGCGATGTGCGTCGGATGCAGCGCGAACAGCGCCGCGCCCAGCAACGCCGCCGAGGGCCCGACCATGCGCGCCAGCAGCACCGCCAAGGCCGGCACTGCGAGCACGCCGCAGAACGCGAACGGCAACCGCAGCCAACCTTCGCCCACGCCAGGCAACACGTGCTCCAGCAACGCGCGTTGCGCGAGATGCACCAGGGGCGACTGGCTGGCGCCATCGGCGAAGTAGCCATGTTCGCCATCGAGTGGCAGCGTGATCGCCCGGAACGTCGCCGCTTCGGCACCGCTCCACGACCACTGTTCGATGCGGAACAGGCGGAGCGCGATGGCGACCGCAGTGATCAACAGCAGCAACGCCCGCTGGCCGCGCGTCCAGCCTGCCGGCGACGCCGCCCCGTCGGGTGGAGTGGGCTTTGGAGCTGGATCCTCGGTGGCGACCATGGCAGGAGCGGCGCACGATACGGTGTGGATCGCGCGACACCATCGCGACGTCGCCGACCCGTTGCGGCCCGAGCACCTCGCTTCGCCCGCACTCCCGTCATTGCCATGCGGCGGCGTGTGCTGCATCGTTGCGTCGTGCCCGCTGCCCGCACTCCCACGACGACGGCGCAACTGCTGGTCGCGATCGCGCTGGCGTTGCTGTGTTCGGTGGCCTTCCTGCGCGACTCGCTGCTGCCGGGACGCGCGTTGGTGCCGCATCCGCCCGAGCTGCTCGACGTGCCGATGGCGCAGGCGATCGCGCAGGGGCGGTTCGACCCGGACGACGCGTATCGCGGCAACGTCGCGATGACCGACAAGTACCTGCAGTCGTTGTGCTGGGACCGGGTCATGCAGGATCGCTTCGCGGCCGGCGAAGTGCCGCGGTGGACGCGCGACATCGGCGGCGGCGCGCCGTTCGTGCCGCAGATGGCGCAGCCGTTCCAACCGATCAACGCGCTGCTGTTGCTGCTGCCGAGCGAACAGTGGTACGGCTGGTGGTTCCTGCTGCACCAGGTGCTGTTCGGCACGCTGGCCTACACCTTCCTGCGACGGCTCGGCTGTGGCCACGGCGGTGCGCTGGTCGGCCTCGTTGCCGCGGTGCTCGGCGCCTGGACGCAGTGCAAGCTGCACCACAACGTGATCCTGACCGCAGCCCTGTCGCTGTGGCCGATGCTGTCGGCAGCGCACGCGCTGTGCGCCGACGGCGTGCGCGGCCGCGCGCGCAGTTTCGCGATCGCCTGGCTCGGCCTGTGGGCGGGGCTGTCGTGGTCGTCGGGCTTCGTCGTCGTGAGCCTGCAGGCCACCTACATCACGTTGGCGCTGGCCATGCTGTTCACGCTGCAGGCCGAACGCGGCGACCGCCTGCGGCGGCTCGTGCCGGTGGGCCTCGGTCTGCTGCTCGGGGCGTTGCTGGCGGCGGCGAACATGATCCCGGTGCTGCTCGCATCGAGTGAGTCGGCGCGCACCGGCACGTTCCACATCGATCGCTTGCGCGAGCTCGGCGTGGAGTGGGACCACCTGCTCACGGCAGCCTGGCCGGATCTGCTCAGCCAGGCGTCGACGTGGTTCGCGGTGGCAGCGTCGGCGCCCGGGGCGTTGGTCACGCCGATGCCGCTCAGCCAGCTGGTGCTGCTGCACCAACCGCTGCGCCCCGAGGACAACAGCGCGTTCCAGAGCTGGGTGGAGACGTCGTTCGCGGTTGGGCTCGTGCCGTTGGCGGCGGCGGCCGCCGCGTTGTTCGATCGCACCCACCGCGCCGTGGCGTTGACGTTCGCCGCAATCGTGCTGGTCGCGTTCGGCATGGCGACCGCCGACGAACCGTTCTTCAGCCTGGCGCGCGTGCTGCCGGGAATGACGGCGGGCGACCTGCGCCGGCTGCTGTTCCCGGTTGCGATGGGACTCGTCGTGCTGTCGGCGCTCGGCGCCGACGCGCTGTTGGTGCGCGCCAAGAAGACGACGTTCGTGGCCGTGCTCGGCACTGTCGCCGCGCTGTCGGCGGCGATGCTCGTCTGGCTGTGGCTGCACGCCGACGAAGCCGACTTCGTGCGCGCGATGGTCGGCCTCTACATGGCCGATGGCGACCATCCGAACGTGCTGCCGCTGCAAGGCAACTTCGACGCGGCGCTGCAACGGACGCTGCAATTGCTGCAACCCGGCGAAGCAGCGCACAACCACGCGCTGCTGTGCACAACGATGTGGCGCGCGTTGCTGGTGGCCGGGCTCGGGCTCGGCGCCTGCTGGCTCGCTGCCCCCCAGCGAATCGTCGTGTGGCTCGCGCTCACGATCGGCGAACTGCTGCATGCGGGCGCGGGACCGGTGCAGACGGTGCCGGCCGAACGCGTGACCACGCCGCCCGCGGTGCTGCAGCCGGTGTTCGCGTTGCACGAGCCGAACGGCGTGCGGCCGCGCCTGCATCGCCTGGTCGAGCCGGGCAAGTCGGGCGCCTCGGGCTTTCCCGGCAACCTGCCGGGCTTCCTGCGCCTCGAAGATGCGGGCGCCTACAACCCGTTGCCGAGCGCGCGCAGCGAAGAGTTCTTCGATGCGATCGATCCGACCGCGGGCACGGGCGGCGTCGGCATCGGCGCCTTCCATGACGGCAACGCGCTCGCGCATCCGCTCTGCGATCTGTTCGGCATCCGCTTCGTGCTGGTCGACCACGCGGTGCCCGCGTCGCCGACCCGGCGTGACTGCACGCCACCGGGCACCGGCGCGTTCCGCCTGCTCGAACGCACGACGACGTTGCCGCGCGCCACGTTCGTGCGCACCGTCGACCTGATCGCCGACAAGCAACCGCGCTTGCTGACGCTGGCCGACCCGACCCGCGACGTCGCCCACCGCATCGTGCTCGAGGATGCGGCGGCGAAGCAGCCTTCCGGGCCGGCGGGCGACGCCACGGTGACGATCGTGCGGCACGCCGACGAGCGCGTAGAGCTCCAGGTCGAAGCCACGACCGATGGCTACGTGCGCCTCGCCGATCCGTGGGATGCAGGCTGGACGGCAACGCTCGACGACCAACCGACGACGGTGCACATCGCCGACCACTGGCTGCGCGCCGTCTACGTTCCCGCCGGGTCGCATCGCCTCGTCTTCACTTACGACGGCGCCCGCGTGGTCTGGCCGCTGCGGCTCACCCTGCTCGCCTACTGCATCGTGCTCGTGCTGCTGCTGCGCGGCCGGAGGAACGCATGAACGGTCGTAGCACCGCCCTGCTGTCGCTCGTGCTGCTGCCGCTGCTGTGGCTGTGGCCGTCGGTGTTCGGTGGCCGCGTGTTCATGCCGTACGACGTGGCGCAGGCGCCGCCGGTCGGTCTCACGCTGTCGCCGGAGCAGATGGCGCACGCGATCGATGGCGCCAACTACGACGTCACTGAGCCGCCGATCTGGTTCGTGCCCGAACTGGTCTACGCCGGCAACGAACTGCGCGAGGGGCGTCTGCCGGTGTGGAACCCGCACGCGCGCGGCGGCGCACCGCTGCATGCGCACGGACTGATCGGCCTGTGCCATCCTCCCAACTGGCTGGCGCTGTTCGCCGACGATCCGCGTTCCCGCCTCGGGCTCGTCGCGTGGTTCGATCTTGCACTCGGCGGCCTGCTCGCATTCGGCTTCTTGCGGGCGCTCTCGCTGTCGCTGCTGGGCGCGTGGTTTGGCGCCGTGGTGTTCCAACTGTCGGCACCGATGGCGGCGAACGCGTTCTTCTGGATGCGCCTCGCGAGCTTTTTGTGGTTGCCCGGCGTGCTGTGGTCGGTGCTCGCGGTGGCGAGCGGCGAACGGCTGCGCGCGGGTCCGCTGGCCGCGTTGGCGGCGACCGTCGGCATGGCGTGGCTCGGCGGCTTCCCTCCGTTCGCGATCACCACGTCGTTGCTCGGCGCTGCCTTCGCGGCGTGGCTCACGCTCGATGCGTGGCGGTGTCGTGGTTTCCCAGCGGCGCGCGCGGTCGGGGCACGCTTGCTGCTCGGTTTTTTGCTCGGTGGCATGCTCGCAGCACCGCAGTTGCTGCCGTCGGCAGCGTTCTTTCCGCACAGTGCGCGGCAGGTTGCACCCACCGTGCCCGAGCTCGCGCACAGCACCTACGAGGCGCACGGGTTGCTCGGGCTCGTGCTGCCCAACGCGTTCGGGCATCCCTCGGCGCAGGCGGACTGTCCCTACGGCAAACAGAACGTGCTGAGCTTGCTGCTGACGACGCGTACGGGACCCGAGGGAAGGCCGGCGGAGCCGAACTTCAACTGGACCGAGTACTCGATCTACTTCGGCACCTTGGGCTTCTTGCTCGCGGGCACCGGCGCACTGCTCGGGCGCTCGCGCCATCGCGCCTTCGCCATCGTGGCGCTGCTCGGCTGCGGCGGCCTCGCGCTGTTCGTGCCCGGCGTGCA
>SXGT01070254.1_pt1 | contig 10121 bp, 8 predicted proteins | sample 3176221 | NCBI WGS metagenome assembly SXGT01 (sample SAMN11356862, study PRJNA531348) | freshwater metagenome | isolation source: freshwater sample F1-120 | place: China: Fuxian Lake, Yuxi | collected 2017-12-25
GCCCGACAGCAGGGCGCGCACCGGGGCGAACGTGTCTCCGGTCACCCAGCCGGCCCAGATCAGTTCCCCCAGCGCTGTTTTGAGGTCGCCCTCGGATAATCCGTCGGCCAGTTGGCGGAAGAAGTAGGCGCCACCGTGGTCGAGTGACGCCATGATGGCGCGGTGATGGTCGTTGAACTCGATCTCGGCGGGCGGGGCGAGCGTCATCGGCGCCGTGTCGCCGAGGTGGAAGGAAATCCAGCCGTCGGACCCGCCGATCTGACCCGAACCCGACCACGTCACCTCACCGGAGGCCAACAGCTCGTCGAGCATGGCGGGTTGGTAGTCGGCCACTCGCTGGGGGAGCACCAGCGTCTCGATCGCCGATGCCGGCAGTGCCTGGCCGGCCAGCTGCTCGATCACGACGGCCAGGCCGTCCACCCCACGGTTGCGGGTGGAGCCGACATGCTGCCACGCGGGCAGGAACCGGCCGTAGGCCGCGGTGCTGACCGGCTCCACCGCGGCGCGCAGGGCCGCCAGTGACCGCCGCCGCAGAATCTTGAGAACCGTGGTTTCACACCATTGCCCGGAGGATCCGGCGATCGCCTCGGTGAACTCGCCGCGGATCAACCGGCCGTCACCGGCCAGCCGGCCCAGTACGTCGGCGGTCACCCGGATACCCAGCCCGAACCGGGCGGCAGCGTCCTCGGTGCTGAAGGGTCCGCGGGTGCGGGCGTAGCGCCCGAGCAGATCGCCCAGGGGATCGGTGACGGTGTCGGTGAGGCCGGCCGGCACCCAGACCGGTACCGCCACTCCGACGCCGTCGCGCAGCAGCGCGACGTCTTCGACGGTCACCCACCACGTCGATCCCGCGTAGGACACCGTCAGTGCCCGGCGGGCTGCCCGCAGCCCTTCCAGCCAACCGCCGATATCGTCCTGCGCGCAGCGCTCGACGATCTCGGCCTCGGTGAGCGGCCCGAGCAGGCGCAGCAGATCGGCGACCCCCTCCGCGTCACGGACGGCCCGATCGGCATCGAGATGCTGCAGTTGCCTGGTCGTCGCGGTGACGACATCGGGGTCGAGCAGGTCGCGCAGTTCCACCCGACCCAGCAGCTCGGCCAGCAGCACGGTGTCCAACGACAATGCGGCGGCGCGCCTTTCGGCCAGCGGGCTGTCGCCCTCATACATGAATGCGCCGACGTACCCGAACAGTGCGGCGGCGGCGAACGGTGAGGGTGTGGCGGTCTCGACCTCCAACAGCCGGATCTTGCGCTGGGCGACCCTGCTCATCACCTCCGTCAGCGCGGGCACATCGTAGACATCCTGCAGGCATTCCCGGACGGTCTCGAGCACGATGGGAAATTCGGGATACTTGCGGGCCACATCGAGCAGCTGCGCGGCGCGCTGGCGTTGGTGCCACAGCGGGGACCGCTTGCCGGGGTGGCGGCGCGGCAGCAGCAGTGCCCGGGCGGCACATTCGCGAAAGCGGGATGCGAACAGCGCCGAGCCGCCGACCTCGTCGGTGATGATCGGTTCCAGCTCGTCGGCATCGAACACGAAGAGCTCAGCCCCGGGCGGATCGTCGCCGCCATCGGGCAGGCGCACGATGATGCCGTCGTCGGAGGCGGTCGGTTTCTCGTCGATGCCGTAGCGTTCCCGCAGCCGCCGCGCGACCGCCAGCGCCAGCGGGCCGTGCACGCGTAAGCCGTAGGGGGAGTGCAGGACCACCCGCCAGTCGCCCAGCTCGTCGTGGAAGCGCTCCACGATCAAGGTGGTATCGCTGGGGACGGCGCCGGTGGCCTGGCGCTGTTCGTCGAGCAGCTGCCACAGGTTGTCGGTGGCGAACTCGTCGAATCCGGTCTCCTGGCAGCGCTTGCGGAAGTCGTCGGAGCCCAGCTGGGCGAGTTCGCCGGTGAACGCCCCGACCGCCGCGCCGAGTTCGGCGGGACGTCCCACGCTGTCACCGCGCCAGAACGGCAGCCGGGCGGGCAGGCCCGGTGCGGGCACCACCAGCACCCGGTCGTGGGTGATCTCGGTGATGCGCCAACTCGTGGCGCCCAGCGAGATCACGTCGCCGGGCCGCGATTCGTAGACCATTTCTTCATCGAGTTCGCCTACGCGTGAGGGCTTTTCGGACTCGGACGCGAGATAGACGGTGAACATGCCGCGGTCCGGGATGGCGCCACCGGAGGTGACCGCCAGCCGCTGGGCGCCCGGCCGTGCGTTCAGGGTTCCGGCGTCGCGGTCATAGACCAGTCGGGGGCGTAGCTCGGCGAACTCGGTCGAGGGGTACTTGCCGGACAGCAGGTCCAGCGTCGCCTCGAAGGCGCTGCGCGGCAGGCTCGCAAAGGGGGCGCTGCGGCGCACCGTATCGAACCAGGCATCGGCGTCCAGTGGCTCGAGTGCCGCGGCGGCAACGGTGTGCTGGGCGAGCACGTCCAGCGGGTTCGCCGGAACCCGCATGGTCTCGATCTGGCCGGCCCGCATCCGTTCCACCGTGACGGCGCAATCGATCAGATCGGTGCGATGCTTGGGGAAGAGCACACCTTGGGATATCTCGCCGACTTGGTGCCCGGCCCGGCCGACCCGCTGCAGGCCGCTGGCCACCGACGGCGGCGCCGACACCTGGATGACCAGGTCCACCGCGCCCATGTCGATACCGAGTTCCAGGCTGGAGGTGGCGACGACTGCCTTGAGCCGACCACTCTTGAGGTCATCCTCGACCAGTGCGCGCTGCTCCTTGCTCACCGAGCCGTGGTGGGCCTTGGCCAGCACGGTCGGTGCGCCGAAGCTCTGCCCGCTGGCCATGACGTGTGCCGGCGCGCCGGCTGCCACCTTCGTGTTGTGCCCGCCCGGCAGTTCGACACCGTTGCGTTCGGCGTGAATCTCGTTGAGCCGGGACGTGAGACGTTCGGCGAGGCGGCGCGAATTGGCGAACACGATCGACGAGTGATGCGCCTCGACCAGGTCGACGATGCGTTCCTCGACATCGGGCCAGATCGAGCCTTCGGTCAGATTCGTCATGTCCGGCACCGGAACCTGGACCTGCAATTCGAAGGTCTTGTCCGCGGGCGGGGCGACGATGGTGGTCGGAGCCGTCCCGGCCAGGAACCGGGCGACCTCCTCGGCGGGGCGCACCGTCGCCGACAACCCGATCCGCTGCGCCGGCCGTTCCAGCATGGCGTCCAGCCGTTCCAGCGAAACTGCGAGGTGCGCACCGCGTTTGGTGGCGGCGACGGCGTGCACCTCGTCGATGATCACGGTGCGCACACCGGCCAGGGTGTCGCGCGCCGCCGAGGTGAGCATCAGGAACAGTGATTCGGGGGTGGTGATCAGGATGTCGGGGGGCCGGGAAATCAGGTCACGGCGGTCTTTGGGGGTGGTGTCCCCGGAGCGCACGCCGACCGTGATGATCGGTGCAGCCACCTCTGCGCGTTCGGCCACCCGGGCCAGCCCGGTCAGCGGGGTGCGCAGATTGCGTTCGACATCGACGGCCAGTGCCTTGAGCGGCGAGACGTAGAGGACGCGGGTGCCGGCAGCCGGCTCGCCGGGATGCTGGGCCAGGTCATCGATCGCCCAGAGGAAGGCGGCCAGTGTCTTGCCCGAGCCGGTGGGGGCGATGACCAGCGTGTTGTCCCCGTCGGCGATCGCCGACCAGGCCTGTTCCTGGGCCGCGGTGGGCGCCGGGAAGGTGCCACGGAACCAGTCCCGGGTCAGCGGACTGAACCGGGCCAGCGGATCGATCTGGGCGGGCACGTCCTCCATGGTGCACCTCCGTACCGACAAGTGATGATGACCTGCGCAAACACCTGTTCATGGCGCTCCGACAGGCATATGCTTCCTACGAAGCCGTCAGTTTCGCTCACGACGACGACTGAAGGAGTCAGTGATGCGACTGTTCAAGATGCTCGCCGTGCCCGTGCTGATCGGCGCGGGCCTCACCGCAACCCCCACCCCCCTCGCCGTCGCCGACTGCACCAGCACCGGTGGCACGACCATCTGCTCGCAGGGCGATGTCCGCGGCTCGAACACCGGCGACGGGCCGAGCGGTTCGTCGGGGCCTTACGTGCCGTACCCGTGCGACTACGACTGGACGGATTGCAACGACGCCTGGGGATGGGAGATCGACGTCAATCTCGACCCGGACTTCGGCGGGCCGGGTGGACCTGTCGGACCCGATATCGGACTGCCCGGCGGCGGCCGGCCCAACGCCGGCGGTGGCCGCGGCGGCGGGCGAGGAGGCGGCCGCCGATGAACGACCAGAGATCGATCGAGGAGAGCAGCATGCTGATCAATCCCATCCCGGCACGGCGGGTACTGGCGGGGGCGTTCGCCGCGCTCGCCGTGTTCGGTTCCGTCGCAACGGCATCCGCGGAGCCGCTGCCTCCGCCTCCACCGCCGCCCAACTGCACCGCCGCGGATCTGGCCGGGGTGATCGCCGGTGTCACCGCGGCGACATCGGCCTATCTGTTCACCCACCCTCCGGTGAACGATTTCTTCACCGGTCTGAAGGGAAAGACACAGGAGGAGCGTCGGGCCGAACTCGGCACCTACCTGGACGCCAATCCGCAAGTCCGCGATGAACTTCGGGGTATCCGGCAACCCACCAGGGACTTCCGCGCCCGCTGCGGCGGCTAACGGTTCGGCGCCGACACCGCCGCGGCGAGGGGTGCCGGGATACCCGGCACCCGCCCGACGGCGTCGAGCAGGCTGTGTGCGCAGGTGTCGGCGACGACATCGGCGTCCAGGGTGGGGTCGAGCACACGCTGGCGGCACAGCTCGAAGGTGAACGCCAGCCAGCCGTACACGGTGGCCCGCAGGTCGCGGGCCGTGGTGCCGTCCAGCGGGCGGCCCGCACCGGCCCACAGACGCTCGATGATCCGGTCGGCCTGTTTGGCATTGGCCGTCTCGACCAGATCGTCGACGCCGCCCAGCACCGGATCGGTACGCCCCATGCCCAGGTATGCCGCCCACGCGCCGTGCGGATGCTGCTCGTCATAGTGCAGATAGGCGAGGACCCCGGCGCGGACCTGGCCGAACAGCGACTGCCCGGGATCGGCCGGGGCGTTGGTGGCTTCGAACAACCGCTCGCCCTCGGCGCGGACCACTGCGGCGAAGAAGGCGCGTTTGTCCGGGAAGTAGTGATACATCAGGGCGCGGGACACCCCGGCACGTTCCGCGATCTCGTCGATCCGGACTTCGTCATAGGGGCGTTGACCGAAGACCTCGGCACCCAGGATCAGCAGTTCGCTGCGTCGATCGCCGGGGGAGAGCCGGCGCCGGGTTTCGCCCACGCAGGCATCGTAGTGCGCGTGCAGTCTCTCGCTGAACATGCGTGGCCGGCCGTCCGTTCTGTCACACTGCCCTCATGATCCAGGGCTTCTCGCATATCGGCATCGGCGTCACCGACCTCGACCGTTCGATCCGCTTCTACACCGAGGTATTCGGGTTCGCGCAGCTCTATCAGCTCGACTTCGACAACAACGAAGTGGCCGCCACCATGGAGCAAGAGGGCCGCTTCCGTTCCGCGATGCTGATCCGCGACGACATCCGGATCGAACTGTTGCAGTGGGTCGACGTCCCGATCACCGGATCGGGGGAGCGCAAGCCGATGACCGAGCTCGGTTTCACCCATCTCTCGTTCCGGGTCGAGGACGTCGACGGCCTCACCGAGGCGATCCTCGCCGCGGGCGGGGCTCTGGTGGAGTCGACGCGCACCGTGCTGGGTGATGCCGCAGACCCGACCTCGGGCCGGTTCATCTACCTGACCGACCCCGACGGCACCCGCATCGAACTCATGCAGAACGTGCCCGATCTCTCCGGGATCAGCGCCGCCGACATCGCGGCCGCGGCCGGCGGCTAGATCGTGCCGCCCGGGAACATCGTCTTGACGGCCTGGGTGATGTCCTGGCGGGCGGCCGACTCACTGGTGGGGTCCAGGGAGCTGATCGCCATCACGTAGCGCCGGTCGGCGCCGATCACGCCGGTGGACACGTGTAGCTGGTTGGGGCCGCTCCAGCAGCAGAACCAGCCCTGCTTGACCGCCACCGGTTCGGCGTAAAGCCCCTCGGGGATGCCGAACCGCTGTGGGTAGCCGTCATTGCCGGTCGGGGTGGATTGCGCGAGGTTGCTCATGATGATGCTCGCCTGTTGGGGCGGCAGCCCGCCGCTGCCGTTCAGCAGCATGTCGTAGTAACGGACCAGATCGCCTGCGGTGCTTGTGGTCACGTCCCAATGCCCGTTGTAGGGCGCTGTCGTGCCGGTCAGCCCGTACCGCGCCTTGATGCGGGCGATGACGGCGTTGCCGCTGCTGCGATCCCAGAAGTTCTGGGCCGCGCTGTCGTCCGAGGAGCGCAGCATGGCGTCGAGTGATGTGCGGTCGGCAGCCGAGAGCGTGGTCTTTCCTTCCGCTTCCTGCAGCAGCAGGTCGTCGGCGATGAACAGCTTCACCACGGACGCGATCGGGAAGGACTGATTCGCCCCGGTCGAAGCGGTCTGACCCGTGTTGCGGTCCAGCACCACCGCGGTGATGTCGGCACCGGACCTGGCCGCATCCGCGGCGGCCTGCTGCACGCGCGCCTCGAGCCCATCGAACGGTGCCAGCGGCTGGGCAGGCGGCGCCGCGGGTAGTGCAAAAGTGTCGACCGGAGCCTGCGGGGCGCTCCCGGTGCCCGGAGGCGCACCCCAGGACTGCGCCGTGCCACCGTTGACGAGCAACGCCACACCGACGATTGCCGTCACCGTCATTGTGCGATGACCAAGCCGCCGACGCATATGTCTCCTTCGAGCAGATTGTGAACCGGGGAGCGGTTTTATCCCTGTACCCACCCGTCACCACCCTAAACGGCGAGCCCGGCGGTGGCTCATCGGCGATATCGACACCCGTCCTGCACCGGTAGGCCCGGGGCTGTGTGTGCATTCGATATGAGTTGTCGCCGCGGATCCCATCGCCTGCCTAGCGTGAGATAGGACCCGCCACCGGAGTCGGTCCGCCGATTACGTCGTCCCGGTCAACGCCGACGTCGTCGAGTTGGATGCGGCCTTCCTTCCGGACGAGGACGCGATCGCCGACCCGCTGGGTGTGAAGGGACTCGCCGAACTGCCGGTCACGGCCGACAAGGTGCTCTGAGCGCTCTCGCGAATTCCGCACAGCGCATGCGTTGCGTGAGGTTTTGACCAGCTATCGGGCTGACGCTGTTGATTCGTGCTCTCCGACCGCGCGTGCCGGTGCCGAAATCTCCTTCGCCGGAGAAGTATTGGTAGTTCCTATGAGTCCCATGACAGCGCCGGTGCGCGCTCATACCGTTGAAGGTGTGAAGAGGTCTGGCTTCGCGAACTGCGAACCGTAGAGATCACATCATCTGAGAAACAACGGAATATCTCGTCGACGTCAACGCTCTGCCCCGTCCGGCGCACACTCACCCGGATCACTCCCGCTGACGCAGTGACACATCAGCAGGGATGGCCGAATCAGAAGGAGAATTCGACATGCAGAAGACACTCATCACCGCGGCGACCTTTGTCACGTTGGCACTCGGTGCTTTTGGGCTGGCGAGTACCGTCTCGGCGGCGCCGTCGGGGGCGTCGGCCACCGAGACCGTGGAGGAACTGCGGGCCCAGGGGTACAGCGTGCAGGTGAACGGCACCCGCAACGGCCCGATGTCCAATTGTTCGGTGGACGCGGTGCGCGGAGCGTCCGATGACGCCCCGGGCGCCACGGTGTATGTGGATCTGTCCTGTTCCACCGAGTACCTGGACTGAGCGTGACTGCTCGGCGGCGCGCCGTGTTGTTTCGCGCTCAGCCGCCCAACGCTCGCTGGTAGCGCCGCATCCCGGAGATCCAGCGATCGTAATCGGTGCCCTTACCGCGGTACATGTCGAGGACCGACGCATGCGGCAGCACCAGGAAGCGGTCTTCGCGGATGCCGTCCAGGGTCGCCGCCGCCACGTCCTGGGCGCTCAACACCTCGCCGGCGGTGGTGATCGATGTGGCGGCGACTCGCGCGGTGGCGTCCTCGGAGTCGGTGATGGCGTCCAGCAACGGTGTGGCGACCCCCATCGGGCACACGCACGTCACACCGATCCCGTTGTCGCCGTGTGTGATCGACAGCCATTCGGCGAACCCGACCGCGGCATGTTTGGACACTGCGTAACCGGCGGCGCCGACCTGGGTGAGCAGCCCGGCAGCCGAGGCGACGCTCACGAAGTAGCCCCTGCCGCGGGAGATCCAGTCCGGCAGCAGCGCATCGGCGGCCCGGATGTGCGCGCGCAGGTTCACCTCCAACACCCGGTCCCAGTCGTCGTCGGCACCCAACCCCGACGCGCCGATGACACCGGCGTTCGCGACGTAGATGTCGACAGGACCGAATGCGTTCCGCGCGGCATCGAGCAGGGTGGCGATACCGGCGACGGAGGCGGCGTCCGCACCGACACCCACCGCGCGCTCGCCGATCCCGGCAGCGGTCGCTGAAGCGCCGACGGCGTCGATATCGCCGGCCACCACCGACGCTCCGGCGTCGGCGAATTGCTGCGCCAGGGCACGCCCGATTCCCGAACCCGCCCCGGTGATGACAACGACCTTGCCTTCGATCTGCATGGAACGTGTCTACCGCATCGATCTTGGTCGCTTCGCTCGCCCCGTCGCCAGTTCGCGCAGCTCCCGCTTGAGCACCTTGCCGTAACTATTCTTCGGCAGTTCGTCCACGTAGACGTAGCGTTTCGGGCGCTTGAACCGGGCGATCCGCTCCAGCAGGTGGGCATCGAGGGCATCCTCGGCAGCCGTGCCCACGATGAAGGCCACCACCACCTCGCCCCACTCCTCATCGGGTGCCCCGACGACGCAGGCTTCCACGACACCCGCGTGCTCGATGAGCACCTCCTCGACCGCGCGCGGATAGATGTTGCTGCCGCCGCTGATCACCACGTCCTTGCTGCGGTCGCGCAGGGTCAGGTAACCGCGCGCATCGAACGATCCCATGTCCCCGGTGTGCAGCCAGCCGCCGACCAGCGTGGTCGACGTCGCCGCCGGGTTGTTCCAGTACCCGGACATGACGACATCGCCACGGCAGGCGATCTCGCCGATCTCATCGATGGCGGCCGGGTTGCCGGTCGCGTCGAGCACCGCGACCTCGACACCCGAGCGCGGGTAGCCGACGGAGCCGAGCACCGCGTCATCGGCATCCAGGTGATCCTGCTTGCGCAACCCGGTGATGGTCATGGGGGCCTCGCCTTGGCCGTAGAGCTGGACGAAGATCGGGCCGAAGGCCGCCATCGCCTTCTTGAGACTGTCCACGTACATCGGGCCGCCGCCGTAGACGACGGTCGCGAGATTCGCCGGGCGTGGCCGGCCGGTGGCGACCAGCCGCTGCACCATGGTGGGCGCCAGAAAGCAACTGGCGCCGGGGTGATGGTCACACAGGTCGAGGAACTCCTCGGGTTCGAATCCGGCCGAGGCCGGAATGACCTGCCGGGCACCGCGCAGGATGTAGGGCGCGATGTAGAGACCCGAGCCGTGCGACATGGGTGCGCCGTGCACCAGGCTGGAATTCTCGTCCGGGCAGTCGAAGTCGGCCAGATGCGACACCGTCATCGCCATCAGATTGCGGTGCGAGAGCATCGCGCCCTTGGATTTGCCGGTGGTACCGCTGGTGTAGAACAGCCAGGCCAGGGCGCCTGGATCGGTACCGGCCGGGACCGCGGGGGCGGATACCAGGCGGGCTGCGTAGGCCGGGGAGTCCATATCCTCGACCGCCACCTCGGTGACCCCCGCGAGCCCGGCGGCGATCTTCGGTGATGCGAACACCACCGCGGCGCCGGAATCATCGAGGATCTGCGCCATTTCGAGCGGGTGCAGTTTGAAGTTGATCGGCACGACGGCGCAGCCGGCGGCCCACACGGCGAACATCAGCTCGATGATCTCGGGCCGGTTCTCGCTGGCAATGGCGATCCGGGCGCCGGTGTCGCGATCGGCGCCCACCGAGGCAGCAAGCCGCAGCGCGCGGTCCCGGAGTTCGGCGAAGCTGTGCAACTGTTCGGTGCCGCGGTACACCGCGCCGCGCTCCCCGAAGCGTGCCGCGGCCTGGTCGAGCACCGCAAACAGATTCACCGGGCGACCCACTCGGAGGTGAGTGCGAAGTCAGACA
>SXGT01067023.1_pt1 | contig 10120 bp, 7 predicted proteins | sample 3176221 | NCBI WGS metagenome assembly SXGT01 (sample SAMN11356862, study PRJNA531348) | freshwater metagenome | isolation source: freshwater sample F1-120 | place: China: Fuxian Lake, Yuxi | collected 2017-12-25
TTATTAGCTTTCCACCATTATCTTTACTGAATAAACTAAACATTATTGCAAATTTTGAGCTAACCTACACAGGCGATTTGCGCTGTAAAGCAGTGCATCTGAAATCAAGAACGGAAATAATTACCGATGCCCCAACTGACAATTTGGGTAAAGGCGAAGCATTTTCGCCTACAGATTTAACTGCTACTTCATTGGGCACTTGCATGCTTACTACTATAGGTATTTCGGCACAAAAAAACAATTACAGTATTGATGGTGCAAGTGCAGCAGTCACCAAGGTTATGGCTGCCAACCCACGCAGAATAGCTGAAATAATAGTGGACTTATTTTTTCCTGCCAACAATTATACTGAAGAACAAAAAAAGATGATTGAAACTGCCGCCTTGCATTGTCCGGTGGCGAAAAGCTTGCACCCGGAGTTGGTACAGACTGTAAAATTTGTGTGGTGATGTAAAACAAAAAAAGTCAAGCTAAAAGCGTGACTTATAGAAAAGAATTAAGGGCGAAACGCACTTACCCTTTTACTTCCTGTGTTTGAACGCTGCCGTAAGCCGGACATTGTTCATGCGATTTGCAGGATGAGAAAATCATTGCTGAACTAACTAATACAACGAGGATGATTGCAACTTTTTTCAAGGGTGAAGTGTTTTGTGTGTGAGTAATCATTTAACTATAACTGGCGCAAAGTTAGAAATATTGTTTATTCCTACGGATATAATGAAACAAAGGTTATCAACATTTTTTAAAAACCTTTGCAACTGAATAACAAAAGACGAGATTTGTTTTTAATGTTAGCACAGATTTCAAGAATTTACGCTAATTTGTGAAAACTGAGACAAACAAAATAAACTATGACAAATACCGTTAATCCTTCTATTGATCCAAGCTGGAAAGCTGAACTTATAAATGAATTTACTGCTGATTACTTTATTAAATTGAAAGAGTTTTTGGTTACTGAAAAACTGACACAACGTATCTTTCCTCCCGGAAATAAGATTTTTTCTGCATATAACCACACGCCTTTTGATAAAGTGAAAGTGGTAATTCTCGGACAAGACCCCTACCATGGCGAGGGACAGGCGCACGGGCTTTCTTTCTCAGTACCTGAAGGCATAGCCAAACCACCATCATTGGTTAATATCTTTAAAGAGATTCATGCTGATTTAGATTTACCTGTTCCGCAAACAGGTAATCTGGAGAAATGGGCCGATCAGGGGGTATTGTTACTCAATGCAACGCTTACCGTTCGCGCCAACCTTGCCGGGTCGCACCAAAAGCGAGGTTGGGAAAATTTTACGGATGCCACCATTAAAAAACTATCAGACAAAAGAGAGAACCTTGTGTTTATTCTATGGGGAAGATTTGCACAGAACAAAGAGGTGTTGATTGATGAGAGTAAACATCTTATCCTTAAATCTGCGCACCCTTCTCCACTTTCAGCTTACAATGGTTTTTTCGGATGCAGGCATTTTTCAAAAACGAATGAATATCTTCGCAGTAAGGGAATTGGGGAGATTAACTGGAGGGTTTGAATTTATTATACAGAGATGCACAGAGGTTCACTGAGTTTTATTGTTTTAATTAGTTCGTTCTGCTTACTATACTTTAACTCCTCTGCGCAATACCGATTCTTTGAACTGGAATTGGTTCGTAACGACAGCATTATTTCGCAAAAGCAATTCAGGAAGTTAACAGGTTTTAAAAATGAGTTTGTAAGCGACAGTGCACAGAAAAGGGAACTGCAAGACATTATTCTCCGACTGAACGACTCTGGCTACCTGAGTGCCAAGGTGGATAGTTCGCGCAATACTGATTCGCTGCATTTAAAGGCTTGGATTACTTCTGGCGAGGTATTTCGATGGGCAACTATTAAGGCAGGCAATGTTTCTGAGGATATATTAAGCCGTGCAAACTTCCGTGAAAAAGTGTTTTTTGGCGAGCCTATTTATTTTCGAAGTGTTACCCGACTGCAGAAACGCATTATTGCCTGGTGCGAGAATAATGGATATCCCTTTGCTTCGGTTAAATTAGACAGTCTTAAGATTACACAAGGCAAACTAGAGGCTTCTTTGAACCTGAAAAAGAACGGACTGTTTTTAATTGACAGCCTTGTAATTAAGGGTAATGCCAAAGTTCGCTCCGTTTACCTCTTCAACTATTATGGCATTAAGCCGGGCGATTTATATGACGAGAGCCAGGTGCGAAAAATTTCTATCCGAAGCAAGGAGCTTGCTTTTGTGCGTGAAAACCAAAGTCCGCAGGCTCTGTTCACAAAAGATAAGGCTAAGCTGTTTGTATATCTGGATAAAAAAGGAGCCAGCCAGTTTGATGGTATTCTTGGCGTTATGCCCAATAATGCAGAAACAGGAAAAGTGCTCATTACTGGTGATCTGAAACTAAACTTGCTCAACTCATTCGGCAGGGGCGAAACGGTGAGCATAAATTGGCGAAAATTGCAAGCCCAAACACAGGATTTGAGAACACAGATTGTGTATCCTTTTCTGTTTAATACACCCTTTGGAGTTGATGTAAAGTTTGACCTTTACAAGAGAGATACCACCTTCATCAATATTAATATAGCAGGTGGTTTGCAATACCTTTTCAGTGGGGGAAACTACCTTAAAGTATTTATAGACAGCAGAACCTCTAACTTACTGAGCAATTATGGATTGGAAAATGCAACTTCCCTTCCTCAGTATGCCGATATTAAGACGCTTATGTATGGTATTGGTGCTAAGTTTGAGAAGCTGGATTACCGATTTAATCCCCGTAAAGGTTTGCGCCTAGTTACCAACCTTCAGGCAGGAAACAAGACCATCAGACAGAACGCCAAAATCAATCCCGAGGCCTACGAAAATATTAAGCTCAAAACCCTTCAGATTAATGCCGATTTACTTGCGGAATATTATATCCCTTTGGGTAACCGCAGCACAATAAAAACTGCTTTGCAGGGTGCAACTATAATTAACCAAAACCTTTTTCAGAATGAGCTGCCCCGCATTGGAGGCCTTAAAACCCTTCGCGGGTTTGACGAGGAAAGTATTTTTGCTTCTCTTTACAGCATTGCCACTGCTGAATACCGCTTTCTGCTGGAACAAAACTCTTACCTGTTTGGCTTCTTTGAACAGGCTTATTATGAAAATACCAGCCGTGACAAGCGCATATTCGACAGACCCTTTGGCTTTGGGGCGGGTATTACGTTTGAAACCAAAATAGGGATTTTCTCGCTTACGTATGCCCTGGGTAAGCAGTTTGATAATCCTATTGAATTCCGCTCGGGCAAGATACACTTCGGGATAGTGAGCAGGTTTTAAAATAACTAAAATCACCTATCCAACGTTTACCCTAACTTTACCATCGAAAAACATTCTCTATGACTGACAAAGAAAAAGAAGAATTTATACGCAAAGCTTTTGATAAACGCGACTGGACCGAGATAAAAGGCAACGACAGCTGGATGATATTTAAAGTAATGGCTGAATTTGTTGACGGCTTTGAGAAACTGGCACGTATAGGCCCCTGCGTATCCATATTTGGGTCTGCACGCACCCATGTAAACAAAACACATTATAAACTGGCCGAAGAAACAGCCTATTTACTTACCCAATCAGGCTTTGGAATAATAACAGGAGGAGGACCCGGAATTATGGAAGCAGCCAACAAAGGTGCAAACCGTGGCGGTGGCCACTCAGTAGGATTAAACATTGAACTGCCTTTTGAGCAAAAAGCCAATAAATACATTGACAACGATAAACTCATTTTCTTCGATTATTTTTTTGTACGAAAAGTAATGTTTATGAAATATGCACAAGGCTTTATAGTATTACCAGGAGGCTTTGGCACACTGGATGAATTGTTTGAAGCCCTTACCCTTGTTCAGACCCAAAAGGTAGCTCGCTTTCCGGTCGTTCTGGTTGGAAAAAAATTCTGGGGCGGTATGCTTAAATGGATAGAAGAAGTAATGCTTGAGGAAGAAAAAAACATAAAACAGGAAGACCTTAACCTCTTTCGCTTAGTTGATACCCCTGAAGAAGCAGTAGAGCATATCAATAACTTTTATGCGAAACACAGGCTGAAACCAAATTTCTAAAAAAAGCCAAATAGTAAAGTAGCCAAGTAGTAATATGTATACTAATTGGCTATTGGGCTACGTGGCTAATTTTTTTAAATGAAACGAATTGACATTATAGTCCCACCCGAAATTGCCTCCTCAGATGAAGCGCTTGCAAAAGCTATTGCTCAAAAGTCGGGCATATCAGAAAAGGAGATAGGCTACTTCCGCCTTATCCATAGGTCCTTTGATGCACGCTCCAAGCAAGTTAAAGTAAACCTCAGCTTTGAAGTATTTGTTAAAGGCGAGCAGGTAATTAAAGATGATTTTATTCAGCGAAAGAACTACCCCGATGTAAAAAATAAAAAGCCAGTAATCATTGTAGGTGCCGGACCTGCGGGATTTTTTGCAGCGCTGAAACTAATAGAAAAAGGAAGAAAACCCATTATCGTAGAGCGAGGCAAAAACGTACGCGACCGCAGAAGAGATTTAGCAGCCATACATAAAGAACACATTGTAAATCCCGACAGTAATTACTGCTTTGGCGAAGGTGGTGCAGGTACCTACTCCGATGGCAAGCTCTATACCCGCAGCAACAAACGGGGAGATATACGCAGCATTCTCTCCGTATTTGTGCAGCATGGTGCCAGCGAAGAAATACTGATTGATGCCCATCCTCACATCGGTACCAACAAGTTGCCGCAAATTATTGCCTCCATGCGACAAACCATTTTAGATTCAGGGGGTGAAATACATTTTGAAAAGCGGGTAATCGACATCATTATAAGGGACAATTCAGTAAAAGGCGTTGCCCTCCACAACGGAGATAAAATAGAAGCCGATTCGCTCATCCTCGCTACCGGACACTCGGCCCGCGATATTTATGAGTTGCTCCAAAGCAAAGGAATTCTGCTCGAAGCAAAACCCTTTGCAATGGGCGTTCGGGTTGAACACCCTCAACAACTTATTGACAAAATACAATACCACTGCGACTTGCGACATCCTTATTTACCTGCTGCTCCATACAGCGTTGTGCAACAAATAAACGGACGTGGTGTTTATTCGTTCTGTATGTGTCCGGGCGGAATTATTGCTCCATGTGCTACCGCACCGGGCGAAGTAGTTACAAATGGATGGTCGCCCTCAAAACGCAATAACCCTTTTGCCAATTCAGGAATTGTAGTTTCGGTAGAGCCCGAAGATTACAAATCATTTGAAAAATACGGTCCGCTTGCCGGAATGAAATACCAGCAGGCATTAGAACAAGCTGTTTGTACCTCAGCAGGAGGAACACAAACCGCTCCGGCCCAACGATTGGTGGATTTCACAAAAAACATACTCTCCCTTGACCTGCCCGAAACTTCTTATCAGCCCGGAGTAAAATCAGTGATGATAAAAGATGTGTTGCCTGCGGAAATCTCCGACCGTTTGCGTGAAGGTTATATTGAATTCGGAAAAAAGATGCGCGGATACCTGACCAATGAAGCCGTTGTGGTGGCAATTGAATCACGAACATCATCTCCTGTAAGAATACCGAGAGATAAACAGTCTTTGCAACATCCTTATATAAAAGGTTTATACCCTTGCGGAGAAGGTGGTGGTTATGCCGGGGGAATTGTTTCTGCTGCTATGGATGGCGAGCGATGCGCAGAAGCAATTAACTGATGATCAATTAGCTAATCAGCTAATTATTTAATACGCTAATTAAATAGCCCCTGCTTCCATTTTAACAAGGTGTGCAAGATTACCTATGACGCGATTGTGCTTTTTCACAAACGGATTATCCATATCCCACACATAACCGGCAAGTACTGAACAAATCTGCTTTTTGATATTCAAATCAACTTTAGGCGAGAAGAAAATATCCTGCAAAGTGCCGTCATACCAACCGGCTACATAGGAGCGGAAAGTATCAACTCCCTGCTTCATGTGTTGACTAAAATCTTTTTCCCAATCTACTTTTTCGCCCTTTATCTGGCGGCACGCAAGCTTTGCAGCCACGGCACCCGATTCGGTTGCAAATGTTACACCTGACGAAAAAACAGGATCCAGAAACTCACTGCTGTTCCCAGTAAGCGCATAACCATCTCCGTAAAATTGTTTTACCGAAATACTCCAGCCTTCAATTGTTCGTGGCTCAAAAACTAACTCTATATCTTTAAAGCGTTCGCGCAAATGCTCGCAATCTTCAATTATATTGCGGTATTGCACCTCATTACTGCCTGTAAAATTCTCAAAAAACCAATTATTACCAACAAAACCAAGCGAAGTTATTCCGTCAGAAAACGGAATAACCCAAATCCATACATCGGTATGGTGAGCAATGATTGTAATACGGTTTCCATCAATATTATCGGGGCGTCTTACATCTTTCACATGCGCAAACAATGTTTTGCGTGCCGGAAAATTGGAAGGTTTATTCAAATCAAACAGATTAGGTAAAACACGCCCGTAACCGCTTGAGTCGATAATAAATTTTGCTTCTATCTGTCTTTTATTTCCGTTGGCATCTTCAACCATAGTAAGCGAATTGGTTCCGTTCATTTGAACATCAACAACTCCTGTTTCATAATAAATAGAAACACCTTTCTTTTCTGTTTCATCAGCCAGGGCTTTGTCAAACTTAGCGCGGGGAACCTGCCATGTCCATTTCCAGCCATCAGTAAATTGCTCCGAAAAATTGAAATCACACATTTTATCATCTTTCAAAAATTTAGCGCCAAATTTTTCCTGAAAACCTTGTGTTTTTATTGCGTCAAGCAAACCTGCATCTTCCAGATGAACCATACAACGAGGCAAAAGACTTTCGCCTATTACAAAGCGAGGAAATTTCTGTTTCTCAACAATAACTGCGTTCAATCCATTTTTCTTAACCAACGAAGCAGCCACAGTTCCCGATGGACCAGCACCAATCACCAATACATCCGTCTTTTCTATTTGCATTGAACTAATTTTCTGCAAAATTAAATTTTAACAACAATAAATCCCCAAATTATTGAAATCATTTTCCTTGCATTTATAGATTCGCTGTACAAACAAAAGAAACAAATCATTAAACTTGCATCCTTTTTCGAAAAAACAGGATGGTAGTAATAGGCAACAGATATTTAAATCTCGGAAATTTTAAAACGGTTTTATTTGATGGCGACAAAATCGCCATCGATAAATTGGCATTGAAAAATGTTGATGACAATTACAAGTTCCTTGACAAGTTTTCGCATAACAAACTTATCTATGGTATCAACACCAGTTTTGGACCAATGGCTCAATACCGTATCAGCGAGAAAGATAAACTGGCATTGCAATATAATTTAATACGCAGCCACTGTTCGGGGCTTGGCAATCCCCTTGCTGAAGAATATTCAAAAGCAATAATGCTCGCCCGCTTAAATACACTTATGCTTGGGTATTCAGGTATTCATAAAAGCCTGGCTGAAACCATTGTTGCATTTATAAATAATGACATTTATCCTTATATACCTGAACATGGAAGCGTTGGTGCAAGTGGTGATTTGGTACAACTGGCTCAATTTGCCTTAAACCTTATTGGTGAAGGCGAGGTGTTTTATAAAGGCAAAAAAATAAAAACAGCAGTTGCGCTGAAAGCAGCAAAAATAAAACCGTTACAGATTCAGATCCGCGAAGGTATTGCACTCATGAATGGCACAGCGGCTATGACAGGAATTGGATTAATAAACATTCTGAAATCACAGAACCTGCTTTCATGGAGCATCATTGCATCTTCTATGATTAATGAGATTGTGGAAGCATTTGACGACCATTTTTCGGAAGGGCTGAACAACGCAAAAATTCATGGCGGGCAAAAGAAAATTGCCGAAACCATGCGAGTAGCATTGAAAGGAAGTAAACTTATTCGCCATCGCCCCGATCATCTTTACAGCAAGAAAGTTGAAGTGGAAGTATTGAAAGATAAAGTGCAGGAATACTATTCACTGCGTTGCGTTCCTCAAATATTGGGTCCTGTTTACGATACTATATTAAATGCAGAAAGTGTATTGCTTAATGAAGTAAACTCAGCAAACGACAACCCTATTATTGACCACAAAAATGAGAATGTTTATCACGGAGGAAACTTTCACGGTGATTATGTTTCCTTTGAAATGGACAAACTCAAAATTGCTGTTGCCAAAATGAGCATGATGTGCGAACGACAACTCAATTATCTGCTAAACGATAAACTGAATGGAAAACTTCCTCCGTTTGTAAATCTTGGTAAACTCGGCCTCAACTTTGGAATGCAGGGTATTCAGTTTACAGCAACATCAACTACTGCAGAAAATCAAACGCTTGCTTTCCCGATGTATCTGCATAGTATTCCTAACAATAACGATAATCAGGACATTGTTAGCATGGGAACCAACGCTGCGCTGATCACCAAAAAGGTAGTGGATAATACTGCTGAAGTTATGGCAATTGAATTTATGACCATTCTGCAGGCAGTAGATTATCTCGGTTTCGAAAATAAACTATCACCTGCAACACAAAAAGTTTTCAAGCAACTGAGAAAAATTGCACCTAAGTTTACAGATGATAAACCCCGCAACGAAGAGTTGACCAATCTGAAAAAACTAATTCTCGATGAAACTCCTCTCAAAAATGTTTTTGCATAAAACAGGCACAGCCCTGTTTTTAGTCTTTCTTGCACTTGCAACGCAGGCGCAGGATTATATATACATGAAGGATGGTTCGGAATACAATGCAAAAGTTGAAGAAATAACTCCGGATATTATAAAATTCAAAAAGTTTGACCAACCTGACGGTCCTGTAAGAACTGTAAATGTTGTGGATGTTATTTCAATTCGCTATCAGGATGGAACTGAAGAAGTTTTCACTAAAGTTCAGGAACAACCGCAGGAAAAAGCAACAACTGAAGACCAGTATGTTTATTCCTTTGATGAACAAAAAAAGGAAGAAGACAAAGAAGTTGAAAAGCCAAAATCTAAATTTCAGCTGAACGGACACGACAAATATGTTTCACTTGGAGCAGGCTTCGGAAACAGCTATGGTGGTGCAGGAACACGCTTTCAGTTCAGAGTTGGAGGCATTGTGGGTTTTGGTTTACATACAGGTTTGGGTGTTTATCCGCGACCATTTTTAAATCCCGGAACAGGTTCGTTTCAACGAAGAATTCAATTTGACTTTGGCGTAAAACTTTTTGTTTATAAATGGATTTATGTTGACTTTCAAATGGGCATGGTTGGTAGAGACAATGATTACTATCTTTATGAAACAGGTGACAGAGGGCAGTTTAGCGATGTGCTGTTTGGCCCTGCTCTGCTTGGCGGTGTTGATTATATTTTCGGAAAACACTTAGGTGTAAATCTTGGCGCAGGCGTTTCTTTTCCGATAACTGATGTAAATGGCGGAGGTGGAGGCGGTCCGCTACCTGAAACAAAAACAAATGTATATCCTGCTATAGACGCAGGTGTTTTTTATAAATTCTAAATCATGAAATGTGCATTGGTAACAGGCGGTTCAAGAGGTATTGGCAAAGCAATTTGCCTGAAACTTGCTGAACAAGGTTATCACATTATCATAAATTTTCAGAGTAACGAAGATGCTGCCAGGCAAACATTGCAGGCTGTTACCGAAAAAGGAACTACAGGCGAGTTGCTGAAATTTGATGTTTCAAATCGTGAAGAAATTGAAGCAGTTCTTGGTAAATGGGTGGATGAGAACAAAGACAAAAATGTTGAAGTTCTAATTAACAATGCAGGTATCCGCAAAGATCAGTTGCTGCCTTTTATGAAAGACGAAGAATGGGACAGCGTTATAAAAACCAATCTCGACAGCTTCTTTTTTGTAACGCGCACTGTTGTTAAAGGTATGGTTGCAAAACGCTATGGTCGTATTGTAAATGTAGTTTCGCTTTCAGGCGTAAAAGGCTTGCCCGGACAAACCAATTACTCGGCAGCAAAAGCCGGTGTTATTGGTGCAACAAAAGCGTTGGCACAGGAGTTAGGCAGAAGAAATATTACCGTAAATGCAATTGCTCCCGGCTTTATAAAAACCGACATGACAGAAGGTTTTGACGAAAAAGATTACAAA
>SXGT01724700.1_pt1 | contig 10120 bp, 8 predicted proteins | sample 3176221 | NCBI WGS metagenome assembly SXGT01 (sample SAMN11356862, study PRJNA531348) | freshwater metagenome | isolation source: freshwater sample F1-120 | place: China: Fuxian Lake, Yuxi | collected 2017-12-25
GGTGTGCGATGACCCATGGAATGGAACGGAGTCGAAGCGAAGGTTGTCTCTCGGATTTGAAGTTGGACCGCTGGGTGGCGGGCGAACTCTCCGAGACCGCGGTGGCGGAAGCCCAAACCCATGTGGATGGATGCGCCGCTTGTGCAGAACGAAAGAGGATTTTTTCGGAGGCGCAGCAGGATTTTGCGGAGACGGCTCCGGCGTTGGTGGCTCCGAAAGCGAAGCGAACGCCGTGGCTTTGGGCGGGGCCGGTCACGGGGCTTGCCGTCGCAGCCGCCGCGGCCCTCTGGTTTCAACCGACGGAAACCGTGCGCAGCAAAGGTGGTTTCGATCTGGGTTTCTACGTGCAGAGCGGTGATTCGGTTCGCCAGGGAGAGACGGGCGAAAAGTTGCTGCCTGGCGATCAGGTTCGATTTGAGTATACCTCCGAAACTCCGGTGCATTTGACGATCCTGAGCACCGACGGAGCGGGGGTGATCAGCACCTATTATCCGGTGTCGGATTCGACGGAATTGGCGGCGGGAGTTCAGGTTTCGTTGCCGGGCGCTATTCAATTGGATGCGACCCTCGGGGTGGAAACGGTGGTGGGGATCGCCTGTGCCGAGCCGGTTTCCATAGAGGTGCTGAAGGAGCAGGTGCGAAGCGGAGATCGGCTGTTCCCGGAGGGATGTGCGAGCACGGAAATCCAGTGGACGAAGGTGACCCCGTGAACGCCTGGATTCTGAGTTTCCTGCTGATGTGGTTTGGCGAGAATGCCTACGCGGGTGTGACCCGATTTGCGGTGTTGGTCGGTAATAATCAGGGACGTGCGGACGAGGTCACGCTTCGGTATGCGGAAAGCGACTCCGAGCGGATGTACGACGTGTTGAAGGATCTTGGCGGATTTCGCCCGGAGAACATGCTCCTTCTGCAAGGGGAGGATTCAGAAACGGTGCGCCAAGCGATCGTTTCGATGAATGAGCGCGTGCGCACCCAGACGGACTCGGAAATAGTAATGGTAGTTTACTATTCCGGGCATGCGGATGCAGAGGCGCTTCATTTAGGGCGAACGTCGTTGAAGATCGATGAGTTGCAAAAGCTCGTGCGCGGGTCGGCCGCGGAATTTCGGCTGTTGATGGTGGATGCCTGCCGATCGGGCGCGGTCACCCGTGTGAAAGGGGGGACTCCCGTTGCTCCCTTCGTGCTGTCGGTGGACGAGAAATTGCCAGGGGAGGGAGCAGTTTTTTTGACGTCGAGCTCTGTGAATGAGGATGCGCAGGAGTCCGACGCTTTGAAGGGGTCGTTTTTTACCCACTTCTTTGTTTCGGCGCTGCTCGGGGCTGCCGACGAAAACGGCGATGGGAATGTCGATCTCGCGGAGGCGTATCGCTTTTCCTACGATCAGACATTGCGGGCGACCAGTGCGACGGTGGCGGGAATTCAACATCCGACCTTTCACTATGACTTTCGGGGGCGCGGCAATGTGGTGTTGACCACCCCGGGGGCGTTCAGCGCCAAACGCGCGCAGCTGCAATTGCCGCTTGGACGTTCCTACATCGTATTTCGAGGCGGGGGCCGGGGCGGGCCGGTGGTCGGCGAGATCGACCTTCACAGTTCTTCTCGGAAGATGAGCTTAGAGGCTGGTCTTTATTATGTGGTGGGACGAGGCGCCCAGCACCTGCTGGAGGGCCAGGTGGTGGTGACCGCTGGAGAGACCCGGCTAGTGAAGGATTCGGAGCTTCGAAGGGTGGAATACGCACAGCTGGTGCGGAAGGGGGGCGGTGCGCGCGCCATGCATGCGCTTCAGGGCGGCTATGGACTACGGACCTCCGTCATTTCCGGAGGGACGGTGTGTCAGGGGGGATTTCTGGGGTACCAAGCGAATCTTCGAAGTCTGAGCCTGACCACGCGGGTGTACGGTTGTCATGCGGAGCATTCCAACGACACTCTGACCGCGTCCGATGACGAATTGGCGTTCACTGAACGCTTGTCGCATTTTTGGGACTTTCCGGCGATCAGTCTGGAGTTGGGGCTGGAGGTGGGCGGAGGGGTGCTGTTTCAGAAGTTTGAAACGTCGGGAGTCGCCCCCTCGCGGAAAACCGGCGCCGGCCAGCTTGGAGCTTCGTTTGGGATCGCGCGGGAATTACGTTGGGGATTGCATGTTGGCGCGGATGCCTCGCTGATGACCTATGTGTTCCCGGTGCAGGAGGACGGTAAGGTGAAGGTTGCAGGCCGGGTGGCGCCAAGATTTGGGTTGTACCTGGGTAAGCATTGGTAGGCAGCGAGGCGGCCGATGGGGAGCGGGCTTGCATCGGCTCAGCTCTCCGTGGTAGACTAGAACCGCGACGGCCCTTCGGTCGCGGCATGGTGTGTGATGCGCAAAGTGCAGGTAGGTCTGGGTCTGTTGGCGACGCTCTGGGCGGACGTCGCCGTGGCGGGCGAGGTGTTGAAACCGAAGGAGGTTGCCGCCGACGTTCATGAGATCGTCGGCCTTCATCGCAGGGGAATCGTTGCACTGGCGTCGGAAGACGCGGAGCGCCGGGAAGTACTCGACGTTGCGGGCGACATGGCGTTTCATGAGCGGCAGGCGGCGCTTTCCGAGCTGCATGAGGGGTTGCGGGCGGAAATTGAAGCAGCGGGTGCCTGCGGTTTTTGCCGGCCCCTGAAGGGGGTTTCGACTTTTTTGGACACGGTGGAGGCCGATAAGCGCTTGCATGATGGCGACAAATTGGCGTTCCAAGAGACGATGTCGCTGTTGGTGGAGGCTTTGGCGGACACACCGGGGGAGGGCGAGCGTCGGGAAACGCTGCGCGCAAGGCTGGTGGAGGATCAGCTTGCCATCGATGCGATCGCTCAAAAAATGCGCGAGGAAGCCAAGGGGCTGTTGGGGCGAACCCGCGGGATGGTCATTCAACGGGAAAAGTGGGACGCCTACGTCCGCTTTGTGCGCAGCGTGTACTCGGAAGAGCGGGTGCTGATGGAGTATTCCCCGACTCCGGCGGGCGAAGGAACCCGCGGCCGAGCCAAGCAGGATGGCGACGTTGTCTATGGATTTGGGGTTCCAAAAGGGACGTTTGTATTGACGTTCGACGATGGTCCGTCGGCGACGAATACGCCCAAAATCCTCGACATTCTTGCGCAGAACGATTCCCGAGGGGTGTTTTTTGCTTTGGGGAAGAACGCTCGGGGAAATGAGGGGTTGATCGGTCGAATTCTGGCGGATGGTCACCTGCTCGGAAATCATACCTTGAGTCATAAGAACCTGCCGAAGCTCGCGGACGACGAGATCGTGCGGCAGATCGATCAGGGCAGATTGGAGTTGGAAGGCTCAGCGGGGCGACCGGTGGTGCTCTTTCGCCCGCCGTACGGCGCGACCGACGGTCGGGTAATGGATGCGCTGCAGCATCGAAGCATGCGCTCCTACCTATGGAATGTGGACTCTCGGGATTGGGCCGATCCGATCCCGGAGTCGATCGCGGCGACGGTCCTGGAGCAGGTCGACCAGCAAAAACGAGGCGTGATCCTCTTTCATGATGTGCACTCGCAGACGGTGGAGGCGCTGCCGTTGGTGATGGCGGGACTGAAAGAGCGGGGGCTGGTCACCGAATTGTACGATGGACAGCAGGTGGTGGGAGAGCAGGTAGCAATACAAGAACCCGCTGCTTCTGCCCCTGCTTCGGCTGCGGAAGTGTCGCACTACAACGACAGTCACGCAGTCATCATCGGCATCAACGACTATGAATACTGGCCAAAACTACAGTATGCACAGACGGATGCGGAAGGGATCCGCGAGGCCCTCATTCATCAATTCGGGTTTCAAGAAAAGAATGTGATCACACTCTTTGATCGCGAGGCGACCCGAGCTCGAATTCTTGAGGTGCTCGGGGATATCTTGCCTCAGCAGGTCTACAAGGACGATCGCGTATTTGTGTTCTTTGCAGGCCACGGCGCGACGCGGGTGCTGCCTGACGGGAGTGAGCGCGGCTACATCATACCGGCGGACGCCGATTTAGAACGGTTGCAGAGCACAGCGATTTCGATGTCGTTGTTGCAGGACGTTCAAGAAGGACTCCCGGCGAAGCACGTCTTTTTTGTGATGGACGCGTGTTACAGTGGCCTGGCACTGACGCGGGGAAGTTCGGTTGGAGTGCTCGATTCAAGGCGGTATTTGGCGGAAATCACCCGAAGGCCCGCCCGGCAGATCTTGACTGCCGGTGGTGCTGAGGAGCAGGTGGCCGATTATGGCCCTGGGAACCACTCGATTTTCACCTGGAATGTGCTTCAGGGGCTCGGTGGGCAGGCCGACTTGAACGGCGATGGGGTGATCACCGCCTCTGAGCTGGGCGGTTATGTGGCGCCGCGAGTGAGCGATACGTCGCATCAAACCCCGGCCTGCGGTAATTTGGTGGGAAGCTCCGGAGGGGAGTTTGTGTTTGAGTTGGCATCGGGGCCGCAGCTGCTGTCGGCGGTGTCGCCTGAGGATGACGTCTCCAAGTTGGCCGCTGAAAAAGAGGAATTGGAGCGGCAATTGGCGGAGCTGCGTGCACAATTGTCGTCCACCGGCGAGGTTCGTGGTACGCCTACGGAAGATCCGAAAGTGGAGGCGGAAAGGTACCATTCGATCGGGCTAGGGTTCTTTCGGCGCGGGGAATATGAATCGGCGCTGGCGGCGTTCCAACAGGCGGTGCGGCTGCAACCGAACGATGTGCGCGCCGTGAACAATCTAGGTTTTACCTACTATCAGGTGGGTCGTTACCAAGAAGCCTCCGACGAGGTGCGCCGGGCATTGACGCTCGATCCCACTCGCGCCGTAGCCTGGCTGAACCTCGGCGATGCACTGGATAAATTGGGAGATGGCCCAGGGGCGGCGGAGGCTTGGACCAAATACCTGACGATGATCCCGGAGTCGCCGGAGCGACCGCGGCTGGAAACGGCGATGGGCGTGGTGCCGGTCGGGAGTGAATGAGCGCTCGTTCCTACTCGGTGTCGGATGTCGCCAATACCGTTTCGGACTCGTCTTCGTCCAGAAGGCCATTGCCGTTGGTGTCGGCAAACAAGTCAAGTGACTTGTCGAATTGGGCTTCGATGTCCGAGAGCAGGTCGGCGTTGTTGTCGGCGTCGATCACGATCCCATCCGTGATCTCCGCTTGGTCCCAAGCGATCCCTTCGAACCACCGGGCGGCGTCGAAGCCGAGCACGAAGGAGGAATTCTCCGCCGAGAACGAAAATGCAGTATCGCTGCGCAGCTCCAGCTGCTGAACGTGCTTGCTGTGAAGGCGGAAGGACGTGTGGTCATCGAGGGTGCCGGACACTTCCAAGGTGCCGTCGTCCAATTCGGGCGCGACGGAGAACTTGATGTGTAGGCGACAGAAATTCCCCTCTTGGGCGCTGAATCCGAGGGTGTCGGGGGGGCCGACCAGGGACAGGGTGTCGGGAACGCTGACGTCGAAGTTTGAGCCCGCAGGAGTTTGGCAGCCCTGTCCTTGGAACAGACGCAGGCGCTCAAGGCCGACGGTCGCCGAATCGACGACCACCTCAGCGGAACCCTCGGTGCCGAGTGCCACCGCATCCGCATCGCTGGTGTGCGCGGCGAGCTGCATCTTCCCGTCCAACTCGGGATTGCCAGTTTCGGTGAGGATCCCGCCGTCTTTGCAAGCGGCGAGTAAACCAAATGCGAGAAGGAGTCGTTTCATTTGGGAGGCTCCGTAAGCACTTTGGACAAAGGAAACAGCTGCATATTAAGTTGTACCACACGATCGCCGTGGTTTTCCTGCTCGGAGAGGAAGGTGACCAATTCCTGCCGAAAAGACTGCAGTCGCTGCTTTAACACGGCGAGGCCCTCTTCGTTGGTGCTAAATGTCAATGAAGAAATGTCGCGCTCGGCAGCTGGCAGAAGGTCCATCGAGGCGGCCGCCCGTTGCAACATGGCCCGATGAAAGTTGACAATGTGCAGGCCGCGGGTCTCGGCACCCGTGGACACAACAGGATCTTTAGGAGCGAGCTTCCCTTTTCGTGAGGAGACCAGCATGCCGAGTGAAGTGAGGATACGAAGCGCCTCCTCGGCTTCGGCGCGGGTGATGGACGGCTGCAACCGGGGGGCGATCCACGTCGGGTCGGCTTGAAAAGTCGGCCGGGAGGCCATTTCCCGGATGACGGGCACGTACCAGTTGGCATGGTAGGCGGCTTGTGCCGCGTCCAAGCGCTGAACTTGCTGGTAGCCGCGGCTGGCAGCGAGCCGTCGGTAGGCTTCGTTCTTGTCTGCGGTGGTTTTTGCACGCGAGAATGCCGCAAGATCACAGAAATAACGCGCCTCTTCACCTTCGAGTCCGAGCGCCTCCGCGTAGGTGACGGCCATGTCGACGGTCAAATCGCGCTCGCCGTCGATGACGCGCTTGAGGTGGTTGGGGGACTTCAGCCCAGCCTTGCGGCTGAACGCGCGGTACGAAAACCCGCGACCAAGCGCCTTACGGAACTCATAAATGTCCCGCAGGTACTTTCGAATGTCGAGGTATTCAAAAATTTGGATGCGCATCGGGCGCGACATGGAGTCATCATGCCGCGAAACGACCAAAGTGCCGAGATCGCGGGGGCAGAATTACGATGGTTTGGGATACGGATTCTGGAGTGGGCTCGCCGAAGTAGTCGAACAAATCGTCGTTTGGGCGTGTCTTGAAATTCATCGGAAAGGCGGGCGCCGCCGATTCGGATACACCGTCGGCGGTGCGTGGGCGCGGGGGGCATGCGGGAGCGAGTCCCGGCCGGGGCCAGGTCACAACCGAATGTGGCGTGGGTGTAGCCGGTTGGACTGCCCCCGAATCTCTTCGACCAAGGGGAGCAATGCCTGGATGCCGTGGCTTCGATACGCGGCGGTTTCCTGCGCATTCAGGGCAACATTGACTTCGTATAGGGCGACCGATCCCACCACCACGGACAGGATCAGCTGTTCCTCCCGTTCATAGAGGATGTAGTCCCATGCTTTTCGTTCAACTTCGATGAGCGGAACATCCAACGGCCTAAAAACCGCCGCGTTCGCACAGGTTGGCGGTAAAGGTGCCGTCCAGCTCGATCACGTTGTTATCGCTGTCGTCGAATACGTCCTCGATGTACAGGTGCAGGCCGCCGGTGACGGTCGTGTCTGTGATCTCATCGATGCGGAGATTTCCGGTGCTAGCGACGTAATTCATTGCGTCGACGTCGGTGTACACCGTGATCGTCTGGGAGTTGATGTCCAAGGCCCATTCCCCGACCTGATTTGGAGCGGAGAACAAGATGCGAACCGGGGCTTCCGAGTAGGTGACATTGCATTCGTCCTCGGTGGTCGCCGTAAGGGTGAACGACAGCTCCTCAGGGGAATCGTCGTAAAGTGATGCATCGCCGCTTACAAACGACCATGCATCCCCTTTGATGTCCCCTTCCAGGGGCTGGTCGGTGATCGTTACGTCGATTTCGCCCACGTCGCTATCGTCGGAAGTGTCGGACGGATCTCCACCGGCACAGGCGGACAATCCAAAAACGATGCCGTAAGACCAAGTGCGCATGCTGCCTCCGGCCGGAGGGTAGCATGGGCGGGTCTGAATGCGGAATTGGTAAACCGCTTGACGAGTTACGGCTGGGGGACCGGGCGAGTTGCACCGGCGAAAACCGCCGCCAACGCGGCGTTGTCTCCGACCGCTCGGTGGGTTCCTTGCAACAGATGAGCGACGGTGGCGTGGCTGATCTTGGGGTTCTTGCCGCGTACCAGGGTGTCGGGGCTGGTTTCGACCAATTGGAGGGTGGCGAGGGCCAAAGCGAGCGGTACCGCGCAAAATTGGCGGATCGCGTTCGCTTGAGGGGCGGGCCAGAACAGAGTGTATTCCACTGCTTTGTGCAGATGGGTGCGTGCGAGATCGCACACGTCCGCGACCATCGCCAACGCCTGCGGACGAACCCGAGGATCGAGAACGTCTTTCAGGGCGATCCCCCGGGCGTCCGCGATCGCTTGCGGCAGGAAACAGACGCCGCGTTCGGCATCTTCCGCGACATCTTTGACGATGTTCACCAACTGAAGACCGAGCCCAAAGCTGACCGCGCGTTCACGCAGCGCAAATTGAGGGCCGATCGGCAGTTCTGGGAGGGTGGCGAGGAACAGATCGGTGAGCAGATTTCCGACGGTTCCGGCGACAAAGTAGCAGTAACGCTCCAGATCGGCCGTATCCGCGAGGGTGAGGCCCCGACCTTTGGCGGTGCGAACGGCGTATTCCCGCATTCCTTGCGACATTTCCAGGACATGCGGTCGAATGAGGCGGCGTTGCACGTCCGAGAGGGCACGGAATTCGCGGAAGGCGGCGCCCGCGCGGGTCGCCAAGTCCCGCTCGGCGCCGACGCCGATCCCGCAGGTGCGAGCGGCTTCTTCGAACAGGGAGACGCGGACATCGTCGTCGGCCATGGTGCGATCGAACACGTCGAAAAGCACATGACGGTCGCCAATGCCGAGCAAAGGCTCATCCTCGATGGTGTCGACGATCCGGCACAGGAGGTACGCGATTTTTACCGCATCGCGGAGATCGTCCGGGAGCATTTCAATCGACAATGCAAAGGTGCGGGAGACCTTGGGCAGGATCTCCGTGCAAAAGACGCGATCTTCTTCGAGAACGGTCATGTTCAACCTCGCAGGCGGGGATCGAGTTCGGCGACGGGATCGAGGAATAACGAGCACATTCCGGCGACGAGCTCGTGAAGGGAGGGATGATCGGCGACTGAGGCGAGGGCCAGGTCGCGACGGCGAACCAATTCATCGAACGCCCATTGCCGCGATCCGCAGCGTTCCAAGAGAGCGATGGCTTCGGCGACCTGCGCATCGGTGGTCTGCTCGCGGGGTGTGTCCAGAATCGCCCGGAAAGCGGCGGCATCCGCCGAGGATGCGGTCTCGAGCAGGTGGACCGCAGGCGCGGATCGTTTGCCTTCGCGGATGTCGCTTCCCGAGGAATCTCGCCCTTTTTCACCGTACAGATCGAGGACGTCGTCCTGAATTTGGAATAAAACCCCGAGTTGTTGCGCGGCCTGAGCGAGCCGCTCCACGGTGTCCGCGGGAGCGCCCGCGAGTTCCGCGGCGCCTGCCATCGGAAGTGCAAACAGACCGCTGGTTTTCCCTTCCACCATTCGCAGATAGTCGGCGAGGCGGACGGTGTCCTGGTCCTTCAGAACGAATTCCAGGGCTTGGCCGTCGATCACCTTGAGCGTGTCGAGAAGGATGCGCCGTCCAGTCTTTTCGCGGACGGCGGGCTCGAATTCCAGGCGCTGTGCGCACAGCAGCGTGAAATAGAACATCGAATCGCCGAGGTTGATCGCCTGCGGAGCGCCGTAATTGACCCAGACGGTGGCTTTGCCGCGGCGCATCCGATCCCCGTCTTGGAGATCATCGTGGACCAAGGTCGCATTGTGCAGCACCTCGCAGGCGGCGCCGAATGGGATCACCCGAATTGGATCGCAGCCGAGCCGCTCCGCCACCAACAGAGGGATCACCGCGCGCAGGCGTTTCCCGCCGGTATCCAGGTGGTAGAAGCACATTTCGGCGATCGGCGACCGCGGATCGGTCGAACCGCCGACCACATCCTTGAGCAGACGTTCGATCGCGGGCCAGTATTCGTGCCGCAGTTCCGAAAAGCGATTTTCAATGGTCGACATGGGCGTTTCAGCAGGCAGCGCGGAGCGCGGCGAGGGTTTGGCGGGCGGCTTCCAGGCGAACTTTGCCCATGCCGGCGATGATTTCGGCGACGCGATCGACCTCTTCATCGGAAGCGCCGGCTTCGACGGCCACATTGCGGGCGTGAAGCCGCATGTGGCCTTGCTGGATGCCCTCTGCGGCGAGAGCACGCAAGGCGCCGAGATTTTGGGCGAGGCCGACCGCGCCCACCAACATCGCCATGTCGGCAGCACCGCTGATCCCCGCGATTTTCAGGGCGACGCCCACGGTCGGGTGAACCCGAACCACGCCGCCGACGGTGCCCACCGCCATCGGGATTTCCAGGCGGCCTTCGAGATAGCCGTCGCGAACGCGCCAAGTGGCCATTGCCGTGTATCGGCCGCTGCGGGCGGCCCAGGCGTGGGCACCGGCTTCCACCGCGCGCCAATCCTGCCCGAAAGCCAACAAGACGGCGTCGAC
>SXGT01123069.1_pt1 | contig 10118 bp, 2 predicted proteins | sample 3176221 | NCBI WGS metagenome assembly SXGT01 (sample SAMN11356862, study PRJNA531348) | freshwater metagenome | isolation source: freshwater sample F1-120 | place: China: Fuxian Lake, Yuxi | collected 2017-12-25
GATACCCAAATTGATATTGCTTGCACCTGAGGCACTGGAGAGAAAAGTTAGATTTTTATAGGTATTTTTAGTTCCACCATTTACATTAATATTCCTGGCACCAGACCATAATTGACCTGAAGTTACGCGAGAATCGAAAACGGTAGAATCCACATTAAACTTATTTCCATCGGCATAGGAATAACCGGTAGTTTCCTTCTGAAAATGAGCCAGACTGCCTTCAAACGTATTATCAAATAGTGAAAATTCATTTACTCCAAAGGTTTTAATGGTATCATTTTTAAATATAGAATTCCGAATATTTAAGTTAGCAGGACCTATACTGGTTGAAGTTCCATTTTTTGATGCGGCACCCGTCAGGAAGGACCCCCCCTTTGTGCCCACTTCGAAAAATTGAAATTCCATGGCTGGATCGCCTAAGTCGTTTCCATCAAAGTTGAAAAATCCACCAACCTGAAATTTATTTGGAGAGATAGGCGTAATATCCACATCGACTCTTCTCCAGTTTACATCCATATTACCTACCACGTTGACCTGACCTGTGGTAGCATAGAGATATCCAAGTTGTCCAGAGGTGGGAGAGGTTAATTTCATATCTCCCCCTACCCAAACTTTACTGAGATTGGTATTACTGTGAGCAAGGTACAGATAGCCAAAATCTCTAAAATCGGTACACAAAGTACCATAGATGGAGTCCATAGCACCATAACCCACATAAGCTTGTATGTAATTATTAGCAGCGTTGTTTAGCTGAGCAAAACGAAGATTACCTCTGTATGCATTCCCTTTGGCACCTGTAATATTATTGGCAATCCGGGAACCTGATTGGTAGTAAATCCATGTATTCAGTAAATTAGAGGTAAAGGCCGTTGAGCGTACATTAAAGGTATTTCCATCTATGAGCGTCCAGTTACCTGTAGTCTGGTCCATAAACAAGGAATCACCAAAAAACTGATTATCAAATAAGTCGGCATGATCTACACCATACCATTCATATCTGGGATTTCTGAAAATACTATTCCTAATATTTAATTTACCCGGACCTGCAGAAGATGCAACACCACCTGTCGCTGCTGAACCTGTTTTAAAGGTTCCCCCTGATTTTCCAACCTCAAAGAATTGGAAATCCATACCATAATTGCTATTTACATTGCCGTCAAAATTAAAAGTACCATTAACAATAAATTTATTTGGACTATCTGGTGTGAAATTAAGGTCAACCCAGGAAGGTGCTTTAACATCCATATTTCCATTTATCGTAACCGCACCTGTTTGCGCATAAAGGAGACCACTAATTGGATTATCATTTAAAAAGCTGAAATTACCACCAATCCAAACTTTACTTAAGGAAGCGGAAGCTGGTGAAAAGTAAAATTGACTATAGTCCTCCATATACACGTTCACATCTCCATAGATAGAATCAGTGGCACCTGAACCTAATCTAAAGGCTAAGGCTCCTGACCCAGTATAATCCCCTAAATTAAGGACTCGCAGGTTTCCTTTATAGGTGTTGCCCTTTGCACCTGAGGTACTATTATGAGATCTTGCGCCGGAATCTATAAATAGCCAGTTAGTATTTAATTTCCTAGCAGAAGAAAGCGCTACTCCTTTAACATCGATAAAGTTTCCATCGAGGTAACTATAATTTGCATCATTATTGACTTCGACAAAAAGGGAGTCACCGTAGAATTTATTATCTAGGAAATCAAATCTGTTTATCCCATAAAATTCGGCAAGTCCAAACCGAAGTGTACTATTTCTTATATTAAGATCTGCTGGACCATTACTTCCTCCACTGCCACCGGTTGCCTTTATACCCGTTTTTATAGTTCCCCCTGCTGTTCCGACCTCAAAGAACTGGAAGTCATAGCTTACCACATCATTAAGGACTCCCCCATCAAATGAGAAACTTCCCCCAACGGTAAATTTATTGGGCGACGTTGGTGTAAAATCTATGGTACCTCTGGGCCAAAAAACATCGAGATTACCAACTACGGTTACATTACCTGTGGTAACATTGAAAGCGCCGGTTTGTGCCGTACCCGGGACATTGACATCCACATTGCCGCCAATCCAGACCTTGCTATTGGTTGCGTTGTCATAAGCAAACCAAAGCTGACTGATATCCTTCATATCGGCGGTAAAATTACCATAAATAGAGTCCATTCCTAATTTTCCCCAATGGCTATTATGATAAACGGTCGAGGAGGTAGGTGCCGTTTTCACATAAACATTCCCTCGATAGGCATTACCTAAATGAGTACCAGAAGCCCTTTGTCCTGAATGAAAATAGGTCCACGAATTTATGATATCCATACCAAAAGCAGAGGACCTGACATTGAACTTATTTCCGTCAATATAAGTATAACTTCCCCCACCAGTTTGGTCGAGATACAGGGAATCACCAAAAAACTGGTTGTCGTATATATCTGAATTGGTTATATCATATATTTCATAAATACTATCTCTGAGGATACTATTTCTAATGATTAGCTTTCCAGGTCCCACAGAGGAAGTAGTTCCACCTGTTGCTTTTTCTCCTGTTTTAAAAATGCCTCCATTGGTTCCAACTTCAAAATTGACAAATGTCATGGTAGGACTTCCTGTATGGTTTCCATCGAAATTAAATTTACCCCCCACAATAACTTTCTTTCCTGCATTCATATTCATATCTATGATTGCATTAGGTGCGGTAATGGATAAATCACCTTTTATCTCTACATTTCCATCAGGTGATACATAAAAATTTCCTTGATTTGTGCCCGACTGTGTCATGGTCATATTTCCTCCAACATAGACTCTTCCGGCACCGGGACTCATGATAAAATCACCTATCCCCCAATTAGAAACCGTTAAATTTCCATAAATACTATCGGTACCAAATCGACCTATCTGCATTTGCCCGTTAACAGTTGCCGCCAGATTAGCAGTCACATTTCCTAAATAGACATTCCCTTTGGATCCAGTATTGGTAGTAGCTCTTGAACCACTTACAAAATAGTCATTTCCCGTAGTCGCTACATTTTGTCTTAGAAGAACTTCCCCGGAAATCCTATTACCATCTATATAAGTTCTGCTGCCTGCTGAATTATGTGGGATAAATGCCCAGTTCGTGTTTAGGGTGTTATCCAATATACTGTTATACTCTGCACCTGCAAGATGAAGGGAATCAAGCTCCAGTTTACAGTTTATTAAATCAACACGGCCAACATCTTTGGAAACTATATCCCCCTTCTGACCTGTGTATGTACTGTTATTTACATTTCGAAGAAAAAAATCATCTGTTCCTGCGGTACTGGACATCAATCTCATATCCACTTTTCCTCCCACAGTAATGTTTCCAACAAGAGCGTTTGAATTATTCGCCCCTAGGTATGTAGTATTGGAAGTAGCCCCTGGTAATACTTCATAAATTAAATCACCTGTTATATTTAAGGTAGCTGTTGAAGTATAACTAATGGCCCCAAGTTGTACCGCTCCCGAACCAGTTTGCTTATAAAAAGTATAATTTCCTGCTATGGAATGGGATCCTCCATGCGTTCCAGGACCAAAATAGGGTGCATTGGAATTCATATAAACCGTTAAATCCCCTTTAAATACGGCATTTTTACCTGTATTTCCTACTTCCACAACCATTTGTGTAGCTGTGGTTGTAGCGCTGTGGTAAATAATTACATCATCGTTGTAAACATTGGGAAAGGTATTCGCCGGTGCACCATTCACAGCATTTGAACCTAACCAAAAGAAAGCTTGGCCATAACTGAATACGGTTAATTGTTTATTAAAAGTAGAACTCCATATCAGGGTGTTGTTTGCGGTAGAAGTACCACCTGCTTGAATTTGTGCCTTAGAATGGAATACGGAATTTTGAATACTAAAGTTAGCATTATATGCGGTGGTACCTGCAATTAAAAGACCGGACCCCCCGCTGGCATCATTTATGGTTGCAGTGTTTATATTGGTTCCATATTGAGACGTCAACTTATAGCCATTTACATCTAACTGAGAACCAGAACTCATGGTAAGAATTCCAACCGTGGCATCAGCACTTAGTTTAGGCCAGCGTCCGCTGGTTACCGTTGAGGGTATGGTTACCGAAGTAGAAGTTATGCCCGGTACTGCATTTCCCGTCCAGTTTCCTCCGGTGTTCCAGTCATCACTGACATTACCTGTCCAGGTTTGACCAAAAATAAAGAATGGAAACAAAATAAAGAGCCATCCTGTCAGGATTTTCGCTCTTTTCTGATTGGATAAAGAATTCATATTAGTTGTAGATGGTAAAGTGGTAGTTTTCATCATTTTCTCAATTATGCCGTTTGCAGAGGGTTTTAAAACTTAAATTCAGCCGTTGTAATCGGTTTTATATTCACAGGATTTGAATAAGTAGTTCCTGGTTGATTGGTTTTAAAGGTATTGGTTATCTTACATCGATAAGTACCCTCGTCGGCTGCTGCTACTTTAGCAAAAACCAAAGAATTGGTCGTTGCATTGGCTATATCCGTATAGGTATTGTCATTGGCACCAATGGCTTTTTTCTGCCATTGATATTTTACTCTTCCGCTTTTTGCTTCGTCGATACTTACAGAAAGGGTATGTGCCAATCCGAGGCATTTATCAGCTCCAACAGGTTGAACGGTAATAATGGGTGGCCCGTCAGGTTGTGGGGAAATCATAACCCCATAATCTTCAATTTCACCGTCTGAAGAAACGCCGATAGATCTTTCATCTATGGCTGTTGTTGTATTATCTGTGAGAGCGGTCTTAGATAAGAATAATCTTAAATAGGTTCGTCCTGCCGTCTGCGTACCAGGAGCTTTAAAGCGAAGGAAATAAGTAGTACTCGCTAAAGCACTATGTTTGGATGTTATAACAGGCGCAATTTCACCAAGCTCAAATTTGCCATCTTTATCCCAGTCAATCCAGGCATAAAGATTGGCGTCACATTCTGTTTGATTTTTAATTCTCACCTGTAGCACCATACTATCTGAACTTCCTTCCTCTATGATAGGTATTGGAAGTACTAAGCCATCCTCGTCGGCACCGTCTCCTGCAGTTCCTCCGGCATCGGCTCCAGCCGCAACGGGGACAGGACCTGGATTAAAATCTCTGGTATTCCCTAAACTTAAGGTAATATTCATTCCCGCTTTGGGGGTATTTCCATTATGATAGGTTGCTGGCGCATCGCCATAGTCATAAGAGCTTTGCAGGCAATAAAACTCAAAAATACCTTTCAAACAAAGATAATTTGAAACTCCACCCGAAGCTGTGCTTCCATCACCGATGGAACCATTAACACGATGACCGCAATAACAGTATAAACCTTCGCCACAGGAGTTTAATTTAAATCCTACCGTATAATGTCCTCCATAAGTAAAATCGCGAAACACTTCTGTAGTCACCCTCAATGGACAAGTATAGTTAGCTGAGCCACTTAACATACCAAAACTATTTTCGCCCAAATTAAAGAGTGTATTATCTGAGTTCAAAAAACCTATACAGGACAATGTACTTTCATTGGCACCGTCTATTTTAACTATATCGGAAAGGTCACCCCCGCTGCATTGTTTTATCGTTCTTGGTCTGTTAGAGGCCGTTCCATTATTCCCCTGGGAAACGCCATTTCCTCCCCAGCTATACACCCTTCCATCACTGGTATGAACATAAAAATTAGGACCGCTCACACAGGCGACATCTATAGCCGTTTTACTGTCATAGTAAAAATTGTCTAATAGGGTTGGAATATTATAATTTTTAGCTGCGGTCCCATCACCAAGTTGGACTCCTGCTCCCCAAACATATATATTCCCGTTTTCTGTCAGGGCAATGGCACCTCCCCTAAAAGCTGCATATTTTTTAACTTTGGAAATAGATGCCTTAAACCAGGTTTTTCTATTTGGATTACTGGTGGAACCATTTCCAAATACGAGAAAATCGTTTGTAGTCTTTGTCCACAAATCACCTGATCGGGTGATTAAAGAGATATTTTCGACAGAAATAATCATGTTTAAAATATCCCCCACGGCCACTCCAGGAGGTAACTGAGAGGTTAAATCCTGAAAAGTAGTTCCTGAGAGCATTGGACCACTGTTAAAAACAGCTGGTAAAAACGCAGTACCATGTCCATAAAACTTAGTTGTAGTCCGAATAAACATGGAGTTATTTCCCCATTGCGGAATATTAAAGGGTGAACCCGCAGTACCCACCTCTATGGGTGTTCCATCTGCTCCACCATAAGCTAAAGGTATTAATGTAGGGGAATATCTAATCCCCAAGGGCGTTGGATCACCCCAAACAACTACCTTGTTATCGGGTCGAATCATAATATTGCTGTGAAATCCACCCTGATATTTTGTAGCATGGGTTTCAAAGCATTCTTGTCCAGTAAGTACTGAAATAGTTAAATGAATGACGCTGCAAGTCAGCACGAACATACGATTCGAAATCTTCATTTGTTGTAGATTGAGAGGTTATACCATTTTTTGTTCCTACAAATCAATGAAGTTCCAACCCGGAAAACCCTACCCAAAAAGGTAGTTAATCAAATAAAATAATATTATCGTATATAAATTATTTCCATATAAAAAACATAATAAATTGAATATCATTATTTTAAATATTATAAATCATTAAAACAAATATTTATTAAATCAAACACACATTTTAACTTTTTTGAATATATAATTTGTGAAAATGATGTTGCCGGGAAGCTTGAATAGATAATCATTTAGTTTATATACAATAAATTTGTTTTCTTACTTTAGTGATACATTTTCATTAGTATTCGAAAAAACTACCCATGAAAGCACCTTTAATTCGATGGATTTTCCTGTTTGTCTATTTTTCTTCGTTTCATCCTGTATTTTCTGCCGATATTTTAAATGGATATTTTGCAAAATATCTAGGTATCAATGATGGTCTCCCTTCCAGGAATATAACAGGAATTACACAAGATGAGAAGGGCATTATCTGGATTGATTCCCGAGACAAAGGGTTAATTCGATTTGATGGCTTTAAGTTTACCACCCGATTTGAAGATAACACCATCCCTGTTGTGAACGAGAATAATGAAATATTTGATGTGGTTTCCGATCATCAAGGCAATATTCTCCTTGCAGGTTCAGACGGAATATTGGTTTTTAATCCTATTTCTGGTTTTAAAAAGAAAATATTAAAATACCACAAAATAAGTGCCTTGTATAAAGATCATCAAAATAATCTTTGGGCTAGTTATAACGGGAAAATCTTATTTTCCAAGGGGGGAGATGTAGATGATTTTAATCTGTTTACAGAACATAGGTATGAAATATCTACGATTATGGAAGATAATCTTAAACGAATTTGGTTCATGGATATCAATGGGCTTTGCCTGCTTCTTGAAAATATCAATTTGGCTAAACTAAATAAAGGGTTATTTCTAAATGTGAAGCCAGGAATTAATTGGTTTCAGCAAATTATAAATCTCAAAGGGGAAGTCATTGGAGTGAATTATTTCAATTTAAACGACCTCAGACTACCTATTCAGTTTTCCAGGGGGGGGCAATTTTTAAAAGGTTTTCCCAAAGATGGCATACCCATTTTTGATATCATTCAATTACCCAGTTTCCCATACAAAGAGTTTATGAAATTTGGCAAATTAGAAATTAAATATTTTAAGGATAATTTAAATACGATTTGGATTGGAACTGGCTATGGGATTATTTTATTAAAAGAGAAATCTGTTAAATTTAATAAGATTAAGGAATTAGTAGGAATTAGTACCAGAGGAATCCTTGAAAAAAATAATGGAAATATGATCATTGGCTCCTATTCTGGTCTTTTTGAATGGGATATTAAGACAAAAAAAACAAGGCAGCTGCCTCTGCAAGGTCGTAATTTTAATGTTTGCTTTAAGCCCGTTCATATTAACAGAGATACGCTATTTACCACCATGGAAAATTATTTAGGCTTTGGTATCGTTGACACTAAAAAAAATAAGGTCATTAACGATGAAAGGCTAATTTTAAGTTCCAGCGGCTTGGGGTTTAGAGGCGCTTACTATGATAAAAACCGGGATTTAATTTTTACAGGAGATGCTACCATCTATAAGATTAATCCAAAAAACCTCAGTATAACGCCGCTGCCATTTGAATATCCAAATAAAAATTTACAGCTATTTGATTTCTTAAAACGTGATTCAAGTTCCTTTTATATTGGAACGGACCATGGGCTTCTTCTATTTGACTTATACAAAGGATGGCTGCCAAATCATTTGGCTATAAATAAAATACAGTCAGATATAGATATCAGAATTAATCATATTTTTAGAAACGGAAAAGGGCAATTATGGTTATCAACTAATCAGATGGGAGTCGTATTATTTGATCCTCGCACGAATAAGGTGTTGGAAAAAATTGCCGTAAAAGAAGGCCTACCTTCCAATGAAATCTATGCCATCTATTCATCCGATGGCGGCAAGAATTTATGGTTGAGTACTGCAAACGGCATTTCTTTGATTAATACAGGCAGTAAGACCATCAATAATTTTAACACCAATGACGGATTACCAGGAAATGAATTCAATACTATTTCCCATTTGAAAGCGAAAAATGGGTTGATTTATTTCGGCGGAACAGAAGGGATAACTTTTTTTTCTCCTAATAATATAACCTCTACTAATACCTTAAAACCACTGCCCTTCATTTCTGAAATAAAAATATTTGACAGTAAAGAAGGGAGAGAAAAGGTACTTTCACAAAATAATCCCATCATTCTTAAATGGCATCATTCCCCCCTTCGTGTTTATTTAGGAGGAAATGATTATTTTGACTTTAAAAATCAAACTTATCGCTATCAATTAACAGGATATGATAGCAGGTGGCAAAATACAAAAGGTCAAAATCCCATTCAGTATAATAAATTACCCCAAGGAGAATATACCCTTAAAATTCAGATGAGGTCCAGCTATTCAGGTTGGAATGGACAGATAGTTCATTTAAAAATTACGCAAAAACCCATCTGGTATAAACAAACTTTCGTTATCCTGTTAATACTTTTATCTATCTTCTTTATCCTTTACCTTCTTGTCATAAATAAATTGAACCAACTTGAAAAAGAACATAATATCAGGCTTGAAATTGCAGAGGATTTACATGACAGAATGGGAAGCATGATTTTTTCCATTAATCACAGAGCAAATAAATTACTCTCTCAGAAGCAGGATAATCAAGATTCCTTTTCAAATGAATTAAACCAAATTATCAAAGAATGCCGAAGAATTAACTTAGCTATTTCTGATATTATCTGGGCCATTGATTTAGGGAAACAAAAATTCAAGGATCTAATCATAAGATTTCAGGATTTTAGCGATAAATATTTATTAGAAAGAGGGATAAAAGTAATCTATCAAATTAGTCCTTATATTCCGAAAGATAGAAGTTTAACGCTAAGTATCAGACACCAATTGATGATGATTTTCACAGAGGCCATTCAAAATATTTTAAAACATGCCCCTGATTCCACTGTTTTCATAAAGATTAATTATGAAAAAAACTATTTAAATCTTGAAATTATAAATACCTTCCAGCATAAATCTTTGACCACATTTTCATCTGGACATGGTATCAACATCATGAAAAAAAGAGCCAATAGAATGATGGCCAATATTGAATTTAAAAATGAATCTAACCATTTTCATGTTGCTATAATTGTAAAAATTTGAGAACTGAAAACTAAATACTAATTTAGTTTTAGTAACAAACAATCACAACTACTTTTACACGGTTTTAAATTTTTATTTTGGGGAACATTATGCAGGGTATAAATAAATAACTATGTACCAGTTAGCCATTGTAGAAGATGATCCCAATGTTGTCAAAGGTTTTAGAAACCACTTTGACCAATCCGGCAAAATCAATGTAGTTTTTGAAACAAATGAGGTGGACAGACTCGTAAAGTTTTCAAAAACAAATGCTAACATAGATATTATTATACTAGATTTAAATTTACCATTCTTAAGCGGTATTGATGGATTGCCCCAAATAAGAAAAGCTTTCCCCAAGGCAAAAATAGTCATTCATTCCATTGTCCTGGATAATGACCGGATTTTTCAGGCTATCAGCAGAGGAGCTATCGGATATTTA
>SXGT01425033.1_pt1 | contig 10118 bp, 9 predicted proteins | sample 3176221 | NCBI WGS metagenome assembly SXGT01 (sample SAMN11356862, study PRJNA531348) | freshwater metagenome | isolation source: freshwater sample F1-120 | place: China: Fuxian Lake, Yuxi | collected 2017-12-25
ATTGAGCGAGGTGCACACTGTGTGGCGGTAGCCGCGATAGAAGACGCAGGCCGGCAGCGCGTGGTGGTCGAAAATGTATTGGCGGGCGAGATCGTCGATGCGGGCGGTGGTGACGCCTTCGCGCACTTCGCCAACCAGCATGTCGAGGCAGCCGGCGGCGATCTTGCCGGCCGCGTGCATGCCGGCGAAGGCCTGGGCGTGATCGTGTAGCTTGATTTGGCCGGTGTTGCGCTCGGGCGCTTCAAGGGCCTGGACGTAGTTCATTCGGTGCTCCGCTCCGGGCGTCATAACATAGGCGCGCGCGGTTTGCAGCGGGAGGGGCCGGCTTAAGACGGGCGGCCGAACCGGTGGGCCCGAGGCGGCTTGCGGGGAACCGGTTTTACTCGGGCGCTTGACCCTTAACTATACGATGCCGCGATGAGCGCGGCGGCGGGGAAAGCGCTTGCGCCGGCATAAATTCGGCGTCACTTCGGCCGGTGATGGAGCGGGATATTCTCACTGATTTGGGGCGTTGCCCGCAATCTGGCGCTGCCTTGCACTGGACACCGGAAGGGCATCTCGCAAGCGCCGCTGGCCACATCTATCCGGTGCACAACGGAGTCGCTTCGTTCCTCCACAATTTAAGCGGCGACCAGGCGACCGCGAAGAAATTCTACGACGAATTTGGCTGGGCGCCAGACCTGCAGGGTGATCTTCAAGAGACGAAAGCCTTCGTGGATCGGCGCGGTTTAGTCGCGCAACATATGCGCAGTTGCATGCGCACGCTCGGAGAGCGCTATTTCGCCGGCGGTGGCAAATACTTCTTGGATGCCGGCTGTGGGCCGTTGGTGGACGAGGAAGTGGTGGCGCTCGGCAAGCGCTTCGATCGGTACATTTGCGCGGATATCTCGACCCGTGCGCTGACGATGGCGCGCGAGAAGTTAGGCGATCGTGGAATCTATCTGGCGTCCGACATCACCAATTTGCCGATCGCGGACGGCATGGTGGACGCGATCGCATGCAACCACGTCATCTATCAGTTGCCGTTGGATATGCAGGAAGCAGTCTTTCGCGAACTCTGGCGCGTGCTGAAGCCAGGCGGCGTCGCGGTGGTAATCTTCTGGTGGAACGATGCGCAAGTGGCTTGGCGCGCCGAAAGGCTGGCCGGGCTGTTGGGCCTTCGCGGGCCGGGTGAGCAGCCACACGAGCCACTGCCAGAATTGCCGCACAATACGCGGCCGCGCAGCTGGTTCGAAGCAATCGACTGGCCGTTTGCTTATGAGTACGACATTTACAGCATCGTGCCGCAATTGTTCATGCGCAAATTTATCCCTGATGATTGGCGCGGGCGGGCGTTTCTCTCGGGTGTCCGGATGTTTCAGGCGCTGGCGCCACGCTATTGCGGGCGTCATGGCCGGATGCCGGCGATCGTGTTCAGGAAAGACCGCGTCTAAGCGGCGCGGCCGCCGGCGGGCTTGCCAATGACGCGATTGCGGCCGGCGCGCTTGGCGTCATAGAGCGCCTCGTCAGCGCGCTTCAGCAATGCGTCGGGCGTGTCGTCGGCAACTGCCGTGCAGGCGACGCCGATCGATACCGTGATCTCGATCGGATGCGGCGCGCCGGGCGCGTTAAAGGGGGCCGAGCAGATGTTGCGGCGCAGGCGCTCGGCCGCCAGGCAGGCGATATCGCCATTGGTGCGCGGCATCAGCACAACGAATTCTTCGCCGCCGAGCCGGCAGGCGAAATCCGACGGGCGCACGTTCGAAGCGAGGCGAACCGCGAATTCGCGCAGGATCGCATCGCCGACATCGTGGCCGTAGGTGTCGTTGCAGCGTTTGAAATAGTCGATATCGATGGCCATGACCGAAACCGCTTCGCCACCGCATTGGGCGCGCTGCACCAGTGGGCCAAGCTGGGTGTCGAGGAAGCGGCGGTTGTAGAGGTTGGTCAGCTGATCGGTGATCGCGAGTTCGATGCCTTGATCAAGCCTGGCGCGCAGCGCTTCGATGTAGCGCTTGCGGCGCATTAAAGTGCGCGCGCGGGCGGCGATTTCGTCTTCATCGATCGGGCGCACGATAATGTCGTGGGCGCCGAGCTCAAGCGCGCGAAGGGCGCGTTTTTTGTCGTCAGGCTCAACGATAGCGAGAATCGGCAAGTGACGCGTCGGTTCGCCAGAGCGCATACGTGCGATGACGCGGAACCCGTCGAAGCTTTTGGCGGTGACGGAGACGACGACGAGATCGGGCGGGCCGGTATCGGCCTCGCCGCCGAACACGGTGACGCGATGTTCAACGCCCAGGGCTGACTGGATGCGTCGGATTTGACTCGCATTGTCATCGACGACGAGGACATTGCCGGAGAAGACGCGGTGCTGATCAAGCGGATCGGCGCGCATTTCTTCGCCGATGACGCCAAGGCGCATGCCGTTGGCTTCGCGAGCGCGGAGTTCGTCGGTGACGACTTTGAGGGCCAGCAAGCTCTTGGCGCGCGCCAGCAGCTGTACGTCGTCAAAAGGCTTGGTGAGAAATTCTTCGGCGCCGGCTTGCAGGCCGCGCAGTTTCTCCGTGCGGTCATCCAAGGTGGTGAGGATGATCACCGGGATGTGGCGCGTTTCCGGCTGCGACTTGAGGCGCCGGCACGCTTCGTAGCCGTCGATGCCGCCGGGCATCATCACGTCCATCAAAATGAGATCGGGTTTTTCGCGCTTGGCGAGTTGGACGGCTTCCTCGCCGCGGCTGGCCATCAGCACGTCGTAATACTCAGCCGTCAGCTTCGCCTCCAAAAGGCGGCGGTTGGCTTCGAGATCGTCGACGATGAGGATGCGTGCGCTCAAGCGACGATCCTCATCCGATGAACTTGCGGATTGTTTCCAGGAACGTCGTCACCGAGATCGGCTTGGACAAATACGCATCGCAGCCGGCGGCCATGATCTTCTGCTCGTCGCCGCGCATGGCGAAAGCGGTGACGGCGACGACCGGGATGTGCTTCAGCGCTTCGTCCTTCTTCAGACGATCGGTGATCTCCAGGCCAGAAATTTCCGGCAACTGGATGTCCATGACGATGAGATCGGGTTTGTGTTCGCGGGCGAGCGGCAGAGCCTGGCGGCCGTCGCGGGTTTTCACCGTGCGGTAGCCAAAGGCTTCCAAGAGGTCGTTGAACAGCCTCATATTGAGTTCGCTGTCTTCGACGATGAGAACCGTTTTGGCCATAACCCGCTTCGCTCTCGCGGCCCCCTCGCGCTCGTAGGGGCGCGTATCGGTGGCCCTTATAGCGCGGAGGGCTTAACAACCCATCGCAACACCAGCAATCTCGCCCACTCCGTTAAGATGAGCTTAAGGAATACGACATGCGCCTTGGGGTGGATTTCGGCGGCACCAAAATCGAGGCGGCGCTGCTTGATTCCAAGGGAGAAATCCTGGCGCGGCAGCGCGTCCCCAATCCTGGGGATTACCAGGGCGCGGTGCGGGCGGTGGCGGATTTAGTGGCGCGAATCGAACAGGAAACGGGCGCCCGCGCCATGACGGTGGGATTCGCGGTGCCAGGGTCGCTGTCGCCGGCTACGGGGCTGATGCGCAATGCGAATTCGACGTGGCTCAACGGCAAGCCGTTCCTGAAGGATTTGAAGAGCGCGTTGGCGCGACCAGTGCGGCTGGAGAATGATGCAAATTGTTTTGCGTTGTCCGAAGCGGTTGATGGCGCGGCGGCGCATGGGCGTGTGGTGTTTGGCGTGATCATCGGCACCGGGTGCGGTGGCGGTGTTGTCGTCGAGCGCAAGGTGATCGAGGGCGTGAACGGCATTGGCGGCGAATGGGGGCATACGCCGCTGCCGTGGGCGCGCGCTGATGAAACGACAGAGCGGCACTGGTGCGGGCGCTTTGGGTGCTTGGAGCAATGGATTTCGGGGTCGGGCTTCAAGGCTTGGGCTGGCATGAGCGCGGGCGAAGCGGATGAAGCGGCGCGCGCGGGCGACGCGAAGGCGCGGGTGCTGCTCGATCAATTGGCGGACCGAATCGCGCGTGGGCTGGCGGTGGTGATGGATATTCTCGATCCGGACGTGATCGTGTTCGGCGGCGGCGTTTCGAATATCGAGAGCTTGTATCCAAGCGTGCGCGGCAAGTTGCTGGCGTATGTGTTCTCGGACGTGGTGCGCACAGAGCTGGTGAAGAACAAGCACGGGGATTCGTCAGGGGTACGCGGCGCGGCTTGGCTGTTTGAAGCTGACGGCGGAGCTTCGGAGCATTTGGCGTGATCGTTTGCCGTGCTTGCGCGCGGGTGATCGACGGCGCGCGGTGTGTGTGCGGGGAAAGCCAGCCGCTGGAGCATGCCGAGCTGACGGCGCTTTCGATCGCGCATCTCGATTGCGATGCGTTCTATGCCTCGATCGAAAAGCGGGACGATCCGAGTTTGCAGCCGCATCCGGTGATCGTGGGCGGCGGCAAGCGCGGGGTCGTGTCGACCTGCTGCTATGTCGCGCGCGCGTATGGCGTGCGTTCCGCGATGCCGCTGTTCAAGGCGCTGAAGCTTTGCCCGCAGGCGAAGGTCGTACACGGCGAAATGCGCAAGTACGTGGAGGAAGGCCGCATCATCCGGCGGATGATGGAGGATCTGACGCCGCAAGTGCAGCCGCTCTCGATCGATGAAGCCTTCATGGATTTGAGCGGCACCGAGGCGCTGCATGGCGGGCTGCCGGCGCAATCCTTGATCAAGCTGCAGAACAAGATCTGGGAGGAGCGGCAGCTCACGGTTTCGATCGGGCTCTCGTTCAACAAATTCTTGGCCAAGACCGCGAGTGATTTGGATAAGCCGCGCGGGTTTTCGGTGATCGGGCGCGGCGAGGCGCTGGCGTTTCTGGAATCGCGGAGCGTGGGCACGTTGCCGGGTGTCGGGCCGGCCGGTGCGGCGGGGCTGGAGCGCAATGGGCTGAAGACCATCGGCGATATCCGCAGCGTGGGCCCACAGCGCATGCGCGCGCTTTATGGTGATTGGGGCGCGCATCTGTTCGCGCTGTCGATGGCGGACGATCCGCGCAAGGTCGATCCGCATGGCGAGCGGAAAAGCATTTCGGCGGAGACGACGTTTTTCGAGGACGTGTCGGACATCGAGGCGCTGGAGGATATTCTTTGGCCGCTGTGCGAGAAGGTCGCCACGCGCTGCCGCGCCAGTGACACAGCAGGGCTGACGCTCACGCTGAAGCTCAAGGATACGAAGTTCAAGGTGATCACGCGGCGTCGGCAATTGCCGGAGCCGACTTTGCTGGCGTCACGCATATTTGCGTATGCGCGCGAATTGCTGGCGGGCGATGCGGACGGCAAGACGAGGTATCGGCTGATTGGCGTCGGCCTCTCGGATTTCAGTGATGCGGCGGCGGCGGATAAAGGCGACATGCTGGATACGCAGACACCCAAGCGCGCGGCGGCGGAAGCGGCGATCGCGAAGGCGAGGGACAAGTTCGGCAAGGATGCGGTGCAGACGGGGCGGGCGTTGAAGGCGGGCCACGAAGAGGATGACGAATAGGCGCCGAGCCGCTAGGAAGGCGCTAAATCAGGGAGCACGCCATGAGCCGCATCGAAGCGCGTTTGCAGGAACTGGGGATCAATTTGCCGACGCCGCCGGCGCCGGTGGCGTCCTATGTGCCGTTCGTGATCGTGGGCAATCTGGTGCACGTGTCGGGGCAGGTTTCGGTCGATGCGACGGGCGGCATCAAGGGCAAGCTTGGCGCTGACATTGAAGTCGAGGAAGGCCAAGCCGCGGCGCGGCTGTGCGGGCTCAATCTCCTCGCGCAAGTGAAGGCGGCGTGCGGCGGCGATCTGGATCGCGTGAAGCGCGTTGTGAAGCTCAACGGCTTTGTGAACGTGACGCCGGAGTTCAGCCCGATCCCGCAGGTGATGAACGGGTGTTCTGACCTCATGGTCCAGGTGCTGGGCGACACCGGCAAGCACGCGCGCTCGGCGGTTGGCATGGCGAATCTGCCGATGGACTTTGCTGTGGAAGTCGACGGGCTGTTTGAAATCGGCTGACGCGCGGGCTTGGTTTTGCCGCGTTGGCGCGCCTAGATTAGCATTATGGACGGAACCGACGCGCTGAGCATTGCGGTGATTGGCGATCTCGCCAACATCGACCGTGCGGTTTGGGACGCGCTCGCAAATCCGGCGGACGCGCCGTACGATCCGTTTCTATCCTGGGATTTTCTGCAAGCACTCGAAGAGAGTGATTGCGCGACTGCGCCGCGCGGCTGGCAACCCGCGCATTTGCTGGCGCGCGATGCATCGGGCGTGGCCGTTGGCGCGATGCCGCTCTACGCCAAGGAGCATTCCTACGGTGAATACGTGTTCGATCACGCTTGGGCCGATGCGTTACATCTGGCGGGCGAGCGATATTATCCGAAGCTGCAATGCGCTGTGCCATTCACGCCTGTGCCGGGGCGTCGGATATTTGCCGCCGATGCCGGGGTTGAAGCGGCGTTAGCCCAGGCCGCGATCGGCTTGGCGCAGCGGGCCGGCGCCTCATCGGTGCACGCTACATTCGCGAGCGCGGAGACGGCGGCGCGGCTGAAGCCGCTCGGCTTCATGACGCGCACCGGCATCCAGTATCATTGGTTCAATCGCGGCTATGCGAATTTTGAGGACTTCCTGTCCGATCTTTCGTCGCAAAAGCGCAAGACGATCCGGCGCGAGCGCGCACGGGCGTGCGAAGGGGTGACGATCCGGCGTCTGCGCGGCGATGAGATCAAGGAAGCCGATTGGGACTTCTTCTTCCATTGCTACATGGATACCGGCTCGCGCAAATGGGGCTCGCCCTATCTCAACCGTATGTTCTTCGCGCTGCTTGGCGAGCGGATGGCCGAACGCTGTGTGCTGTTTGTAGCGGAAGCGGATGGGGCGCCGATTGCATCGGCGCTGAACCTGGTGGGCGGCGAGGCGCTCTATGGGCGCTATTGGGGGCGCGTCGTGGACGTGCCGTTCCTCCACTTTGAGCTGTGCTATTATCAGGCGATCGAACTTGCCATCGAACTCGGATTGCCGCGCGTCGAAGCAGGCGCGCAGGGCGAGCATAAGTTGGCGCGCGGCTATGTGCCGGCGCCGACCTACAGCGCACACTGGATCGCGCATCCGGGCTTGCGGACGGCGGTGCAGCGTTATCTCGATGCGGAGACGCCGGCTGTAACAGACGAGGCGGAGCTGCTGATGGCGCACACGCCGTTCAAGAAGGGCGAGTGAGCGCCGCGGCGACCTTTGGGCGGAAGAGGTAATAGAGCGGCACGCCCGCCAGCATCAGCACGGCGCCCCAGAACAGCACTTCAAGGCCGGAGCCAAATGCAGCGAACAGCGAATATACGATAGCAATCGCGGCGATTGTCGCCCAACTCGTGGCGTTGCGCCAGGAATGACGGAGCTCAATGACCGAGACGACGACGTAATAGATGAGCCCGAGCGCTGTCGCCATCATGAGCAGAAATGTGAACGCGCCGATGAAGCCGCGCGTGTAATTGGCGACCAGCAGCAAACCTCCCAGCGTCGATGAGAGCATGAGCGCCAGATGCGGCGCGCCGCCTGAATTGGTGGAAGCGAGCCAACTCGGAGCGAGTTTATCGATGGCGACGGCCATCGGCATTTGTCCGGTGCTGAATATGAGGCCGTTCAAGGCGCCCGCCGTTGAGAGGAGCGCGCCGACTGCGATGAAGTGCGGCCCCCAAGGGCCGAAGGCGCGCGCCGCGTCAGCGAAGGGCGCGGTGGATTGGGCGAGTTGGCCCGCGGGCACCAGAAGCATCACTGCGGCGGTGGCGGAGAGATAGATGGCGACGACCGCGACCATGCCCGTGATCAAGGCGCGCGGGATGGTGCGCTCGCAGTCTTTGACGTTGCCGGCCGGCAGCGTGACGACTTCAAAACCGGTGAACGGCCAAAGCGTAATCAGCGCGCAGGCGGCGAGCGCGGCGATGATTGATTGGCCGGATGGGTTGAAGGCGGGCAGGTTTTCGGGTGCGCCAGCAGCGAAGGCGAGGCCGACAATGGCGAGGAGCGGTACAATCTTCAGAATTGTCAACGCGATCTGGGTGAAGCCCATTTCCTTCAGGCCGCGGATGTTGATCAGCGTGAAGAAGCCGATCACGCCGAGGGCGGTGGAGGCTTGGGCGACGGCGCTTGTGTTCAGCGCGGGGATAAAGACGCCGAGATAACCGACGAATGCGATTGCGACGACGGGCACGCCCATCATGAAGGACAGCCAATAGGCCCAGCCCATCAGGAAGCCGGTGAGATCGCCGAAGGCTTCGCGGGCATAGGCGTAAGGACCGCCATTCTTGGTTGTGCGCGCGGCCAGGCGTCCGAACACGAGTGCGAGCGCAATGGAGCCGGCGCCGGCGATGATCCAGCCGCCGAAGCTAAGTAGGCCGTAGGGCGCGAGCAGAGCCGGCAGCATGAATACGCCCGAGCCGATCATGCAGCCGACCGTCAGCGACCAGCACGACCAGAAGCCGAGTGGCTTGTTTTCCTGCATGCTGAGCTCCCCGTGGACCAGCATGACTGAACGCGCTGCACGACGCCAGCTGGTTCGTTCGCTCTGGCGATAAGCGTGAACGCCGCTTAAACTGCGGTTAGGGGGATGCGATGGTGGATGTCGAGGCGCCAGTAGCGCGCAGAAAAATTCGCTGGTTCGTTGTGCTGGCCGCGTTGCTCACGATTGGGCTAGCCATCGGCGGTGTTATCGCGATCGGAGATGAGGTGCTCTCGCGCGAGGCGATGGATGGGCGCGGATTGTTCTTTGATCAATGGGTGGAGTCCGGGGTCGGCGCTTGTGTTGGCGCTCTCGCGGCGCTGATCGTGTGGTTGAGCTTTCACCTCTTGGTGTTTCGCCACCGCGCGCGGCTTTGGAAATCGGTTCTTGTTTTGCTGCTTTTGATCTTGGTTGGCGCGCTAATCGCTGTACCGGCGAGGCTCATTACCGTGGCCGTGCACGTGGACGCTGACGACGCGACAGTGGAGGCGTTCATGCTGGAAGGCATTGAGCGGCGCACGGCATTGCGCGAGCGGATGGCGCCCAATCTCGACGGTTTGCGATTGGATCAGGGCGCGCCGATGCTGACGAGCGTTAGCGATATCGTGGCGCATAAGGCGGCAATCGATGCGGCGCGCGAGCAATTACGGGCGTATCGAGCTGCCGTGACGCAAGATTTGGCAGACTCGCGTGCGGCGCTGGACACGATGGATATCCATCCAGACGCCGCTTTCCGAGGCTATGAATATTATGATGAGCGTTTGTCCCCCGCCTCAAACACGCAACGCCACCTCGATCTGACGGAGCAGAATTTGAGTCGAGGGTCGGACTTGCTTGGCCATTTGCTGGCTAACCGCCGTGGTTGGATTATTGCGAACGGGCGCGTCGAGATCATTGACCGCGAGCTCTACGAGCAGATGAGCGAGCGCGGGCGAGAATTGGATATGCTCGGCGCTGAACTCGACAATGTGCAGGGCGCACTGGGCAGGGGCTTGGACGGATCGCGCGTGCTTGGCTCGGACGTTGAGGGCGAGGAGGCTGCGAACTGACTGCCGCCACGCATGCCGGCGGGGACGCCGGCGGTCCAAGGTCAGCGCCTCTTCTTTCCGCGTTTGGTGTCGCGGTTGCGGTCGTTGCCACGATGCGGGCCGCCGCGCTGGCCTTGTTTGCTGACGCGCGATTTGCGCCAGCCGGGTTGCGGGGGTTCGGCGTCGCTGAGCACGGAGAAAACGAGGCCGCCACTGATCGGCGTGGCTTCTTCGAGGCGCACTTCGACGCGCATGCCGAGCGGGAAGCGCAGGCCCGTTTGTTCACCGACGAGCGCGTGCGCGGCTTCGTCGTGATGCCAGCGTTCGTTGCCGAGTGTTGAGATCGGCACAAGGCCATCGGCCTGGGTTTCGTCGAGGCGAACGAAGAGCCCAAAGCGGGTGACGCCGGTGACGCGGCCTTCGAAGGTCGCGCCGATGCGGTCGGAGAGGAAGGCGGCGATGTAGCGCGAGGTTGCGTCGCGCTCGGCGGCCATGGAGGTGCGCTCGGTTTCGGAAATGTGCTGCGCGGTTTCTTCGTAGCGCTGCTCGTCCTTGTCCGTAGCGCCATCGTCGCCGAGTTTGAGCGCGCGGATCAGGGCGCGGTGGATGGTGACGTCG
>SXGT01918352.1_pt1 | contig 10118 bp, 7 predicted proteins | sample 3176221 | NCBI WGS metagenome assembly SXGT01 (sample SAMN11356862, study PRJNA531348) | freshwater metagenome | isolation source: freshwater sample F1-120 | place: China: Fuxian Lake, Yuxi | collected 2017-12-25
ACCTTGGGGCCGAACCCGAAAAAGGGATAGGAGAGGAGTGGTTGAGGAAAAAGTGAAGAAGGGTGATTAAAACCAGAAAGTGTTTTTTATTTAAAAAATGTAGTTTTGAGCCTAAACAACCAGTAACATGAAAAACCTGCTTTCGCTAACTTTCCTTGCCTTTATTATTATTCTGTTTTCGGGTTGCCCTTACAGTGCAGAAGTTGCCATTGATCAGCCTTCTGTAAAATTAGACGAAAAATTGCTGGGTAAATGGGAAATCAAATCTTCAGAAGACTATATATATGATGTAACTAAAGTGGATGATAAAACTTACCGATTTCAAAAGAAAAGTGTCAGTTCTGATGATGTTACCGTTTACAACGGCTTTTTATCCTAAATAAACGGCACACGGTTTATGAATATTTATGAGGAAGGAATTGAAACCAAGACTTATTATTTCTACAAAGTTGAAGTATCAGGCAGCGGATTCAGAGCCACTCTTTCACCCGTTACTGAAAACATTACGGAGAAGTTCACCACCTCAGCAGATCTGAAAGATTTCTTTAAAAAGAATATGGTTAACAGCTATTTCTTTGAAAAAGATGCTGACGAATATATAAGAGCCGATTAAGAAGTCATCTCCGACAATTCCAGCCAGCGGTTGGTTTTGCTGTCGATAGCCTCAATGGTCTCGGTAAGTTCTGCCGAAACTTTCATCAGTTCATCGGTATCAGTAATACCTGAATTTAGTTTTTCAACCAAGGCTTCTTTCTTTTTCTCTAAATCGGGCAATTCTTTTTCGAGCAATGAAAACTCCCATTTCTCGTTAAAACCCATGCGTTGTTTTTCTTTTGACTTAGCTTTTTCTACAGGCTTTTCTGCTGCTTTTTCAGCCGCCTTCTCTTCTTTTAATATAACCTGCGGTGGTTTAATAAGTGCTTTCTGCGGTGCCAGTTTCTTTTCTTCCACTTCCTCGCGATACTGCGAGTAGTTTCCGTTAAAGTCACGCACAATTCCATCGCCTTCAAAAACAAAGGTATGGTGGGTAAGCTTATCCATAAAGTAACGGTCGTGCGAAACCACAATCAAGCAGCCCATAAATTGCTCCAGAAAATCTTCCAGTACCTGCAGCGTCATAATATCCAAATCGTTGGTAGGCTCGTCCAGAATAAGGAAGTTGGGATTCTTAATCAAAATGGTAAGCAGATACAATCTGCGTTTTTCACCTCCGCTCAACTTTGAAACAGGAGTAAAGTGCGATGAAGAAGGGAACAGAAATTTTTCCAACAACTGCGATGCGCTCATCGTTTTGCCTTTTGCCAAAGGAATATGGTCACCAATTTCTTTGATAACCTCAATCATACGCAAATCTTCTTTCAGCTTCATTCCGTCTTGCGTATAGTAGCCAAATGAAACTGTTTCGCCCACAATTACTTTTCCGGTATCGGGTTGTTCTTTGCCTGTAATAATATTCAGGAAAGTACTCTTGCCAACACCATTCTTACCAATAATACTTAGCTTCTCACCCTGACGAAATTTGTAGCTAAAATCTTTAAGAACAGTTTTATCACCAAACGATTTGTTGATATGATAGAGTTCAAGAATTTTACCACCCAAACGTTCTAACTTTATTTCCAGTTCAAGTTTATCATCCTTCTTTTTCTTTCCTGTTTGTTCAGTTAATTCATGAAAAGCATCTACCCGCGATTTTGATTTAGTACCGCGTGCTCTGGGCTGCTTGCGAATCCATTCCAATTCTTTTTTCAGGAATTGGCGGGCTCTGTCTTTATTAGTGCTTTCATTTTCTTCACGTGCTTCCTTTTTTTCAAGGAAGTAAGAGTAATTGCCTTTGTATCGATAAACATCTCCGCCATCCAGTTCCATTATTTCGTTACACACCACTTCCAGAAACCAGCGGTCGTGCGTTACCATAAAGAGTGTAATATTTTCTTTGCTCAGATAATCTTCCAGCCACTCAATCATTTCAATGTCCAGATGGTTGGTAGGCTCATCCATAATCAGCAAATCGGGTTCTTCAACTAGAAGTTTAACCAAAGCAATACGTTTCTTTTGTCCACCTGAAAGTTCAGATACCTTTTGTTCTAGGTTAACGATTTTAAACACAGAAAGAATCTGATGCACCCTTTGTTCGTAATCCCATGCCTGCAGGCTGTCCATGCGGTCAAAAGCGGCCTGCAATTCTTTTTCTCTCTCAGGATGATTAAGCGCAATTTCATATTCCTTTACTGCATTCATTACTTCACCTGAAGAATCCAATACTGCTTCAATAACCGTTTTATTGGGATCAAAAACAGGTTGCTGGTCAAGAAACCCCACTTTGGTATCGTTACGCAAAATGCAATTTCCGCTGTCGGCTGTTTCTTTCCCGGCAATAATGCGCAGCAGGGTAGATTTACCTGTTCCGTTCTTGGCTACAAAAGCTACCTTCTGTCCTTTCTCCAGCCCGAAACTGATGTTGCTGAACAACACCTTATCATTATATGATTTACTAAGGTTTTCGATTGAAAGTAGGTTCATGCGCAAAAAATTGAGGGCGCAAAGCTAAGAATTAAAGAGAGTCTGTATTTGTTAACTATAAAGTAAACTTGCAGCAATATCTTTTCTACTACATTTGCAGCCTAATTCAAAAAAACATAAACTCAATGAACAAATTTTTACTTTCCTTAACTTTAGTTACTGTTGCTTTTGCATCCAATGCACAAACCGGGGTTGGTCCTACCTGCACCGAATTATTTTTCTCAGAATATGTAGAAGGCAGTTTTAACAACAAAGCACTTGAAATTTACAACCCTACAGACGCTGCCATTTCTTTAGACGGGGCTTACCGCATTGTACGCTGGGAAAACGGAAGCACTACAGCCGATTTAGATATCCGCTATGTACAATCACTTACAGGAAGTGTTGCCGCATACGGAACTTATACTGCTTTTCTTGACAAAAGAAATCCAAATTCAACCGGTGCCGATACCGCTTTGTTTTCTGATTTGCTAGCTATTGCTAATTCTGTAAATGGTGGATTTTTCTCACCGGTTTATGACAGCGACCCTGCATTACCCAATACCGAAGGGTCAAATTGCCTTTCTTTTAATGGCGATGACGCTTTTTCACTTCAAAAGAAAAGCGGATCTAACTGGATTAACGTAGATATTTTTGCTGTAATCGGAGAGCGTCCTTTAAACGGTAATGGCGGAACTTCACCCAACGGTGGTTGGACCAACGTAGCTCCTTACACCGATGGACAAGGAGCATACTGGACAAAAGACCAAACATTGGTTCGTAAATCTGGAGTATCAGACGGAACAACTCAAAATCCTCAACTTGGCTCTTGGGACGTATCTGTTCAATGGGATTCACTTGCATTAAACACGTTTACAGGACTTGGAACACATGATTGTGTTTGCAATGCAAATGCTATAAGCGAAAATACTTTGAGCGCAAAAACATCAGTTTATCCAAATCCTGCTAATGATAATTTCTTTGTTAAGTCTAGCGATAACATTATTAAAGTAGAATTATGGAACGTTGCCGGACAATTGGTGTCAAGCACAATTGCAGATAACAAAAAGGCTGTTCGTATTCTGGTTCCTTCAGTTTCTGCGGGACTATACATTGCGGTTATACATACCGAAGCAGGCAAAGCAGTTAAGAAAGTAACTATTCGCTAATTAATTTTCACCCTGAGCGTAGTCGAAGGGATTTTAATGAAACGCTTATTTCTGCTCACTGCATTCTGTTTACTGTTTGCTCCTGTATTCGCTCAACAAGGCTCACTTAAAGGTGTTATTAAAGATGCTGTAACAGGCGAAACGCTTATTGGTGCAAATGTATTGTATGGCGAAGGCAAAGGCTTGGTAACTGACTTTGATGGCAAATACGTTGTTCAGTTAGCAGATGGTGATTACACAATTAAAGTTACTTACGTTGGTTACCTTGAGCAGGAGAAAAAAGTTAGTATTAAAGGAAATAACATTCTTCTTGATTTTGAATTAAGCACCCTTCAACTTCAGGAAGTGCAAGTAGTAGCAGATATCGCCAAAGTGCGCGAAACACCTGTAGCCTTCTCAAATATTACACCTGCAAAAATTCAGGAGCAATTAGGCTCGCAGGATTTGCCCATGATATTGAATACAACGCCTGGTGTTTATGCAACACAGCAGGGCGGGGGAGATGGCGATGCCCGCATTACCATCCGTGGATTTAATCAACGCAATGTTGCAGTAATGATTGATGGAGTTCCGCAAAACGATATGGAAAACGGTTGGGTCTATTGGAGCAACTGGTTTGGATTGGATAACATTACAAGAAGCTTGCAGGTGCAGCGTGGTCTCGGTGCATCTAAACTTGCCATACCTTCTGTAGGTGGAAGCATGAACATTATTACCAAAGGTATTGATTCTAAAAAAGGAATTATTGTAAAACAGGAGTATGGAAATAACAATACCCTGCGTACCAGCATTGCACTTACGTCAGGCAAACTTAAAAACGGATTTGGAATTACTGCAGCAGGATCATTTAAAAACAGCGATGGCTGGGTGGATGAGACCTGGAGTAAGATGTGGTTTTATTATTTAAAAGTTGAAAAAAGATGGGGAAAACATTTAATAAGTCTTTCAGGATTTGGTGCACCGCAAAGCCACTCGCAACGTGCATTTAAAAACAGCATTGGTACCTATGATAAAGACTATGCTGCCGGTTTAGGTGCTGATACATCAGGAGTAGCCGAGTTCGGTCTGCGCTATAACGAACATTGGGGTAATATTGTACGCTTCCGCGATGGAGACAGTGTCTCGGCCAAACAAGGTGTGATGAATGAACGGATTAACTATTTCCATAAACCTGTAATAATGCTCAAGGATTTCTGGACGGTGAACGATAAATTATATGTCTCAGCAGTTGCTTATGCTTCTTTTGGAAACGGAGGGGGAACAGGTTATCAAACTCCACCTCAATTATTGATTGATTCAAACGGACAACAAAATTTTCAATTAGTTTATAATTCTAATGCATACAACCCATTTAATATTTATCAGGGCGAAAGACGCTCTGTTGGAATTATCCGCAGCAGTATAAACAATCACCAATGGTATGGCGGTTTGGTAACAATGAATTATGCAATTCCTCATTGGGAAATTTCAGGTGGAGTTGATTTACGATCATATGTTGGTAATCACTACCGCACCATTTACGATTTATTGGGAGGAGACCTTTTTCTTGATAATGTTGACAAAAATCAAAGTACTAATGTAAAGCGTGATGGTGATATAATAGGCTACCATTATGACGGAAAAGTAAAATGGGGAGGCTTATTTGCTATGGCTGAATTTAAAAAAGGAAGATGGAGTGCTTTTATTAATATCAGCGGTGCTTATACCGGTTATCAGCGTATTGATTATTTCCGTAAAAAAGATTTGGTGTTAGGCGATACAACAATACTGGAGGTTGTTGGATTTGGTGATACACTCACGTACAACGGATCTGATTATACCATTGCTTCAAAAGAAGCTCGCTACTCAACCACTGATCAGCAATGGCTTCCGGGTTATACAGTAAAAGGCGGTGCAAATTTCAATCTTACCGAGAAACAAAGTGTATTTGTAAATCTGGGTTATTTAAATCGTGCTCCTCGTTTCGACAATGTATTTAACCGTGAAAACAAACTTATCCGAGATATTAAGAATGAGGTTATTCAGGCAGTTGAATTAGGTTATGCAATGAGCTCAGCACGTTTAGCAATAAATCTCAATGCTTATTATACGATGTGGAACAACCGACCGGTTGATAATGCAGTTACAGTAGTTATTGATGGAGATAACTACAGTGCAAATGTGAACGGAATGGATGCCCGTCACGCAGGTATTGAACTAGATTTTTCATGGAAAATATTGCAGAACCTTACACTGGAAGGAATGGGCTCGTTGGGCAACTGGATATGGACTTCAAAAGAAAATGTAGTGATTGCTGATGATGTAGGCATTCCGGTAGACACCATTTCATTTGATGCTGCCGGAGTTCGCGTAGGTGATGCAGCACAATTAACATTTGCAGGAAGCTTACGCTACGAGGTAATAAAAGACCTTTATGTAAAAGCACAATATACGTATTTCGGACAAAATTATTCACAGTTTGAGCCTGTAACTTTATCCGGTGCAATTGCAGGAAGACAATCATGGAAAATTCCGGATTATGGATTACTTGATGTGCATTTGGGTTATGGTTTCCGTTGGCAAAAAGTAAGATTTGATTTGCGCGGAAGCTTATTCAATGTGTTAAACACCGTTTACATTTCAGATGCTTTGAATAACGATACTTTTGTTTCACCAAATCAGAATTTTGATGCTCAATCAGCAAGTGTTTTTATGGGAATGGGCATTCGATATAATACTTCACTAACTATTACTTTTTAATTAAATACAATGAAAAAATTACTCAGCTTGCTGTTTACAGCACATTGCGCACTTACATCATTTGGTCAGGCAAACCTTCCAACATCATGGAGTTCTGATGGTGCAATACCAAACGGTTGGACAACTTCCGGAACAGCATTCTATACTGGTAGCGCAGCTTATAGCGCACCATCATCGTTAAAGTTAGACAGTGATAATGATTACCTTCAAATTCAGGTTGCAGATGATCCGGGGGCAGTGACTTACTATCTGAAAGGTTCTACAACAGGCTCGCCCTGGGAAGGTACATTTACCGTTCAGCAAAGTGTAAATGGTAGTTCATGGACAACTTTGCGTGAATTTACAGATGGTGTTCCAAGTGTTACAGCTTACACACTTTATACCGATGTGCCAAATGCTGCAAGCCGCTACATCCGTTTCTTTTATTCTGATAAGATCAGTGGAAGTAATGTAGCTTTAGATGATATAAATATTGCAATACCTGCAGCTGGCCCTGCACAGGAAATTGCCTTGGAACAAGATGGTGAACCAATTGTAAGCGGTGGTATTGCCACAGTTGGAGCAGCCAACGGAAGTTCAGAAGATTTAACCTTAACAGTTTTTAATCTGGGAACTGTAAACGTACTAAATATTACTTCAACATCTATTACAGGCGCAAACGCATCTGAGTTTACGGTTACTACAACGCCTTCAAGCACCAATGCAAATTCACAAGGTGATTTAATTATCAGTTTTTCTCCAACACAACCAGGCACACGCACTGCACAACTAAGCATTGTAAATGACGACAGTAATGAAAATCCTTTCATTGTTAATCTTTACGGATACGGTGATTTTCTGGCTACACAACCTTCACAACAGGCAACAAATTTAACGTTTGGCAATGTTCGTTCTTATCGTTTCAACGGTTCTTTTACAGCTCCATCGCCTGCTGCTAATGGCTATCTTGTATTAAGAAAAACAGGCAGCGCAGTTACTGAAGTGCCAGTTGACGGAACAACCTATACCCGAGGAGAAAATATCGGTGATGCAAAGGTTGTATTCAGCGCAAATAACACCACATTTTCTCCAAATTTTATTGTAGCCGGAACTCAATATTATTTTGCAGTTTTTGCATATAACGGAAACGGAGAATACACTAATTATTTAACTGCTAATCCGCTTACAGGTAATGTAACAACTACAGGAGCAAACATCGGAAATACCTATTCAACCATAAATACTGCAGCAACTTCATTTCTAACTGATTTATCTGCATTGATTAATCCTCACACGCAGATATACTATAACGATTATGAAGAAACAAATATTGCGCTTTTTGCTTCGCGCGATACCAGCAACGGACAAAAGGTAGTAACCTGTGTTTACAGCGGTGAACAATATGTTTACAGTGAACCTTATGATTGGTCGGTATTCAGTCGCGAACATACTTACTGTCACAGCTGGATGCCCACATTTCCTGATCAGGATTCGAAAGAATATTCAGATCAGTACAATCTTTTTCCTGTAACTTTTGAAGATGCAAATGCTTATAGATCTAACTATCCATTAGGCGAAGTTGTAAATGCTACGTATACGTATCTCGACAGTAAGTTTGGTACAGATGCAAACGGCTTGCAGGTATATGAACCCCGTGACCAACACAAAGGAGATGCAGTCCGCGCTTTATTTTACATGGCTACTGCATACAATGGTGTAAACGGAAATAATTGGGGATTGCCCGATTATATTTCTTCGCTTATACAATACGGACAAGATCAGGATGTATTGAAAGCATGGCACTGGCAAGACCCACCGGATGCATGGGAAATAGCCCGCAATGACTTTTTGGATTCACTGCAGGGAAACCGCAATCCGTTTGTTGACAGCGTAAACTATGTATGTTATATTAACTTTGATGATATGACCTATATTGCTAATCCCGGTTCAATACCTTGCACAGTAACTCCCGGTTTTGAAGAATCCAATGTTGAATTATTTTCAGTTTACCCTAATCCAACATCAGGTGATTTTGGAATAAACATTTCATTGAAAGAAAACGAAAACATATTGGTGCGCATTTCTGATGTTGCCGGCAAAACTGTTTATGAACGCAACGATAATCTGAAATCAGGAAATAATCGCCTGATGATTTCATCAAACCGACTTTCAAAAGGCATCTACATGTTGCAATTAGTAACTGAAAATAGCGTTAACACAGAAAAGATTGTGATAAAATAGAGTTCGGTTAAAATAGGTACTGATTAAAAAGGGGCTGATGTTCAGCCCCTTTTTAATTGAAATAAAAGTTAATTTTTGAAAGATTACAGAAACACAATATTCAAATTTTGCAATAACTAATTGAGAGATATTGAGCAATAAAAAAAAGGACTTCTGTCTATTAACAGAAGTCCTTTTGTGAAATCAATCAGATTTAACTGATGCTGATTAAAAGTATTAACGGTGCAAAACAGTCAGTTTTTTAGTTACGGTTTTGTCTGCTATTTTAATGCTTAGGATATAAACACCATTTGCTAACTCAGAAGTAGTGTATTGAACAGTTGTTCCTGCATTTTTCAGTTGTTTGTTCTCTATCAGTTTACCTGTAAAATCATAAACCAAAACGGATACATCACCGCTGTTTACCCCAGTTGAGATGGTTACAAAATCATTGGCCGGATTTGGGAATAAGTTAATTTCAGTTTTAGAAATAGAAGAAATACCAGTTGGTATGCCACCACAGTTGCTGTTATCAGCAGTGTTTGCCACACCGGGAGTAATACAACGCTTACTGAAATCAGCACTGTTATTTTGTGTGTCAGTTCCGTCAGACAAACGTGAAAGCCCAATTCTAATATCATCATTATTATCACTGTTTGCAATAGTAACCCCTGTTCCTTCTATCCAGGGTGAAGGGCAATCACCTTCATAACTCAAAACATCTGCATATACACCCGGAAAAAGTGATGAACCGATTGCAATTGCATCCGGTGAGCCATTTTCAATCATGTTTGAATGAATAGGCTCTACCTGATTGCAGTTGGCAACCCCTCCTGAATTTCCACAAATAACATAATATGCTCCGGGCTGTAAAGAGTAGGTGGGAAGAAAAATAGTGTCGTAAACTGCAAGTGTGGTGTTATTACCATTGTAAAGATAAATCTGGACAGTAGAAAGGTCAATAGCATTTAAACTAACATTTTTCAGTTCAATAAATTCAGCTGTATCAGCAGAGACCTGATCATAATCCACTTCATTAATAACAAGTGTTGCAGGTAGCCCGCCCTTTTCCTGTGCTTTTACAAAAGCATCAGAAAATATTAAAGCAATAACAAGTAATGATTTTTTCATTATATTTTGGTTTTATATTTTGCGAAAATAGCAAACTAATGTTTACAGATTGTTAAATAATCTATTTTTCGTATTCAGGATAAATTAAGTCAGATGCATCATATTTAACAAAAGAAAGTTCATCTATTGATGAATTAAATAAAAAATTGTTTGTGAAAAGAAGCAAAGAAGAAGGGGAAATAAATCCAATTTATGGATTAATTCCCACTTATCTTTGTGTTTGAATAATTTTATTCTTTACTCGAAGATTTTTTAGGCTTTTTTTCTTTTTCCTTCTCTGCAGCCTTTATGATATTAATAATGATTTCTTCTTTCTTTGTATCCAGATCAATATTGATAGTATCTCCTTCATTTATTTGAGCGCCTATGATTTGTTCTGCC
>SXGT01464876.1_pt1 | contig 10117 bp, 5 predicted proteins | sample 3176221 | NCBI WGS metagenome assembly SXGT01 (sample SAMN11356862, study PRJNA531348) | freshwater metagenome | isolation source: freshwater sample F1-120 | place: China: Fuxian Lake, Yuxi | collected 2017-12-25
CCAACGGTCCGCGTCGAACGCCAGCAGCGTCGGGCTCACGGCGCGGGCTTGCGGCTCCGGCCAGTCGCCGCCGGCGACCGGCCGCCGCTTGCGCCGCCAGTTGGCCCCGGTGTGGCGCACGATCTGCGCGAGCCAGGCACCAAGGTCACTGCCGGCGGCGAACGACGCGCGCTTCTGCCAGGCGATGCGCGCGACCTCCTGCACCAGGTCCTGCGCGTCGCCGCGCCCGACCCAGGCGGCGGCGAGCAACCACAGCGCGCGCCCACGACGGGCGAACGCTGCGGCGAACTCGTCGGCGCCGAGCGGGGCAGCGGTCATGCAGCGACCAACGGTAGCAGTTCAGCGGCAGGACGTGCCGCAGCTGGTGCCGCAGCAGCTCGCCTTCGGCGCCGGCTTCGGCGCCTCGACGGCCTTGCTGTCGCAGCAACCGGCGGGCGTGCAGCAGTCGTCGCAGCAGCCCTGGTCGCAGCAGCCCTCGTCGCAGCACGGCTCGGCGCAGCAGGCCGGCGGGCAGCACGGGCAGCATTCGCCGCCCTGCGGACCGGTGGAACCGCCGAGCGAAGCCGCGAGGAACAAGGGAAGCAGGCTCTGGAAGATCAGGTTCATGGTTGGTTCGCCCGTTCTGGATGGGCCCCTGCTGATGTCGGCTGCCGGCCGCCAGCGTGCAGGCGGGCCCAGAAAATCGCGGCGCCGGCCGGAGGCCACCGAAGCCCCGTTCGCGCCGGGATTTCGTGAATAGCATCCGCCGCCGCGAGCGACTCTCCCCCGTGCGCCAGCCGAACCCAGCCCCGCCCGCCGCCGACTCCAGCAGCCCACTGGCTGGCGCGGCACCGTCGGCCGACCAGGCTCCGCACGCCGCGGAACGGCACCGCCTGTGGCGCTACCTGCGCGCGCTCGGCGCCGACGCCGCCGAAGCGGACGACCTGGCGCAGGAGGCGATGCTGGTCGCCCACCAGAACGGGCCCGCACAGCCAGCGCGCGATGCGGCGGCGCAGGCTGCGTTCGTGCGCGGCATCGCGCGCAACCTGTGGCTGCGTTCGCGCCGCTGGTGGCAGCGCCGCCGCGAACGCGAGATCGCGGTCGCGGTCGACGAGCTGTGGGACGCGACGGCGGAACACGACGGCGGGGACGAACTGCTCGCGCGTCTGCGCGACTGCCTCGGTGCGCTGCAACCGCGCGTCCGCCGCGCGCTCGAACTGCACTACCACGACGGCCTCGGCTGGCGCGCGATCGCCGCCGACCTCGCGATGAAGGCCAACGGCGTGAAGACGCTGCTGCAGCGCGCGCGACGCGCCTTGCGGCAATGCCTCGAACGGAGCGAACGATGAACGAGCCTGCGATCCGCACGTCCTCGGCTGCGCGCGCCAGCGCCGCTGCGCGCCAACTCGACTGGCTGCTCGGCGAAGCCCTCGGCGCAACCGCGGCGCCGCGCGTTCGCCGCGCCCAATCTCCATGGCTCGCCGCAGCGTGCGTGCTGCTCGGCGTCGGTGCCGTGTTCGGCACTGTGCACTGGCGTCACACGGCCGACACGGCGACGACCGCGCCACAGGACAGCGAAGCCCCGGCGTGGCACGAGTGCCACGGCCCGGAAGGGTTGGCGAAGGTGCCCGCCGACGTGCGCGCCCTGCGCTGCTTCGACTTCGACGACGCCGCGTGCGCGCAACTCGCGCGCTTTACCGCCCTCGAACGGCTCGACCTCGGCGGGATAGGCGCCCAGGTCGAGGGCTGGCACGAGCCGCGCCCATTGGCGATCACCGACGTCGGCGTGCGTTCGCTGGCGAAGCTGCCGAAGCTGCGTTGGCTCGCGCTCGGCCAATGCCAGCAGGTGCAGGGCTATGGCCTGCAGTCGCTCGCAGCGCTGCCGCGGCTCGAACACCTCGACCTGAGCGACTCCGGCGTCGTCACCGAAGCGATCGAGCGACTGCCGCGCCTGCCGGCCCTGCGTTCGCTCGTGCTGTCGCACTGCAGACGGTTCCGCGGTCACGCGCTGACGGCGATCGCGACGATGCCTTGGCTGCAGCGCCTCGAACTCGCGAACTGCACGACCGTGCGCGCCGCCGATGCACTCGCGCTGGCGACGATGCCGGAACTGCGCCATCTCGACCTGAGCGACTGCCAGGGACTGTTCCGCGGCCAGATCGAGTCGGCCCCCGGACGCAGCGGACCGGACGTGTTCGTGGATACCGATGACGACGGCCTGCCCGATCGACGGCTGGCTGCGGCCGACCCGGTGCCCGACGGCGCGGCGACGTTCGTCGATGGCGACGGCGATGGCCTGCCGGACCTGCGCGTCGACCGGACGCCGCCGACCGGAGACGGCGTCGGCATCACCGACGAGGTCGTGCAAGCACTGGCGAAGCTGCCGCTGCAGACGCTGCGGCTCGGTGGCTGCAGATGGCTGACCGACGCCATCGGGCCATCACTCGCGAAAATGACGACGCTGCGCGAACTCGACCTCGGCAACCTGCCACTGCTGACGAGCGCGGTGCTCCCGCTGCTGCCCCCCGAACTCAGGGTCCTGGGACTCGCCGACAACCCCAAGCTCGAGGGCATCGGGTGGCGATCCCTCGGGCAGCTGCCGCATCTCCAGGAACTCGACCTGACCGGTGCGACGCGGCTGCACGACGAGGACCTCGCCGCCATCCTCGCCGGCACGAGCCTTCACGTGCTGAGCCTCGGCGACACCCCCCTCACGTCCAAGGGACCGTTGCCCCCCGCCGGTTCGCGCCAGCAGCTGACTGCGCAAGCCTTCGCCCTGCTGCGCCGGCACGAGCAACTGCACACCGTGCGCGTGACCCACGCCCCGTGGCTCGACGCTGCGCGGATGCAGGAGATCGCGGCGATCCCGTCCCTGCGCACCCTCGACCTGCGTGGCTCTCCGCAGCCCGACGGTTGCCTCGCGCAGCTCGCCGCCAACCGTTCCCTGCAGCAGCTCGACCTGTCGTGGACCCACAAGGACGTGACGGCGGAACTCGCGTCCCTGGCGAAGCTGCCGCTGCGCAGCCTCGACCTGCGGGGCACCCGCTGCGCGCCGGCGACGGTGCGCAAGCTCGCCGCCGAGCACTGGCCCGAGTGCGACGTGGTGCTGCCGAACGGCGAACGCTTCCGCGCGCGCTGACCTGTGCCGCGTGCAAATCCGCATCGCCAACTCGTTTTTGCATGGTAAAAACGAGTTATGTACTCGCGATTGCAGGGCACCCCCGAGCGGTCCTTCTTCCTGTTCGGCCCCCGTGGCACTGGGAAGACCGCCTGGCTGCGTCAGCGACTGCCAGGAGCGCTCACGTTCGACCTGCTGCTCGCCGACGAGTACCGCCGCCTGTCGGCCGCCCCGCAACGACTGCGCGAAGCGATCCCGGAACGCTACGACGGCTGGGTGGTGATCGACGAAGTGCAGCGCGTGCCCGACCTGCTCGACGAAGTGCACGCCCTGATCGAGACCCGCAAGCTGCGCTTCGCCCTGACCGGTTCGAGCGCGCGCAAGCTGCGGCGCGGCGGGGCCAACCTGCTGGCCGGCCGCGCTCGCACGCTCCACATGCACCCGCTGACGGCGCTCGAGCTCGGCGACGACTTCGACCTCCCGCGCGCTGCCCGCGTCGGCACGTTGCCGTTCGCGTGCACCACCAAGGACCCTGACGCCTACCTCCGCGACTACGTCGCCACCTACCTGCGCGAAGAAGTGCTGCAGGAAGGCCTCGTGCGCAACCTGGCGAGCTTCTCGCAGTTCCTGGAGGTCGCGAGCTTCTCCCAGGGCAGCCCCCTGAACATGGCGAGCGTGGCGCGTGACGCCGGGGTCTCCGCCAAGCTCGCCGAGAGCCACTTCCAGCTGTTGGAGGATCTGCTGCTCGCAGTCCGGCTGCCGGTCTTCACGCGGCGCGCCAAACGGCGGATGACCAGCCACCCGAAGTTCTACTACTTCGACAGCGGGGTCTTCCGGGCGTTGCGTCCACGCGGCCCGCTCGACGTCGCCAGCGAGATCGACGGCCCGGCCTTGGAGACGGTGCTGTTGGCGAACCTGCGCGCCGTGAACGACGCCAGGGAATTCGGCTACGGCATCCACTACTGGCGCACCGCGAGCGGCGCGGAGGTGGACTTCGTGCTCTACGGCGAGCGTGGGCTGCTGGCGATCGAGGTGAAGCGAAACCCGCGTGTTCGCGACGACGACCTCGCGTCCTTGCAGGCGTTCGGCGAGGAGTACCCGGTCGCCAAGCGCTTCCTGGTGCACACGGGCAAGGAACGGCGCCACCAGAGCGGAGTCGAGATCCTGCCCCTCGCACAACTACTGCAGGAACTCGACCGATTGCTCCAGGACGGGCAACTGCCGTCGCAGCGGTGAGTCCATCGGGCGCAGTCCGACTGGTTCACAGCGTCAGCACGAGCTTGCCGAGCGCCTGCCGTTCCTCCAGCAGGCGATGCGCGTCGCCGACCTCCGCCAGCGGCAGCGCGCGATCGAGCACGGGACGGAAGAGCCCCTGGTCGAACAGCCGCAGGATCTGCCGCAGGTCGCCCTTCTGGCCCATCGTCGAGCCGAGGATCGACAGGCTCTTGAAGAACACCGCGTGCAGCGACAGCGCGACGTTGCCGCCGGTCGTGGCGCCGCAGGTGACGAGGCGGCCGCCGCGCTGCAGCACCTTCAGCGAGGTGTCGAACGTCTGTGCACCGACGTGCTCGAACACGACCTGCGCGCCGGCCTTGCCGGTCAGCGCGCGCACGGTCGCGGCGACGTCCTGCGTGCGATGGTCGATGACGTGGTGGGCGCCGAGCGCCTTCACCTTCGCGCACTTCACGGCGCCGCCGGCGGTGGCGATCACCTGCGCACCGAGCACGTTGGCGATCTGCACGGCGGCGCTGCCGACGCCGGACAGGCCGGCGTGCACGAGCACCGTCTCGCCGGCGCGCAGCTCGGCACGGCGCACCAGCATGTGCCACGCGGTCTGGAACACGAGGCAGATCGACGCAGCTTCGGGCGCCGACAACGCGCGCGGCTTCGGCGCCACGTTCGCGACCGGCACGCACACGTACTCGGCGGCGGTGCCGTCGCAGCTCTCGCCGAGGATGTGGTAGTGGCGGCACAGGTTGTCCTGACCCTGCTGGCAGGCTTCGCAGGCGCCGCACGAGACGCCCGGCAGCACCACCACCGGATCGCCGGCCGCGACGCCGGTGACGCCGGTGCCGAGCGCGTCGACGACGCCGCAGCCGTCGCTGCTGGTCACCAGCGGCAGCGGGAACGTGTGCCCCGGCACGCCGCGGCGGACCCAGGTGTCGAGGTGGTTCAGGCCGACCGCCTGCATGCGCACGCGGACCTGTTCGGGCAGCGGCGTCGGCACCGGGCGTTCTTCGAGCCGCAGCTTGTCGATTCCGCCGTGCTCGCGCACGACGACGCAACGCATGGTCGTCATGGCGGGGATGATCGCGCCGCGCGCGGTGCGTCGCTACCCGTTCGTCGTCGTCGCCGCCGCGAGCGCACTCGCCAGCGCCGCCCGCACCGCCGCCAGCTGGAACGGCTTGCTGAGCACGGCCTCGGGGGCCTGCGCCAGCGATGCCTGCTCGAGCATGTCGGTGGTGTGCCCGCTCATCAGCACGATGCGCACGTCGGGCCGCAGCGCACGCAGGCGGCGGATCAGCTCGGCGCCGTCCATCTCCGGCATCGTCAGATCGACGAACACGACCAGCGCGCGGTCGCGCGGCAGTTCGTCGACGCGGTCGAGCGTCCTGGCGCCGCTCGCGAGGTACTCCCCCGCACGTCCGAGACTGGCCAGCATCCGCACCAGCAACTGGCCGACGGTCGGCTCGTCGTCGACGACCAGCACCGCGGGCCCGTTCTCGCTGGACGTCGTCGGCGGCAGCGCCGGCAACACCACGACCGGTTCGGCGGCAGCGCCCGGAGTCACCACCGCGAGCGGCAGTTCGATCGTGAACTTGGCGCCGAGGCCCGGCGCACTGTCGACCTGGATGCTGCCGCCGTGGCGGCGCACGACGCCGTGCACGACGGCGAGGCCGAGCCCGCGCCCCGGGAAGCGCGTGGTGAAGAACGGGTCGAAGATGCGCTGCGCCACTTCCGGCGTCATGCCGTCGCCGTCGTCCTCGACCGCGATCTCGGCCGCGGGGCCGTCGAATCCGAGCCCCGTCTCGTGCCGCTGCAGCGAGATGCGCACGACCTTCGCGCGTGCATCGGCGGCGTTGACGACGAGGTTCAGCAGGACCTGTTCGATCTCGGCCGGATCGGCGACCACGCCGACGCTCTCGGCCGGCGCGTTGAAGCGGACCTCGATGCGGCCGCGCGTCGACGACGCCAGCACCGGCAGCATCTCCTGCACGAGGGCGACCAGATCGAGCGTCATCGACGCCGAAGGGCCGTCGCCGCCGTAGGTCTGCAGCTGCTTGCACAAGCGTGCCGCTTGCCGGCCCGCGGCGTCGATGGTGTCGATGCAAGACACCGCCTCCGGGTCCTTCACCTGCATGCGCAGCAGTTCGGCGTTGCCGAGCACGCTGGTCAGCAGGTTGTTGAAGGCGTGGGCGACGCCGGCGGCGAGCGTGCCCAGGCTCTCCGCCTGCTGCATCTGCCGCATGCGTTGCTCCATGCGATCGCGCGACTGCTGGGCCGCCTCGGCGCGCTCGACCTGCGTGGCCAGCTGGCCGTTGGCCTGCAACAGCCGACGCCGGCTCCACCACGACAAGCCGACCAGCATCGTCAACGACGCGACGAGGGCGCCGATCAGCAGGTTGCGCGTGCTCGCCGCCTGCGCCGCGGCCTGTTCCCGTTCGGCGCGCAGTTGTTCGGCGGCGGCTTCGTGCTGCTCCTCGGCGACGCGCACCTGGTTGCGGGCTTCGACGATGCGCTCTTCGAGTTGACGCGAGGCGTGCTGGCGGCGCTCGATCTCGCGCGCCGTCGCGGCGGCGAGCTGGCCATCGGAGCGCTTGACCGCCAGTTCGAGGCGCGTGCGCAGGATCGCCATCTCGACGTGCGAGAAATCGCGATCGGCGATCAACGCGTCGACTTCGCGCAAGCGGGCATCGGCGGCGTCGAGCGCCCCGCGCTGGATCTCACTGAAGGCGAGCATGTCGAGCACGCTCGCCCACTCGAAGCGATCGCCGAGGCGCGCATACAGTTCGGCAGCGGCCGTGTAGTGCCCTATCGCCGCCTCGGTGTCGCGGCGCAAGGCCGCGGCATTGCCGCGATAGCACTCCGCCATCGCCAAGGCGCGCTGGTTGCCTTGCTGCCGGGCCTGGTTCTCGGCGGCGCCCAGCGGACGTTCGGCGTCGGCGAAGCGATGCTGGTCCTGCAGCTGCGAGACCTCCTCGAGCAACAGGTACGGCGACAACGTCGCCACCTCGGCCGCCTGCGGCCCTTGGCGCATCGCCTGGTACTGCTTGCGCACTTCGGCCAGGCCGCGGCGCGGGGTCGCGTGCATCGTCACCATCGCGGCGCGCAGCTTGGCCAGGTCGTCGCCCATCTCGTCGGCGAGCGCCTGCGCTGGGATCGAGAACTGCAGCTCCTTCGCGTGGTCGCCGACGAAGCACAGGAAGCGGCAGCGATCGCAGAGCCACTGGAAGCGCAGCTGCGGCGCCGCGGTCGGCGGCTGCCAGCCGGCGATCTCCGACCACGGCAAGGCGGCGCGTGGACCTTCGGTGCGCGCGACGAGCCGCGCGACGGCGGCCGCCGATGCTTCGCGCGCGCCGGCGGGTGCCCCCTCACGCGCGACTTCGAAGGTCGCCGTGGCGGTCGCGATGGCGGCGCCCATGTCGTACTCCGCCTGCGCCCAGCAGAGCTCGACCGACGTGGCGAACCAGGCGACGGACGCTTTCGGTTGCTCGGCGAGTCGCTGCGCGAGTTCCTTCGCGCGCTGTTCCTGACCGCACGACGCGGCGGTCAGCAGGCCGAGGACGAACGTGGCGGCGATGCGTGGGGAGGCTTGCATACGAGGGAAGTCCCCTAGGCATCGGCAGCGGACCCTTCGCAACGAGAGCCCGATCGCACCGGCGCGACCGGCTCAGCGACCGCCGAGCGTCCGCAGGAAGAAGCGCTGGCGGCGGCGGACGAGGTCGGGCCGTTCGCCGATCCCGTGGCCACCGCCCGGCACCACCACCAGCTCGAAGTCGCGGTCGGCGCGCAGCAGCGCGTCGGCCACCTGCAAGGTCGAGGCGGGGTCGACGTTGCGGTCCAGCTCGCCGACGGTCAGCAGCAGCGCGCCACGCAGCTTGCCCGCGTGCACGACGTTGCTGCTGTCGGCGTACCCCGGGCCGAGCGGCCAACCCATCCAGGCTTCGGTCCACCAGATCTTGTCCATGCGGTTGTCGTGGCAACCGCAGTCGGCGACCGCCGCCTTGTAGGCGTCGCCGTGGTGCAGCAAGGCCGCGAGCGCACTCTGGCCGCCGGCGCTGCCGCCGAAGATGCCGACGCGCTCGAGGTCGAGCCACGGCCGGGTTGCGGCGGCGGCGCGCAGCCAGGCGATGCGGTCGGGGAAGCCGCTGTCCTTCAGGTTGCGCCAGCAGACGTCGTGGAACGCCTTGTGACGCCAGTTGGTGCCCATGCCGTCGATCTGGACGACGACGAAGCCGAGCTCGGCGAGCCGCCGCTGCCGTTCGCCGAGCTGCCACTCCTTCGGCACGAAGTGGTCCTGCGGGCCCGCGTAGATGTCCTCGATCACCGGGTAGCGCCGCGTCGGCTCGAAGTCCGACGGCACGATCACGATGCCGTGGATGTCGGTGGTGCCGTCGCGCCCCTTGGCGACGAAGCGCTCCGGCGGCCGGAAGCCGGCGGCCAGCACCTTGGCGGCGTCGGCGCGGAACAGTTCGACGAGCTTCTTGCCGGTGCGCGCGTCGCGCAGCTCGGCGACCGGCGGGTGGTCGACGCGCGACCAGGTGGCGACGAAGCGCGAACGATCGGGCGCGATCGTCCACTCGTGCGAGCCGTCGGCGTCGGTCAGCACCGTGACGGCGCCGTCGGCGATCGCGACCCGCGCGAGGTGCGCGTGGTAGGGATCCTGGCCTTGGTGGATGCCGAAGGCGGTGAACCACACTTCGCCCACCGCTTCGTCGACGTGCTCGACCTTGCGCACGAGCCAGGCACCCTTGGTCAGCTGCCGCAGGCTGCCAGAGCGCGCGTCGCCGAGATACAGGTGGTTCCAGCCATCGCGCTCGCTCGCCCACAGGAAGCGCTCGCCGTCGGCGAACCAGTGCAGCCACGTCTTCTGCGAGTAGTCGACGAACGTGGCGCTCTTCTCCTCGGCCAGCGTGCGCACGGCACCGCTCGCCGCGTCGATGGCGACGAGCTGCAGCAGCTGGTGGCCGCGGCGGTTGTAGAGCATGCGCACCTCGCGGCCGTCTGGCGCCCAGCGCACCGCGTCGATCGACCACGCGTCGGCAAAGCGCGCGTCGTCGACCGGCACGACGCGGCCGCCGGCGAGGTCGAACAGGCGCGGTCGCGGCCGTTCGATGCGATCGCCGGGCTTGCGGTACGACAGCGTGTGCAGCTTCGGCTGCAGCTGGTCGCGCGGCGACGACTCGATCAGGTGCACGAGGCGCTCTTCGCCGGGTGCGGTGCGGAAGCCGAGCACAATGCGTCCGTCCGGCGAACGATGCCGCGGCTCCTCGTACGGATCCGCGGCGCTGCCGTCGGTCGTCAGGCGCAGTTCGCTGCCGTCGGCGCGGCGCAGCCAGACGTCGTGGTCGCGCACGAAGGCCGTCGCCACCACTTCGCCCGCCTTGCGTTCGCCCGCCGGTTCGCGCGGCAGCTCGCGCGTCATCGCCTTGTCGCGCGACGCGGCGTCGACGATCGCCTCCGCGTCCTCGTCGCCGGCGACGAACACACCGGCGAGGTCGTCGGCGGCGAAGTCGAGCACGAACACGTGCCCGGTGTAGGTGTTCTGGCTGCGCTCACCGCCCGCTGGCACGTCGCCGTAGGACTGCAACGCGCCGTCGGTGTCGACCCAGAACAACCGCACCGGCCGCTCGAAGGTGTTGCGGAACGTGACCACGACGCCGCGGTCGGACGGCCGGCTGCGCCGCCACCGCGCCCGCGGCTCGAGCTTCGTCGTCGCCGCCGCCGCCCCGAGCTCGGCGCGCGTCGCGAACCGCTGCAGCGCCCCATCGGCGCCGACGCGCACATACGCCTTCTGGC
>SXGT01478000.1_pt1 | contig 10116 bp, 7 predicted proteins | sample 3176221 | NCBI WGS metagenome assembly SXGT01 (sample SAMN11356862, study PRJNA531348) | freshwater metagenome | isolation source: freshwater sample F1-120 | place: China: Fuxian Lake, Yuxi | collected 2017-12-25
AACAGAACAGCCCACTGTACAGAATGATGCCCGACGAAAACACGAGCATCACCATCAGCGACGCGAAGAACACGTTGTAAATCGCATGCACGGTCTGCGCGTGCGTGGCCGCGTTGCCGATCGAGTTGGTCAGAAACCGAAAGGCGCCGCCGAACAGCACAAACAGACCGATCCAGAAGAACAGGCTTAGAAGGATCACCAGCGAGACGCGCAGTCGGGAGGTTTCGACCGCCTGCCGAAAACTGATGGCAAACGTGCGCCAGCGCAGTCGCCAAAACGCGCGGCCCTCCTCGGCCACGGATGGAAGCCGGGATCCGCTTGCCTCGGCGGCGCCCGCGTCCGTCACTTGGGGCAAAGGCAGGCTCGCGGCGACGTTCATGGCTGCACCTCCGGCGCGCTGGCGGCCGCCTCCTGACGATCATCGCTGTGCATGCCCCGGATGGAATCGATCTCGCGATCGTTCGTCGCCGTCAGGCTCAGGTACAAGTGCTCGAGCGATGACTCGTGCAGTGACAGCTCGTTTTGCAACTGGCCCACGGTGCCCAGGAACCGCAGACGGCCCTGATCGACGATCCCGACACGGTCGGAGATTTCCTCCGCCACGCTCAGTAAGTGCGTGGACATGAAAATCGTCATGCCGTGCGCCACCTTAACGCGCAAAAGGTCTTTGACGAGCCGGACGCTGCGCGGGTCCAGCCCCACCAGAGGTTCGTCGATTACCAGCACCGAAGGCTCGTGAATCAGCGCCGCCGCAAAGGCCAGCCGTTGCTTCATTCCGTGCGAATAGGTTTCCGTCAAATCGTCGACAAAGGAGGAAAGTTCGAAGGACGCAATCTGCTCGGTGATTTGCTGTCGCGCATGCTCGCAATCAAGCGCATGCATGTCGGCAATAAACAGCAGGAACTCCCGTCCCGTGAGCTTCTCGTAAAGCTGCGGCGTGTCGGGGACGTAGCCCAGTAGCCGGTTCGCCTTCCGGCTCTCGCGGACCACATCGTACCCGCAGAGTTTTACGGTGCCCGTGCTCGGACGAAGCAGTCCGACAAGCATCTTGATGGCGGTCGTCTTTCCGGCGCCATTCGGACCCAGCAGCGCAAAGAGCTCTCCACGGGGGATACGTAAGTCGAGTCCCGCCACGGCGAGTTTCGCTCCATAACGGCGGGTAACGTTCTCAAACTCAACCATGGGTCAATTGCGATTGCGGGTCGGCATGCCCCATTCACGGGTGCTGCGCTGTAACCTTCCCGTTTCACGAATCGACAATCGCGACCAAATCCGTTGCGCATGCTTGGAAGTGAGCGGACCATCCCAGTCCTTTCCCAGCGTGCTGTTGAGCCCCTCGAGGAGCCTCTTGCCATCGTCCGGCGACAGTCGCACAAACTGCAATCGCGAGTTGAATACATTCACTTCTTGCTTGAGCACCAGACCATCATGGCGGACCCACAGTCTGCCGCGAGACTCTTGCCCAGAGATCGCCCCCGAGCCGGCCTCGCTGCGATATACCACCAACAGCACCTCGCACGCCTCGTTGTTCCAAAGAATTGAATCATCGCGCTCCACCGTGGCCTGCAGGATGTCCATCGGGCTGTCCATCGGGCGGAAGGGACTGTAGATTGGCATCGTCCAGGTCTGCCCCTTGCGCAGTCCCGGAAGATTCGCCTGCGGCGAAAGCTCGTCGCCCACCAGCGCATCCGGGGGGAGATATTTTTCGGTGTGATACGAGAAATCGCCCGACTGAATGGATAGCTTGAGCTGCGAACCTTCCATCGTGCCATGCATGCGTATGGCATCAGGAATGTTCGCCAGCCGCACTTTCGATTCGAAGCCCACCAGATGATCGAGCGGGTCGATTTCCAGCCGGCTTTGCGCATCCATGTCCAGACTGCCCAGGCGAAACAGCAGGGGCCGCACAATCGCGCCCAACCAGCCGGGCGCCATCTCATTGAGCGGCAATTGACTGAAGAACACGCGACTGTGGATCTCGCGCATATTGTCTACCTGCTCCACAACCCTACTGGCGGCGAATCCCACCGATTCATCGTTCCAACGTATCACCCAGCATACGGGGGGCTGCTCGGTGGAATTGCTCAGGATGGCTTTGTAACTGGGCGGCTCGCCGACTTGCAGCGGTGGAAGCACTTTCACCACCACCAGCCAGCTCATCGCCGCCAGCCATACCAGAACAACCGCAGTATTGAACGCGCGACCACCCATCGGCTTGTGACCTCTTCGTGCCTAGCTGGTTCCTCGTCCGCTCACCGACGCCATGTCGCCCCCTTGGCCGCTGCCCTGGGGCCAGCAATCGACATTGCATCAATCCGCAAAACCGCCCATGATACGACCGGTTTTCCCGAGGTCTTCCCCGAAGGGAATTATAATGCGGCGCGTGCGATTTGTCTCTCTGCTGGCTCTAAATTTTGGTTTCTGGGTGTTTCTGACGGGTTGCGGCAAGAGCGCCAACACCGCCAGCATGGACGCAGGCGGCGGCGAACTGCCAGCGGGGCCTAAAAAGAGCGCATACGACGACGCGCGCCCGGCCGTGCTGATTCGCACGTCCCTGGGAGAAATCTCGGTCGATCTCGACGTCGAACATGCCCCGATCGCGGTCGATAACTTTCTGGCCTACGTGGGGCGTCGCCATTACGACGGCACGATTTTTCACCAGGTGGAGGCAGGCTACATGGCGCTTGGTGGTGGCTTTGACGCGGATCTCAAACCACGCCGACCCGAATTTTCGATCCGCAACGAAGCGCACCATGGCGTGAAAAACCTGCGAGGCACGCTGGCCATGGCCCGCGCTCCCGACGAGATCGACAGCGCCACCAACCAGTTCTTCTTCAACCTGGCCGACAACCCCAATCTTGATCACCGCGATCGCACGCCGGGGGGCTACGGCTATTGCGCGTTCGGCAAAATAACATCCGGCGATGACGTGCTGGAGAAAATCAGCGCGACCAGCGTCGCCGACCAGCCGGATTTCCCGCAGATGCCCACCACGCCGATCGTGATCGAGTCGATCCGCCGCGTGCGTTAGCCTTCTCCCTCTCGCTTTGCGCCCGGACGGTGCCCGGCGGAGTTCGGCCGCAGGTGGGGGGCCGGTACCGCATATCTCCCACGGATTAAGCCCATTGCGCCGGCCTAATCCGTGCGCAATTCGTTGTGATACTTGGTATCGTATAGAAGTTGCCATTTGCATTCAAGGAAATCCGCCATGAAGACGGTCGAACCTCTCCAACGACGCATCTGCGAAGCGATTGATGCCCATCGCGATGAGATCGTCGGCATCGGTGAAGCGATCATGGATGCACCGGAACTGGGCTTCAAGGAGCATCAGACAGCAGATCGTGTCAAGGAAGTCTTCAGGTGTGCCGGCTTGTCGTACGACGACGGCCTTGCGTTGACCGGAGTTAGAGCGGTCTTGCAGGGAGCGCAGCCGGGTCCGACCGTGGCATTGATGGGGGAACTCGATGCGCTGTTGGTACCGGATCATCCTCGTGCATGCGCGACGACAGGCGCCGCGCATGCCTGCGGACACAATGCGCAGATCGCCGGCATGCTCGGAGCCGCCATCGGGCTGACGCAATCAGGCGTGGCGAAGGACCTGGCGGGTCGAGTTGTGTTCCTGGCGGTTCCGGCCGAGGAATACGTCGAAATCGAATACCGAATCGGGCTAACCAAGCGCGGAGATACGACATTCCTGACAGGAAAACAGGAATTGATCAAGCTTGGACTGTTCGACGATGTCGATATGGCCATCATGATTCATTCCACGAGCCCCGACGTGCATGAAGGGAGTGCCGGGTTGTCGCCGTCATCCAATGGCTTTGTGGCCAAGAGCATTCGCTTTCTGGGCAAGGCGTCTCACGCCGGTGCGTATCCTGAGCGAGGGATCAACGCGCTCAATGCGGCCCAGCTCGCGCTGAGCGCCATCAACGCGCAGCGAGAAACTTTTCGCGATGAGGACTGTGTTCGTGTCCATCCGATCATCACGAAGGGGGGCGACCTGGTGAATATCGTTCCCTCCGAAGTTTGCCTGGAAACGTATGTGCGCGCCAAGACGCCGGATGCCATGCTGGATGCCGCGATGAAGGTCGATCGCGCCTCGCGCGGAGCGGCAATGGCGCTGGGATGTCGCGTTGAAATTGAAACGGTTCCCGGCAATTTGCCGCTACGGAACGATCCCCGTCTGGCCGAGCTCTTCCGGAAAAATGTCACGGTACTGTTCGGCGATCGGGAATATCGGGATTATGCGCACAGCGGGGGATCGACCGATGCAGGGGACTTAAGCCAGCTCATGCCAGTACTGCATCCCATGATGACAGGCGCAGAAGGTTCTCATCATCAGATCGACTGGCAGATTGCCGATTCCAACGCCGGCTATGTGTTGCCGGCAAAGTCCCTGGCAATGATGGCCGTCGAGCTTCTGCACAACGATGCGGTGCTGGCCCGTGACGTCTTGTCACAATTCGTGCCTGAGATGACGAAAGAGGAGTATCTCGATCGGCAACGGGCAGTATTCCGCAGCGAGACGTTCGACGGGAATCTGTAAGACTTCTTCCATTGCCGGATCGAATTTCACATGCGGTTTGGCGGGACACGCATCCCTGGAAGGAGGAGCGTTGCCGCCCACTCACGGCGGGTGATCGCCGGGCTCCGCGGGGAGGTGTTTCACGCCTGGTCATTTTCCTGGTTTCCTGACCGGCTCAACGCCGGTCTTCCCCAGGCGGACGAATCGCGCCAGAAGGAGGCTCAATTTCGCTCGGCGTGTTCACGCTGCACGGCGGCCTCATCCGTTCCCGTCTCTTTACCCCACCCATGAAAAGCCCTCTGGAATTTCTCCCCCAATTAACCCACAATCGTGAGGCTCACAGCAACGGTGTGCCGTGCGCAAAGAATCACCGGCGGCTGAGCGGGATGCGGTAACCGCGGCCAGCGAATGTGAACCCTGTATTCCGCTCCAGGCCTTACGCTTTGTGTCCCATGTCCTTTCGCGTCGAATTGGAAATATTTCGCGGTCCGCTTGATCTGCTCCTGTACCTCGTGCGCAAACATGAGGTGGAGATCACGGAGATTCCGATCGCGCCCATTACCGATCAGTTTTTGGAGTATCTGGCGGTGCTCCAGCAGATCGACGTGAACGCGGTCGGCGATTTTCTGGAGATGGCGAGCACGCTGATCGAGATCAAATCGCGAATGGTGCTGCCGCGCGGCGGTGAGGAAGAAGAACCGCTGGACGATCCGCGTCAAGAGTTGGTGCAGCGCCTTCTGGAATACAAGAAGTTCAAAGACGCTGCCAGCATGTTGGAAGAGCGTAGCCGGGCATGGCAAGAGCATTTTCCACGGTTGGGGAGCGACCTGCCGCCGCGTGAGCGGAATCTGGCGGCGGAGGACATCCAGGAGGTCGAACTCTGGGACCTGGTGAGCGCCTTTGGCCGTATGATGCGTGACAGCCTGGCGGCGAAGCCCTCCAGCATCGTCTACGACGATACGCCGATTCACGTTTATATGGCAGGCATTCTAGCGAGGATCCATGCCGATGGGCGCGTTGCGTTCAGCACGCTATTCGAGCTCGGCATGCACAAATCGGCGATGGTCAGTATCTTTTTGGCAACGCTGGAATTGGTGCGACACCACGATGTGCGTTTCGAGCAGAACGAATTGTTTGGCGAGATTTGGCTGTCGCCGGGAGAATCGACTCCAATGCCGATTGATGCCGCGAACGTGGATCAGTACGAGCACGGCGGCAGAACAGACCTTTAAGCTCGGCGAAGTGCCGTAAGATTTGCTGAGTCACCTTGGTGGAGGTTAACGATGAGTGATTCCAGTCCAGATCGGCGTGCGAACGCCGCCCGCGAATTCAACGCGTCGCTGCATCGCGGCGATGGCGAGCAGGTTGTCACCAGCCTTTGTCTTGGCTTGGACTTGCTTCGCGATCAGCTTTTTTTTCGCGTCCATCGAGACGTTGAAAGCGTGTACGGCATCGACTCAATGCTTGTCCCCGTATCGGCGTCAAAAACTGAACAGGTCACGAAAGTTGAGATCGAAGCATTTCAAGTCGCAAGCTCTTTTCTTGCCTCCCGTGAATTGGGCCAGTGCCCAGGCGATGGCAATCGCTGGCTGCCGTGGCTCACGCAGCTGCGACTCGGAGACGACGCAAGCCCGAATGTTCAGGAGCGAATCGACAGTTATCTTGCCAAACAGGACCACGAGCGCCGTCTGGCGTTTCTCGACGTGGTGTCCCGTTTCGCGCGCGAGGCCCGGTATGCGCCGCTGGTCTTGTTTCGGCTTTATCCGCGCGCAATCCAGATTGTCGTGGCGGTGGCATTCGGCAATGCGCAGCGGGCCCGCGAGATTCGTGACAAGCAAGTGGAAATCCTCCCCGCGATCGAGGGCTGCGAGGAGTGCCGCGGTCGTCTCCTGGCGAATGGCGCCCAGTGCGGCACTTGCGGCAATCCCGTCTGGACCTATGCTCGCATGAACATGGATGAGTGATGCGGTCGGGCGCTCAGTTCGTTGGCGATGCGGCGTCGGGCATGGATCGACTGCCGCCTCATGGCGGAGCGCACGCGCCGCGTCGCATTATGCTACGCGAAGCCCCGCGTCGCCGAAGCCGGTTTGCGAGTCATTCCAGCGGCGCAGAATGATGGCCCCCAAATGACCGCCGAATGCGACGGACAATTTCATGGCAAAATCAAGCTTAACCGCCCGCCCGATCTGAGGTACGCAATCGAGATCGCACTCAGGATCTGGCTGCGTCAGGTTGAGCGTCGGCGGCACGAAGCCGTCGCGCATTGCCAGCACCGTGATTGCCAGCTCAACGCTTCCGGCCGCATTCACCAGGTGACCGAGCGCCGACTTGGTTGAGCTGACGCACAAATTGTCGGCAGCACGCCCCATCGAGCGGCGGATCGCCCGGGTTTCCGCCACGTCGTTTTGCAGCGTTCCCGTGCCGTGGGCGTTGATATAGCCGATTTCGTCGGGAGCCACGTTGCCCGCCTGCAGCGTATCGGTGATCAGCCGCACCAGCGGCTCGCTCGTCATGTCGATGCCCGTTACATGGTGGGCATCGGCCAGAAGTTTGCCCGAAACGAACTCAGCATAGATTCGGGCCCCACGATCCAGCGCGTGGCTGAGCCGCTCGATGACAAGCATTGCCCCCCCCTCGCCCATGATGAAGCCCGAGCGCGTGGCGTCGAACGGGCGGCAAGCTCGTTGAGGATCTTCGTCGTAGGCCAGCACTTTCATGTTGTGAAAGCCCGCCGCGAACAGGGGATGAATGGCTTCGGCACTGCCAGCTAAGGCAATGTCGCATTGGTCATCTTGAATTGCCCGTATGGCGCCCAGAATGTCGATCATGCCACTTGCGCATGCGGTGCTGTGACACAATCGCGGACCGTGCAAGCCGTAGCGGTTGGCCACACGAGAGCACGCGGTATTCGGCATCCATTGGCGCCACCAGCGCACGCCATCGTCAGGTCGATCGGGAATCTCCAGCCGCACGTTCAGATGTCCCGTGTCGCCCATGTGACCACTGATCGCACAGCCAAAGCGATCGTAGTCGACCTCATTCCAAGCGATGTTGGCGTCGGCAAGCGCTTCCGCGGCCGCGTGTTCGGCGAGCGGAATGACTTTGAGCTGTCCCGGCACGGGATCATCGAGGTCGACCTGTGCGGCAACGAGCAATCCGTCGGGAATGTAGGGCACGCCGGTGGCAAGCCGAGCGCCGCTTTGGCCCCGGCAAATCGCCGTCCAGACCTCCTCCCGCGTTCTGCCCACCGAGGTGATCATGCCGATACCTGTGATCACGATCGGTTCGTCGCAATGGTGGATACGCAACACGGCGGCAGTCCAAGAATGATGGTTGATCTGGCAAAATGGGAAGACTTTGCGGTTGCCCAGGCTGGGCCAGTCCGGCCGACAGACGGGGCGGGAGGAGACAATACCGACTTCAGGCAATTCATGGAATTGCAACCTAATTAACTAGCAGAAATGCCGTTGTGAGGATAGTGGCTGAGAATTCACCGTTCACGGGCCAGGCAGGGGGGACAGGCACATTTTTTTGGAGAACCACGTTGGGCACCCCCCCAACAGGAGGATGCCCCGCAGCCGTTCACGGTATAAGACAGGGGGACAGGCAGGGCCAGCGGTAGCTAAGGGGCTGTTCGTGTAAGGACTTCCAGCAGGAAGTCGTCTTTCCAGGCGCAGCCGCGGCGTTTGCCAATGATGCGGTTTTTGCCGGGATGTTGCTTGAGCTAGAACCGAAAGCAGAGGAAGTTGAGCACTGATCTTGCAGGGAACGACGGGGGTCTCAAGAGCCTACTGCCGGTCTCGGAGAGACCGGCCCACGTGGCTGCGTATCTCCGAGACGCAGGCATAACCACGGCAGCCGCAATCGTAGTCCCTGTAGTCCGGCAATGATCGTGCGCTGGATGTCGTCGCGCCGGAGTAGATTCGGCTGACTAAGGCGAATCGCGAACCTCACGCGAGAAAATTGCGTGGGTTCGCTGTGATAGGTACTTTCAAACCCCCTCCCCCCAGCCCCCACTCAAGGGGGAGGGAGCCGGACAGGATTGTTTGTAGAGCGTATCGGCGGACATCGGCCTCGCTGGTCGCGCTCTTGACGGAAATCTGGCGTCATTGAGCCCGGGATCTTTGCCATCAGAATGGCAAAATCGTCCAACCAAGATAGCGGAAATTGCGGAACAAGGCTCACTGGGAAACCAGTCCTTCAGGCATTGTTGGTAGCGGATCACGTTTATTCCGACGCGGTCACCGGCAAGAAGATCGTGGCCGGGATTTTTGTCAGCGAATCGTCACCATGTTCTGGTTAAGGCCATCTACGCGTGCTGGCCAACCCCGCGGCTAAGATGTTTTTCCACCGCCGCAGCAATAAATCCGGCGAAGAGCGGGTGCGCTTGGGTGGGCTTGCTCTTGAACTCCGGATGGAACTGCACGGCGATAAACCAGGGGTGCTCCGGCAGCTCGATGATCTCCACCAGGGCGCCGTCGGGGCTTGTGCCGGCGATCAGCATGCCATGCGCCTCGTATTGCTTGCGAAAGGCGTTATTGAATTCGTAGCGATGGCGGTGACGTTCGAGGATCATCTGGCGCCCATAGGCCGCCATCGATTTGCTCTCCGGATCGAGCTTCGACGGTTGCGCGCCAAGCCGCATCGTGCCCCCCTTGTCGGTGACGCCGCTTTGCTCATCGAGCAGCGCGATGACGGGATGCGGCGTGTTCTTGTTGAACTCGGTCGAATGAGCGTTTTCAAGTCCAATCACATGCCGGCCAAATTCGATCACCGCGCACTGCATGCCCAGACAGATGCCGAAAAACGGAACCTGCCGCTCGCGGGCAAACCGAATCGCTTCCACCTTGCCCTCAATGCCGCGCTCTCCAAAACCGCCCGGCACGAGGATTCCGTCGAAGCCAGAGAGCATTCGCTCGGGACCTTCATTTTCAAGCAGCTCGCTTTGAATCGGCTGAATGCGAACCTGGGTCCGGTTGGCGATGCCCGCGTGATCCAGTGATTCAAAGATGGACTTGTACGCATCGCGGTGTTCGGCGTACTTGCCCACCAGCGCGATGCTGATCTCCGTCTCGGGATTTCGCAGCGTGTGCAGTAACTCGCGCCAGCTGTCCAGTTCCAGCGTGCCGGCCGAAAGGTTCAGGCGTTCGACGATGAACTGATCAAGCTTGTTTTCCACCAGACTCAATGGCACCTCGTAAATTGAAAAGTCCTTATCACGCTCCTCAATGACGGCCTCAATGGGCAGATTGCAAAACAGCGCGATCTTCTCGCGCTCGTCCCGTGGCAAGGCGCGTTCGGTCCGGCAGATCAGCACGTCGGGCTGAATGCCGATCTGCCGCAACAGACCGACCGACTGCTGGGTGGGCTTGGTTTTCAGCTCATCGGCGGCCTTCAGATATGGCACCAGCGTCAGGTGAATGTACAAGCAATTGCGTCGGCCCACATCGAGCGAGAACTGACGAATGGCTTCCAGAAACGGCAGGCTTTCAATATCACCGACCGTGCCGCCGATTTCCGTGATCACCACATCCACGTCATCCCCGGCCAGTTTGTGGATCACGCCTTTGATCTCGTTGGTGATGTGCGGA
>SXGT01853109.1_pt1 | contig 10115 bp, 10 predicted proteins | sample 3176221 | NCBI WGS metagenome assembly SXGT01 (sample SAMN11356862, study PRJNA531348) | freshwater metagenome | isolation source: freshwater sample F1-120 | place: China: Fuxian Lake, Yuxi | collected 2017-12-25
AGGCGTGGCTGTACATCCGCGAGCCGTCGCGATTGATGAACCCTGTTTCGGGGTCCACGCATTCGAGGACGAAGTCGATGCCGCGCTGCACCACCTCCGCGTACTCGCCACGGCCGGGCACCACGCTCGCGGCGATGATCGATCACATCAACACCACGCGTCAGGAACACATCATCACGAACGAGGATCCGATCGAGTTCGTCCACGAGACCAAGCAGTGCCTCGTCAACCAGCGCGAAGTGCACCGCCACACAGAGAGCTTCAAGCGCGCGCTGCGGGCCGCGCTGCGCGAGGACCCCGACATCGTGCTGGTCGGCGAAATGCGCGACCTGGAGACCATCCAGATCGCCATCGAGACGGCCGAGACGGGGCACCTGGTGTTCGGCACGCTGCACACGACGACGGCAGCCTCTACGGTGGACCGCATCATCGACCAGTTCCCGGCGGAGCGCCAGGCGCAGATCCGCACGATGCTGGCGGCCTCGCTCAAGGGCGTCGTGGCCCAGACCCTGCTCAAGAAGCAGGGCGGCGGCCGTGTGGCCGCGCTGGAAACGCTGATCGTCAACCACGCCATCGCCGCCAACATCCGCGAGGGCAAGACGCACCAGATTCCCTCCCTGATGCAGATGAACGGCAAGCTCGGCTGCCGTCTGCTCAACGATGCGCTGCTCGAACTGTGCCAGAAGCGGCTGGTGGATCCGGCCGAGGCCTGGCTCAAGGCTGTCGCCAAGGATGACTTCGTGCGCAAGTGCCAGGCCGCGGGCATTGCGTTGCAGGCTCCGCTGGAAGATGCCGCGCAACCGGCAGGCGGACATGCCGGCGGACATGCCAGCGCAGCGGGTGCGGGCACGCCGCTCTCGGGGCCCGGCGCGGCGCTGCCGCGCGGTGCACCGGGCTCAGGCGTGCGCGGCTAGGACAATTCGCGGATCACATCGTCCGCGATCGAGAGCATCTGGGCGAGCGTGACCTCGGTGTGGTCGCCCATGTGCCCGATGCGGAATGTGCTGCGCTTGAGCTCGCCGTAGCCTTCGCCCAGCTGATGGCCGCGCGCCAGCATCGCGGCGAGGAAGGAGGGAATGTCGAGCGTCTCGGCGCGGATGCACGAGACGGTGGGGGAGCACAGTTCCGGAAGCGGAAACAGATCGAGGCTGTTGGACTGCGCCCAGGCCTCGGTGATCTGCTGCATGCGCGCGTGTTCCTCGTAGCGTGCGCGCCAGGCTTCGAGGCCGGTCTTGCGGCGGTCCTTGTGGTGCAGCGTGACGCCGGAGCTGATGTCCTCCAGCTGTCTCGCCAGCGCGTAGTACAGCGGAATGCACGGCGTGGCCGGCGTCGCGCGCTTTTCATGGCCCTCGAAGATCCGAACCGGATCGAGGTACCAGCCGCGCATGCGCTGTGCGCGCGCCTGCTCGAGATAGCGGGCGGAGGCGCAGGCCACGCTGATGCCCGGAGGCAGCGCCAGTGCCTTCTGCGAACCCGCAAAGGCGAAGTCGAGACCACTGGCGTCGAAGTCGACCGGAGCGCCGCCGAGCAGCGTCACGACATCGGCGAGCACCATCAGCTTGGGATGCGCACCGAAGATCTTCGTCAGCGGCGCCAGCGGCGTGCGCACACCGGTGGAAGTCTCGTTGACGACCAGCGTCACCGCGTCGAAGGGACCGCGCTGGTCCAGCGTGCGCGCCACTTCCGCAGGCTCGACGCAGCGGCCGTTCTCCGCGCACAGCACCGTGACCTCGCGGCCCAGGCAGGCGGCGATCTCCGCGAAGCGCTGGCTGAAGGCACCGTTGACCAGCGCGAGCACGCGCGGGCCGGCTCCCGCCAGCGCACTCTCCATCAGGCCCGAGGCGCTGGCGGTGTGCACGGCGATCCTGGAGGGGGAGGCTTCCGCCAGCCCGAAGCACAGCCGCAGGTGCGGATCGATGCGCTCGTGCAGCGCGCTCATCTGCGCTCCGCGGTGGCCGATCATCGGCCGCGCGCACTCCTGCAGGATCTCCGCGCGCACTTGTGTCGGTCCGGATATCCAGAGTACGGGTTGGCTCATGATGGGCTCGGCGGCAGGCTGGCGGTCCAATCGCGGTGGGTCTTCGAGCGGGAGAGGATACGCCGATCGCGCGCGGAAAGCAGCCACGGCGCCAGAGCGCGCAGATCGGGCTCGCGCACCGCAACGCGGGCGCGGGAGAGCACGGCTTCGCGCGCCGCGACGCCGCCGTAGCCGATGAAGCGCGCGAGCGGCAGGGCCTGAGCCACTTCGAGGTCGGTGATGCCGTCGCCAACCAGGCACAGCGGATCCTCGCCCGCGTCCAGCCAGGCGCGCACGGGGATGCACTTGCCGCCCGAGCGCGCCAGCGGAGAGGACTCGTCGAAGCCCGCGTAGCGGCCCGCTTCGTCAAAGCGGATCGCCACGGCCGTGACGTGCTCCGCGGGCAGTCCCAGCTCGACGCCCACGCGTTCGACCGCGGGCGCCAGTCCTCCGGATAGGATGCGCACGCGCTTGCCGAGAAAGCGCAGCGCGGCGACCAGCTCGCGCGCTCCGGGCACAAGCGCGCGCACATAGGCCTCGCCGAGCGCTTCCACCGCGGCGCGCGAGGGCCGGATCTGCTCCAGCCGCAGACGGTAGACGGCCTCGAGCGGCAGCTCGCCGCTCATCGCGCGCGCGGTCAGCGCCGCGATCGCCTGCGCGTGCCCGCCGGCGAGCTCATCGATGCCTTCCAGCGCGCAGAGCGTCGAGTCGCAGTCAAAGACCACCGTGCGATACGGCGGCGGGCTGTCATTCAGCCCGTCACGGTTCAGCTGCGCGTCCATCCGCCCGCGCGCTCCCACTCGGCGAGGTTGACCGCGCCCTGCGCGCGACGCTCGAGAAAGAAAGCCTCGACGCCGCGCGCGATCTCCAGCGCGACGGCGGCCTGCGCTTCGCGGGTGGAGGCGCCGATGTGCGGTGTGAGGGCGATGTCGCTGCGCGCCAGCAGCGGATGACCCTGCTGCGGCGGTTCCTGTTCGAGCACGTCCAGCGCCGCAGCCGCGAGGTGGCCGGAGTCCAGACATTCCAGCAGCGCACGCTCATCCACCAGCCCTCCGCGGGCGCAGTTGATCAGCCGCGCGCCGTGCTTCATCGTCAGCAGGCGTTCGCGCGAGAGCAGGTGGCGGGTCGATTCGCAGAGGGGCACGTGCAGGGTCACGAAGTCGCTCTGCGCGAGCAGCGTCTCCAGCGAACACAGCTCGACGCCGTCCAGCTCGCGCGGGGGCAGGGGGTCGTAGCCCAGCACGCGCATGGACAGCCCGCGCGCACGCTGTGCGACCGCGCGTCCGATGCGGCCAAGCCCGATCACGCCCAGCGTGGCCCCGCTGATCTGCGTGCCCATCAGCGCCTTCTTGTCCCAGGAACCCGCGCGCGTGGTGGCGTAGGCCTGCGGCAGCTTGCGCGCGCAGGCGAACAGTTGGGCGATGGTCAACTCGGCCGTTGCGATCGTGTTGCTCTCCGGCGCGTTGATCACCAGCACGCCGTGCTCGCTGGCGGCCACGACATCGACGTTGTCGACGCCCACTCCGGCCCGGCCGATCAGCCTCAATCCGCGCGAATTCTCGATCAGCGCACGCGTCACCTTGGTGGCGGAGCGCACCAGCAGCGCATCCACGCCGGCCCGCACGCGCTCGATGCGCTGCGCCTCGCTCCAGCCCAGCGCCGACTCCACCGTGAAGCCTGCCTGCTCCAGAATGCCGAGGGCCCGCGCATCCAGATCGTCACAGACCAGCACGCTCACCATGTGCGAGGCACCTTGCGCTTCAGCCGGACAGAGCGGCCCGCAGCACCAAGTCCAGCTCCGGCCGCGCGGCCTTCGTGATCGCCTTCTCGGCCGAACGGCGTGCCTCCTTCTCGGAGTAGCCGATCGAGATCAGCGCCGCGATGGCCTCGTCGAGCAGTGCGCTCGAGTTGCCGGACACTGTCGAAGGCGCCGGGGCCGCGCCGGCGCCGCGCGCGAGCTTGTCCGAAAGATCCAGCAGGATCTGCTCAGCGGTGCGCTTGCCGACGCCCTTGATGCGTGTCAGTGCGGCCGCGTCCTTGCCCGTGATGGCGGCGACCAGCGGTTCGTAGCTCATCCCGGACAGAATCGTCAGGCCCATCACGGGGCCCACCCCGCTGACCGAGAGCAATTGACGGAACAGATCGCGGGTGCGCTGGTCGGAGAAGCCGCACAGCGTGTGCGCATCCTCGCGAACCACCAGATGCGTCCAGACGCGCACGCGGCCTGCGGCAGGGAACTGCGAGCCCAGCGGCACCGAGAGCTCGTAGCCCACGCCGCTGGCGGAAACCACCAGCCGCGTGGGGCTCTTCGAGGCGAGTTCGCCCTCGATGAAGTCGTACACGGGAGACCCGCGCCCGCCTCAGGCCTTCTTGGGGTCGAGCTTGAGGCCCAGCTCCGACAGCTTGGCCTTGAGCTCCTGCAGCGAGGTCGATCCGAAGTTGGGCATGCCGAGGAACTCGTCCTCGGAGTGCTGGGTGATGTCGCCCGCCGTGAGGCAGCCCATCGCTTCCACCACGCGGCGGCAGCGGATCGAGAGCTCCAGCTCCGCGACGGGGCGGTTCATCACGTCGTTGGGGTCGGTCGTCACCGTGCGGCGGCGCGCCGCTTCGATGCTGGCGACAGCCTCCTCGCGGCCCATGCCCAGACGCAGGCCCTTGGAGACGAGGATCTCCTTGATCTCCTGCAGGCTGGTCTCGCCGAAGTTCTTGTAGGCGAGCAGCTCCGACTCGCTGTGACGCACGAGGTCGCCCAGCGTCAGGATGTTCATCTTGTTGAGGCAGTTGCGAGCGCGCACCGACAGCTCGAAGTCGGTGATCGGAATGCGCAGGATCTGGTTGAGGCGATCCTCCTTGCGCTCCATGTCCTCGTCGTAATACATGTCGATGCCCGAGCGCGCATCGTCGAGGAAGCGGCGCAGGCGGTTGTCCATCGGGAACGCGCGGCTGGCGATGTCGTAGCAGGCGCAGGCCTCGCGGTCGCGGCCCATGTCCTCGAGCAACATGCCCATGTTGATCAGCACGTTGCGGTCGATCGGCAGCATCGAAGCGAGCTGCTGGTAGCCGGAGAGCGCGCTCTCGGTGTCGCCGACGCGCTCGCTGGTGTAGGCGAACCGGAACAGAGCCGCGCGATGCGTCGGATCGGCTTCGCGAGCCTGGTCGTAGGCCACCACGGCGGCTTCGTGCTGGTGGCCGAGCTCGTACATGCGGCCATGCAGGTAGTAGCCGTCCGCGCTGGTCGCAAAGGATGCCGGCGCGGCGCGCAGGGCCTTCTCGAGGTTGGCGTGCGCGGCTTCCTCATCGCCTGCGGCGAGGTCGGCCTCCAGCTGCGCTTCGAGCATGCCACCGCGCGGGCGCGCCTCGTCGGGGAAGGCCTTCGAGAGGCGCTCGAAGATCGCGAAGGCTTCCTTCGCCTTGCCGATGCTCATCAGCGCCTTGGCGCGCGTGAACGCGGCCACGTGGTCGCTCTCGGCCCCGGCGAGCTGCTGCGCCGCCGCTGCGTTGTCGCCGGCCATCCACAGGCCCAGACCCTTGCGCCGGCCTTCCTCACCGCTGCTGCCCAGCTCCGCGACGCGGTTCTTGAAGCTATTCAGCGCCTGTTGGCTCTCGAACAGCCCGGCGCGTGCGGTGCACAGCGCGGCGTAGCTGGTGATCGGGCTGGTCTTGATGTCAAAAGCGGCTTCGGCGACGCCCGCGGCGGAAGAATCGTTGCTCATCGGTGATGTTCGGAGCGCGCGCCGGGGGGTGCTCCCGGAATGGGGGCCCCTCGCGGAGGGTACGGCCGCGCTCCAAGGGGGAGGACTATAGGGCCTGAGTGCTCCGTGCGTCAAGTTCAACAGGTGTACGCGAACGGTCCGGAACGCGATTCTTCGAGCATTCGCAAGCAGCTTGCAGTCAAGCACTTGGGAGGATTCCGTAAGCGCCCTCTGGAGCGCAGGCTTGCTCCGGGAGCACCTTCGCGCTTGCAGGCTCAGCACTGCGCGACAACATGAGTTGCATCTTCTGCCGCATCGGGAAGGGGGAGGTCCCCGCCACCAAGGTCCATGAGGACGAGCTGGTGGTGGTGATCCGCGACATTCGCCCCCAGGCCCCGACCCACCTGCTCGTGATCCCCAAGGAGCACATCGCTTCCCTTTGGGACCTGGAGAACGAGGCGCTCGCCGGGCGCCTGCTCCAGACCAGCGCCCGCGTGGCGCGCGCCGAGGGGCTGGAGCGCGGTTGGCGTCTGATCGCCAACACGCGCGAGCATGGCGGTCAGGAAGTCGACCATGTGCACCTGCATGTGCTGGGCGGCCGGGCACTGGGGCCGATGCTCCCGGGGAGCCACGCACACTAGGTACGCCATTTCCATTCGCAGAGGGGTAGGGATCTGTCTTGGACAAGTTCGTGATTGAGGGTGGCCATCCATTGGATGGAACGGTCAAGGTGGCGGGCGCGAAGAACGCGGTGCTGCCGATCATGTGTTCCGGTCTGCTGTCCAGCGGCAGCCTGCGGATCACCAACGCGCCGCAGCTTTCGGATGTCAACACCATGATGGCGGTGCTGCGCGATCTGGAGTGCGGCACGGAGCGCAACGCCGACGGATCGGTGACGATCCAGCCGGCGAAGGAGCTCGAGGCCTGCGCGCCGTGGGAAAACGTGCGCAAGATGCGCGGCTCGGTGACCGTGCTCGGTCCGCTGCTCGCGCGCACCGGCAAGGCACAGATCTCGCTTCCGGGCGGCTGCGTGTTCGGCGTGCGTCCGATCGACCTGCACCTCAAGGGCATGCAGGCGCTCGGGGCGCGCGTCAAGATCGAGCACGGCTACGTGATCGCCGAAGCGCCGCGCGGCGGCCTGCGCGGCGCCGAGATGTACCTCGCAGGTTCGATGGGCCCCACGGTGCTCGGAACGGCGAACGTGATGATGGCGGCGACGCTCGCCAAGGGCAAAACCGTGATCCACGGCGCCGCCTGCGAGCCTGAGGTCGAGGATCTGGGCAACTGCCTGCTTGCGATGGGGGCGAAGATCAAGGGGCTTGGTTCCCCGCGCATCGAGATCGAGGGCGTCAGCCAGCTCGGCAGCGCGGACTGGTCCGTGATCCCCGATCGCATCGAGGCCGGCACCTACGTGCTTGCCGGCGCGATGTCCGGCGGCCGGGTGCGCGTCGAAGGCTGCAAGCCGGAGCATCTCTCGGCGCTGATCGACCGCATGTGGGAAGCGCGCGTGCCCTTTGACGTGGGCGCTGACTGCATCGAGACGCAGCCCTACCATCCGCGCGATCCCGCGCGCCGTCCGCGCGCCACGGACGTCACCACGCACCCGCACCCGGGCTTCCCGACCGACCTGCAGGCGCAGTGGATGGCCCTGATGACGCTCTCCGACGGCATCAGCCTGATCGACGAGCAGATCTACCCGGATCGCTACATGCACATCGCGGAGCTGTCGCGCCTGGGCGCCAAGATCCGCCGTCAGGGCAACACCGCGATCGTGCAGGGCACCGACCGGCTTTCCGGCGCGCCCGTCATGGCGAGCGATCTGCGCGCCAGCGCGGCGCTGGTGCTGGCGGGACTGGTCGCCGACGGCACGACGGAAGTGCACCGCGTATACCACATCGATCGCGGCTACGAGAAGATCGAAGAGCGCCTGGCGGGTCTGGGTGCGGTCATCAAGCGCGTCGACGAGAAGGACACGCCGAGCGACAACTGAGTCTGCGCTGAGATGCAGTAACGCAGAGGCGCGCAGCTGCGCGCCTCTTGCTTTTCTAGCGCGACGCGGACTCCATCCTCGCCAGCGCAGCCTTAAGCACTTCCTCGACGCTCAGCGGGTGGTAGCCGTGCCCCGCCCGCCAGCCGAAGCGGATCTCGCCGCCATGGGCGGGCTCCGCCCGCTTGAGGAAGTTCTCGAGCCGCACCACGGCATTGTTGAGGAAATAGTCGTCGGCGTCGCCGACGAAGACATGCAGCTTGCCGCTGAGCTTGGGTGCGAGCGTCTTCCAGTTCTCCTCCAGCTTGAGGCGCAGGTCGTGGCGCTTCCACGCGTGGCGCAGGCCATCCTCGAGCTCGCCCGTGCGCGGATCCCAAAGGCTGCTCGGGGCGCCGTCCTTGCCGCGCGGGCCGTAGGTTGCGTTCCAGGCGCCCCATTGGCCGCCGGAGTGCGTCCAGGAGTCGCCCATCCCGAGCACATTCTCCAGCTGGCATTCGTGGCGCACGCTGAACTCGATGTCGCCGTCGATGGTGCGCTTGGAGGCGCGCTCGAAGCCATGGCGGTTCACGTAGGCGTTCTTGTCCTTGTAGACATCGATCAGCTGGAAGTGGCGGAAATCGACCCCATCGGGAGCAAAGGACCAGCAGCCGTTGAAGAACTCCGGGTAGTGCACCTGCAGCGCCAGCGAGACCCAGCCGCCGGTGGAGTGACCGGTGGTGAAGCGCGCGCGCGCTTCGCCGAGGCCGCGGAAGCGGCTCTCGATGTGGGGGATCAGTTCCTCGGTCAGCGCGGCGCCGTAAGGACCGTGATTCTCCGAGTCGACCTGATAAGGATCACCGAGCGGCCCGGCGCCGTCGGGCATCACCAGCAGGAAGCGCGGCATCGACTCCGCATTCCAGTTGCTGAGCATGCGCGAGCCCTTGGCGTACATGCGCGCCAACGATGCGCAGCGCTGTCCGTAGCCGCCGATCTCGACCATCAGCGGATAGCGGCGCTCCGGTTGCTCGTCGAAACCGGCCGGCAGCAGCACGGCTGCGCGCAGGAACATCTCGCGACCGTGGAAGCGCGAGAGCTTCTCGGAGCGCAGTCGCACGAAGCGCACCTCGGCGGTGTCGGCGGGCAGCTCCGGCCCGTCGAAGCTCTTGCTCAGCTCCAGACGCAGCGTGCCGGGCTGCGAGGGATCGATGCGCACGCGCTGCGGTGCGCTGTAGAGATTGCCCGGCGCGTCGTCGACGAGGAGATCGGGATGGCAGCGCAGCAGGGCCTGCACGTTGTATTCGCCAGGCTGCACCTGCGCGAAGGAAGACAGCGGAAAGGCGGCGCTGCGCGCGTCGATGCGCGCCGTGATGTCCGAAGGGGCGCCTGCCTTCCAGTCCGGCGCATCCGTGCCGAACAGCGGCGCGGCATCCATGCCCGTGTCGCCGATCGCGCGCAGCGGGTTCTTGGAGTCCGCGGCCGCGAGGACCACCAGCACGCGCCCGCCGGGCTGCGCGGGCCGCAGGCCGGGTGCCAGCGCGATCTCGATCGATTGCTGTGCGTGGGCCAGCGCCGAGGTGAGGAACAACGCCGCAAGCAGAGTCTTCATGCGCACGCCAGTCTAACGCTACGCTGCTGCCATGCGTCTCCTCCTCGCCCTTGTGCTGGCACTGCCCGTCAGCGGCTGCGTCGCCGCCTCCCGCTCGCAGGACGCCGACCTGCTGGAACTGCGCTCGTGGATGAGCGGCTCTTTTTCCAGCGAGGCACAGCACCTCTCCGACCCCAAGGCCTTCCTCCACATCGTGCTGCACATGCAGCCGATCTGGGAGGGTCGCAGCGATGGCCCTTGGCTGTACGTCGAGCAGGCCGCGGCCGCGAAAGCCGACCGGCCTTACCGTCAGCGCGTGTACCGGCTGCGTCTCGCCGAAGGCGGCGGCGTCTGGAGCGATGTCTACACGCTGCCCGGCGATCCCTTGGGCTTCGCGGGTGCGTGGCGCGATCCGCAGCGCTTCGATGCGCTTGATCCGGCGCAGCTGGTGGCGCGCGAAGGCTGCTCGCTGTTGCTTCATCGCCAGCCCGATGGCGCCTGGCAGGGCTCGACCGAAGGCCGCAACTGCGCAAGCGAGCTCGCCGGCGCCTCCCATGCCACCAGCGAAGCGCGCGTCGAGGCCATGCTTCTCACCAGCTGGGACCGCGGCTATGCGGCCGATGGCCGCCAGGTCTGGGGCTCGACCGCCGGCGCGTACCGCTTCGTGAAGCAGTGAGCATCCATCGGGGTCGCCTCGTCGAACAACGAAAAGCAATGAAGCTCCTCCCCGCACTGCTGTGTCTCTCTCTGGCCTCCTGCTCGATGTTCTCGGGCGAAGACGCCCCCAAGACCGAAATGGCCCAAACCCAGAACTTCCATTCCTTCCAGGTCAGCTCTCTCGAAGGCCAACCCGTC
>SXGT01073070.1_pt1 | contig 10114 bp, 5 predicted proteins | sample 3176221 | NCBI WGS metagenome assembly SXGT01 (sample SAMN11356862, study PRJNA531348) | freshwater metagenome | isolation source: freshwater sample F1-120 | place: China: Fuxian Lake, Yuxi | collected 2017-12-25
AGATTATAAATAAATCAAAAAACTGGGTTTTGGTCGGAACTCATTCTCATACAGAATATAGCCATGATGGTATGATTTCACAGGAAAATCTATGGAAATGGCATAAAAAAAATGGGTTTGATGCCTTTTTTATTACAGAACATAACAATCATAACCAAACACTCGCATTTGTAAACAAACAAAAGAATAAAAAACGTTTAGAAAAACCTGTTGTTTTTTGCGGAGAAGAATTTTCTGGAAGTAATCATTTGAGTTTACTTGGCTTAAAATCCAATTTTATTACCAAAGGTTTATCTAATTCAGCTGTCATTTCAAAAGCACGCGCAGATGGTGCAGCCATTTTAGTTAACCATTGGTTTGATGGCGAACGAAATTCACTCGAATTTTACAGGGATTTAGGAGTAGATGGGTATGAAATTGAAAATACGGCAACCGATAAAAGATATTCGAGAGATATTTATCGTCGGATTAAAGCCTTTTGTGAAAATAATGGCCTCATCATGAATGGTGGCCTCGATTACCATGGTTACGCCAGCGCATGTACCTTGTGGAATGCATTCAACATTCCAGGATGGGAAAAAATGGATTATCTAACAAAAGAGTCGTCTATTTTAGATATTATCAAAAATCGGGATCAAAGTAGGCTTCGTATTTTATTACTTAATGACAGACCTTATTACAAAAAGGAAAATTTGTATTTGAGCCCTATCATAACCCTTTTTAACTATTTCAGAACATTGAATTTTTTTCAAATAAGCTCCTGGGGAATTTGGATTTTATTTTTACATTATATTCATTTTAAAATAAAATCCAATCTATCTCTTTCACCCAATTATACTCCTTCTCGCCTAATATCTGGATTGGGAATCTTAAGTTCTATCTTTTTAATTTCCCTGGGATTAATTTACTATTTTAGAATTCAGGATGTGGAAGGATTTACTGAAATATATGCAGAATACAGCCTTATTTTATTAATTGTAGGAACTGCACTTTTTCTATTTGCCGGATTTGCTGCAAAACTCACTTTCTCCACAAAAAATGGATAATGTACTAAAGCCCTAAAACACAAAAATGAAAATATTAATCCTTGCAGGAATAAGCTTAATGGTCCTTTTGACCGGTGTCGTAACCTTTTCCTTAACGAACCTAAAAGACCGTCATAAAGGCTATACGGCAGATTTACAAATTACGGGAAACCAAACAGGAAATTTAAAAGTAGGATTTTCTGCCACACCTATTACCCCTAAAATTCAGGATAACTGGCAGGATAAAGATCGGAATTACAAATATGAACCTAAAAAAGGAGATACCTACACCGATGGCAACTGTAATGGGAAGTTTGACCCCGTATGGATTGCAGGTTTTAGTAACAGTAAACCTGCCAATGGCGTTCACGATGATGTCTGGGCAAGAACTATGCTTATTGACGACGGCAAAACTCGTTTAGCGATAGTCATTATTGACGCTATTGGATTTATGAATGATGATGTGGTAGATGTGCGCAAAATGATTCCTGCTTCGGCCGGGATAACTTATACCATAATTGCTTCCACGCATACACATGAAGGGGCTGATTTGCTTGGATTATGGGGTAAAAGTCCCTTTAAAAGTGGCATTAATAAAGAATATCTTGCCTATGTAAAAAAACAAATCGTCACATCGGTGGTCGAAGCTACGCTAAATATGCAGCCAGCACGACTAGAAATTTCCCAGGATTTGTCAAATGCAGGTCCAATGGTAAAGGACACCCGAATGCCAGAAGTATTTGATTCAGGTATGAGGATAATTAAAGCCGTTGACAAAGAAAATGGACAAACCCTAGGTTCAATGGTAGTATGGGGTAACCATCCTGAAACTCTATGGAGCCAGAATCTGCTTATTTCCTCTGATTTCCCTCATTATTTGCGCGAAGGAGTTGAAAAAGGTGTTTACAATGAAAATCAACTGGAAAAACCAGGTATTGGTGGCATTTGCATCTATGCGAATGGTTCTGTAGGTGGCTTAATGACGACACATCCCAGTTTAGCCGTAAAACATCCATTTACAGGTGCAGAACTATTCGAGCCGACCTATGAAAAAACAAAAGCTCAGGGTAATACGCTCTCTATGATTGCCTTAAAAGCAATGGAAAAACCTGAAGAAATAATAGATGCTGCTGCTATTTCCCTGGTTGTAAAAACCATACCTTTTAAAATTGATAATTCGCTTTTCAGACTTGCCGCAGCTCTTGGCGTCATGAAACGCGGAACGATGGGTTGGATGAAAATGAGATCGGAACTAGCCGTGATAACTATCGGCCCCATAACCATTGTAACTATTCCTGGTGAAATATATCCCGAACTGGTAAACGGACCTATTGAATCGCCCAGTGGAAACGATTTTGGTATTCAACCTTTAGAAGTCCCTATCATTCGTGACCTGATGCCTGGAAAATACAAGTTTATCCTTGGTTTAGCCAATGACGAAATTGGGTATATCATTCCTAAAAGCCAGTGGGATGTAAAACCACCTTTTACCTATGGCCGTGAAAAGGCTCCTTATGGAGAAGTGAATTCCCTTGGCCCTGAAACTGCCGGAGTAATTCATCATAACCTGAAGGAACTTTTTCGAAAATTGGAGAAATAGTGATTGGGGATTGGGGATTGGGGATTGGTGATTGGTAATTGGTAATTGGTGATTGGTGATTGGGAGGGAGAGAGGTTCTCTGGCGGTTGGTCTTTTTTCGAAGGCGTTATAGGTACTTGGTGATTGGTACTTGGTGATTAGTGATTGGTGATTAGGGATGGGTAATAACCAATTATACAATTACAAGTGCCATTTAAAGGTAAAATATTTATCTTTGTGAAAATTTTTAAAAACATTAACCTACCTTATTAATGAGTGTCATCAAGTATCAGTTCAGGGACGTAGAAAAGATTAAAACATCTATTTGGCAGGATGCTAAACAAGGGTCCATTCATATTGCTAAAATAATCGCTCAGGCAATTAAAGAAAAAAAAGAGAAAGGAGAAAAGATTGTTTTAGGCCTCTCTACTGGAAATTCACCCATTTTAGTTTATAAAGAACTGGTTCGTCTGCATAAAGAGGAGGGTCTAAGCTTTAATAATGTCATCTCCTATAATCTCGATGAATATTATCCCATGCAGCCTGATGCTTCACAAAGCTATGTGGCCTTCATGAAGTTTCATTTATTTGACCATATAGATATTTTACCTGAAAATATTTATATCCCCGATGGCACCCTTCCTTTGGAAGAAGTGGAAGCTTATTGTACAGCGTATGATGAGAAAATCAGTGCATTAGGTGGTATCGACATACAATTGCTTGGCATTGGAAGAAATGGACATATAGGTTTCAATGAACCCGGATCGTTTGAAAACTCCCCTACCCGACTAGTTCGCCTGGACGCTACTACCAGAATCGACGCGTCGAATGATTTTGGCGGAGAGGAAAATGTACCCTATCGGGCCATAACCTTAGGTTTGAAAACCGTCATGAACTCAAAAAAAATTCTACTTTGTGCCTGGGGCTTGGGTAAAGCTTCTATTATTCAAAAAGCCGTAGAAGGTTCTATTACTAATGATTTACCAGCCAGTTTATTACAAAATCATCCTAATACAGAATTTTTCATTGATCAACCAGCTGCTGAAAATCTGACCCGATTTAAAACGCCCTGGTTAGTAGCCTTATGTAACTGGACACCCGACCTCATTTGTAAAGCAGTCGTCTGGCTTTCCCTTCAATCTAATAAACCTATTTTAAAATTAACGGCTGAGGATTATAAATTACATGGATTAAGTGATTTACTGGTTGAATATGCTACCGCTTATGAAATAAATATCGTAGTCTTTAATAGATTACAACATACCATTTCCGGCTGGCCTGGTGGAAAACCAAAAGCTGACGATAGTACCAGACCAGAAAGAGCGAATCCTGCCAAAAAACGGGTTATTATCTTCAGTCCTCATCCCGATGATGATGTCATTTCTATGGGGGGTACTTTCCTTCGCCTTGTCGATCAGGGTCATGAAGTTCATGTGGCCTATCAAACCTCTGGAAATATTGCCGTCCATGACCATGATGCTTTTCGCTTTTTATCGTTTACCATTGAATTGTTGGCAAAAGGGGAGATGAATGAAGATATTCATCAAAAAATTGCAGAATATGAGCATTTAAAAGCCATTTTATCAGCTAAAAAACCAGGCGAGAAAGATCACCCTGGTATCCGTCAGGTAAAAGGATTAATCCGAAGAGGTGAAGCAAGTGCTGGCGCACGTTTTTGCGGACTAAGTGATGCCAATATTCATTTTATGGATCTGCCTTTCTATGAAACCGGCGCTACTAAAAAGAGCCCCCTTTCTGAAGCAGATGTAAATCAGACCGCTGCCTTTATAAAAAATATTGAACCTCATCAAATATTTGCCGCAGGTGACCTCGCCGATCCCCATGGTACCCATAAAGTATGTCTCGATGTTATTTTGTTAGCTATGGAGGCCTTAAAAAAAGAAACATGGATATCTGATTGCTGGCTTTGGCTTTATCGGGGTGCCTGGCATGAATGGCCAGTGGAAGAAATTGAAATGGCTGTTCCATTGAGTCCTCAAGAATTGGTACGTAAAAGAAAAGCCATATTTATGCACCAATCTCAAAAAGATACACCCCCATTCGCTGGAAATGATCCTCGTGAATTTTGGCAAAGAGCTGAAGAAAGGAATCGGGCAACAGCTGAGACCTATCATGCCCTAGGTTTCGCAGAATATGAGGCAATGGAAGCATTTAGACGATGGAAATTTAACTTTTAACTATGCTGGATTCCATTTTTTTTTCTGAAAATGGTTATGTAGTAAGTGAAAAACTTCTGGATACTCATGAATTAGAAAATATTCGAGAAATTTATAATCTTTTTCTGGAGAATAAAATTGAAGTTGGAAATGCAAGATCAGATTTAAGCGGTTTATCAAATGCTAAAGAAAAAACAGAGAAAATAACGCAAATTATGCGCCCTTCTTATTTTTATCCTGAACTGGCACAATTTGCCGTATATACTAAGGCATTAAATCTTGCAAAATCATTGTTAGGAAATGATATGGCACTCGATTTTGATATGCTGATTGATAAATCACCCTACACTAATACACCGACACCATGGCATCAGGATGAAGCCTACTGGATTGAAATGGAGGACAAAAGAGCTGCTACCTGCTGGATTGCCCTCGATGAAGTGTACAAAGAAAATGGTTGTATGTGGTTTGTGCCAGGCTCACATAAATTAGAAATTCGAAAACATACGCAAACGGGATTAAAAGGCGCTTTACAATGCGAGGCAAAGGAAGAAGAAGCAACAGCGGTGAAATTAAAAGCGGGCGATTGTACTTTTCATAACGGAAGAACCATTCACTATTCCAGTGGAAATGAAACTAGTTTCCATCGTAGAGCCCTCATTTTAAATTTCAGACCTGAAAAAATGATTCAATTTGAACGACAGAATGGCTTTAATCATTTGGGCGCACGCGAAGTCAGAAACAAAAAAGCAGTCAATTAGTTCTCCCCTTTCAAATTATTTCCTTGTTTATTTTACTTTGCGTATATTGGAACTATTAAATTTCAAAAGCACGCTAATTACGCAATGAAAACAAAACTACAACAGGTAATTCTAATACTATTTTTGCCCTTTTTGACCTGCCATTCACTGGTAGGTCAAGATATCATTCCCCTTCCCTCTCAGGTCATTTCTGCCCCTGGCTTCTTTTATTTTTCAGGTGTAACAAATATAAATGTAGACCGTAACATTGTTATTCCAACTTACTTAAACAACTATTTAAAACAAAAACAAGCTACGCTAAATTCAAAGGGTATACAAAATGAGATTTTATTATCTGTCTCATACAATGGTTTATCCGAGGGTTATGAATTAAAAATAACCACAAACAAGATTTTCTTAACTGGGAATGACGAAAAAGGATTGTTTTATGGCATGCAAAGTTTAATCCAGTTACTTCAGCATCAACCCATGACAAATGGTAGTATTACCATCCCTTGTCAAACCATCACAGATCAGCCAAGATTCGGTTACAGAGGTATTATGTTAGACGCTGGCCGATATTTTCAACCTATGTCTTATATTAAAGAATTATTAGATATAATGGCTGCTTATAAATTCAATACCTTCCATTGGCACCTTACAGAAGATCAGGGATGGCGAGTAGAGATTGAAAAATACCCTAAATTAATGTCTAAAGCAGCCTGGCGCTCTGAAACACTGGTTGGCCATCTTAACCAAAAACCAAGGGTTTATGATGGTGAAAAACACGGTGGGTATTATACAAAAGCTGATATTAAAGAAATCGTTGCTTATGCATCGGAGAGAAATATAACCGTCATACCCGAAATTGAAATGCCTGGTCATGCCACTGCAGCCATTGCAGCCTATCCGGAGCTTGGCTGTACAGGTAAAGACCTCGAAGTACCCAGAGACTGGGGGGTAAAAGAAGATGTTTACTGCCCATCGGAAGCAACTTTTAAATTTTTAGAGGATGTTCTAACAGAAATAATCCCTTTATTTCCAAGCCCTTACATACATATTGGCGGGGATGAATGCCCCAAAAAACAATGGAAGGAAAGTGCATTAGCTCAATCGGTTATCAAACGGGAAGGGCTAAAAAATGAAGATGAACTTCAGAGCTATTTTATCAGAAGAATGGAGACCTTTCTAAAAACTAAAGGTAAAAAACTAATTGGTTGGGATGAAATTTTAGAAGGGGGCTTAGCACCTGATGCGACCGTAATGTCATGGAGAGGCATAAAAGGAGGTATTGAAGCAGCCCATCTGGGTCACGATGTGATTATGAGTCCAAATACTTTTTGTTATTTCGATTATTATCAATCTGATGCTCCAGGCGAACCATTAGCTATTGGGGGAAAGTTAACGGTTGAAAAAGTATACTCTTTTGACCCAATCCCTGACGAATTGCCCGCAGAAACCCACAAGCATATACTTGGCGGTCAAGGTAATATATGGACAGAATATATTTCTACGCTACCAAAGCTCAGATACATGGCATATACCAGAATGCTTGCTCTTTCTGAAGTCCTTTGGACTCCAAATGCTAAAAAGGAATTCTTGCCTTTTGCGGTACGCCTGAATAAACATATTGAATATTGGAAAACTAAAAATATTGATTTTGCCAATCATCTTTTTGAAATTAAACCTTCGTTAAATTCAAAAAATGAGGGCCTGGAGGTAACGCTATCACCCTTGGTACCCTGGGGAGAAATAAGATATACGCTGGACGGAACAGCACCTAATAATAAATCTGCAGTTTATGAGAATCCTATACTTTTAACCCAAAAAACGATTCTTAAATCTCAATCATTCATACAAAACCAGGCCAAAGGAAATCCAGTATCTATAGATTTTTCTCCTCATAAAGGATTACAAGCTAAGGTTTTATCAGCCACAACTCCTTCACGGACGTATAAAGGAGCTGGCGAAAGAGGCCTTATTAATGGTATTTCAGGTAAAAAAGATCAATTTAAGGATGGGGAATGGCAAGGTATAACTCCAGGTGAAGATTTTAACCTCAAATTAAGCTGGGCAGGAAAACAAAAAATAAAAGGAGTTCAATTTCAACTGTATAACGACCCGGAATCCTGGATTTATTTGCCTTCAGGAGCAACCCTATTTAGTTCAGAAGATGGCATTAACTTCAATCAGGCATGTGAATCGATAATCAGCCAAAATAAAGAAGAAAAAGTGATTACTGTGGATATTCCCTGCAAATTAAAATCATCCTATATCGGGATAAAAATTCCATCCATTGGAACTATCCCAACTTCTAAACCAGGAGCTGGAAATCAAGGCTGGTTATTTCTGGATGAGATACGAATCTATTAATTATTGATTAAAAAGCATTTTTCATGAATTTATCTATGTTGGATTGGGGCATCATCATTGCCTTTTTTGCCGTCACCTTATTTATTGGAATTTATGCCTCCCGGGGAGCGGGAAAAAGTTATTCCGAATTTTTTCTTTCTGGAAGAGATATGTCATGGTGGCTTTTAGGAGTTTCCATGGTGGCCACTACCTTTTCTGCCGACACACCCAATTTAGTGACCGATTTAGTCAGAACAAATGGGGTGGCAGGAAACTGGTCCTGGTGGGCATTTTTATTAACCGGGATGCTTACAGTCTTCGTTTACGCAAGACTATGGCGAAGGTCGGGCGTTTTAACAGATTTAGAATTTTATGAACTCAGATATAGTGGAAAACCAGCAGCATTTCTTCGTGGATTTAGAGCGATTTATCTGGGGGTTTTCTTTAATGTCATGATTATGGCCACTGTTTCCCTGGCTGCTATAAAAATTGGTGGCGTAATGCTAGATCTGGAACCAGTAGAAACGCTTGTGATAACTTCCATAATTACCGTCATTTATACTTCTATTGGGGGACTAAAAGGAGTTGTCTTAACCGACTTTTTTCAATTTGTTCTAGCTATGGCTGGTATGGTTGTAGCAGCAATATATATTGTAAATCTGCCAGAAGTTGGCGGATTAAGTAATATGTTAGCTCACCCTAATGTGGTTGGAAAACTTAATTTTTTACCTGACTTTTCTGATTCTTCTCAACTTATTCCCTTGTTTCTTATGCCTTTAGCTGTTCAATGGTGGAGTGTATGGTATCCAGGTGCCGAGCCAGGTGGTGGTGGTTATATTGCGCAGAGGATGTTATCGGCAAAAGACGAAAAAAATGCCGTTACAGCTACTTTATTTTTTAATATTGCCCACTATGCTTTGCGCCCATGGCCTTGGATATTAATTGCATTGGCCAGTTTAATTGTATTTCCTGATATTGCATCCTTACAGGCAGCCTTCCCTCATATCGACCCTAAAGTAGTTAAAAATGACCTGGCCTTTTCAGCTATGTTAAATTTATTACCAGCCGGATTGATTGGACTGCTTATTGCTGCCTTACTATCAGCTTTTATGTCCACCATTTCGACACATTTAAACTGGGGTTCCAGTTATGTCGTAAATGATTTTTACAAACGTTTTGTCAGACCAAATGCTCCTCAAAATGAACTAGTCAATGTGGGCAGAATTTCAACTGTTGTTTTAATGATTTTAGCCGCTTTATTAGCCCTTGCTTTAGAAAATGCTTTACAAGCCTTCAATATATTACTTCAGATTGGTGCAGGCACGGGTCTTATTTTTATTCTTCGTTGGTTTTGGTGGAGAGTTAACGCATATAGTGAAATAACAGCTATGTTTGTTTCCTTCTTTTTAGCGCTCTATTTTGAGTTAGGTATGGAAAATCCAATGCCTGAACATATAAAATTAATAACGGGAGTTGGACTCACAACTGCTTCTTGGATTTTGGTCACCCTGGTAACAGCTCCTGCGTCACAGGAAACCTTACTGCGTTTTTTCCGGTTGATCCAACCGGCACCAGGAGGATGGAAACCTGTCATTGAAAAAGGAATAGCATCAGGTGAACTTGACTCTAAAGAAATCGTTCCTGGCAAACTTCCAAATCAAATTTTAGGTATGGTTCTTGGTTGTGCCTTGGTTTATGCTGCTTTATTTGCAACTGGGTATTGGATTTATGGCAATGTAATCCCGGCAGTTATTTCAACTCTTTTAGCAATTTTAGGAGGCTATTTAATGTATAAAAACTGGGATAAAATTTATTGATAAAAAAATAAATTACCCGATTTGCTCTAAAAATTTCCATTTAGGGGTGACTTTTGTCACCCCTAAATTTTTTCATATATCCCTACTTTTACGATAAAATGTAGGTTTATGACTCTTTTTCAGCCAGAACAACAGGTTCATTTAAATCATATTAACACAACTAATATTCTTGTAGAGGCTAAATGTGCCCATTGCGGAGAGCCTTGTTTGCCAAAGAATGATTCCATACATTCATTCTGTTGCGAAGGATGTCAATCCGTCTATGAAATATTAGATAAAAATAACCTTTGCGCTTATTATTCATCAGCTGAATTAGCTTTAATTTCTTTAAAAGAAAAGGAAAATCAATCTTTTGAATATCTGGATGATGTTGATTTACAAAACCAGATTCTTTTTTTTAGGAGTCCAAAAATGAGTCGCGTCC
>SXGT01269576.1_pt1 | contig 10114 bp, 13 predicted proteins | sample 3176221 | NCBI WGS metagenome assembly SXGT01 (sample SAMN11356862, study PRJNA531348) | freshwater metagenome | isolation source: freshwater sample F1-120 | place: China: Fuxian Lake, Yuxi | collected 2017-12-25
GACGAGGTCCTCCAGCGTGACGACGCCGTCGGTGCCGCCGTACTCGTCGACCACGACCGCGAGCTGCATCCCCTGCTCGCGCAGCTGCACGAGTAACGGGTCGAGCTCGATGCTGTCCGGGACGATGAGCACGGGACTCGCGAGGTCGCCGAGCCGGGCGCTGCGGCGGCGGTCCGGCTCGATCGCGACGGCCTGCTTGACGTGCACGACGCCCACGACGTCGTCCGGCGAGGAGCCGATGACCGGGAACCGGGAGTGCCCCGTCTGCCGGGCCGCCTCGCTGACGTCGAGCGCGCTGTCGCGGGCGTCGAGGAAGTGCACCCGGACCCGGGGCGTGCGGACGTCGGCCGCCGTGCGGTCGCCGAACGCGATGCTGCGCGCGACGAGGTCGGCCGTCTCGTCGTCGATCGCGCCCTCCTGCGCCGACCGGAGCACGAGCGAGCGCAGCTCCAGCGGCGAGCGCGCCGACCGCAGCTCCTCCTGCGGCTCGACGCCCAGGCGCAGGAGCGTCTTGTTGGCGGTGCCGTTGAGGAAGCGGATCGGCCAGGCCATGACCCGCGTGAAGACCCGCTGCGGCAGCTGCGTGACGGCGGCGGTGCGGCGCGGGAGGGCCAGCGCCAGGTTCTTCGGGATCAGCTCGCCCACGAGCATGGTCACGACGGTGCTCAGCAGGATGGCGACCGCGTACGAGGCCGCGCTCTGCGCGCCGCCGGTGACGCCGAGGTCGCCGAGCAGCGGCCGCACCAGGCGACCGATCGCGGGCTCGGCCAGCCAGCCGATGGCCAGGTTCGTGATCGTGATGCCCAGCTGGGCGCCGCTGAGCTGCGTCGACAGCGACCGCAGCGCCTTCAGCGTCCCCTGCGCGCCGGGGTCGCCGGCGGCCGCGTCGCGCTCGACCGTGGCGCGGTCGACGGTGACGAAGGAGAACTCGGCGGCGACGAACACCCCGCAGGCGAGCATCAGCAGCAGGGAGAGCCCGAGGAGCAGGAGCTCGGTCATGAGGTGGTTCCGTCTGGACTGGCGCCGGTCACGATGTCCTCAACGGTATCCTGGCGGACGGCCGTCCAGCGATTCGGGAGAGAACCGTGCCCACCTACCAGTACCAGTGCACCGACTGCGGTGAAGCCCTCGAGGTGCACCAGTCGTTCACCGACGACGCGCTCACCGTGTGCCCGGCCTGCGAGGGTCGCCTGCGCAAGGTGTTCAACGCGGTCGGCGTCGTGTTCAAGGGCTCCGGCTTCTACCGCAACGACAGCCGCGGCTCGAGCACCACGAGCGACGCCGGCTCGTCCTCGAGCAGCACGTCCGGGTCCGGGTCGAAGGACTCCGGCTCCTCGTCGACGGGGTCGAAGGACTCCTCGTCCTCGGGCTCCACGGCCTCCTCCAGCGGCAGCTCCAGCAGCAGCTCGTCGGGCGCCGGCTCCGCCGCCTGAGCCCGGCCCCGTCCCTGTGGACGGAGGGCCGCGGACGCGTGCGGTCCGCGCCTAGCGTGCGGCCATGCCCTCGCTCCCGCGCCTGGCCCTCGAGCACCGTCGCCCCCTGGCCGCGCTGTGCGCCGCCCTCGCCGTCGTCACCGTGATCGGCGCGCTGCGTGACGACGGCAGCACCGTCGCGGTCGCCGTCGCCGCCCGCGACCTGCCCAGCGGCCAGGTGCTGACCGCCGACGACGTCACCGTCGTCGGGTTCGCGGCCGGGTCGGTCCCCGACGGCGTGCTGGACGACGACGCCCTCGTCGGCCGCCGAGTCGGCGCTCCGATGGGACGCGGCGAGCCCTTCACCGGCCGACGCGTCCTCGACGCCGCGCCGCTGGACGAGCGCGGCGACGGCCTCGTCGTGGCCACGGTGCGCCTCGCCGACGCCAGCGCCACCCAGGGGCTGCGCGTCGGCGACCGGGTCGACGTCGTCGCGGTGTCGGCCACCTCGTCCGGAGGTCCGCGCGCCGACGTCGTCGCCGAGTCGCTGGAGGTCGCCGCCCTTCCCGGGCCCGGCGACGAGGAGGCCGCGGGCGTCCTCGTCCTCGCGCCGCGGGAGGTCGCGCTCGACCTGGCCCGTGTGGCGCTCGACTCGCGGATGAGTGTCCTCGCGTCCGGCGGTGCTGCTTGATCGCTCGTCCGCCGCGGGCCATGCTCGGGAGGTCGAGCGGGGCGGCGCCTCCTCGACGCATCGTTCCGACACGAGGAGGGCACATGATCCAGGGCTTCAAGGACTTCCTGCTGCGAGGCAACATCGTCGACCTCGCGGTCGCGGTCGTCATCGGCACCGCGTTCACGGCGCTGGTCACGAACTTCACGACCTCGTTCATCAACCCGCTGATCGCCTCGGCAGGCGGCGCCGACAACATCGGGCTCGGCTTCACGATCCGCGACGGCAACGCGGCCACCTTCATCGACATCGGCGGCTTCATCACGGCGATCATCACGTTCGTCATCACCGCGGCCGTCGTCTACTTCTTCGTCGTCATCCCGATGAAGAAGCTCAACGAGCTGCGTGAGCGCGGCAAGGTCGAGGAGCCGGCGGGCCCGAGCGAGGACATCGCGCTGCTGCGCGAGATCCGCGACGCGCTCCAGCGCCCGATCGACTGAGGCCCACCACCGCTCGCTGAGCCTGGCGAAGCGAGGCCGTCCCGCGCGCTGAGCCTGTCGAATCGAGGCCGCCACGCTCGGAGAGCCTGTCGAAGCGAACCCTTCGACAAGCTCAGGGAGCGGGGGGTCGGCTCAGGGAGCGGGGGTTCGGCTCAGCGAGCGGGATCCGGCGCTCAGCCGCCGTGGTGCGGCGGGACGTCGCGCAGGAGGTCCTCGTCGCGCGAGGAGGTCCGAGCGGGACGCCCACCGGACGCGTCCACGGGGTCGCGCTCGTCGCTCGTGGTCTCGGGCAGCATGTCGCCCAGCAGGAGGGCGGCGCGACGACGCCGGGCGGCCTCGTCCGGCGGCACCGCGCTCACGCGTCGACCCCGGCGAACCACTCGGGCGTCAGCTTCGGGAACTGCGGGTGCCATCCCGTGCGGTCGGCGAAGCGCTGCGACGAGACCCGCTGCGAGCGGGTGTAGATCTCCAGCCGGTGCCGCGCGAGCCGCTGCGTGGCGGCGTTGTGGAACCGTCCGCCACGGCGGCCACCCGCGAGGGCGAGCTGCTCGGCGAGGTCCTCGCGGCGGCACGGGGCAGCGCCGACGTTGTAGGTGCCTGCCGGTGCGCCGAGCGCGGCGACCACCGCGGGCCCGACGTCGTCGCCGTGGACGAGGTGGACCCACGAGCGCGGCTCGCCCCAGCCCGTCGGCCGCCCGCTGCGCGCGCGCCGGACCATCCACCGCGAGGCGGGGTCGGTGCCCGTGACCAGGCCGAACCGCAGGACGACCGCGTGCCCGCCGTGACGCTGCACGAAGCGCGCGTGCTGCTCGGCGTCGGCGATGGCGTCGGTGGCCCGACTGATCGCGACCGGGTGGTGCTCGTCGATCCACGCGTCGCCGGCGTCGGCGTACAGGGCCGAGCGGCTCTGCTGGACGAGCAGGCCGATGCCGGTGCGCACCGCCGCGTCGGAGACGGCGAGCGACCCGAGCCGGCGGATGCGGTCGCCCGCCCGCCAGGCCCCGGGCCGGACCATCGCGTGCCCGACGGGGGCGTGGGAGGCGAAGTTGAGGACGGCGTCGCAGCGGCGCATGGCCCGGACGAGCGACTCACGGTCGAAGATCGAGCCCGGCCGCGGCTCGGCGCCGTGGTCGCGGACGACCTGCGCGGCCTCGTCGGAGCGGGCGAGGCCGACCACCTCGTGACCGGCGTCGACGAGCGCGGTCATGGCCGAACGGCCCATGACCCCGCTGGCACCGGTCAGGAAGACCTTCACGTTCTCGCTCCACGTCCGGACGTTGATCTGCGTCGATGACGTCGGCGCGGCCCGGTGGGGCTCGCACGCCGATCGTCCCAGCGTAGCAATGCCGCGGGAGGAGCGGTCAGTCTCGCGATGCGAGATCGGACACGAGACCGACGACGTCCGCGATCGAGTCGACGACCCGCGTGGGCCGGAACGGGAACCGGTCGACGCGGTCGCGCGGGGTCGACCCGGTCAGGACGAGGATGGTCCGCAAACCGGCCTCCAGGCCGGAGAGGACGTCGGTGTCCATCCGGTCGCCGATCATCACCGTGGTCTCGGAGTGCGCCTCGATGCGGTTGAGGGCGGTGCGCATCATGAGCGGGTTCGGCTTGCCGACGAAGTACGGCTCGACGCCCGTCGCCTTCGTGATGAGCGCCGCGACCGATCCGGTGGCGGGCAGGCTTCCGGTCGGCGAGGGCCCGGTGGCGTCGGGGTTGGTGGCGATGAACCGCGCACCGGACTCCACCAGCTGGATGGCCTTCGTGATGGCCTCGAACGAGTACGTGCGGGTCTCGCCCAGGACGACGTACTCCGGGTCGCGCGTGGTCATGACGTACCCGACGTCGTGCAGCGCGGTCGTGAGCCCGGCCTCGCCGATGACGTACGCGGTGCCGTCGGGGCGCTGGTCGGCGAGGAACTCCGCGGTGGCCAGCGCCGAGGTCCAGATCGCCGACTCGGGCACGTCGATGCCGGCGGCGTGCAGGCGGGCCCGCAGGTCGCGCGGGGTGAAGATCGAGTTGTTCGTCAGCACGAGGAACGGCAGGTCGTGCGCGCGCAGGGCCGCGATGAACTCGGCGGCGCCGGGGATCGCGCGCTCCTCGTGGACCAGGACGCCGTCCATGTCGGTGAGCCAGGAGGCGACGGGCTTGGGTGTCGTCACGGGACGATCCTAGGGCTCGGCCTCAGGCGGGTGGCTGGACGACGGAGCCCAGTCCCTCCCCGCGGCCGTAGACCTGGGACCGCTCGGCGTCGGGGTCGAGCGTGAGGACGACCTCCTCGACGAGCAGCTCGTGCTCGAGCGTGCGGCACTCGACGACGACGAGGACGTCGCGACCGTTGAGCGTGCCGAGCGCGAGCACGCCCTCCATCGCCGCCGTGTGGAAGTCGGCGAGGACGCGCTGCTGGGCCTCGAGGTCGCTGACGCGGAACACCAGGACGGTCCAGCCGTCGTCGGAACGGGCCATGCGGCCTCCTGGGGAGCGGGGGTCCGTGGGTGGGCCCTGCGGCGAACGGTACGCCCGCGCGAGCCGGTGCGCGACCCGTCCGCGCGGTCCTGTCGAGGTGCACAGCGGTGTGATGGCGTTCACACTGCTGTGCATGACCCTTCGCCGCGTCCTCGCTCCTCTCGCCGCCGGGGTGCTCGCCGCCGGCCTGCTCTCGACCGTCGCGTCGCCCGGCGCGGCCGAGTCGGCGGCCGCGCCGCCCGCGCTCCAGGTCGACACCGTCCGCTCCGGCCTGCAGAACCCGTGGGCCATCGCCTTCCTGCCGAGCGGCTCGATGCTGTACACCCAGCGCGAGGCCAAGACGGTCACCCTGCGCAAGACCGGCGGCGCCGAGTCCGTCGTCCTGCGCTCGCCCGCCGGGATGTGGAGCGGCGGCGAGACCGGGCTCATGGGCATCGAGGTGGCGAACGACTTCGCGACGAGCCGGCAGTTCTTCACCTGCCACGGCTACCGCGCCGGGACCAAGAAGGACGTGCGGGTCGTGGCCTGGCGGCTGAACGCGTCGGGCACCGGCGCGACGTTCGTGCGGAACCTGGTCATCGACCTGCCCTCCACGTCGGGCCGCCACGGCGGCTGCGCGCTCCTGCGCGGCAACGGGAACACCCTCTACGTCGGCACCGGCGACGCGGCGATCGGCAAGGCGCCGCAGTCGCTCGCGTCCGGCGGCGGCAAGGTGCTGCGGATCAACGCGAAGACCGGGCAGGGCCACCCGGACAACCCGTACGCGAGCAGCACGAACCGGCAGACGCGCAAGATCTTCACGTACGGCCACCGCAACGTGCAGGGCCTGGCGCTGCGCGGGAACAACACCGTGTGGTCGGTCGAGCACGGCAGCTACCGCGACGACGAGGTGAACCTCCTCGTCGCCAAGGGCAACTACGGCTGGAACCCGGTCCCCCGCTCCAGCGGCGACCCGTCCTACAACGAGGGCGGCAACTCCCCCATGACCGACGACTCCCTGCCCGGCACCCAGCGGGCCGCCGCCTGGCGCTCGGGCGACTCGACGATCGCGCCGAGCGGCGCCACGTTCGTCTCCGGCGAGTCCTGGGGCGAGCTGAACCGGACGCTGGCGATGTCGGTGCTCAAGAGCCAGGAGCTGCTGTTCCTGCGCTTCGACGCCTCCGGCAGCTACGTCTCGACCTACCGCGCCCCCGAGCTCGACGGCGACTTCGGCCGCCTGCGCGCCGCCCGCCGCGGCCCCGACGGCGCCCTCTACGTCACGACGTCGAACGGCTCGAACGACCGGATCCTGCGGGTCCGCCCGCGCCCCTAGCCCCCTCCGGCCCGCCGGCTGGGGTCGCCGGCGCGCAGGGGTCCCGCGAGTGGCGCAATCTTGCGAAAGTGAGACGGCGTGTCGCACAGAATTGCGCCACTCGGGGACGGGTGTGCGCCACTCGGCGGACCCTGACCGCTTCACCGGCCCCGGGCGGACGGGCACGGACCGCGCGACGACGTGCTGCTGGTGCCCCCGGCAGGATGCGACCCTGCGACCCGCGGTTTCGGAAACCGTTGCTCAATCCCCTGCGCTACGGGGGCGGGCCGGACCATCGTGCCACGACGGGGCGGCCGCCGGGTGGGCGACGGCCGTGACGCCGACCGCGCCGTCCGTCAGCGGTAGATCATGCAGGTCGTCGTGGCGTGGGCGACGAGCCGACCCGACTCGTCCACGACCTTGCCCTCGGCGGTCGCGACCTGCCGACCCACGTGGATCGTCGTGCCGGTGCCGACCAGGCGGGCGCCGTCGACCGGGACCGTGCGGATGTAGTTGACCTTGAGCTCGAGGGTCCCGTAGCCGACCCCGGCCTCCAGCGTCGAGTGGACGGCGCAGCCCATGACGGAGTCGAGGAGGGTGGCGTTGATGCCGCCGTGCAGGACGCCGAGGGGGTTGGCGAAGTCGGGGCGGGTCGGCACCGCGAACGTGACCTCGCCGTGCTCGAGCGAGACCACCTCCAGGCCGAGCAGGTCGCCGATGAAGCGCGGACGCTCCTCCATCGCGAAGGCGGCGCGCAGGAACTCGAGCCCGCTCAGGCGTCCCAGGTGGGCGAGCTGCTCGTCGGAGAGTGCGGTCATGGCAGCAGCATAGACCGATCGTTCTATGCTGGGTCCGTGACCGGTCCCCGCGAGCGCCTCCTCGACGCCACCATCTCCCTCGTCCGCGAGCGCGGCGTGCACGGCACGGGCATCGCCGACGTCCTGGAGCGCAGCAGCACCGCGCGCGGGTCGGTCTACCAGCACTTCCCCCGCGGCAAGAGCGAGCTCGTCGCCGCGGCGGTGCGTCGCGCGGGCCGGCACGTCGACGACCTCATGGACGCCGCGCCGACCCCGACCGCGCGCCTGGACGTGCTCCTGGCGTGGTGGACGCGCCAGGTCGAGCGACGCCCCACCGTCCCGGGCTGCCCCGTCGCCGCCGGCGCGCTCGACGCCGACCCCGAGGTCCGCGCCGCCGCCACCGAGGTCCTGGCCGGCTGGGTCGGACGGCTCACCGGACCGACGGACGACCCCCGGCTCGCGCGGTTCGCGATCAGCGCGTTCGAGGGCGCCGTCGTGCAGTGCCGCGCCACCGGGTCCAGCGAGCCGCTCGACGACCTGCGGCTCTTCCTGCGGCCGATGCTGAGCGAGTCAGAGAAGTACTAGAGCCCGCGTACCGTCTCGACGCCCCGCTCGACCCACTCGTCGAGGTCGGCGTCGGACGCGCAGCCGTCGGGCGCGACCAGGACCCAGCCCTGCACCGGGCGGTCCTTCATGACCATCGCCCCGACGTGCGGCAGCGCGCGGACCTCGTCGGTCTCCTCGCGCGGCACGCGGACCATCAGCCCGTCCTGGCTGCTCACCGCCACGGCCATCTGGCCGTCGACGAGGAAGGCGAGCCCGCCGAACATCCGCTTCTCGGTGACCGACGGGTCGACGCCGAGGCGCTCGCGCACGCGCTCGGCGAGCTCGACGTCGTAGGCCATGACGTCAGGCTAGACCGAAGAACTCCAGCATGACGTCGGTCGCGTCGATCCCGTCGCTCGTCGCCCCGAGGAACGGCACCGGCTGCGCGCCCGGCCAGGTGTGGCCGCCGCCCTCGACGACGTAGGCCTCGATGCGCGACCCGGCGTCGCAGCCCGTCCACGCGCGCCGCTCGACGTCGGCGGCGGCCCGACTGACCTCCGGCGTCGCGTCGCAGCCGTCGTGACGGGCCCACGCGGCCAGCGTCTCGTCGACGGGGCGCACGGGGCGGATCGGGGTCGGGCCGCCGTCGAACGGCACGACCTCGTCGGCGGTGCCGTGCACGTAGACGAAGGACGTGGGCGGGGCGGCCTCGCACTGCGGCTCGAACCCGGCGGCCGCCACGCCGCCGTACGCCCTGACCGGCAGGTCGCCGGCGCACGCCAGCGCGAACGCGAGCGCGGAGCCGTTCGAGAGTCCCGCCACGTACTGACGGTCGGGGTCGGCGCACGTGCGGTCCGGCACGGCCCCGAGCAGCGCGCGGACGAGGTCGACGTCGGCGCCCGGTCCGTCGTCCAGGCCCCACTCGGGCGGGACACCGTTGGCCTGCGGCGTGACGAGCACGAAGTCGTCGGTGCGCGCGGCCTCCGCGAAGCCGGTGTACGCGGCGATCTGCGCCCCCGAGCCGCCGAGCCCGTGCAGCAGGTAGACGACGGGGAGCCGGTCGTCGGCCGTCGCCCCGGGCGGCACCTGGACGTCGTAGCGCCACGTCGTGCCGCCGGCCTCGATCTCCTGGTCGGAGGCGCTGCGGCAGGCGTCGTCGTCGCCCACGGCCGTCGACGGTGCCGCCGCGGGCGGGACCGGGTCCGGTGAGGTCGGGTCGTCGCCGCCGCGCGTGCAGCCCGTCAGCAGCGCCAGCGCCACGACCAAGGCCAGTCCTCGTCCCACCCGCCCAGTCTGACCCGCGGCACCCAGCGGCACTCGGCTCGCGCGTCCTCCCGCCTCGACCTACCGTCGCCCCATGGTGCGACTGAGGAGGGTGACGGCGAGCATGCCGGGCTGGACCCGGCAGCGTCACGGACGGGGTTTCCGCTACCTGGACGAGGGCCGCGAGCCGCTCGCCGCGGTCGACGTCGAGCGCTGCAAGGCCCTCGTCATCCCGCCGGCCTGGCGCGAGGTCTGGATCTGCCCCGTCGAGAACGGGCACCTGCAGGCCGTCGGCACCGACGACGCCGGACGCCGTCAGTACCTGTACCACCCGGCGTGGCGCGAGCGCCGCGACGCGGAGAAGTTCGCGCACGTCGAGCAGTTCGCGAAGCGGCTCCTCGCCCGCCGCGACCGCGCGCGCGACGAGATCGGCGAGGAGCCGACCCAGCGCACGGTGGCCGCGGTCGCGTTCGGGCTGCTGGACCTCGGCATCTTCCGCATCGGCTCGGACCGCTACGCCGACGAGAACGGCTCCTTCGGCCTCACGACGGTCGAGAAGTCGCACGTGCGGCGCGAGGGCGGCGGACTGACCTTCGAGTACGTCGCGAAGTCGGGGCAGGACGTCGAGGTGACCGTGCGCGACGAGCAGCTCGTCGCCGTCCTGGACGTGCTGCGCCGGCGGCGCTCGGGCGGTGACGTGCTGCTCGCCTACCGCGAGGGACGCAGCTGGTACGACCTCGGCGCCACGGCGGTCAACACGTACGTCAAGGAGCTGCTCGGCGACGACTTCTCCGCGAAGGACTTCCGGACCTGGCGCGGCACGGTGATCGCGGCGCACGCGCTGTCGTCGGCCGACGCGTCGTCGAAGACCGCACGCAAGCGTTCCGTCGCCGCCGCCATGCGCACGGTGGGCGAGCACCTGGGCAACACGCCGAGCGTCGCGCGCGCGTCCTACGTCGACCCGCGCGTCGTCGACCTGTTCCAGGACGGCGTGACGGTGGCCGGCGGGCACCGCGACGTCGAGCCGGGCGCGCCGGTCGGCCGGACCCTGGAGCGCCAGGTGCTGCAGCTGCTGTCGAAGGGCTAGCGGCTCACACGTCGGCGAGCGCCGACTCGACCGCGCGCCAGAAGGTCGGGTAGGCGTAGACGCTGTTGCGCAGCACCTCGAC
>SXGT01573368.1_pt1 | contig 10114 bp, 7 predicted proteins | sample 3176221 | NCBI WGS metagenome assembly SXGT01 (sample SAMN11356862, study PRJNA531348) | freshwater metagenome | isolation source: freshwater sample F1-120 | place: China: Fuxian Lake, Yuxi | collected 2017-12-25
CCGCATCAATCAAAAGAAATGTCAATCGGCTTTCCATTGGCATCCTTCGGGGCACGTTCAAACAACCACTTAAGTTCAGGAAGCTTGAAGAGATAGCTCGCCACAGCAAAGCTCGCGATTCCTGCGATGGTACAGGCCGATAGCGTAAGGAAATTTGCGAACCATTGCTCGTTTGGCGGAGACGGCTTGAAGAGCATTCTCGTACAGAGTGTGAGCGTGCCATAGACCAAGAGGGTCATAATCGTTCCCGCGAGACAAACCATAAACATGCCACGGACTGTGGGGAAATCCAGCGCGGTGATGCCAAACTTGCGTTTGACGAAAATGGCGAGGACAACGGTCTGGATGATCGCAGAAATCCCGGTAGCCCATGCAAGACCAGCTTCTTTCAGCGGCCAGATTAGCGTGAGATTCAAGATGAGATTGAGCACAACCATGGCAATCGAAATGAACATGGGCGTGCGAGTGTCGCCTTTGGCATAAAACGCGCGGGTAAGGACGTGGTTGAGTGAGTACGCCCAGACGCCAGGTGCGAAACCGGTCAAGACGGCGGATGCGCGAGTGAGACCTTCGGCATCGAAGCCGGTCTTGGAACCAGAAAAAAGGACTGCGACAATTGGCTCACGCACTAAGACAAGACCCAAACTTGCTGGAAGCCCGATGAAGAGCGAAAGCCTTAATCCGCGGCGGAGAACTGAGCCAAAATTGGTATCATCCTGTGCATGCCGCGCGAGCAGCGGAAGAACTGCGGTGGCGACCGCGATCCCGAAAACACCGAGCGGAAACTGATACAAACGGCCTGCGTAGCCCAAAATTCCATTGGAAGTATCATCGAGCGGGTACTTGAAGCCGAGCATAGTGTCGCCGACCCAAATGGGCCACATGCCCCAAAGTTGGTCCAGCATGGAGTTAATCTGAATAGTGCCCAGGCCGATGAGCGCGGGGACGAAATTCTTGAACATTGCAGCGGTGTGCGGCGCGGTGGCTGGGTCGGCGCGGAACTGCGTGAACTTGATTGACTCTCTGAGTGCGGCGATTGACCAGATGACTTGCACAATGCTGGCAACCCCCGCGGCGATCCCCACACCAAATGCCGCGGCGACCTGTTGATTTTTGAAGTAAAAGAAAAAGGCCGCACCAGTGACGATCTGAAAAATGTTGAGAATGATCGGCGCAGCAGCAGGGGGGCCGAATTTCCCCTGCACCTGGAGCATGCCGCCCAGAATCGCTGTGAGGCAGACCATGGGCATCATGGGAAGCATGACGGCGACGAGTTGAAAGCTGAGCCGTCGCTCGGCATCGTTGCCGAGCGAAGTAGATAACATTACGAGAAGTACGATAACGCCCAGAAGGGTGATTCCGCCACTGACAGCGAGAAGAAGGCTGACAACCTGCGAAGAGAATCGGCGAGCGACCTCCGGGTCAGCTTTGCGTGCCTTGACGTATTCCGGGATAAACGCGGCGGAAAGCGCACCCTCTCCAAAGAGTCTTCGAAAAAGATTGGGAATCGCAAATGCACTTGCGAACGCAGACCCTATGAGCGTGTTACCGAAAAGGTGTGCTGTGAGAACATCGCGAGCCAGTCCAGCGAAGCGCGAAAGCAATGTGAAACCGGAAACAACGCGTACTGCCGCGGCGAGTGCTCCGTGGTCGTGATTGGGAGCTGCTGCACTGGGAGTGGGGTTGCCGGGTGTGGAGGTTTGAGGATCAGTGGGCAAAGAGGAACCAGTTCATGATGAGGATGGGGAGGAGGAAAATGCAGGCGTATCCAAGGTACGCAAAGAAACTCGGCATCTTGACCGATTCTCCTTCAGCAATTGCCTTCACCATGAAGTTTGGCCCATTGCCAATGTACGTCATGGCTCCAAAGAAGACCGCCGAAGAAGAAATGGCGTGCAATAGGTGAATGCTGGCGGGGGTGCTGGAAAATGCCAAAACCGCGGCCTTGCTCATGTCCGCGTGACCTTCGATCGACATCGCGATTTGGAGAAAATTGAGATAGGTCGGCGCATTGTCAAGCACGGCAGAGAGACCACCAGTCGCGAGATAGAAGCGTGAGGCCGTGGCAAATGTCGTTGCCCCCGTGAGTCCCAAATTGCTGCCGTTCGAGGCAAGGTATTGCAACGCAGGGATCATGGTGAGGAAAATCCCGGCAAAAAGCAGGCCGACTTCTTTCACCGGTTCAAAGTTGAAGCGATTGGTGTCGCGGATTTCGGCTTTGGAGAGGAAGTAGCAGGAGATCGCGACGATGATCTGGAATGTTGCGCCGACCGGGATGTGGTGGAGATCGATGAACTTGGAAAGCATGGGGTCAAGGAACACGCCGACAAGCATCAGGCCCAGCGAGACAAGACCGGTTGTTCCAGATATGGAAAGCGGAGATGTATGCTCGTGGCCTGAGTTTATTGCGACAACAGAAGGGCCAATACGCCGATCAACTACATAGAAAACCGCGAGCAAAATACCGCAGACAAGCAACCAGTCCTTCCAAAGATTGGTCAGTGTCCAGATGAAAGGAACGCCTTTGAGGAAGCCCAGGTACAGCGGCGGGTCGCCAATTGGCGTGAGACTGCCGCCGCAGTTTGAGACAATAAAGATGAAGAAGATAATGTGGACAGGTTTGAGGCGGCCATGGTTGAGCCGCATAAACGGGCGAATAAGCAACATCGATGCGCCGGTGGTGCCGACAAAGTTGGCAAGCACTGCGCCAACTGCAAGGATGGCGGTGTTCATAAGCGGCGAAGGCGTGCCGCGGATTCGAATGAGGATATTTCCTGAGACAACAAAAAGGCCGCCTACCAGTGCAATAAAAGAATAATATTCTGTAACAGCATGAACAACCGCCGTGCGTCCATCTGTCTTATATACCCCAAGATAGAACGCCGCGACAAGCAGCCCAAGAAACAATGCAATATCTGGGTAATAGGTGTGCCAGAAATGGGGCTTGATGAGCGGTGTCAGCGCGATTGAAAGGAGCAGGATGACAAAGGGTGTGACGAGCCAGAGTGGAACGCCAGTTCCGGCTACAGGGGCGAAGGCAAATGAGCAGATGCCGCCAATGATGGCGCCCGCGAGCGCACTGAGTGCCCACCGACGGGGACCATGCAGGCTATGTTGTTCCTTGTGTTCGCTCACAGGTTGCAAAGGTACGCAACGAGAAGTTAGATGTTTCGGCGATTGTGGACATACTCTCTTGCGAGTCGCGCCCCGGCAATGCCCAGCCCAACTCCGGCACAATTGGCGGCGAAATCATCCCATGCACACGTGCGACCCAGTGCGGGAATCGCCTGCAATCCCTCATCCAGGGCGGCGTACGCAATGCCGATTGCAAAAGGCCAGCGCAATCCGAACCAGGAATTCCAGTTTCCGACCCAGGCGGTTGCGGTGAAGCAAAACGCCCAGCCGCCAAACGCGCAGAGATGCATAATGAGGTCGCTTCGGATGGGTGGGCCGGAGATTCGAAGCTGTGGCCAATGGGTGGCGACGAAAAGCCCAATGGCGTAGACCACAAACACCAGTCGCCACCGGCCGCGGGCCTGCCGCAAGATGATCACGCTACTGCACCCGAAGCGGGCTTCACTACTTTCACTTCCAGTGGTGCCGCGGGAACGGCTTCTGGCATCCACATGTTCCATTCTTTGAGGAGCACATCGCCCAGGATGCGATAATCGGCAGCGCCACTGGCATCCGATGCGTATTCAAATATCGTCTTCCCAAAGCTCGGGCTTTCCGCAAGTTTGATATTGCGGCGAATCGCGGGGCGGAAAACTTTGGCAAACTGCCACGGGCCAGGAAGTTCGCGGGCCTGGTCAAAGAACCCATCCAGGTCGGCAACGACTTCGCGTGTGTGTGTGCTCTGTGCGTCATAGGCGCACAAAACAATCCCGAGCACCTGGAGTTTGGGATTCAGCGCTGCGTTGACCATCTTCACAGTTTCAAGAAGTTTGCCGACCCCTTGCAATGCCAGGAAGTGCGCCTGCATCGGAATAAGAACCTCGCGAGCGGCGCACAAACCATTGAGTGTGAGCAGGCCAAGCGAAGGGGGACAATCCATCATGATGATGTCAAAATTCGCTTCCAGTCGATCAAGCAGTTTGTTCAGCCGGAGTTGTTTGTCCGGCGCGGTTGCGAGTTCGCCCTCAATGCCTGCCAGGTCGGTGACCGCAGGTAGCACCGAGAGATTCTCACGCGAGTTCTGCAGGCACGGACGCGGGTCGGCGGCAGGATTGATAATCACGTCGTAGACCGAATGTGCCAGTTGATCTGGATCGATCCCCAAGTGCAACGTTGCGTGCGCCTGAGGATCGAGATCGACCATCAGTACGCGCTTCCCCGCTTTGGCGAAACTCGCGGCCAGGTTCACGGTCGTGGTGGTCTTTCCAACCCCACCTTTTTGGTTCATTAAAGCGATCCGTCGAGCCATTTTCGCATCCTCCGTGCACAGGACTATACGTGACCCTATCCCTCATAATGCCAAAGTGACAGATACTCTTTCCGACCATGCACGAACTTGTTCTCGCAACAGCCAATCCGCACAAAGTGCACGAACTCCAGGCTCTCTTGGCCGCCGCAAATGTCCAGATCCGTGGCCTGAAAGACCTTGGAATATCGACCCGCGAACCGGATGAGTCAGGGAAGACGTTTGTCGAAAACGCAACGATCAAGGCACGTTCCTATGCCGCACAAACGGGCCGAATCTGCCTTGCCGACGACAGCGGGCTTGAGATCGATGCACTTGGCGGCAGGCCGGGCGTGATCAGTTCGCACTATTGCACGCTTGGCCGCGAAACGGGAATGAGCCGGGAAGAGCGGGATGCAGCAAATAACGCAAAGGTGCTGGATGAACTAGCGGGAATTCCCCCTGAACGCAGGACAGCGAGGTTTGTGTGCGTCATGGTTGTAGCGGTTCCGGGAAACCCAGTTCCGCTGAAAATATGCCGCGGGACGTTTGAAGGACGGATAGGGATCCCTCCGGCAGTCCCGCGCGGAAGCAACGGGTTTGGATACGACCCCTTGTTCCTGGCAGGTCCAGAATTCACTCACACCGGTGCTGAGCTTTCCGCCTCAGACAAAAATGCTCGAAGTCATCGCGGCGGGGCGGCGGCCCAGCTTTGCACGTGGCTCGCCGAGGGCGGGCTTGGAAAAATCACAGGCTGAATTGCCAAACTACGCTTTCGCATGAACACTGGATTGGCCATGGAGTGGCTCGAGACCGATGGACTGGGCGGCTTTGCGTCCGGCACAGTTGCGCAGATCGCGGTGCGCGGGTATCACGCGTTACTCGTTGCCGCAAAATCGCCGCCGGTGCATCGCATGGCGCTGGTTAATTCGCTTGATGCGTGGCTTGAAATTGGAGATACCAAACCCGAAATTATTCACCTCACGCGGCATTGCTTCACATCCCCCGATGCGTTCAACGGGGTGGTCTGTCCTCCAAAAGGTGCAAGGGTGGAAGTGTTTGCAGCTGATCCCTGGCCCAGATGGACGTTGCGAGCTTCAGAGACGGTCACCGTTGAGAACGAGATTTTTCTCACCCATGGCGCACCAAATTGCGTGGTTTCCTTCCGGGTTCGCGGCGTTCCACCTTCGACTCCTGTGAAACTCTGCGTTCGCCCGTTGCTCTCTGGACGAGATGTACATGAGATGCACCATGAAAACCATGCCTTTGATTTCACAGCTGTGCAGGCTAGGCATTCTGTGGTATTTCACCCTTATGGCGAGGCAGTTCCCGCAATCGCGATGACCGCTGATGCCACCTATGTTCATTCCCCGACCTGGTATCGCAATTTCCTGTATCGCGAAGATCAGGCTCGGTTTCAGAATTGTGTTGAGGATCTGGCGTCGCCGGGGATTTTCACTTTCGACTGTGCAAAGGGCGAGGCACTGCTTGTGCTTTCCGCTATTACTTCCAGTCACCATGCGCCTGCAGAAGATGTTCACGCTTTCGTGGACCAGGCTCGAATTGCTGAAACTCGCCGTAGAAAGTCATTTCGCACGCCGCTGGATCGGGCCGCGAATCAATACATTGTCCGCCGCGGCGAAGGCTCGTCGATCATCGCTGGCTATCCGTGGTTCACCGACTGGGGTCGTGACACATGTATTTCAATTCGCGGGCTGTGTCTGGCCACTGGTCGCCTTGCCCAGGCCGAGTCGATTCTCTCGGCGTGGGCAGCGACAATTGATCGGGGAATGATTCCCAATCGGTTCGTCGATCATGGTGATCCGCCTGAATTCCACGCGATCGATGCGAGCCTCTGGTTCGTGATCGCTGCCGGCGAATTCTTGGAATTGGCTACATTACATAAACATACTATTACCGATCAGAAACAGCTTGAAACCGCCATGCTCGCCATTGTCACGGCGTATCGCGATGGCACACGGTTCAATATCGCGATCGATCAGCGAGACTCGCTCATCCGAGGCGGAGCACCCGGCTTTGCGCTCACATGGATGGACGCCCGCATTGGGACGTGGTGCGTCACGCCTCGAATTGGCAAACCGATCGAGATTCAAGCACTCTGGATCCGTGCCCTTCACTTTGTGTCCCGATTTGCACCGCAATGGTCAAAACTCCAGGACGCCGCCCGCAAGTCAGTTGCACAGAATTACTTTAATACCGCGCTCTCCAGCGTACATGACTGCATTGATGTCAATTTCGAATCTGGCCATATTGACTCGGCATTGCGAGCGAATCAGATATTTGCTCTCGGCGGAATGGGGCCATCGCTGTTTTCCAGAGAACAAATCGCCGCGGCATTGGCAACAATTGAGCAAAAACTATTGACACCAATGGGGCTTCGCACGCTCGCGCCGGGAGAAAAAAACTATCAGGAGCGATACGAGGGTAATCGTGAAGCCCGCGATTTCGCCTATCACCAGGGCACAGTGTGGCCCTGGTTACTTGGTCCCTTTGTTGAGGCCTGGGTGAATCACCGGGGCAACACATCGGCGGCCAAAATGGAGGCCAGAAAGCGGTTTCTTGAACCACTGCTCGCCGCCTCAAAAACACCGGGCGCAGGCGGCATAAGCATCGGCCATATCGCTGAAATCGCCGATGGTGCAGCCCCGCACTTTGGGCGCGGTTGTCCCATGCAGGCCTGGAGCCTGGCAGAAGCACTGCGATTAGACGCGATGGTTCTCAGAATCTGATTACAAACAGCCCGCGGAATACGCATCAACAAAGTCGAGGTAATCGAAGAAGTCGATCGTCCCGCTGTTATTGAAGTCTGCCGCCGGATCTTCACTTGAGAACGCATCGACGAAGTCGAGGTAGTCAAAGAAGTCGGTTGATCCATCACCATTGAAATCGGCGGGACAGATCGGTAACAGGTTCGCACGCCATGCGCCGCGGCCATAGGTTCCTGCCACGATCACGCGCTGGTTGTTGTAAATTTGCAAGTCACCAACGTTGACGTTGGGGAAACTGGCATCATCTTTCACCCAGTTGCGGCCTCCATTGAGCGAGACAAAAATTCCTGAGCCGGTGCCTGCGTACATCACGGGATTGGGTGCGCCAAAGTCCACGGCGAGGGCAGTGATTCCCGCGCCGGCTGGAAGCGTGCCCGTCATGTTGGTCCAGTTTGCACCAAAATCATCGGTGCGGAAGACACGATTGCCGGTGGTATTGAAGTACGAGACATATGCCGTTCCAGCGGCTGTGGGGCTGATGCAGATATCCGAGACATCGCCATTGACAAGGCCCGCTGAGCGATCGACCCATGTCGTGAGATTCTGCGTGACTTGTACCCTGCCAGTGGAAGACCCGGCGTAAATAGTGTTGGAACTGGTTTTAGCAACGGCGATGGCATTCAGCGTGCCGCCGGTTCCTGCAATCGAACCGCCAGAAAGTGCAGTCCAGGTTGGAGTTCCAGCAGTGGAATTGGTGGTTCGCCACACACGGGTTGTGCCCCCGAGCAGGGTGGTTGCGGAATTCGGATCGCGGATCAGCGGCGCAATGAAGTTTACAGCATCTGAACTCCAGGGACCGGTGATGTTTACACCACTGGAATTTGACCAGCGCGTAATATCCAGATAGACGTAGGTTGTGTATCGCCGCGTAGAAGTGCTTGGATCAAATACAGACCAACCACCATCGCCGGTTTGCAACTGAGGCCAGGTCATGGACGCTGTTGTGCGTTCAGGCGTTCCGTTGTCCTGTGTTCCACCCAGCATTCGTTCAACGGAGGTTGGGTGCAGTGCGATTTGGTAGATCTGGCCAACTGCGAGAGTCGAGTTCAGATTGATCCAGTTGGTGCCGCCGTTTGTGGATTTGTAGATTCCGCCGTCATTGCCTTCCCAGATTGTTGGGCCAGGGCCAAAGACCATGGTGTGATGGTCAGGGTGAACGCCGGTTGAATTGCCTGAAACTTCGGTCCAGGTGTCACCACCGTTTGTGGATTTGGAAATTCCGACCGTGGCGTAGCGAGGATCGACGCCGCCGACATAGATTGTGTTGGGATTCAAGGGATCAACACAGATATAGGTGTTGTACGCGCCCTGTGGGTTTGGATAGTTCGGCGTGGCAGTTTTCTGTGTCCATGTTGTACCGCCGTCTGCGGTGCGCCACATTCCCAGAATGCCGCCACCATTCACAAAACCTGCGTAGGCGATCAAGGGGTTGGATTGCGAGATTGCCACATCGACATGTGAGAAACCGCTGGCAGGGAGGCCGCCGGTGAGTTTGGTATAGCCCGCGCCGCTGTTTGTTGATTTCCAAACGCCATTGCCGCGTGCGCCGACAAGAATGGTGCTTGCGTTTGCAACTGACATGCTTGAGGAATCGATAATCAGACGGATAGGCCAGGTGTTGCCACCATCATCGGAACGGAATGTTCCTTCGCTCGTGGCGGCGTGAATGATGTTGGCGTTGGTTGGATCAACGAACATCTTGGAAATTCGATTGCCAACCTGAGCTGCGGTTGCGACACGTTCCCAGGTTGCGCCCGCATCGAGGGAGCGGAAGATGCCGTCGCCATTGCTTCCGGCGACATAATCGCCTGTGCCCAGGAACACCAGATTTGGGTTGGTTGCAGAGACTGCTATCGCGCCGCAGTTGAGGATTGAAAGTTCATCGGTGAGCGGGGTCCAATTGGTGCCGCCGTTGGTGGTTTTCCAGGCGCCACCGGATGCTGTCGCGATATAGCAGATGTTTGCATTGGTGGCATGGGGAGCGATGCCGGTGATTCTGCCTCCGGCGTTTCCTTCATATGACCAGTATTCGCTGGACATGGGGCGTGGGCCGACGAACGTCCAGGTTTGGAATGTACCCGCTGGCGCGATTGGCGACCAATCGGGGACTGCATTTCCGAGTGTGCGAACGTAGCCGTAGGGGGCTGGACCAGCACCGCCGTTTCCCCGGCGCTTGTCTCGGAGCACGATTACACCTTCAGGCTTGATAGCTGGAACCCGACCTTCTACCCGCAATTCATCCATGGTCATGGTGCGGGTAACGGGAGCAGTTTTAGACTGGGCGCAGCCGGCGGCGAGGGCCAAAAAAATCGACGCACCGACCACCAAGTTACAGGACGTGTTCATTCTCTTCTCCATTAGGTCATCATTCGGAGCCTCTCGCGGGAGAGTTCCGACAAATCCGCTGAGTTAGAACCAAATTGAAGTTGAATCAAGGTCGCCCGACACAGGACGCAGGAGGGTATGCGCTTCTGCTTTGGAAAGTGCAGGAAACAGCATATTTGTAATCGGCGATGGTGGCGGTACTTTGATTGGCGGACGCTACCAATGATTGGGAAATGACCATCAAATCCGTCTGTGTCTTCTGTGCATCCAGCCATCGCATTGATCGCAAATACTTCGAGGCGGCAACCGCTGTCGGCGAGGCCCTGGCGAAGGCGAAGCTCCGCGTTATTTTTGGCGGCGGGCGCGCTGGGCTGATGGGGGCAGTTGCGGATTCAGCACTCAGGTGCGGGGGCGAGGTAGTGGGGATTTTGCCCGATTTCATGGGGCATCATGAAGTCGGACATCAGACTTTGACCGAGATGCGAATTGTGGATTCGATGGAGATGAGATTGGGAATGATGCTGGCAGAGTCTGATGCATTTGTGGTTTTGCCGGGTGGACCAGGAACACTGGAGGAGTTGTTTTTTATCATCAGCCGTCG
>SXGT01533968.1_pt1 | contig 10113 bp, 9 predicted proteins | sample 3176221 | NCBI WGS metagenome assembly SXGT01 (sample SAMN11356862, study PRJNA531348) | freshwater metagenome | isolation source: freshwater sample F1-120 | place: China: Fuxian Lake, Yuxi | collected 2017-12-25
ATCTCGCCCGCGTAATGATCGGATCCCGATCCGTGTGGCTGCCCCGAGACGTTGTAACCCGAATCAAACAGCCCTTCGGTGATAAACGACCACTGAACGGTAACGTCGGTTGAATTCCAGGTCGCCAACGTCTCGTCCGTACCCCATGAGACGGACACATGGTCCACGATGATGTCGGAGGAATCGCGGATGACAAAGGGAATCATATGTCGCTCTGCAATGTCCCCCGGGCGGAATCGCAAGTAACGAATGATCACATCATGTGTGTCGTGCACGACGAAGTCGTATCCCTTAAGCGTGATGCCATCGCCGGGGGCCGTCTGTCCCGCGATGGTTAAATAGGGATTCGAAATACCGTACCACCCGGTCATTTCAATGGTGCCGCTCACGTCAAACACGATCGTGCGAGGGCCGCTGGCCGAGTCGATGCCGTGACGTAACGAACCGGATCCCGAATCGTTCAGGTTCGTCACGTGATAGACATCTCCCCCGCGCCCCCCCACGGCTTCCGCCCCCAGACCCTCCGCGCCGATGAATGCCAGGGGATTCTGGGACATGGCCAGCATCTGAGGGGACTCTTGTGGGTCGGGCCCAGACCCGCCGTCGCCACCGTCCCCCGCGCCATCCCCACCACCGCCACCACCATCGCCTCCGTCCCCCATGGGGGTCGCGCTCATCAACACACGATCCTCTAGACGGGCCAGATCCAGGTTGATCGAGGCCGGCTGTGGGGTCTGGCTACCAGCCGCCCATTGAGCAGCGGCGACCCGCCTCACTTGTGCGGTGAGATCGTCGAAAAGTTTCATCATGATGTAACCAGCTCGTCAAAGGTGAAGAGTCAAAGGTCAAAGAGGCTTTGCCGGAATCGGCGGCCTGATATGCTGCGAACTGAAGGAAAACAATAATCAAGAAGAGAACCGGACTAAGACAAGAGTGCATTGAAATTCGGACTGTCTTAAGGATAGCTTAATAACTCGAGCAGCGCCGCCGCACGGCCGGTCCTAGGCGTTTCAAGGGCGCCGTGCGGTCCTATATTACGGTGTTTTCCGCACGTGATAGCAGCACGTTGCCCAGAATCAACAGGCGATCCACGATGCCGTTGCCAAGTTAACACAGCGTGGCAACTGCACAGCGTGGCAAGCCTCCCCATTATCACGGGGCGCCGTCGTGCCAATACTACGACGTGAGATGGATTTCCGGAATTCTCTCGACGTCCAGTTGAATGGGACCTTCGGGAAGCGGCTCGACCAAAAGCTCCGAGCAGCACGAGTCCATATCCCGCAGCAACTTATCCACATCCAGGCCCATCGTCAGCGGTCGATAGGGTTCCAAATACCGGCGGCTGCTGTCGTAGAGCTTCCGAGCCCCGCGGCTATTTCCGTTGCCGAAATGGTGAAGGCAGACAGCAACCTGGATCAGCCCCTGATAAAACTGACGCAGCGGGCCCTGATAGTCGGCCCACAATTCCTCCCAAACCTCATGTGCCTCAAAAAAATCACACGTGTTGAAGTGCTCGATCCCACACAGGTAACGTGGGTCGTAGGTCGACTCCGCGGGGTTCTCCATCATCTCCATCCCACTTTACGGTTTGCCGATCGCTCACCGATTCCTAAGCCCTCCGCCAACACCTTGGATCAAACGTGGCGGGCCTACCTCGCGGACTCGTCGGGTTACGTTAGACTAACCCAATCCGCGTGCGGCGGCCAGGAGACGGGCTCGGGACCACTCCGCAACCCATTCGACCGGCCCACTCGGCGGGTTGACGTCCTTCATGCCGCTGAGGCACAATGGCCTCATGGCTCTGGAACCTCAAGTGAAGCAACATGCTACGGGCATCATCCGCCGATTGAATCGGACGTACCCCGAGGTGGAGTGCGCTCTGGCCTATCAAACCCCCTTGCAATTGCTGGTGGCTACCATCCTGTCGGCCCAGTGCACGGATGAGCGAGTCAACATGGTCACGCGCGATCTATTCAAGAAGCACCCCACCGCCAGCGACCTGGCAGCGCTCTCCCAAGCCGAAATGGAAAGACTCATCAAGAGCACCGGCTTTTTTCGCAATAAGGCCAAGAACATCCGCGCATGTTGCGAAACCCTCGTGCGGCACCACGGTGGGGACGTCCCACGTGACCTGGATCAATTGGTGCAATTGCCGGGAGTCGGCCGAAAAACGGCCAACGTTGTCCTCGGGACTGCGTTTGGCATGGCCACCGGCGTCGTTGTGGATACCCACGTTTCCCGACTCAGTCAACGACTGGGAATGACCGTCCGGCAGGATCCAGTGCGAATCGAGCAAGATCTCATGGCCCAGGTGCCCCGGAAAGAATGGATCGGATTTTCGCATCGATTGATCCATCATGGCCGCCAAGTTTGCAAGGCCCGCCGGCCGCTGTGCGATCAGTGTTCGTTGGCCGACGTTTGCCCCAAGAGGGGCGTATAAACCAAGAGGATATCGGCATGATATTGTCTGGCGAAGAGATTCGCGCGCGGTTGGGGCGGGATATTGTTATCAAGCCATTTGACGAGAAACGCCTGAACCCCAACAGCTACAACCTCAGCCTGCACAACGAAATCCTCACCTACGAGGAAGTTGTGTTGGACATGCGAAAGAAAAATCGCGTGCGTCGCCTGGTGATTCCGGAAGAAGGGTTGATTCTACAGCCACATCAGCTGTACCTAGGGCGCACCGTCGAGCATACGGAGACCCACAATTGCGTGCCGATGATCGAGGGTCGGTCATCCGTGGGCCGCTTGGGGCTGTTTGTGCATGTTACGGCTGGCTTTGGAGACGCCGGCTTCTGTGGCTTCTGGACCCTGGAAATGTTTGCCGTGCAGCCGATCCGCATTTACCCCTGGATTGAGATTTGCCAAATTCTCTACCACCGCATCGACGGCGCCGTCACCGAGTATTGCAGCGACAAGTATCAAAACAGCCGCGACATTCAGCCCAGTTTATTATTTCGCGAACTCAACCCGGAAGCAGAACACGAGGCCCACGATCTTCAACAGCGGCTGCCGTTTGAGTTCTAATGCGTCGCCACAGTTGATCACCTTGATCGTGCCACGCACGTCAGCCTCCGGGCCCCGTGGGGGCCACACAGGCTGGAACCCTATGCCACTTGCCCACAGGCAGGATGCCTGTGCCGCTCCATCAACTCGCAATAAGGCCACGCAGGACACGTAGATTCACAACATCCCAGGGCGTGCGACGGTGTAGACCCTTGGCCGTTTCCAAAATCATGGGGATGCGGCGAAATCGCCGATCATTGAGGAGTAGCCGGAACGGCTCGAGGCCCAATTGGCCGCGACCGATATGCTCGTGTCGGTCCACCCGCGATCCCAACGCCTTCAGGCTGTCGTTCACGTGAAAAGCCTCAATGCGGCGGGTGCCAATCAGCCGGTTCCATTCACGCATGGTGGCCTTATAGTCGGCCTCGGGGGCCAGCGGATATCCAGCGGCAAATACATGGCAGGTGTCAAAACAGACCCCCAGTCGCTCGGGGTCGCGGACGCCGTCCAAAATGGTGGCTAATTGCTCAAATCGCCAGCCCAGACAACTTCCCTGGCCGGCCGTCGTCTCCAACAGGCAGCGGCAGGAGAAACCCCGGGTTTGTGCATGTGTTTCGTTTACCGCTTTGATCACTTGCTTCAGTCCAGCCAACTCCGAACCGCTTGTGAAGGCCCCGGGATGTACGACGAGATGGCTCAACCCCAGCTGCTCCGCTCGGCGCAATTCCACCACAAAGGCCTCTAGGGACTTTTTCCAGAGTGCCGGGACCGGGGAGGCCAGATTGATGAGATAGGAAGTGTGGGCGATGGCCGGCCCCAGCCGGGCTTCGCGCTTGGCGGCGGCAAACCGTTCAGCCTCCTGCACGCCAATCGGCTTGGCGGCCCATTGGTTGTTGTTTTTCGTGAACAGCTGCACGCAATCACAGCCGCAACGGTGAGCTTCAATCACCGCGTTTTCGAAACCACCGGCAATCGACATGTGGGCGCCGAGAATGGCCATGGACCCTCCAGGTTCACGGCCGAACGGCGAGCCGTCAAGACCAGCCAAAAAGAACGCTTGCTAGGTGAGGGGTCGAAGGAGTAGACTCAGCGTTAGGGGGGAATGAATGGATGATAATTTCCTGGATCGTCCGTAGTCTCGTGGGGGTCGCTTTGCTGGCAGCTGCGGCGTTGGCGATCGCCATGGTCCGCAAGAGCCGCCACCAGTCCCTGTTGCGATCCGCCCGGGCCAGTTTCCAACTGCGTCGGGAATGGCTGGAAGCCGATTTTCTGACCCGTGCTTCCGCACGGGGCCTCCCCCGCGGGCTGCGCTGGTCCGATTGCCAATTTGAAGACGCGGTGGTATTCGCTCGCGACCGACGCAGCCGGCAATTGCGGGCCCTGATCGCCGTGACCATCCGATTCGAGGCCATCGACGGAGGGGGCATGGAGGAGGTCGAGGCCGTCAGCATGCCGCGTGCGGCAACGGCCGTGTTTTTCTATGACGGGAAGAGCTGGAGTACAGACGGCAAGGCCATCTTCAACCTCAACCCGGCCGAGACCATGCGACATTACGAACATGAGCTTGAGCCGGTGTCCGACGCATCGCTTGCCGATTGAGTGCGGTGGCACCCGTATGTGTGGGCTTGTGTGTGGGCTTGTGTGTGGGCTTGTGTGTGGGCTTGGCGAGCGGTGGGCGTCAGCCCACTGTTTCGGCTCGTCAGCCCGCTGTCAACGATTCACGGGCTGACATTGGGCCGGGGAGCGTCTTTTAGCATCGGACGAAGTTCGTCCACAAAATCCTGCACATCCTGAAATTGCCGATAGACGCTGGCGAATCGCACGTAGGCGACCTGATCCAACGTTCGCAGCTCGTCCATAACGATTTCCCCTAATTGATCCGTGGGGACTTCGGCCTCAAACGACTCGTAGATCTTGTGCAGCACGGCCGTGATCACCGCCTGAATCTGCACGCCGCTTACGGGCCGCTTCCAGCAGGCTTTCTCCAGTCCCCGTCTCAGTTTGTCCGGATCAAAGGGCTCACGGACACCGTCCTTTTTTAATACTTTGAACTCGATCCCCTCATAGCGTTCGTAGGTGGTATAGCGGCGACGGCACGCCACGCATTCCCTGCGGCGCCGAATGGTAATCCCCTCCTGCAGCGATCGGGAATCGATAACTCGGTCGTTGTCCGCGTGGCAATAGGGGCACTTCATGCGATTTTTCTTGACCGAGGGGGCGGCGCGGGGGTGATTTAATTCATGGACCAATCGCGTCTTTGACGAGAGCTAGGGATGCCCATTTTTTGGCGATACTTGGTCACCGTACGACGAGCTACCGTAAGTCCATGAATGGCCAACTGCTTAACCAGGTCATCATCACTAAAAGGGTTCTGCTTATCCTCATGGTCGACCACCTCCTGCAAGCGAATACGAATGGCATCCCACGCAACTTCCTCGCCATCAGCGCTCGTCGTGCCCCCCACAAAGAATCGCTTCAATGGGAACAGCCCTCGGGGGGTTTGAATCCATTTGTCGTCCACGGCGCGGCTCACCGTGGTGACGTGAATACCAACCTTATCAGCCACTTGCTGCATCTTGAGCGGTTCGATCGCCTCTGGCCCCTCTTCTAGAAAGCGAATTTGGTGATCGACAATGGCCTGTGACACGCGGGTCAGTGTGGATCGACGCTGCTGAATCGACTCGATCAACCATTGCGCCGACGTTACCTTGCGCTTGATGAATTCCCGCTCGGCGGGCGTGGTGTCCTTGTCCATCAACCGCTGACGATAGTAATTGCTGATTCTCAGAGTCGGCGTGCGATCGTCTTCAAGTTGTACGACATAGCGTCCTTGATCGTCCTTTTCGACCAATACATCTGGCGTCACGGTGGGAACCGTCGATTGGGCGAACATGGCTCCCGGTTTCGGGTTGAGCCGCCGCAACTCGGACCAGGCTAGTTGGATACGCTCAATCGTGTAACCCGTCTTGCGCTGAATTGCCGGTAGCCGATTGTCTTTCAGATCGTCCAGGTGGTTGGAGATGAGTGTGGCCAATTCTTCGTAGAAAGGCATGGCCGGCCTTAACTGCAACAACAGGCACTCGCGTAAGTCGCGTGCACCAATTCCGGCGGGCTCGAGACTTTGCACAACCGACAGCGCCTCGTGAGCCAGTCGCAACGTCTCAGAATCCGTATCCGGGGGCAACAGATCCTCGAGACTGGTGGTCAGATAGCCGTTCCCATCCAGACTGCTGATGATCCGTTCCGCCATCAAACGCAGTTCTGGAGTAATTTCCAATTCACGCAACTGCAACTCCAGGGCATCCTGCAACGTCTCAGTACGGGCCACTAAGTTGGCCAGCGCGTCGTGTTTGCGGTCCCCTTCTTCGTCCATCCGTCCCGAGGACGTGCGCGACCGATCATCAAAGTGATCGGGCCATTCGGAATGAATTTCCAGTAAACGCTCAAAATCGTCCGTATTGGTACTGTCGTCGCTGACGACCAGCTCTTTTTCCGTATCGGTCGGCGCGTCGGGATGCTCATGATCCGCCCCATCGACGGACTCAACCGACTCCGCTGATGAGTCCCGGTCCGTTTCCGCCAATTCCAGAATGGGGTTCTCATTCAGCTCCTGCTCGATTCGCTCTTGCAGCTCTTGCAGTGGCAGTTGCAGAATCTCCATGGACTGGATCATCCTGGGGGCCAGGATCTGCTTCTGCATCATTTTCTGTTCGAGACCGAACGACAAACGCATGGTTAACCTGTCTGAGACGAGGGTTTTCGACCGACTGATGACTAGTTCCCGGCGGCTCTACCGAAAGGCGGCCTCCCAGTGGCCCCCGGGGTTGGCCTGCGCTTCGTGGCGGCCTGCCAGCAAATCGCTTGCCATATCAATAAGATTTTAGCCTTTTATCGCTCGGCTGTCCGCTGTTGCCGCCAAAATTCTTCGCCAGATGTCTCCTGCCGGCGTCTGTGCGGCATCGGCGAGGGGGAAAACGGCCTGCATTTTCGGCCTATTGCTAGCCAATTTGTCTCATTCGTTAGAATCGTTGCCGTCCGGTGATCGCGTCCGCCAAAATTTCCTTGTTGGTGTACTCCAAGGCACTCCCCGTCGTAATCCCGCGGGCCAGTCGCGTGACAGGTACGCCGAACTCGGCCAAGGCATTCGAGATATACAGGGCGGTTCCATCCCCTTCCACGGTGGGGTTGGTGGCCATAATGATCTCTTCGAATCCGCCGGCGGCCACGCGGTCCACGAGCCGGTCGATGGTCAATTGGGCCGGGCCCATGCCCTCCAAGGGTGCGATCCGCCCCAATAGCACGTGGTACATGCCCCGGTAGACGGCTGCCTGTTCTAAGGACATGAGGTCACGCGGCTGCTCCACGATGCACAAGACCTTGGAGTCCCGCTTCGTATCGCGACAAATGTCGCACGTCTCCCCCTCGGCCAGGTTGAAGCAGACCTTGCAGTAATGCACGTTCTCTTTGACGTCGCGGATGGCATCCGCCAGCATGAGGGCTTCGGCCTTGGAAACCCGCAGCATGTGGTACGCCAACCGCTCGGCCGTTTTACGACCAATGCCCGGCAATTTCGCGAACTGCTCCACCATTCGCCCGACCGATTCCGTGAGCTCTGCCATGGGAAACCTACGCCTCACCGGGAGTTGCTGGGGAGTTTGCGTTTGATGCTTCCGTCCGAGCCGGAGCTTCGACTTGGGTCAGCTCGGCCTCGTACAATTCCACGGCCAGTTGCACAAACGGATGACTGCGAGCTGTGCGCAACCGTTCTTGCGGTGTTGAACCGCGCGCATCGGTGGACGTGGTCGTGGCAGGGGCCAGCAGCTGGAAATCCACGCGCACGGGTTGCCCGGCCGCTCGAGACAGTGCCTCCTCTAGGCGGCCGCGGGGCTCGGGACGCTCGCAATAGGCCATGCTTGAATTGTATTTCGGCTGAAAGGCGGCCACGATAAAATGCGGCGGACGTAGGGTCACCCGATCGCAGCGTTGGGCACAGTCAGCCGTCATATCGTTCAACTCGCTGAGGGCCTGACGCCAAATCCGCGTCAAATTGGCGGGCGTAAGCGCCGGTTCCGCAGCCGGGTCACGAATCACCTCGGCCGGTTTTTTTTTTTCGGGAGTCTGAGCGGGCTCCTCCTTCGCGGCAACCGTCTCGGACCCGCCAGCTCCCCGGTCCGGCCGTGACGGCGAGGCAATGCGCGCGACGGGTGCTGACTTCCCGGACGAAGCCGCTGCGGAAGCACTCGGCAAGGCGCCGCGCGAATGCCCCTGAAATTGCGAGATCCACGTGGGGAGTTGATCCAAATGCTCTAGGCGTGCCATCCGCACGAGGGCCACTTCCAACAACGTACGCGAGTGAAGGCTCTGCCGCATGCGCATCAGCGTCTGATCCAAGATCTGTACGGCCGCGAGCATCGTCTCCAATCCCCAACGGTCGGCCAGTTCTTGCAGAGTGGGATATTCCGACAACTCATGGAAGAGCATTTGCTCGGGCCGACAGCCCACGGCGACGGCCAAGAGATCTCGCAGCTGACCGACCAGTTGTTCGGCCAGTTGGCCGACTTCCACACCTTCGGCTAGGGCAGCGTCCAATTCGGATAGCGCGCCGGCGGCGTCGCGGTCACACAAATGGTGCGTCATGGCGACCAGCCGCGTGGATTTTGCAGTCCCCATCAACTGATGGACTTGCTCCACGGAAATCGTCGATCCGCCAACCGCGAGCATGCGTTCCAACAGCGACTGGCTGTCACGGACGGACCCGGCAGCGCGGCGGGCCAGTAAGTGTAGGGCTTCCGGCTCCGCCGTCGCCCCCTCCGCTAAGACGATTTGCTGCAAACGATCCACGAGATCGGCGATTTCAACGGGTGCGAAGTCGAATCGCTGACAGCGCGAGAGGACGGTAATTGGCACCTTTTCGGGATCGGTGGTACAAAAGATGAACTTCACGTGCGAGGGGGGCTCTTCCAATGTCTTCAAGAGCGCATTGAAGGCCTCCTTAGTCAGCATGTGGACTTCGTCGATGATGTAGATCTTCATCCGCGCGCGACTGGGCCGCACATGCACGTTGGCTCGCAATTGGCGAATTTCGTCGATGCCACGATTGCTGGCGCCGTCGATCTCCAGCACATCCATATCATCGCCGCGTGCCACGCCCTGACAGACGTCACATTGATGACAGGGAGCCACCGACATGCCCTGCAGACAATTCAAGGCTTTGGCGAAGATCCGCGCGGCGGATGTCTTGCCGACCCCGCGCGCCCCGGTAAACAGATAGGCATGCCCCACGCGGTGGGTCTCAATGGCGTGCGATAGGGCCGCCGCAATGCGCTGTTGGCCAATGAGTTCGGCAAAGGCCTGAGGCCGATAGCGGCGGGCCACCACCAAATAAGCGCGAGCGCTCCGCGTTTCCCCGTCCGCGCCGGAGGCAAAACTGGCGTCTCCTCCGCTCATACGCGCTCCTCCTCGTCATGCTCTGTCCGAAAGTGACCCCCGCACAAGAGTACCCCGCTTAGGGCTGCTCCGGTTAAGGCCTGACCCGGTTCACGGCTCCCCCTCGCGGGGGTCGCTTGCGGACAGAGAGTCGAAGCGGGGGCCCTCGGCGCCGATAGCCGACCGGCTTCCCGTTCGCCCCCATTCTGACGGCCAACGTGCTCCACGTAAAGGGCCGTTTGGGGACGGAGGCTCGGACGGACTCCGCGCGCGATGACGTCCCCGACCTTACCGGTTGTCGCTCGTCAGGGAATCGACCATGATAGCCGAACGCATCTGAATGCACTCCATCACACGCTCAAGTCGAATCGCCTGGCCGGTCCAGCAGAGCCCGATGGCCCATTGAGCCCAAGCGCCGACAAAGTCGGCTGAATAATGATGATCACCACGTCGGGACCTTCTGCATCTTCGACATCGCTCAATCACCGTGCGCGTGAGCGCTGTGAGTCTTTGATTTCACGAGCCGCCGAATTGCGGATGGAAGTGACCGAGACATCCGGCGGGACACGATGTCTCGACATGGGGATTTCAGCGGCCGGTGGCCTAGAGGCGGGCCGACTCCTGGCCGAGGTCTGCCTAGCGGGCTTGGCGCAGGTTGAGATTGTTCCAGGAGACGAC
>SXGT01745908.1_pt1 | contig 10113 bp, 7 predicted proteins | sample 3176221 | NCBI WGS metagenome assembly SXGT01 (sample SAMN11356862, study PRJNA531348) | freshwater metagenome | isolation source: freshwater sample F1-120 | place: China: Fuxian Lake, Yuxi | collected 2017-12-25
CTTGTCATGGGCTTGTTTTTTGTCCTGATGGGTCTAAGCGGCAGCCTGAGTGTATACCGCGAACAAATAGACTGTCTGTTTAATCCGGCCATGCTGATAGAAGAGCCGCATAGCCCGAAGTTATCGCTGGATAAAATTCTGCAAGGCCTGAAACAGGCGCATCCCAACCGGCATGGTTCATGGACACTGGACATGCCCGCCGATGCGAGCCACCCCATCACCGCCTGGTTTGACAAACCCGCCGAAAGCGCTGACAAATTCTACGCGCCGCTGATGGTGGCGGTAAATCCTTACAACGGAAAAATCATCAACAACCGTTTCTGGGGAGAAACCCTGACCACGGCCTTACTGAATCTGCATACAGACCTGTTGCTGGAAAATGGGCGCGATTACGTGGCAGTACTCGGTGTGCTATTGACGATTTCAATACTGAGCGGCTTGTATTTGTGGTGGCCGGGATGGGCAAACCTGCTATCGACATTCAGTCTGCAACAGCACACCAGCCTGCTGCGGTTACTCATGGCGCTGCACAAACTCACCGGATGCCTTACCGCACCTGTTCTATTACTGCTTTCTGTCACAGGCTTCCATCTGGCTTATCCGTCCTCGCTGGAAACGCTGACCGCCGCTGAAGGCATGGGGCATGGTAATAATGGCCCCAATATCATCAGCACCGGCGTACCCAGCAACCGCCCAATCAGCATTTCGGAAGCCTTATTGGTGGCACGGGGGCTGTTTCCCAGCTCGGAGGTACGGCGGATCACCACGCCACTGGGTGATCAGGGAACCTATCGAATCAATTTACGCCAACCCCACGAATTAAACCAACATCACCCATTTACTTAGATATGGGTGGACAGCTGGAGCGGACAAATCAAAAGCGTCAATAATCCGAATAAATTTTCCTGGGGACAAACGTTCACAACTTGGCAGTGGCCTTTGCATACCGGCGAAGCCTTCGGCAGTACTGGCCGTTTTTTATGGTTTTTGGCCGGTTTATTGCCTGGTTTTTTTTATGTCAGCGGCCTTTTGCACTGGTTGTACCGCAAAGGAAAAATCAAGGATCAGCCTGTCGATTGTGCCGGCTACCTCAGACGCCAGCGCAAACTTTGCTGGAACCTGGCGGATAAACTCAGTTACCAGCTTTATCGAATCATTATCATCGGCTGGCATAAGTTGCAGGACAGACTGAAAACTGGCAAACAATGATCCATCAAAACGTGTTTTGCATGATAAAAATTCACTCAAGGCAAAAAGTGAATCTTGTCAAGCAGAGCGACTTGAGGTACCGTTTACACTACACGGGGTCGGCAAGTGGCGTTGAAATTCTTAGAAATACTTCTCTCTGATCAGGCGTTGTCCTAATGCTTCACCTCCCACTGGTCAAAGATGGGTTTGTTCCGAATTGTCTGCCTGCGCCCCCGGCTCCCTGCGGTTCGTCTATCTGATCGAAACCGCCCAAAGCTCAACGCCGATCTCTTCGAAGGCAAAGAGCGCCTGCTGACAAAAAAGTCCGGGGCCTCATACTCGCCGGTCCTGAACCAAAGTAGGTTACGTGTTAGAGCTTGGCGGTTGACCGGCCTTGATGAAATCCTTCTAACTAGAGCACTTCGTTTTAACGGACAGAATGATTCGAACCAAATGGCAAAATTTCACAACGCAAAACAAGGCGACACTCTTTCAAGTATCGCGCGTGAATATGGATTTCGCAGCTATCGCACGATTTTTGATCATCCCAGCAATGCCGATCTAAAATCCAAGCGGGACCCGCATGTGTTATTCCCAGGCGATCAAATCTTTATTCCCGATCTGGAACAAAAGATGGTCGATCGTCCAGTCGACAATCTGCATCATTTCGTAATACCAGTTAAACGGTTGTTCCTTCGTCTCCGGATTTTAGATATCAATGGGCGGCAGCTGAAGAACACGCGCTGCGATCTGGGGGTGGACGAAAATGAGGGGCTTGTAGCGAAGGAAACCGATGCCAAAGGAGTGCTTGAACATCCTATCAGCCCTAACGCACACAATGGTGAGGTCGTAGCGCACCATGAAATACAGCCTGACCCCGATCCAATAGAACAGAGGTTGAAGTTCGATTTGAAAATTGGCCACCTGAATCCGGAGACCAAGCTTTCCGGCCAGCAAGCCCGATTGAATAACCTGGGGTATTTTGCCGGATTTTCCCATACAGATCTCGATCAGCTTCTGTGGGCAGCTGAGGAATTCGCATGCGAAAAAATCGGGAAACCGGTCACCAAGCGCCCGAAGATCCTACCCTCCCCACCAGAAGGCGAAGAAGATGAGTCTGCCTCGGATCCGAACCAACCCACCGGTATCATGGATAGAAATATCACAGACAAACTTAAGGCTGAACACGGTATCTGAATTGTATGACAAGCCCCATTTTCGTAATTGACATTGATCCGGCAGGCATAGTTGCATCACATCCTCGCCGTGTCGAACTGCCCGTTCTGGTCGCACCGATTCCGGATGAACAAAAGGCGACTCACCTTAACACGGTAAGACCGAAACTAGTTACCATCGGCTGCATGCGTTTATTCCGTGATGGATTTGCATTCGATTCATCTGTAGTCAGTCCCCAGTCCGAGGTCTCGTTTACGAAATTCGCAAAACTCATGCAGTCATTGCGCGGGCAAGATGATATGGAGCCAAAACGATTTCCGCCTTGTGCGGTTTTCGGCCATGCCGATCCTACCGGTAAGGATCCATATAACAAAACGCTTAGCGGGCGCCGTGCTCTAGCAGTTTATGCCGTTTTATGCCGCAAAGTAGACATCTGGGAAGATCTATATTCAGGATACGGAGGTGATGAATGGGGGTTAAAGGCAATTCAGACAATGCTGTCCATTTCCCTGCACCGCACCCCCAACACTGAACCAGACCCCCCCTTCTACACCGGTCCTATCGATGGAAAAAGAACTGAGGAAACCAATGCGGCGGTGTCGGCCTATCTGGAGTCCCGTGAGTTTGGTGGTGGGACCCGATTGGACCGGCCGCAGGATGCGAATCGTCGAGCGGTTTTATTTCAGGATTATATGGATGCGATCTGTCACGATCCGGATGGTCAACCTTTTGTGCTTGATGCGAACACGGATTTCATCGGCCAGCAAAAAGATAAGAATCTGAAAGCAGATGTCCAGGGTTGTGGCGAATTAAACCCGCTTTTCCTGTTTTCCCAGGACGAGGAAAAGGATTTTGCCAAAGATCCACTCTTGGCAAAAGCCGTCCGTGATCCTCTCTATGTCGTAAATCGACGAGTCGTCGTTTATGCATTTGTGCACGGCACGGTTATTGACCCGGATGTTTGGCCATGCCCCCACGCGCATGAGGACTCTAAAAAATGCACCTCGCGCTTGTGGTCTGACCACTCAAAACGTCGAAACGCCGGGCCCGTGCGACGTGAATTTGGCGAAAACATGACCATTCTGGATGTCGATGAAACAGGAGTGCTTACCGAGCAACCTGTTGAAAATTCTGGCAACACCATGGGATGTCGTTTTTACCATGCGTTTGCCCGCTATTCACCCTGTGAAGCCAAGCTCCGCGAGTGGGTCGTGCGATTCAAGGTCGACGATTTTGGTGGCAAGCAAACGCCGGTCAGCAATCGACGGTATGTCGTTGAGGTAGGCGAAACAGCTTATGCAGCCGTCATCAGGGGCAGGACAGACGAAAAGGGTGAAGTTCGAATTCCAGTCTTCGACGAACACACCACGATCACTTTGAAGCTGGACGTCTACGGTAAACCGAAGACTCCGGGGGAGGACACGGAGAATCAACCTCCGACCGAAAACGCCAATTCCGATCAGAAGTCGGGAGAGGGTTTTGATACTGATCGGTTCCCCGATGAGGATCACTTCACGATATTCAAATTCGACGCCGGAGCTCTCAAGCCCAGGGAAGCTGATGATGATTTCGCCATAAAGCAGCGTCTTTTCAACCTGGGTTTCGGCCTGAATGCTCCTGCGAGTTGGGATCAATCCGAATTCGATCAAGCCTTGCATAGTTATCGCCGCCGAAGAGGAATGGATGAAGCCGACGACGCAGCTGTTCGGGAAAAAATCCTAAGTGAGCACGATCTTGAGGATCCAACTCCTTCTGATGACGACTCGCCCCCACCCGACCATGCGAATATATCATGACCGAGGTTGTTGCATTCTGTGTCGACGTGGCTGTGTGGTTGAGCATGCCCCCGGTTGCCCATTGCCGAGTTTAATTCCCGCCTTGGAGAGCGATGTAAATGCCTACTAACGAGACAAAACCAATCGACCGTGACAAGCCTTTCAGACGGATCGGCAATCAGGCAATCAAAGACAAGCTAAATGCCAACAAGCCTGATGGGAATGGAGTGGCCTGCGGCTGCCATACCCCCGCCGATTTCGGTGATGCCACTGAGGAATTGAAGAATTTTCTGAAGGGCAAGGTGCCTACAATCAAGACACTCACGGATATTTTACAAAAAATACGGGATATTATAGATACGGTGCAGAAAGTGGAGGAGCTAGTGCTGGCGATTGGAGCCGCTATCGCCCCACTGCTTGGGCCTATTCCAGGAGGTATTCTGGCCATCCCGGCAATTATCGCTGCAATTACAACTGCGGCAAAAGCGATCATTAACTTAATTCTGGATGGGGTAGACGAGGCGCTTGGAGATTTCTTTGCGATTCTTGGCCGCCGTGTGCTGCCTCGCGCCATCCGAACGATACCTCAATGGGTGCCGGTCATTAAAGGGGCTTCCAACAGCAAGGTGACCGCGGAACAGATTTTTGAAGTGGAAGGCGTTTGCACGCGGAGCTTCGCGAATCCGATCGATGTGCCGTTTTTTAATTGGCATTTCTGGTTCAATTGGAACATCCAGGTGAAGCCCGAACCCGATTATGAAAACATTATCTCCGTCTCGAATCCGCCGAACAAAGACAAGTTTGCTGCGAGCGAGCGTCCACTTTTCAAAGAAGGTTCCTTCGAGATCCAGTGGGATACCGGGTTCCTAACGGCCGATCGCTCTCCTCACATCAATGGTTTCCCCGCGTCCGAAACACACATCAACGATGGTCCGATGATCCAGGGCGAATGGATCTGGCCAATGGCCGGCATGTATGTCTGGGCAGCGGGACGCTGGGTCTATGATTGTAGCCGCGTGACGAGCGACTCAGATCCGAAAATGTGCACCATGCTGAATCCGGCAAAAGCCTTGGCTACCGCTCGCTCCCAGGCATTTTCATTCGCGGAGAACGAGGCGTCAGTGCCTGCCATCCAATTCATGTTCGTTTCTTCGAAACGAGGCGGCAAGGACCCCCTGGGTTCCGCGCAGGCCCCCTACATTGGTTACGAGACCATCAATGATACGGATTATGAGTTCATCTTGGACCTTCCGAGCATTGATTTCAAATCCGTTCCCTTTCCCATCGGCCACACTCCGGATTTCCCTCATAACACGATTGTGGTAAGGCCCCGGCTACTCAAGGATCTGCGGCAGTTACCCATGCTAGGTGGCGCCCCCATTGAGCCGATTATCGAACTGCTCCATCCTGATGATCCCAATAAGCCACCGGCACAAGTGAAAATCAAGGTACCGATGACTTCGCTGGACAGCAGCGCCGAGGCATGCGGTTTTGTCCTCTCGCTAGGCTGGTTTGATCCCAACCTAGAGCAAGCCCGCAAAGTCAAGAAATGCAAACTGGCCGTGGATGGATTCAGCGGACGCCTCCAGATTCGCGACTCGCCGATCCAAAAACTTCGAGGGATCTTCAAGGGAGAAGAAGATCGACTGAAACAGCTGATCCGGGATCGAGTGGGCAATATCAAAATCATCGATCTTCACATCCCGCTGATCAATAAAAACATCACGATCAGACTGAAAGACCTTCCTTTGGTAGGTAAGTTGATCGATGATCTTATTGCAGAGGCATTGACCGCACTGATCGAGGGGCTCGTCACGTTGCTTCCATTGGAGAAGGAGGAATGGTTGCTGCACATCGGCGTCAATGGCCAATGGAGAAGCCACTTCTTTGATGGTGTGGGCAGTTCCCCTGTGGATTTGAGAGAATCCAATTTCGATCTGGTGAGGGATAAATTTATTTTTGATTTACAACTGGCTGAAGGCGACACACTGTCTTTCGCGGTGCACGGCACCGAGTTCGATCCGGTGGGCGATATCATGCATTCCTCTCGATCAAACCGCATACTAACCACCAACGATCAACCGATCGGCTGGGACAAGATTGCGGATCCCAATATCGATAAACAGTTGCGGCGTGAACTGGTGTTCGAATCCGTTCTGAAGATGCTAACGGATTCAACCGGTGGAGTGAGCAAACTAGCCCTTGGTTTTGACAATTCGCCACTGGGAATCATAGACCCGGATCATTCCGCCAAAAGCACGGCCCCGGAGAATAATCCAGTTGTGATCAAAGACGATTTCAATGGTAAAGCAATAAGACGTACAGCCAGATTTGCCCGGGCAGTTGGCGACCAGATGATTCTGGCCGAAGACATGGGCAAGGCTGACTATACCCTAAGCTATACCCTCGATATCAGTGACTTGCTGCCAAAGTAATCCGTAAAGCTGCTAACCAGCATTAAGAGACCGATCTACATGATTCATATAACCATCGGCTTTGACATCATTTCTATCTGTGAATGGCATGAGTGCCTGCACTGCAAGGATAAATTGAGCGGATCCAATTTAGACGACATTAGCCTATGGCTAAGGCGTTTGGATTCAAACAATCTACGAAGTTTGGCTTACCTGTATCTGGATCGTTTTGGATTATCGCGCATGACCGACGAAGCGTTGGTCAGGCAACTGGCTCACCTATTTTATTACGGCAAGTTGCGAGCTTGCGAGGAAGGCAGCGGAGAAACATGGAAGCCGATAAACCCTGCCTCAGGAAATACCGATTCCAGCCACGTAAAAGAAGACAATGTCTTAGTTCAATTATCCAAGACCAGCTCCGATTTCACCTTTAATGGACAAGTGCTTCGAATCGTTCGTTTTGACTATTTTATTGGCCAGCGTAACAATGAAAACTACCAGATTGTCCATCGCAAGGAAGCGCTGATCATTTTAAGCAGGCTGATGAAGTGGCCATTTCTATCGCAGCAAGAACAATCGGCCCTCGACAGCGTTGCCGACTTGCTACCAGAAACAACGGCCGCACGTTTAACCAGCGGCTTACTGTTGTTGCGCAAGCATACAGGAGGCAGTAGCACAGGCAAGCGGTCTACAGAACCGCCGCTGACACCTTCTCAGTTGGCGGCATATAAGGTGCTGAGAGAATCACAAAACGAGAAACCTCAAAGTGTACCTCGAGGAGAACAACAAGAAGTAAAAAGCAAGGTGCAACAAGGGCCCAGGGATGATCTGCAATTGGGGGCAACAGACGAAGATGAAATTCATTGGATCGAAATCAAGCTGGTTGATGAAGACGGAGTTGCGGTTCCAAATGAGCCCTACCTAATTGTAACGCCTGACAACAAAGAACACAGAGGGATAACTGACGCCGATGGATGGGCAAGATTGGACGGAATCATCGCTGGGCAGTGCAAGGTAAGCTTTACTAATCTACACAAAACCGAATGGCGTTCAAGTTAAAGCGACGTGCGCGTGAATTAAATTCAGACTTGATTCAACCGCAATATTGCCGCTAAATAACGGTTTGTTTTTGAATTCAGGAGAATATGCATGAAAACCGCATTAGGTTTATCCAGCTGGCTGATGGCACTTTGGATGCTGCCGACTCATGCCGGCACTTTACAGAACAAGCATTGGACAGCCAGCGGCTGCGGCAGCCAACCGGTCGCCCCTAGCATCAGCGTTAGTGATATAGAGACTTATAACCTCAGCATTGCTGCTATCAACGAATGGCAGCAAAAATCCAAAACCTATTTCGAATGCGTCGTCAAGGAAGCTGACGCAGACAACGCATTGATTGTCGAAACCACCAACAATGCACAAACCCAATATCGTGAGACGCTGGAAAAACTCAGCAAGGATGCCGCCACCCTTGGTCAAAGCTTTGAACAGAAATAATCCGGTCCGTAGCTTTAGCAGATTACAAACCTGATAAAATCGAATAACACACCGTCAAGGATTTCAAGATGCCCAAAAAAATAATTAAAAAATACCTTCCTGATCCTGAAAAAATCAAATCCATCAAAAGCCTGCAATTTTTGGGTGACCGCCTGCACGATCCGAATTTGTGGCATTTGAATCGAGACTCTGTATCGCTGGCTTTTGCGGTTGGTCTGTTCTTCGCATGGATACCCTCACCCACGCAAATGGCCATGTCCGCGGCGGCGGCACTCTATGTGCGAGCCAATTTGCCGATTTCGGTAGCACTGGTCTGGATCACCAACCCACTGACCATGCCGCCTTTATTTTACTTTGCCTATCGACTGGGACTCTGGTTGCTGGACATGCCGCATTTCGAAGGGGATTTCTCGCTGGACAGCATGTTTTCCAGCATGGCCGACATTGGCGGCCCCTTCTTGTTCGGCTGCCTGGTTTTAGCTATCAGTTGCTCCGGTCTTGGCTATTTGGGCATGAAGCTTTTCTGGCGCTGGAATGTAACCTACCACTGGTTAGCCAGACAAAAAGCCAGGGCTTTGAGAACGGCACAAGCATCTGATTAAGGCAATCAAATCGCAAGCCGCATGCCGGCCGGATATTTGCGCCCGGCCGGCAAGTTAAGGTCACGAAAATGAATCCGGCCACTCCGGCGATTTGACATCGTTGCATATCCAATGGATCTTCGGAAGCAGATACGATGACGATGGGCAGAGATGGGTTTTCACGCCGCAGCAGCAGAATGGCCGCGAAACCGTCGCATCCCGGCAGATTCAGGTCCAGCAGCACCAGATCGCACGGAATTCCTGATGGTGTTGCCTAAAGTCCTTCAGCTAAATCCTGCGCTTCCGCGATATCCGCATCAGGGAACACAATGCGGAGAACGCCGGCCGGTCCTTCACGGTACAAGGGATGATCGTCAATGATCACGATGAGAGCGGAGATGGTGACAGTGCTCGTGGATAGAGATGGCTGACCAATTCTACCCAGCCGGCACGGCGCTGGTGCTACGGGCCGGCACTCGACCCAAAACCTGGACTGGTTGCGATACGATTTCTCCGGACGGGATAGAATGCCATGTTACCTTCCGCTCCGCCATCACCGTGAGAGCGGAATTTTAGGCTGCGAAGTTAGACCTGAAAGGGTTTAATCCTGACTATATGATTCACACCAAGGCGGAACCAAGAGTGATTAATGATCGCTCATACGATCGGTTTCCACGGTTTCGCTTTCCGTTGCAACGAATGGATGACTTTTTTGCATGAAAAATGGATGCATCATTGCGCCGGCGACGAAACCGCCCAGATGCGCCCACCAGGCGGAATTGGTGCCCATACCAGGAAACACCATGGCGGTACTGAGTTCCTGCAATTGCAATATCACCCACAAGCCCAGAAAGGCGATGGCAGGCACTTCAAAAAACAGCGGAAAGAATAATATCGGCACTACAAAAGTGACCCGGGCATAGGGAAAACGAAAAAAATACGCGCCCAGAACACCGGCTATGGCTCCGGAAGCCCCTACCACCGGCACTACCAGATTCTGCGAAAAATACCATTGCGCATAGCTGGCCAATACGCCGCACAACAGATAAAACACAAAAAACCGTTTATGCCCCATCAAGTCTTCGATGTTGTCGGCGAAAATCCACAAAAACACCAGATTGGCCAATAAATGCCCCCAGCCGCCATGCAGAAACAGATTGCTGACAAAGGAAAAATAATAATCTGGCGGCAAGCCGAAATGCCTGGCCCAATCCGGATTGGTGTAACGTATCGGTACCAGACCGTAGATATGCAGAAAATGTTGCGCCATGTGATCCGGCATCAGCAACATGGCGCCAAAAACCAGGATACAGACAGCCATGATGGACCAGGTGACATAAGGTGTGATGTTGCAGGGTATCGAATCTCTAATCGGTATCATCTCGGTTTCCCAAAGGTTTACAACATTCTTAAGAGCCCAGCTAAAACATTTCGTTCCATATCTTTTCCAGCCGTTGCACGGAAACCGGGTAAGCGGTTTTC
>SXGT01909385.1_pt1 | contig 10113 bp, 7 predicted proteins | sample 3176221 | NCBI WGS metagenome assembly SXGT01 (sample SAMN11356862, study PRJNA531348) | freshwater metagenome | isolation source: freshwater sample F1-120 | place: China: Fuxian Lake, Yuxi | collected 2017-12-25
CCGAGCTGCCGACCGCGATGTAGAGCTGCGGGGCCACGGTCTTGCCGGTCTGGCCGACCTGCTCGCTGTGCGGACGCCAGTGGGAATCGACCACCGCGCGCGAGGCGCCGACGGCCGCGTTGCCGAAGGCCGCTGCGAGGTCCTCGACGACCTTGAAGCCCGCAGCCTCGCGCAGGCCACGCCCGCCGGACACGACCACGGGCGCTTCCTTCACGTCGAGCTTGGCGTCGCCCTTGGCTGCCACGCCGGTGACCTTGACCTTGCCGCCCTTGGTGGCGACGGTCGAGGCCTCGGCCGCACCGGAGCCCGAGGCAACGGCGAAGGTGTTGGGACGCAGCGTCGCGCAGCACACCTTGCTCGTGCTCTGGGCCGTCACGAGCGCCTTGCCCGCGAGGATCGGGCGCTGCACGGTGAACACGCCACCGGCGCAGCCGAAGGCGATACAGTCCGCGAGCGGGGCGCAGTCGAGCAGTCCGGCGACGCGGCCGAGCAGGTCCTTGCCGGCCGAGCTCGCGGCCGCGACGAACGCGAGCGCACCGTGGGCCGTGACCGTGGCGGCGATGTCCGCGGCGGTGCCGTCCGGGCTGTAGTGGTCGGCGCCGGTGACGACGACGAGCTTCTTGGCGCCCGCGGCGGAGAGCGGAGCGGCCGCATTCGCGGCGCCCGGGCCGGTGACGAGGGCAATGGGGGTCAGGCCGGTGGCGACCGCGGCGCCGAGCGCCTCGAGGCTGGCGCGACGCGGGGTGCCGTCCTTGTGCTCGACGAAGACGAGGATCGAGGTCATGGGTGTGCCTTTGCTTTCTTCCTAGAGGACCTTGGCTTCGTTGCGCAGGGCGTTCATGAGCGCCGGCACGGCGGCCGCGCCCTCGCCCACGATGCGACCGGCCTTACGGGCGGCCGGGAGCTCGACCCGGAGCACCTTCACGGAACTCTCGACGTCGACAGGCTTGGTCTCGTCGATGGTCTTCTTCTTGGCGGCCATGATGCCCTTCAAGCCCGCGAGGCGTGGCTCATTCAGGCCCTTGTCGCAGGTGATTACGGCCGGGAGCGAGAACGCGACCGTCTCGATGCCCGACTCGGTCTCGCGCTGGGCGGTGCCGCCGGTGGCCGTGAGCTCGAGCTTGGTGACGTCGGTCACGCAGGCCCAGCCGAGGTACGACGAGAGCATCGTGCCCACCGCGCTCTGATCGCGGTCCGTGGCGACTCGGCCGCAGAACACGAGCTCGGCGCCGAGTTCCTGAATGCGGGCGGCGAGTGCCTTGGCGGTCGAGCGAGCGTCGCGTGCCGCCCAGTTCGGGTCGAGCAGGATGGTCGCGTTGTCCGCGCCCTTCGCGAGGCACTCGCGCAGTTCCTTGCTCGATTCAGCGGAGCCGAGGGTGAGCACCGTCACCTCGCCGCCGAGCTTCTCCTTGGTCTTGATTGCCTCCTCTACAGCGAGATCGTCGTAGAACGACAGGCTGTAGACGAGGCCGGTGGGGTCGATGCCGGCGCCATCGGCGCCGATCTTGACCTGCGCGTCCGTGAGCGGGACGCGCTTGACGCAGGCGATGATCTTCATGTCGGTGTGCCTTGTGCGGGGCGGGTCCGCGGCGAATCGCGCGGGTGCCATCCCAAACCGAGAGGTTAGCGGTCGTAGTTTCGAATGGTCAAGGCGCGCAACTTGTGAGCGCGACCGAGGATTTTCCCGCTGCGCAGGGGCACCGAGCCACGGCGCGCGGGCGGCGCTCCGTGGCCCCGCGGGCCGAGCCGACCACTTCGTCAGGATCGTTGCGTTGCGCGCCTCCGACTGTCTCGAGACTCTGCCGCACCGCACGCGCTCAGAGCGCGCGCAGGAGGTCGGGAGGGAGCTCGTGGCCCCCGGCAAACTCGTGCAGCTGGCACCCGAGTTCTAGCGCGGCGAGTCGCGTGCGGTCACGCTCGGCCCACTCCGCAGTGTGGTAGCCGTCGTCCACGCCACGCACGAAGTCGAGCCCCATGTGGGCGAGCTTCTCGCGCACGGCGGCGAGATCGAGGTCCGGCGGGATGCCTGCGCCGCAGGCGATCAGACGCTGCGGGCGCACGCTTCCAAGGGCGGTCCAGCGCCAGGCCGTGGCGACGCCCTGCGAGAAGCCGAGCACGGTGGGGGCGAGGTCGCACCCGAGCTCGCGCCGGATCCAGCGCCCCACGTCGTCGAGATAGGCCACATAGTCCGCGATCTCGCGCTCGCGCGCCTCGCGCGTCATCCAGCTCGCTCCGATCGGTCCCGACGAGCCGCGGCGATAAAAGCGCGAGAGCGCCTCTGGCGCGACGAGCAGTCGGTCTTCGCGCGCGAGCGGCGCGCACGCCGTGAGCATCTCGCTCGCGGTCTGCGCATAGCCGTGCAGCACGATCCACAGCTCACGCGCGCCACGCGCCTCGCCCGCGACCTCGATGCGCGCCGTGCGCTGCACGCGCAGGTCGTGGCTCGTGCGCGCCTCCAACTGCGCTAGGCCTTGCCGCCCGCGACGACGGGCGCGTCGAAGGTGTTGCCGAGGTAGACCTCGCGCACCTTGGCGTCGGAGATGATCTCCGCGGGCGTGCCGTCCTTGATGCGCTCGCCCTTCGCGATCACGTAGGCGCGGTCGCACAGCTGCAAGGTCTCGCGCACGTTGTGGTCGGTGATCAGGATGCCGAGATTGCGCTGCTTCATCCTGCGGATCAGGCCCTGAATCTCCGCGACGGCGAGCGGGTCGACGCCGGCGAAGGGCGCGTCGAGCAGCAGGATCAGCGGCTTGCTCGCGAGCGCGCGCGCGAGCTCGAGGCGGCGTTGCTCGCCGCCGGAGAGCGTGTTCGCAACGCTCTTTTCGAGGCGCAGGATCTCGAGCTCCTTGAGGAGCTTGGTCGCCTCCTCCTCGCGCTCCGTGCGCGCGTAGGGCATGGTCTCGAGCACCGCGAGTACGTTGTCGCGCACGGTGAGCGTCTGGAAGATGCTGCGATCCTGCGGCAGGTAGCCCATGCCGAGCCGAGCGCGCTCGAACATGGCCAGCTTGGAGCACTCCGTGCCGCGCAGCAGCACCTCGCCGCCATCGGGCCGCGTGAGGCCGACGGTCATGCGGAAGCTCGTCGTCTTGCCCGCGCCGGTGGCGCCGAGCACTCCGACGATCTCGCCGGCGCGCACGAGGAAGGACACGCCATTGACGACGCGCCGCCCCTTGAAGGACTTCACGAGGCCGCGCACCTCGAGCAGGATCTCTCCGGCGACGGGATCGGTGCGCTGGGTCATGGTGGCAGGAGTCTAGAGATCGGCGTCGCGAAGTCCCGCGCGGGCAAATGCGATCTCGTAGGAGGGCCGAACGGCCGCTCCGCCCGAGTGGGGGCGGCTTTGCAGGTTCCAGTGCGGCCCGTGGGGCCGCCTCACGGACGAGCACCCACGGCCTGCAAGTCCCGAGTGGCAATTTTCGTGTGTGGATAACCTGTGGAGCAATTTCTCGCTCAGCCGCCCCTGAAAGGCCTCAACTCCCGCAGCGGCGGCCGCGATCGCCTTCCGGACGTCGTGCGGCGAATCTTGCCCGCCTCTGCGGCTCGCTAGGGTCGTTCCCCGTTGCCGTGTGCGCTTTCTGCCCGTTCTCGTTTGGACGAATTGCATTTCGGCCACCGGGACGAGGTTCGTCGGCGCGGTCGAATCCCGATTACGGCACTGTTGAGAACTCGCGATTCAGTCTTCGGGTGGGCCCCACAGGGCAGCCAGACTTCTGTGCACGAAAGCCAGCCCCGCTCCGGTTGAGGCGACGGTGTCCGCAGTGGCTGGGCCGGCCATGGCTCGGCTCGCAGTCCCGGAGGGAGCCGTCCTGCGCCAACGGATGCACGGGTGGCCCTGTCTCGTGGCTTCCGCGCCCGTGATGCGAGCTCGTCGCGAGGCTGTGGCGGTCCGTTGAAAATCGGACCTGCTGCGGCTTCGCGCGCTCCGCCGTTGCCTTGTTCACGCTCGTCGGACCGTACTCAACGATCACGAAGTCCGACTCCGCCGCCGCTCCGTCGCGCTGCGGGCCTGGATTTGGATCGCGTGGCCTCGCGACGGAGCGCTCTTCAGCGCCCCGCTAGCGAATCCACTTCACGCGGTACGTGTCGAACGCGAGCGACAGCGGCCAGAACACCGCGAGAGCGCGGCCCGTGATCAGCTCGCGCGGAACGAACGAGACCGCGGCGTACTGCCGCTCCGCCGGCAGCGGAAGCTCGTCGACGCGCGGGAAGACGTACAGCTCGCCGTACAAGTCGCGGAAGAAGGTCGTCATGCCCGCTGCCGTCTGCTCGCGGATCGGGTTCGAGTCCGGCCGGTAGCGGCCGTCGGCGAGCCCCTCGCGCGCGTTGCCGAGCACCGGCCCGCCGTCCGGTCCACCCTTCCACTGCAGGGCGATCGCACGCCACTCGCGGCCGTCGCTCGAGTCTTGCGTGTTGTCGCCGAGCATGAAGTAGTGGCCTTCGGGGATCGTCCACTCGGAGGCGAAGCTGCCCTCCGTGTAGAAGATGTCGCGCCAGACCTGCAGGTCCGCGAGGCGCGCGCCACCGTCCTCGAGCACGAGCTTGACGCTCGAGTTCTGGTCCGCGGCGGGAGGAACTTCGAGCGAGGCGATGCGCTCGCCATCGAGCTCGAGCGCGAGCTGGTCGTCGAGGTTGTGCGCCGCGAAGTGATACGTGCGTCCCGCTTCGAGCCGCAGCGCATGCTCCGCGCGCGCTGGCGGGTAGGCCTCGTTGCGCGCCCACTCGACGCGCACGCTGCCCGCTTCCTTGGCGGCCGGTCCCGGCAGCTCGAAGCGGTAGCGCCGCGCGCCTTCGCCGAGCTCGATCGCGAAGGTCGCGAGGCTCGCGTTTGGGGTGATCTCGCCCGTGACGCGCAGGTCGCCGACGGTATTGGCGTTGGAGCGGTGGAACCCTGGATAGCGCCGCATCGCCTCCTGCACGCCCGGCGGGTAGCCGTGCTGGTAGCTGTCGAGGATCGAGCCGCCGCCATGGGCCGCGAAGGTGAGCTGCGTCGGGCCGCTGGCATCGAGCTCGCGTGCGGTGATCGAGCGGTTGCCCTCGGCCATCCAGTGCACACCACGCGCGGGCTCGCCGACGTCGATCGCCTTCCAGATCTCGTCCATCACGCCGGATGGCCTTCGCAGCACTTTCCAGGGCTGCGTGCTGTCGCTGCGCTGCCACAGGTCGCCGTACTGGATGCGGAACTGCTCGCCGGGCATGCCGACGAGGCGCTTGACGAAGTTCTGTGCGCGGTTGAGCGGGTACTTGAAGATCACGACCTCGAAGCGCTCGGGGTCGCGCAGGTGGAACGAGAGCTTGTCGACGAGGATGCGGTCCTTGATCTCGCCCACGAGCGCGCCGCGCTCGCGGAACTCGGTCCCCATGAGCGTGGGCTGCATCGAGCCGGTGGGAATCTGGTACGCCTCGACGGCGAAGTACTTGAGCATCACCGCCATCACGATGGCGACGGTGAAGGCTTCGAGGTTCTCGCGCCAGCGCTGCGTCGGCTTCTTGGTCGGGGAGGAGCTCAAGGCGCAGCATCACCATGGCGCGACGGGAGCGCGTCAAGCCGTCGCTGTGAAATGGCCCGTGGCGAGCGCGCGCGCGGACCGACATGATGCGAACGCCTCGCCATGCACGTCCTGTTCCTTGCCCCCGACACGCACGCTTACAACCACGACTTCCTGCGCGGCTTGCGCTCGCTCGGCGTGCGCATTTCCGCCCTCGGCCCGCAGCCTCCCGAGCGGCTGTCCGAGGGCGTGCGGCCGCTGCTCGACGCATATCGGCAGTGCGAGCGCATTCTCGAAGGGGAGCGCGCGCTCGCGGAACTGCGCCTGCTCCCGGACTCCGGGACCATCGAGCGCGTCGAGACCATCGACGAGCCGTTGGTCGAGACGGCCGCGTGGCTGCGCGGGGAGCTCGGCCTCCCCGGGCTCTCGTTGACCACGGCGCGTCTGTGCCGCGACAAGGTCGCGATGAAGGCCTTCCTGCGCGAGCGCGGTATTCCCTGCGCGCAGTCCGCGGCCGTGACGAGCGAGCGCGAAGTGCGCGACTTCATCGCGCGTGAAGGCTATCCGGTGATCGTCAAGCCGCTCGCGGGCTTCAACTCGCTGGACACCTACAAGCTCTCCTCGGACGCGGAGCTCGCGGCGCTGCTCCCGCGTCTCGCGCTCGCGTTGGATCGTCCGCTCGCGGTCGAGGAATTCGTCGACGGGCACGAGGGCTTTCTCGACACGATCACCGGGCCCGAGGGCGTGCGCCACGACTTCGTCGGCCACTACTTCCCCGGTTGTCTCGAGGCCAACCGCACGCGCTGGATCTCGCCGCAGATTGCGATCACCAACCGGATCGAGCTCGCGAGCTACACCGAGCTGCGTTCGACGGCGCGCGCCGTGGTCGACGCGCTCGGTCTGCGCTCCACCGCGACGCACATGGAGTGGTTCTTTGGTCCCAAGGGCCTGAAGTTCTCCGAGCTCGGCGCCCGCCCCGCCGGCGAGAAGATCTGGGACATGTACCGCGTGGCGGATGACTTCGACGTCTATCGCGAGTGGGCCCTCGCGGCCCTCGGTCGTCCTTCCGAGGCGCACCCAAGCCGTCGCCGCGCCGCGGGCTCGATCCAGATCCGACCCGACCGCGACGGCATGATCGCGGAGCACTCCGGCGTGGACGCCGCCTTCTCGCGCTGCGGCTCGTCCATCTACGAGCACTCCGTGCCCGCCCCCGGCACGCCCACCTCGGCCCTCGACCGCGGCTGGCTCTGCAACACTTGGTTCCGCCTCGCCCACGAGGACTTCGACGAGCTCTGCCGCTCGATGACGTTCCTCGGCGAGACCGTCAAGACTCGAACCCGCTAGGCCGCTCCGCCACCGTCGCGACGCCTTGGCGTCGCCCGCGAGAAGGATCCCCCAAGCCGCGCATCGGCGCGGCGCGGCTGAGCTGGTTTCGTGAACCGCTCGGCCTTGGGCTCACGGAAGGAAGGTCACTTCCAGACCGTCCGAGAGCATCGTCGTCTTGGGCGACGGCGGGTCACGGAACCAGCACTGGAACCAAGCCTGATTACCCGCCGCGAGCGGCGTGCCGAGCGCGGTCGGGTTGACGTTGGTGATGTAATTGAAGAAGTCGAGCGAGATGGCGCCGTCGCAGGCGTTCGCCGTGCCGCCGGTGCCGAGGGTGGCGGTGCGCTGCTGCGGGGACTTCACGCACAGGAAGGCCGAGCTGCTGCCCCACGGGTAGTTGCCCTGGCCGCTGACGCTGTAGAAGATCAGGCCGATCTTGCCGCCCTCGGCGTTGGAGCAGGAGACGGTAAAGCCACCGACGCCCAGCGCGATGCTCGGCAGGCCGGTGTAGCTCATCACGGCGTTGCAGCCGTTGGTCGTCGTGCCCGGGGTGCAGTAGTTGACGACCTGCACCGCGCTCGGGCAGACCGAGTTCTGGGCGCCCGGGGTGCGGGGCTCGAAGGCATTGGCGGGCTCGTTGAAGTCGAGGAAGTCCGCGCACCAGGGAGCCGGAGCACCGATGCCGCGGAACGCGCCGCCGGGCAGGAAGGCCGTCGTGCCGACGCCCTCGGGCCCGATCTGGATCGCGCCGTCGTAGATGCGGTCCGGGAAGTTCGGCGCAACCTGGTTGATGCCGCCGTCGACGACCGCGCAGTAGTCGAGGATCGTCGAGAGCGTCGGAATGTCCGTGATGCCGTTGTTGTCCGAGTCGACGTCGGTGTTGAGCTTGGCGACCAGAGCCGCGACGTTGGCCGACGAGCCGGCGTCGACGACGTAGAACGTGTTCGAGCCGTTCTCGAGGCGGTCCGAGGTCCCGAAGTTGAAGTTGGCCGTGAACGGCGCGGCCACCGAGTTCTGGAGGCCAGACGTGCCGAGCACGAACAGGCCGCTCGCGGGCACGGAGTAGCCAGTGAGGTCCCACACGCGGTCGAGCGTGCCCTCGTTGCCCGAGGCCGACCAGTCGCCTTCCACCACCAGCACGACGATGTTGTCGAGCGAGCGGCCCGGCGTGCTCTTGAGCTCGATGAACTCGTAGAGGTCGGTGCTCGAGTGGGAGATGTACAGCTCGTTCAGGTAGATCTGCTGGGCGAGGGCGCCGGACTGCGTCGCGACGAGCGCGGCGGCCGCAGCGATGGAGGTCCTGAGGATGTGCTTCATGAGGTTGGGGCGAGGGGGTCCGGTGGGCGGGCGGCGAGGATGAGTCGCATCCCGCGGGACGGGGGGAGAGATATTTAAGTGTGACGGCAACCTCCGCCGCCGGGTTCGGCAGAACCCGCGGAGAGGCTGACTCTCGGCTAAGACTACCGGATCGCGGCCGTTTCGGGGGGGCTGCGAGGTGCGTAGCGGTGCGGGACCGCCCATGGCGCCGAAGCCGGAGAGGAGTTCGCAAAGCGTTTCCCCTGCGGCACTAAGGTCCGCGGGGATGGCCAGCTGCGGCGCCGCGGACCGCCTGTTCCTGTCCGGAAATTCTCGCCGATTCCGGCTCGGCTTGACCGTCTGGGGCCGCTCAGGAGCTTGCGAGCACCTTGGCGATGCGCTTGCGGAAGACAGCCATGCGCAGCGCAGCGGCGGGGGAGTTCTCGACCAGCCACTGGGCGTTGGCGAAGGCGTAGGGCGAGGTGTCGGCGCGCAGCTGCGCGAGATAGGGCTCGACCTTGGCGTAGAGGTACAGGCCCTCGCCCGAGTTCTCCGCGAGGAAGTCGGGATGCATCACGCCGTGGCGCGCGAAGCTATAGGCCATCTCGAAGTAGCTCGAGACCTGCCGCCAAGCCGCGTTGTGCGGGTGGTCGGGCTTGGTGAGCGTGAAGAGCTCCTCGTAGCTCTTGGGGAAGAACTTCCCGATCGCGTCGCGCGACGCGCGCATCACACCCTCGCGGCGCAGGTCGTAGAGCTTGAGCACCAGCTCCGCGTCGTGGTGATCGGCCACCTTCTTCGGCTTCGCGCCCGTCGCAAGAACCTTGGCGGCCTTCTTGGCGAGCTTGTCGCCGCTCTTCTGCTTCTTCTTGTCCTGCTTCATGGTGGGCGAAGTCTAGCGTCGCTGGCCGTCACTCGAGCGGCGTGAGCACGATCTCGCGGAACTCGATCGCGCCACCCTCGGACTGCAGGCAGATCGTGCCGGCGACTTCGTCGGCCCACTGCGCGCGATTCTGCAGCTCGCCGTTCACTTCGAGCGTCACTTCGCCCTCGCGCGCCATGATGCGGTAGCGATTCCACTCGCCGACGGGGCGCTCGTTCGTGGGGGCGATGCGCACGCAGTGATCGCCGTTCGTGCGACTCGCCTCCGTCGCGACCGGGAAGTCGCCGATGATCCAGAAGTCTCCGGCATTGCGGTGCATGAGCTGCGCCTCGAGGCTGCGCGGCCAGATCCGGTCGGGTCCGGTCTTGCGCAGGAGCACGCCCGAGTTGCCCGGCGTTCCACCGGCCGCCCAGCGCCACTCGAACTCGAGCACGAAGTCGGTGAAGGTCTCGCGCGTCTGGATGTAGCCATACGGCGTGCCCTCGCAGCGCAGCACGCCGTCGCGCACGCTCCACACCTCCTCGCGGCGCGCCGGCGCGGACAGGTAGTGGTCCCAGCTCTCGAGGTCGACGCCGTTGAAGAGCTTGCGCGGCGCTCCGCTCGCGCGCGGGCGAGCGGGGTCATGCCGCAGGAACGCGAGCAGGTCGGCGGTGTCCTGCGCCGAGAGCCCGAGCAGCACGCCATCGGGCATCACGCTCGTCTCCTGTCGCCGTGCGGACTCGATCTCACGCTCCTCGATGACGATGCGATGCCCGTCAGTGCCCTTGAGCACGACCACTCCCTCGCCCGGCGCGAGGGGATTGCCCGCCTGCAGAAAGCCCGTGTGCACGAGACCCTCGCGCGTCTCGATGGTCCAGGTCTGGTAGCCGAGCGCGATGGCGCGGCTCAGAGCGAGGAGCTCCTCGAGGAGCTGCTCGCGCGCGTACTTCGCGCCGATTCCGGACAGCTCGGGTCCGATGTCCGCCCCGCGCCCGCGCAGCGCGTGGCAGCGCGAGCACGCGGCGCGCTCGCCGAAGAACACCCCCGCCCCGCGGTGGCGGTCGCCCGCGAGTGCGAGTGCCGCGGTGCGGTCGAAAGCGATCGCCTCGACGTTCGCCGGCCACTGCGCCGCGGCGAGCGCGCGGC
>SXGT01202644.1_pt1 | contig 10112 bp, 10 predicted proteins | sample 3176221 | NCBI WGS metagenome assembly SXGT01 (sample SAMN11356862, study PRJNA531348) | freshwater metagenome | isolation source: freshwater sample F1-120 | place: China: Fuxian Lake, Yuxi | collected 2017-12-25
GACGACCACCGGCGGCGCCGGCGGCACGAGCGTGACCGTGAGCGGCACCCACGCCTCGACCGCGGCCCCGCCCTCGGTCGCCGGGGCGAGTCGCAACGTCCGCGCCGCCGCCACGACCGCACCCAGGTACGGCTCGTCGCCCGACACCGGCACGACTTCGCGCACGGAACCGTCGTGACCGACGAGCAGCTCGACCACCACGATCACCTCGCCTCGGGCGGGGTCGCCGGCGTCGGGCCACGCCACCGACAGCGGCTCCAACAGGCGCGGCGCCTCCAGGGCCGGGGGGTCGGCCAGCGCCACGGCGGCGGAGAGCGCCCACCCGATCATCGCCGCACGGTAGCACCGCGCGGCCCCGGGTGTCCGTCGAGGCCGCGGGAGCGGCCGGCGCGAGCATCGACTCCCGGCCTCGCTGTACCAAATCTTCACCGCGATCTCGGCGGACCCTGCCGCGAGTTAGCGCGGGTCCCCCACCTGGAGCCCCCATGACGACCACCGCCCGTTTCGCCACCCTCGGTGGCGCCCTCGCCCTGGCCACCGCCGTCGGCGTCGCCTGCAACAGCGAGGCCGCGAAGCCCGCCGCCGATGCCGCTCCCGAAGCGAAGGTCGAGCCGAAGGTCGAACCGCCGAAGCCCGCCGGCCCGCTCCCCACGCTCCTCTTGTCCGAGGCCCAGTTCGTCCGCGTCGACGGCAAGCCGAAGCCCGGCCCCGCCCTGCTCACGATGTGGCAGCAGAACGGCGACACGTGGACGTCGTCCACCATCGAGGACGCCGACAGCAACGTGTTCCACAAGGCCCTGCCCGACGGCAACGGCGGCTTCTACACCATCGCGGCCGAGCAGGCGTTCCTCAAGCACTGGACCAAGAAGGACGGCGCCTGGGTGGGCGAAGGCTTGTGGAACCCGAAGTGGGAAGGCAAGTTCAACCGGATCCGCGACCTGGAGATCGGCGACGTCACCGGCGACGGCAAGGACGACTTCGTGATGGCCACCCACGACAGCGGTGTGCTCGGCGTCGGCAGCTTCAACGCCGAAGGCAAGCTCGAGGTCACCGAGCTCCGCAAGCAGGCCGACACCTTCGTCCACGAGATCGAGCTCTGCGACGTCGACGGCGACGGCAAGAAGGAGTTCTTCGCCACGCCGAGCGCCCGCAACCAGTCCAGCGGCAAGTCGCAGCCCGGCCAGGTCGTGATGTACAAGTTCGCGGACGGCAAGTGGGAAGAGTCGGTGCTCGACGACTTCGCCGACAGCCACGCCAAGGAGATCTTGTGCGCCGACATCGACGGCGGCGGCCCGGCCGAGTTCTTCTCGGTCATCGAGGCGCACACCGAGCTGGTCGACGGCAAGGCCGAGATCAAGCAGCCGGTCGAGATCCGCCAGTACCGGTGGAAGGGCGCCAAGGTCGAACACACGTTGCTCGCGACGATCCAGGACAAGCAGACCCGGTTCCTCGTCCCCGGCGACTTCGATGGGGACGGCAAGACCGACCTCATCGCCGCCGCGATGAAGACCGGCCTGTGGCACATCACGGCGCAGGCCGACGGCACGTGGGCCGCCAAGAACATCGACGACAACAGCTCCGGCTTCGAGCACGCGAGCTGGGGCGCCGACCTCGACGGCAACGGCAAGCTCGAGCTGTACGTCGCCGCCGACGAGCAGCGCGAGCTGCGGCGCTACACGTGGAACACGACGACCGCGAGCTTCGACAAGTACGTGATCGGCCGGATCGTCGACGATTCCATCACCTGGAACGTCACCTCCGGCACGTTCTGACCCCAGGTGGCGGGCGCGCCGCGACCGGCCGGATGGCGGCGTGGTCCGCCGCGCGCCCGGCGTTGTCTACAAGCCCGACTTGTTTGCCGACCACGTCGCGCGGCCGAAGCAGTCGATGACCGTGTCGGCGTCCACGTCCAGGCCCAGGAAGGCGCTGCCGTCGATGCCGGCGCGACCCGTGGCGTCGGTGTAGACCAGGCCGCCGAAGTTGGCGTAGATCGTGCCCGCTTCGTGGTCGACCTCGCCGGTCATGGTGAACCCGCCGCGCAGGTCGACCGCGACCTCCCACCGCTCGTCGGGCAGGTCCTGGAACTCGGCGCGGTAGCTCGGGTAGGCGCCGATGACGGTGAACGGGCCGATCCACTGCTCGGAGCTGGAGTCGAAGTCGTCGGCGGTGCAGTTGTCGTCCCAGTAGCCGGCCGCGAAGGACACGGTCCAGTCGCCCGCGACGGCCGGGATGTTGCCGGTGTCACCACCCCCGCCGTCGGGGTCGCTACAGTCGTCGGGGTTGGCGGTGTCGGCGCTGTCGGCACCGTCGCAAGCGAGGAGGGCGAGAAGGCAGGCGATAGGGCGGTTCATGGAGGATCTCCGGGGTCGATGAACAGGACGATGCGGCGCTCGAGCGTGCGGGTGTCGGCCGATGGTTCGGCCGACACCGGCTCCTGGTCGGCGCGGGTCGAGGCGGTGAGCATCCACGCGGGCACCTCGAAGCGGGTGACGAGCGCGTGCACGAAGAGGCCCGCCCGCCACGCGGCGAGCTCCCAGGTGGAGCCGAGCTGCTTGCGCCACGCGGCGGGCACCGGCCCGCTGTCGACGTAGGCGCGCACGTCGACCCGGGCTTCGGGGTGGGCGCGCAACGCCATCGCGAGCAGGTCGACCAGCGGGGCCGCCTCTTCGCGCAGCTCCCGCCCGTCCGGCGAAAAGAGCGTGTCCATCGGTACGCTCACGACCACGTTGCGCCCGGCCCGGGACACCGACGCGGCCTGCCCCCCGAGCACCTGCGTGAGCTCGGCGTACAACGGCCCCGGCGGACCGGGCACCGCGCAGGTCGCGAGCTGCTCCTGGAGGAGCTCGACCCGCTGGCGCAGCGCGATCACCTCGCGGTCGAGCTGGCCGATGAGCGCCCGATCCTGCGCGGGGCCCGCGAGGGCCGGCAGCACCCACCACATCATGGAGGCGGCGCCCCGAGGGGGTTGTCGATGCCCCAGTCGAGGGGTCCGAAGCCCTTCATGCCCTGCGGGAACCGGCCCGAGGCGCGCACGCGCAGCCACCGGGCCGCCCAGCGCCGCAGCGGCTCGGGGTACCGCCACGCCCACGCGCCGTCGCGACGTTCGCGGGCCATCCCGATCCACGCGAGGGTTTCGGGGTGGGACTGCACCGGCTGGCCGGCGCTTGGCCCCTCGCGGAAGAGGAGCACTCCGGTGGCGTCGCGGCCCACGAACTCGCTGCCGGCCGGGTCCTGGATGACATCTCCCCAGTCGCCGAGGCCATCGAGCTCGGCGGGAGCACCGAACCGGTCGGCCATGCCGAGGAAACAACGGCCGCACGCTTCGGCGTCGTTGCCGGCGCGGTGCGCTTCGACCAGCTCGACGTTGAGCCGGGTGCACAGCTCGCCGAGCCGATGGCTGCGCGCCTCCTTGAAGTACATGCGCGAGAGGTCGGAGGTGTCGACCTCGGCCGCGGTCACCGGCCACCCCAGGTTGGACCGCGCGAACTCCGAGGTGAGGAATCGCTGGTCGAACGGCAGGTTGTGCGCCACGATGACCGAACCCGCGAGGAGCGCGTGGATCTCCGCCGCGCGCACGTCGAACGGAGGGGCGTCGGCGACGTCCTCGTCGCGGATGTGGTTGACCTCGGTGACCTCGCGCGGGATGGGCACACCGGGGTTGAACAACCACTCGTGACGGACCGCCGCCGCCACCCGACCGTCGCCATCGAGCCGCAGCTCGACCCCGGCGAACTCGATGACGCGGTGCCCCTCCTCCGGGTTGAGGCCGGTGGTCTCGGTGTCGAACGCGACGATGCGCAGATCGCGCCAACGCATGGGGGCCCGTAGCGCGGCGCGCCGGGCTACGCCCGGCGGCGGCGGAAGGAGGCCAACGCGGCGAGGCCGAAGAGCGCCGCCCCGCCGGCCGGGGCGCCCGTGGAGCAGCCACAATCGCCGGGCGCGGTGAGGCCCACCCCACCCCCGTCGCCGTTGCCGTCGCCCGAGCCGGTGTCGCCGGTGTCGGTGCCGTTGCCGGTGTCGTCGCCGCCTTCGTCGTCGCACGCCGCGCCGATGCCGTCGCCGTCGGCGTCGGCCTGGTCGGCGTTGGCGACCTTCTCGCAGTTGTCGGTGTCGTCGGCCACGCCGTCGTCGTCGTCGTCGAAGCGGCTCAACCACGCGTCGTGGAAGTAGGCCGAGGAGTCCTCGTAGCGGCCGTTTTCGTAGATACCCTGGTTGTACCCGTAGAAGCCCACGCCGTCGAGCGTGAAGTCCTCGCCGACCTCGGCCGTGAACTCCACGCGGCCGGCGCTCACGGTCAGCACCCCGTCGTTCATGCTCACGAGGATCTCGCCCTCGCCGCCTTCCATCGCCCGATCCACCACGTCGAGCACTTCGGTGTCCCGGCCGGCGATGCGCAGGAGCGCCGCGCCCGGGGCCTCGATCTCCTCGGTGGGGCAGTCGCTCCCCTGCTCCCCTTCGACACCACAGAACAAGAACAGGTACCGCTCGTCGTCGTTGGCGCCGAAGACCACGCCGTACCCGTCGTCGTCGCTGACGTACACCCCGGTGCCGAACTCGCCCTGCCGCGTGGGCTCGGCCTCGTTCCACAACCAGTTGTCGTGCGCGCCGCCGTCGCCGAACCGCCCGTCGTCGCTGGCGTCGTACACCATCGTGGCGAAGGCCGTGCCCTCGTAGTTGAGCCCCACCCAGGGGTCCTCCTCCCAGCCCGCCTGCCACCCCTGCCAACCGGCGAGGTACTCCTCGTCCGGGAAGTCGTCCGCAGTCCAGGCCTCCAGGGTTCCGGCGAAGGCGATCGAGGTCACGAGCACGACGAGCATGGATCCACTCCGAGGCGCCTACTATGTCCGGCCTCGGGCTCCGTGATCCACCGGTCGGGTCAAGAAAGTGTGGAACACCCGGCGCACGCGGGGAACTCTCACCGGCGCGCCGGTGAGATTCCGGTTGCGCGACGACGCGCGACGTGCTCTACGGGCCTTGTCGCGATGGCCTCGCTCCCCCGCCCGTCCCCACCCCGCGCGCGCGAGCACGTGCTCGTGATCGACCCGGTCGATCCGACCGGGCGCGCGTACCACTTCGCGCTCGGCGGAGACGACCGGATGGTCCACGTCTGCACCTCGGCGCAGGAGGGCCTGGCGCTCCTCGGCGAGGTCCGGCCCGACGTGGTGGTCGCGGCGCTCGACACCGCCGATCTGCCCGGCCACCGCTTGCTCGAAGCGCTGCGGCACCGCGCGCCGGGGGTGCCCGTCCTGACCGTCGCGACCCACCCGACCGTCGAAGGTGCGGTGCAGGCCTTGCGGGCGGGCGCCGTCGACTACCTGGGCCGGCCGCTGTCGCCGGGGTTGTTGTCCGAGAAGGTGGTGCGCGCGCTCGGCACGGCGCGCGCCAGCCGGCAGTTGGCGCAGGCGCAGAAGGAGGCCGGCGACAAGTGGGGGTTCACCCAGCTCTTGTCGCTCAGCCCGCGCATGATCGGGGTGTTCGACGCGATCCGGGCCGTCGCCGGCACCGACGCGACGGTGTTGGTGCGCGGCGAGACCGGAACCGGGAAGGAGCTCGTCGCGCGCGCCATCCCCGACCGCTCGCGGCGGCGCGGCCGCAACCTCGTGTCGGTCAACTGCGGGGCGTTCACCGAGACCCTCTTGGAGAGCGAGCTCTTCGGCCACGAGAAGGGCAGCTTCCCCGGCGCGGTGGGCCGCCGCGCGGGTGTCTTCGAGATGGCGGACGGCGGGAGCCTGTTCCTCGACGAGCTCGGCGAGACGTCGCTGAGCGTCCAGGTCAACCTGCTCCGCGTGCTCGAGGAGATGCGCTTTCGGCGGGTGGGGGGCACCGACCCCATCGACGTCGACGTGCGCATCATCGCCGCCACCAACGTCGACCTCGAGAACGCGCTGCACGACGGCCGCTTCCGGCAGGACCTCTTCTACCGGCTCAACGTGTACCCCATCACGTTGCCTCCGCTCCGGGAGCGCCCGGAGGACATCCCCATCCTCACGCGCCACTTCCTGATGGACGCGGCGAAGGAGTACGAGCTCGACCCCGCCACGCCCACGCCGGAGGCGATGGAGCTCATCCTCCGCTACCGCTGGCCGGGCAACGTCCGCCAGCTCCGCGCGTTGTGCGAGCGGTGGGTCATCCAGTGCGCGGGGCGCGAGCTGCGCGCCGAGGACCTTCCCGGCGAGCTGCGCCAGGGCGGCAAGCCCGACGAAGCGACCGGCGGCATCTTCATCGACGACAGCGTGCCGCTGCCGCAGCTCACCGAGCGGGTGCTGCACCAGGTGGAGCGCGCCTACCTGCACAAGCAGCTGCTCCGCCACAAGGGCCACCTCATCCAGACGGCCGCCGCGTGCGGCGTCACCCGCCGTACGCTGTTCAACCGGATGAAGGCCCTCGGGCTCGACGCGGCGGACTACAAGTAGCCGCCCCGCCGGCCCGCCCGCGGCTCAGCGCACCACGCCCACGGTCATCGACGCCATCTGCGACGTCTGGTCGATGGCCCACTCGATGCCGACCTCGACCTGGGGGTCGACCACGCCGTCCTCGTTGACGTCGCCGCCCTCGAGGCACAGCACGAGCTGCTCGGACACGTCGTCGAGCAGGTTTTCCGCGACGGCCTGGGTGCTCGCGGAGCCGGTGTCGCGCGCGGAGTCGGCGCTGAAGGTCTTGACCGTGTACTCGGTGAGGTCGAGCCCGTCGTAGGCCTGCTCGATGTAGGTGCGGATGGGGTCGAGCGGATCGACCACCGCGGCGGCGGCGCCGAAGTCGGCCTGGATGAGCTCGACGAAGCCTTCGCCCGAGCCCTTCTCGTCGTCGGAGTGAACGGCCAGCGTGTCGGGGTACAGGTCGTCGTCGCCGTCGTTGTTGGAGTCGACCGTCGGGTCCTGCAGGGCGTTGCCCACCTTTTCGCCCACCAGCGCGAGCTCGGACATCGTGAGGCCGCCGCTGGAGGCCGCCGCCGACTCGTCGCGCAGGTACTCGAGCTGCGTTTCGAGCGCGCGGAGCGAACCTTCGCCGCTCGGCGTGTCGGGGTTGGCGATGAGCAGGCGCTGAATGACGTCGTACACCGTGGTGTCGACCTGGCCTTCCCACACCGCGTCGCCGTCCGGCTCGTCGCCATCGCCGTCGGAGGCCCACGCTTCGAAGTGGCTGTAGCCGGCGAGGATCGCGTTTTCGCCGATGTCGGAGGTGAACTGGACGTCTTCGCCGTTGACCTGGATCTCGCCGAGGGCGACCGGGTCGCCGTCGGCGCCGGCGCGGACGAAGCCGTAGTACGCCTCACCGTCCCGCGGGGGGTTTGCCCCGGCGAGTTCGAGGGTGAACAGGGAATTGTCGGTGTCCCCGTCGGCGAAGTACGCCATGCCGGAGCCCGCGGGGGACCAGTTGTCCTGCTGACCGCCGCCACTCGCGGTATCTTCGGACTGCCCGTCGGCGGTGTCCTTCCCGGAATCGCCCGGTCCGGGGCAGCCCACCAGCACGGCGAGCGGAATGGCGAAACTGAGCAGGCGCATGTCTTCCTCCGGGGCCGAGCATACCCCGACTCGGGGGGAAGCGCGCGCTTCGGACGTCCTGCGGCTGGTGCTGTACTTCGACTGCTTCCGCCACCCCCTCCGCCGCGACGAGCTCGCGGCCCTGGCCGGCGGCACGGTCGACGTCGCGGTGGCCGAGCTGGTGGCGCGCGGTGTGCTCGAAGCAGGGGGGCGCCACGTCTGGCGCCGGGGCCGCGGTGCCGACCTCGCCCGGCGCGAAGCGCGCTCGGTCGAGGCCGAGCGCCAATGGGATCGTGTCCGGCGCGCTGCGGGCGCGCTCGCGGCGGTGCCGTTCGTCCGCGGCGTGCTGCTGACCGGGGGGCTCAGCAAGTCCAGCGCCGTCGCCGACGGCGACGTCGACTTCATGCTCCTGGTCGAGCCGGGCCGCGTGTGGACCGTGAAGGCGGCGCTCCACGGCCTGCGTCGGGTGCTGCCCGGCGCGGCGAGGGAGAGCCTGTGCACCAACTACCTGCTGGCCACCGACGCCCTGGCGCTCCCGACCCACTCGATGGTCCACGCCGTCGAGCTGGCGACCGCGGTGCCGCTCGCCGGCGGCGACGCGTGCGCCGCCCTCCTCGACGACAACCGGTGGGCCGCGCGGTGGGTGCCGGGGCTCGACCACTCGCTGGCCCGGGCGCGCGCCACCCCCGCGCTCGCGCCGCGTCGGTGGGAGGCCACGATCCCCACCCGGCTGGAGTCGTGGGGCGCCACCGCGATCGACCGGCTCTGGGAGGCCCGCTACGCCTGGCTCCCCGCGGCCGAGCGCGCCCGCCGGTTCCAGCGCGAGCCGGGCGCGGCCACCAACCACCTTCACGACTACTCGGGCTGGGTCAACGCGGAGTACGCCCGCCGCTGCGCCGACGCCGCCGTCGCCCCCGACGGCGAACCGTGAGCCGGAAGCTGAAGGTGGCGATGGCCGGCCTGCGTGCACCGTGGGGCGCCGAGGGCGGGGTGGAGGCCCACGTCGCCGCGTTGGCGCCGCGGCTGGCGGCGCGCGGCGCCTATGTCACCGTGTACTGTCGCGACCGGTACAACCCGCACGGCAACTGCACCCGCGAGGGGGTGCGCCTCGCCGACGCCCCGACCGTGTACAGCCGCAGCGCCGAGGCGTTCGTGCACTCGGCGCTGGTCGCACCGCGGGCGTGCCTCCGGCACGATCTCGTCCACCTGCACGCGTGCGGGCCGGGCCTGTTCGCGCCGGTGCCGCGGGCGCTCGGCCGGCGAAGCGTGGTGACGCTGCACGGCCGCGACTGGACACGCGACAAGTGGGGCGCGATGGCCCGCCAGGTGCTCCATGCCGGGGCGCGCGTGGCCGTGCACGGCGCCAACGCCGTGATCAGCGTGTCGCACGAGCTCGGCGCGTGGGCCGCCGCCGAGGGCGGACGGGCGGTGGACGTGATCCCCAACGGCGTCGAGGCCCACGTGCCGGTCGCGTGGGATCCTTCGATCTTCCCGATGTTGCGCCCCGGCCGCTACTTCCTGTTCCTCGGGCGGCTGGTCCCGGAGAAGGGGCTCGACACCCTGGTCGACGCCGCGCGCATCGCGCGCCCCCAGATGCCGGTGGTGATCACCGGCGGTGGCGCCTACTCGTCGGGCCACGTCGCGCACCTGCACCGCACGGCCCCCGAAGCGCACGTCGTCTTCGCCGGGCCCCGCTTCGGCCTCGAGAAGCGCATGTTGTTGACGCACGCGCGCGCGTTCGTGTTTCCGAGCCGCGTGGAGGGCCTGCCGGTCGCGCTCCTGGAGGCCATGGCCGCCGGGCTCCCGCTCCTGGCGTCCGACATCCCCCCCAACGACGAAGCGCACGGCGGGCTCGCCACATGGCGCCTGCCGGTCGACGCGCCGGAGGCCTGGGCGCGGGCGTTGCATGAGGCCGAGACGGCCGACGCCGGGCGCCTCGCCCAGGCGGGCGCCGCCTGCCGGGCGCGCGTCGCGGCGCACTTCGACTGGGACACGGTCGCCGACCGCACGATGGCGCTGTACGAGCGGGTGCTCGCGTGACGGCGGCGCTGCGCGAGGGGCTCGTGTGGCTCACGCTCCTCGCCGTGCCGCTGAGCACCGCCGGCATGGAGGTGGGCCTGGGCCTGCTCTTCGCGTGGGCGTGCTGCGACGGCCGGGCGCGCGCAGGATCGTCTATTGCCGCCACGATACGCTGCTGAAAGCCACACCCCGCTCGCGGCATTGCGCTTCGACTACAGGCATATCACCGCGCTCGGGTATGCCGATGTACCAGATCTGGTCTCCATCGACCTGCGCCTGAATGCGCTTGCCGGCGGAATCGGCGAGCGCATCGATGTACGCCGCATAGCGTTGCTTGCCGCGCGCAGACAGTGGCACCAGGGTTTGGTTGGACGAACCGCGCCACAGTTGCGTGCGCGGCAGGGTCTCGACAAAGGGTTCCGGGATCAGCGCATCGAGGCGCTCGAGAAGCTGAGAATGGCGCTTCTGCAGGATGGTAAGTGGGTAGCCGCTGTAGCACAGGATGTCAAAGTCGTCGTTGGCTTGGGTGCGCCAGGCGTGCAGGGCGTCGAGCAAGTGGCGCAGGGCCAGCGGCTGATCAAAAGGTTCGCCGCCCGAAATGGTGATGCCATC
>SXGT01276411.1_pt1 | contig 10112 bp, 8 predicted proteins | sample 3176221 | NCBI WGS metagenome assembly SXGT01 (sample SAMN11356862, study PRJNA531348) | freshwater metagenome | isolation source: freshwater sample F1-120 | place: China: Fuxian Lake, Yuxi | collected 2017-12-25
ATGGATCTCCTCGATCGAGATGGAGAACGCCCTGATGTCCCATCCGGCGGTCGTCGAGGCGGCGGTGATCGCCAAACCCGACGAACACTGGACGGAGCGGCCGCTGCCCTGCGTCGTTCTCGACACCGCGGAATCCATCACCCCCGAGGCGCTCAACGCCCACCTCCAGGACCAGTTCGCCAAATGGCAACTGCCGGAGGAGTATGCCTACATCGCCGAGGTACCCAAGACCAGCGTCGGCAAGTTCGACAAGAAGGCACTGCGGGCGATGCTCGCCGACGGCGGGCTGCCCGGTAGGCGACCCGTTCAGGCCTGACCCGCAGGTGAGACCGACGACCTCCCTCACATGCCCGGTGGCAGCAGGAGTGTCTCCCAGGTCGAATCCTGCTGTGCGTTCCGGGCAAGATCGGACTGTGCGTACCGCTTGCCGTCCGGTCCGATGTAGGCGCCGGTCGCCGGGTCGTAGTACGCGACCGCGATCGGTGGTGGCGTCGCCGGCGGTGGCGGCAACTGCGGGATGGCCTGGCCGGTGCCGGTCGCGTTGGGATCGCCTTTCCAGTTGAAGCCGTCGTTGAGCGGCACGAACGCGGTATCGCTCTCGCATTCACGCACGGTGGCCGCCCGCTTACCCGGCCGCGTGACGCACGGGGTATTGCGCACGCCCCGCACGTTGAACGGGGAGTCCTGTGGCACGCGGCAATACAGGTCACCGGGCGCCCGTTCGGGGTAGTCCACGAGTGCGGCAGTGCGGGCCTGCTGGGTGGGCAGATAGCCGGTCGTGCAGGGCGGCGGCAGGTTCAGATTCAGGTTGAAGCTCAGGTAGGCACCCTTGTAGTCCTGCTGGGTGTGGACGTTCGCCGCCAGCGATCCCTGCTCGACGGCGACGAGCTGCGGCAGCAGCACCAGAATCTGTTCGAGACTGTCGTGATAGGTCAGCCCCACCTGCCCGACACTGGCCAGGTTGGCCATCACCACCGGCAGCGTGGGTTGCACGCGGTCGACCAGTTGGCGGACCTCGTTCAGCGCCGGGCCGCCCTGGTCGATGACACCGGCGACATCCCGATCATGTTCCCGCAGTTCGCGTGTCACCGTCGCGACGTGGGAAGCCCAGCCTTGGATCGCCTCCGAGGTCGCGGTCTGGGAATCCAGGACCGGCTTCGCATTGTCGATCAGGGCCAGCATGGGATCGAGGTTGTCCCTGGCGTCAGTCGACAATGCGATCGCGCCGGACACGATCCTGGTCAGTTCCGGGCCCAGCCCGCCCACCGCCGTGTAGGACTCGTCGATCACCGTCTTGAGGTTGTCCCGCGGGACCGCCTCCAGTCCTGTCTTCACCGCGTCGAGGACGTCATTGATGTTCTGCGGTACCGACGTGTCTGCCAGCGCGATCACATCGCCGTCCTTGAGCGGCGGTGCCGAATCGCTGCGCGGCAGCAGTTCCACGTACTGCTCCCCGATCGCCGACTGGGAATGCACCTCCGCCCGCAGATCACTGGGAATGGGGATGTCGGAATTCAGCGTCATCTCGGCGACGACACCGTCGCCGGTGAGCCGCACGGCGTCCACCCGCCCCACTTCGGTGCCGCGATAGGTGACGTTGCTGCTGGCGTAGAGTCCGCCGGTCGCCGGTAGCTGCACCGTCACCGAATAGTGGCCGATGCCAAAAAGTTTGACGGGCAGCTTCATGTAGTTGACGCCCATCAGCGTGAGCGCCACCAGGGCGATCACCGTGAAGATCGCCAGCTGGATCCGCGTTTGCCTGTTCAGGTGCATGTCAACGCCCCTGGTCGAATCGGTAGGGAGCGGTGAGCGGGTTGCCGGGACCGTTCGGGCCGCCCGCCAGGCAGGGACTCGGGAACTGGCCGATGGTGCGACCCCACTGCAGTTCCAACTGGGTCAAGTTGCACTCCCACCGGGTGCCGGTGAAGAAACCGGCGTCGATACGGCTCAACGTCAGGTCGATCACCGCGGTCAGATTCGCGTAGTCGCCGCGCTGCCATTTCTCGATATCCGCGTTGGGGAACGGGTAGGTCGGCAACAGCCCCAACGACCGGGTCAGGCTGGGGCCGGCATTGGCCAGCGACTCCAGCACCGGGCCGACGTGCTGCAACTCCTTGACCAGATTCTCCTTGCTCTGGTTGATCGTGTCGGTGGTCAGCGCGCTGAACTGGCCGAGTTGATCTGCCGCCCGCACCAGGTTGTCCCGTTGGTCGTTGAGAACCGCCAACGCGTCCGGGAGCGTCCGGACCGCACGGTCCAGGACGGGTTCCTGCGCGGCGAACTTCCCGGCCAGACTGTTCAGGCTCTCCGTGGCGGCGATGATGTCACCGCTCTGGTCGTTGAGGTTCTCGGCGAAACGGCTCGACTGCTGAATCAGGCTGCGCAGATCCTCTTCTCGTCCGTCGAAGGCGGTGCTGAGGGCTTCGGTGATGTCACCGGCCTGACCGAGACCACCGCCGTTGAGCACCAACGACAGCGCCGCCAGGGTCTGTTCGGGGGTCGGATACGCTCCGGCACGCGACAGCGGAATCAACGAGCCGTCGTGCAGTCGGCCCTCGGCCGGCCGATCGGCCGGTTCCGCCAACTCGATGTGCAGCGAACCGAAGATGGTCGTCATGCCGATCTTCACGGTGGCGTTGGCCGGCAACTGCACGTCACCGTTGAGCCGCATCGTCACCAGCGCGTGGCCGCCCTGCAGCTCGATCTTCGAGACGTGGCCCACGGTCACATCGGCCACCCGCACGCGGGAATTCGGTTGAATGTTACTGACATCGGGCATCTGGGCTTGAATGCTGTACGCACCGGGGCCGTCGCCTTCCGTGCCAGGAAGCGGCAGCGAGTTGACACCGCGCCAGCCACAGCCCGAGAGCACGGTCACGGCAACACACACGACCAGGCCCGACACCAGTGGGCGCCACCGGCGAGACCTCATGAACCACCTCCGGGCGGAGTCATCATGCCGGGCAGCCCGGCGGTTGGGTCGGTGGCCACCACCGGAGCCGGCGCCGGCGGCACAAAGTCCGGGCGCATCCACTCCTCGCTGTAGGTGACCTCGTTGGGCCGCGCCTGGGTGCCGACCAACAGGTTCTCGCCGAACGGGGGAAAGTTGTACTGCCGGTTCTTCACGATCGGCGCAAGATACTGGGCGCACAGTTTGGACGCCTGCTCGGCGCCAAGGCGGGACGCCGCCTCGATCGCGCCGCACAGGAACGACACGGGGTTGGCGAAGTTGCTGAGCATCAGTGCGCCCGTCAGCGAACCGTTGGCGGGCTCGTAGATGTTGTTGAAGTTCGCCATGACCGTGGGCAGTACGTGCAGAGTCTGTTCGAGATCGCCGAGGCTGCCCACCACCGCAGCCGAGATCGAGGCCAGTTTGTCCGATGCGGTGCCGATCGGTTCGCGGTTCTCCGAGACGAACGTCTGGACCTCGCCGACAACGGCATTCAGGTCCTGGACGGCCTGACCGACCTCGTGCGGGTTGTCGGCGAGCAGCCCGGACACCTGGGACAGATTGACGTTCAGCTGACTGAGCAGGTCACTGCTGTCGCGCAGGGCGGTGACGAGCGTCGCCAGATTGCGCACCGTGCCGAAGATGTCCTTGCTGTGGTCACCGAGCGCGGACATCGTCTGCGAGAGTGTGATGACGCTGTGCCGGATGGTCTCACCCTGACCTCGCAGGTTGTCGGCGGCGGTGTTGATGACCGCGCCGAGGGTGCTGACGCCACCGGGTTCGGTGGGTTGCAGCATGTCGGTGAGCCGTTCCAGCTGGGCCCTGACATCGTCCCATTCCACCGGGACCGCCGTCCGGTCTTGCGGGATGACGGCCCCTCCGGTCATCGTCGGACCGCCGGAATAGGGCGGTGTCAACTGGATTGCGCGCCCGGTCACCAGTTGCGGGGACAGGATCACGGCCTTCGCGTCGGCCGGCACGTTGAACGCCCGGTCGATCCAGAAGGTGATCTTGGCGCGCTGCGCCTCGGGTTCGATCGTGTCGACCTTGCCGACCTTCACCCCCCGTATGCGGACATCGTCGCCGACGAACAGCCCGGTGCTGTTGTCGAAGTACGCGACGATCGACATCCTGTTGACGTGGTCGTCGACCTTCACCGCGACCAGCGTCCCCGCGGCGAGCACCGCAACCAGGACGACCGCCAGAATGGCCCGTGGGCTGCGCATCGCCGTGATCACGGTTGTCCTCCATGTGGTGTGGGCTCTGCCGGCGCAGGCACGAAGACCGGCTCCGGCGTGGGCGCGGCGGGCGGCTGCCCACCATCCGGTGGTAGTGCCGGTGGCCCGGGCGGCGGGCCTCCCGGCGCGGGCGCCGGCGGCGGCTCCCGGTAGGGGTAGCAGCCGGTGGGGCCGGGCAGTGGCAGGCCCGGAGGTCCGCAGCCCTGATCACCCGGATTCCCGGTGATGGCATCCGGCAAGTTCATTCGCGGCTGGCCACCCTGCCCGGTCCGTGGGAACGGTACCGGCAACGCCGGGGTGCCGGGCTGGCCGATCTGCGGATCGGACAGCTGTGAGGGCCGCAGCGTCGATGGGTCCAGGCCGAGATCGGAGAAGGCAGCATCGACGAACGGCTGCACGAACTGCCCCGGAAGGAGGTTGGCAACATAGGCCTTGAAGAAGGGGCCGGATCCGACGGTCTCCCCGAGCGCCATCGCGTAGGTGCTGAGTCCCTTGATCGCTTCCCGGACACGGTCCTTGCGGTTGTCGACGATCGCGAGCACCCCGTTGAGCTTGTCCAGGGCGGGTTTCAGCTGCCGGCGATTCTCAGCGATGAACGCCTTCAGTTGCGTCGCTACCGCAGATATGTTGCCGGCCAGTTGGTCGAGGGCCGCACTTTGGGTCTGCAACTGCGCCAACAGCGCGTTGGTGTCGCGGATCAAGCCGACGATCCGGTCCGTGCGCTGGGCGAGCACCCCGGTGGCCTTGGCCGCGTTGTCGAGCAGATTGCGCAACTGATCGTCGCGGTTGTTCAGCGTATCGGCAAAGCGGGCAACGCCTTTGACGGCGTCACGCAAGTGTGGCGGCGTATCAGCGAAGGTCTCTGCCAGTGTGGCCAACGAGTCGGAGAGCTGATGGGTGTCCAGCCCGCTGATCGTGGTGGCCAACTCACCCAGCGCTTCGGGTAGCTGGTAGGGCGATGTCGTCCGCTCCATCGGGATCGGTTCGGTCAGCTCGCCGTCACCGTGGGGAACCACGTCGAGTTGTTTGGTACCCAGCAGGCCCTTGGTCCTGATCGCCGCCTCGCTCCGGTCACCCATCTGAATGTCGTCGGGGACGTCGAAGGTGACCAGTACGCCGGGTCCCTCCAGTTCGATCGAGGACACCTTACCCACCGGGTATCCCGAAACCTGCACCATCGCACCGGTGTACAGGCCACCGGCGTCCTCGAAGTACGCCGAGTAGTTCTTGTTCTGGTTGACGAACGGCAGCATCTGATTACCCAGCGCCGCCGCAACCACCGCGACGACCGCCAGCAGGCCGACCACGCCGAGTACCAAGGGGTTCCGCTCCGAAAAGGGCCGATTCGCGCTCATTTCGGCGCGCACCGCCCCGTGCTCTGACCGGCCGCCTTGACGAAGACCGGTTGGCCGCCTTTACCGTTGAGCTTCAGAATCACATCGCAGAAGTAGAAGCCGAAGTAGTCCCCGTACATCCCTTGGCGATTGAGCATCCGGTACTTGTCGGGCAAGGTGTCGAGCAGTTGATCGAAGTACTCCTGATCCGCCAGGATCGTCGCGGCCACCCGGTCGGTCTCGGTCACCACCTTCTGGATGGGTTGGCGGGTCTGCGCCAGCAGGTCGGCGATTGATCCGGTCGCCGCATTCGTGTGGGCGACCGCGTTGGCGATATCGGTCTTGCGTTCGGCCAGACCGTGTACGAGTTCGGACACGTTGGTCACCGCCTTGTCGAGTTGGTCGCTTTGACCGCCGAGCGTTCCGAGCACCACGTTGAGGTTGTCGATCACCTCGCCGATGAGAAGGTCGCGGTCGGCGAGCGTATTGGTGACCGCGGCAGCCTGATTCAGAAAAGAGGCGATGGTGGGCCCCTCCCCCTGGATGGCGTGCAGAAGTTGCCCGCTCAGGTCGTTGATCTGATCGGGCTGCAACGCGCGAAAGAGCGGACGGAACCCACCGGTCACCGAATCCAGATCCAGCGCGGGTTGCGTGCGCGCCAACGGGATCGTCTGACCGGGGCTCAGCACCTGGGCGCTGCCGGCGGCGTCGACCAGTGCCATGTACCGGCCACCGATGAGGTCGTCGTAGCGGATCTCGGCGCGGGTGCCCTCGGTGAGAACCGCGGCCTGATCGGCACTGAACTCGACGCGCACCGTGGCATCGGGGTTGACGGTGATGCTCGTGACCTTGCCGACCTCGACGCCGGCGACCCGCACCATGTTGCCCTCGCGCAAGCCGGACACGTTGCTGAACTCGGCGCTGTAGAGGTGGGCGCTGCCACCGAAGCGGAACTGCGCGAAAACCACCATGGTCGCGGCCAAGGCGAGCGCACAGACCGTCATGAACAGACCCAGGCGGATGATGATGCCTTTGAGGTTCTCGGTCATGAGGTTTCTCCTTTCCCTGGTGGTTCCGCGATCGTCACGGCGGACCGTCCTGCCCGGCCGGAGTCGGTGGTCCGGCGGCGGGGCCCACCGGTGGCACCCCCGGCCACAGCGGCACACCGCCCGGCCCGTACAGCGCGGCGCCGTAGGGCGGTGCCCCCGGGTAGGGCTGAGGCCCGGGCGCCGGGCCGGGAAGGCACTGCCGGATGCTGGGCGGCTCGGGCACCGCACGGGTCACCGGCAGGTAGTTCGCATAGCACGGGCGTCCGATCCCCGGGTTGGGCCGGATATCCAGTCCAGTTCCCCATCCGGTGTTCGTGATGAGTTGGCGCACCGGGAAGTTCTTGGTGGCATCCGGCAGGGAGCCGCATCCGGGCCGACCTCCGGGACCGCCCTTGGCGGCGACGACCGGCAGATTGTCCGGGAAGGAGTACGGGTCGTTGCCGGGCAGTAGTGCCACATCCACGACGAACGTCCTGCCGTCACCGCCGAACACACCTTCGCCGTTGTCGATGATCCATTGCGCGCCTTGGAGTGTGCATGCATAGGCAGGGCTGTACATGTTCAACAGTTCGGTGGTCGGTTCCAGGCTGTTGATCGCGGTGACCAGGTTGTCCTTACTGGAGACCAGCAGATTCGTACCGGCCTCCGATACGCCAACGGCGTTGAGCAGCAGGGTATCCAGTGCATCCTGGTGGTCGATGACGGTGGCGCCGGTGGTGCTCACCGCGTCCAGGATGGAGACGATGTCCTCGGCAGCCGCGCTGTAGGTGTCTCCCACATTCTTCAGTGCCCGAATGTCCTCCCGGAACACATCCTTGCGGGAGTTCAGCGCCGTCAGCACCTCGTTGAGATCGGTGGCGGCCTCGCCGATCTTCTCGCCCCTGCCTCGCACGGCGTCGGCCACCGCGGTCAGGACGGCGTTCAGTTTCAGCGGATCCACCATGTCCAGCAGATCGACGACGTTCTCGAAGACGGTGTTCACCTCGGTGGTGACGTTTGTCGACCGCAGGGCGGCACCGGCAGCCAACTGCTGCCCACTGGGATTCGACGGGTAGACGAGATCGACGAACTTGGCGCCGAAGATCGTGGTGACGGCGATCCTCGCCTCGACATTTGCCGGGATGTGACGGATCTGATCCGAGTCGATGTCCAGCGCCAACCGGGCACCGTCGCCCGTGCTGCTGATCTGGCGGACGCGACCGACATCGACACCACGCAGCTTGACCTTGGCACCGGTCTCCATGACCAGTCCGGTGCGATCCGCGGCGAGCGTCACGGGCACGACCGAACGGAACGTGCCGCGGAACGAGGTGACGGTGACGAACACCAACGCAATCACCGCGAGAAACAGGATGAGTGACCACCAGGCATTGGCGATACGGGGTTTACCGCCGACGACATCCACAGCTCAGCCTGCCAGGTGAAAGTTGCCGGATTGCCCATATACCGCCAGCGTGACCGCGACCAGCACCACGGCTCCCACGACCATCGATGCGCGCACGGCGCGACCGACTGCCTCCCCCACGCCCGCCGGTCCACCACTGGCGGTGTAGCCGTAGTAGGTGCACACCAGCATCACCACGACGATCATCACGATCGTCTGCAGGAATGACACCACCAGATCGGTGGTGTTCAGGAACGTGTTGAAGTAGTGGTCGTACACGCCCGAGGCCTGACCGTAGATCAGCGTCGTGCCGTATCGCGCCGCGACGAACCCCATCATCAATGCCACTGCGTACAAAGGAATCACCACAATGGTTCCGGCCAGTACCCGGGTCGCGGCGAGGTAGGTGATGGTTCGGATGCCGATCACCTCCAACGCGTCGACCTCTTCGTTGATACGCATCGCGCCCATCTGGGCGGTGGCACCGGCGCCCACGGTGGCCGTCAGCGTGACCTGCGCCGTGCCCGGGACGATGAGCCGGGGAATGAAGAACGCCGAGGCAAAGCCGGTGAAGGCCTCCACACCGACCGACTGGAACTGGGTGTAGCCCTGGGCTGCCACCACCGCACCGGTCGTCATCGTCATGAACCCGACAATCACGACGGTGCCGCCGATGGACGCCAGCGCACCGGATCCCAGCCCCATCTGCGCTATCAGGCGCAGCAGTTCGGGGCGATAGTTGATCACCGCATCCGGAATCCGGGCGAGCGTCAGAAAGTAGAAGCGCGTCTGGGCTCCGATCTGGTCCAACTCTGCCAGGATTCGACTCCGGGTACGGGCCAACCTCGGGTACCGCCCCGCCGGCCGACCGCTGGTTGCGAGGTGTGACATATTTTATCCCAACCTATTTCAGGGTGAACTGAACACCGATGACGGTGACGACGATGTTGACGGTGAACAGCACCATGAACGCAAAGACCACCGTCTCGTTCACCGCGTTGCCCACGCCGGCAGGTCCGCCGCCGACCGAGATGCCCTTGTAGCAGGCGATCAACCCGGCTCCCAACCCGAACAGGAAGGCCTTCACCAGCGACACGATCACGTCACTGAGTCCGGTCACCACCGTCATACCCGAGACGAAGACGCCCGCCGAGACATCGAGTGCGAAGACACAGAACATGAACGACGCCACCATCCCGACGAGCACGACCAATCCCATCAGCGCCACCGAGACCGTCGTGGCCGCCAGCACCCGCGGGATGACCAGTGTCTGAATAGGGTCGATGCCCATCACCCGCTGAGCATCCAGTTCCTCCCGGATGGTGCGTGCCCCGAGGTCGGCGCACATCGCGGTGGCGCTCGCGCCCGCGGTCACGAGAACTGTTACCAGGGGCCCGATCTGGTTCACGTTGAAGAACGCCGCACCCGCCCCAGAGAAATCCGCGGCACCGAACTCGCTGAGCAGGATGTTGAAGATGAAGGTGTTGATCAGTGCATAGGGAATGATCATCAGCACCGCCGGCAGAACCGAGACCCGCGCCACGAACCACGACTGGGCCAGGTATTCGCGCCACGCCAGCGGCGTGGTGAAGATCCCGACGAAGACATCCAGCGTCATGCCGAAGAACCCGCCGATCGCGCGCACGGGTTTGGCCAGCGGGCCCGCGGTCAGCAGCATGTCTGCTCGATGGCTCGTTCGGTCTCGCCGAATGCGACCGGACGGTGAAGGCCAGCTGCCACGTGTGCTCCCAGGTGCAAAGTCGTTGTCTGTCAGTCACGATGGTGGTAGTTCGTTGACGAAGCGCACGCCGATGCGGACCGCGTTCTTCTCGATGAGCCGAAACGTTCCGACGTGTGGTGACCGCTGCCCCAGACAACCATCCGCGGGGCTGTCGGCGTCAGCCCCCAAAGGAGATAAGTCGCTACCCCGAACGGGGTGCCGAAATTGACGCGTTCGCAGTCCCTGCCAGGGCTGCGCACACGCCGCACATCGACCGAAATATCCTCATTGGCAACGGAAAACCGCCAGGATGTGCTAGTGCGGCGGCTCGGACAACAACGCCCCGAAGATGTGGCGTTCCACCTTCTGGGTCAGGTCGATGTGCACATGCTTGGTCTCGGTGTAGTCGTCGAGTGCGTGCCGGCCCAACTCACGCC
>SXGT01366241.1_pt1 | contig 10111 bp, 9 predicted proteins | sample 3176221 | NCBI WGS metagenome assembly SXGT01 (sample SAMN11356862, study PRJNA531348) | freshwater metagenome | isolation source: freshwater sample F1-120 | place: China: Fuxian Lake, Yuxi | collected 2017-12-25
GTCTGCGTTCTATCGCTCCTTCCAATTCTGGCGTTCACACACAAGAAACTTCCCGCTTTGGCCCGAAAATGTGGGCGGTTGTTCTCGTCTAATTCATATTCTGCAACCGCAAGCCCCACCACAACTCCCGGTGACGATCGTCCGGCCATTTGATTTCCTGTGATCCGTCGGTGCTTTCATTTGGTATACTGACCCCCCGTAAGTTTCCCAGTCTCGTACAGGGGACTTGTACCCCATGACAATCACGCCCATGGCGGGCGTACCCAAACCATGCACCGGAGTGGCGGTGGCCAGTCACTGGATTCTCGCTTCAAAACTGGACTCGGGTGAAGGGTGCATGTCAAACGCGTGAGGAAGCGCAGAGCATTGGTGTCACCAACGAGAAAACGCGAGAATTGCCGCATGCTGCGGCTTGCGGCGCATCCCCGCTACACCCATCAGTACCCCCGGCAGGATTCGACCCTGCGACCCCTGGTTTAGGAAACCAGTGCTCTATCCTCTGAGCTACGAGGGCGCGCCGGCGCGGTCCTTCACGCCTAAGGCCGGGGGGTATTATCCGCTGATCCGTCCCCCGGATAAAGGCCCCGTGGTTAAGAGGGAGGCAAAGTCGTTATGCTGGCGACGTCGCAGCGGTCCAAGCGTCGGGACGACCGGCGGGAGCCGGGGTTACCGCAAGCGCCGTCTGGAAATCGACTCAAAGATTTAGCCATAGTTGTCAAAGGTATTGTGATTAGGTCAAAACCCAATGGAAACGTTTCAGATTGCCGTGTATCCGGGGGATGGGATCGGTGTCGAAGTGACGGATCAGGCCGTCCGCGTGTTGGACGCCGTTGAAGCCGGAGACGGTACATTCGCGTTGCAGAAAACCGTCGTCCCTTGGGGAATCGAGTATTGGCGGCAGCACGGCGAGGTCGTGCCCGATGACTATTTAGAACAGCTCCGCCCGTTTTCGGCGATCCTGCTGGGGGCCTGCGGCTGGCCGGAGATCCTCCCCGATCACGTAACGCTGCGGCCACTGGTTCAGCTGCGGCAGGCCTTTGATCAATATGCCTGTGTTCGACCGGCTCGGCTCTATCCTGGCGTTCGCAGTGTGTTGGCCGATAAGGGGCCCGAGCACGTCGATTTTGTCGTGATCCGCGAGAATTCAGAGGGGGAGTATGTGGACAATGGCGGCCGCTTCAAGGTTGGCCAAGCGGACGAGGTGGCCATTCAGTCGGCCATCCATACGCGCAAAGGCGTTACTCGCATTTTACGCTACGGCTTCGATATGGCGCGGACTCGACGCCGACTCCTCACCATGATCACCAAGTCCAACGCTCAACGCTACGCCTATGTGCTATGGGATGAAATCCTGGATGAGCTGGCGGGCCAATATCCCGACGTTACGACTGATAGGCAACACTGCGATGCGGCCGTCATGAATCTCGTCCGCCAGCCCGAGACCTTTGACGTGATCGTAGCCTCCAATTTATTTGGGGATCTGCTGACGGACCTGGGAGGGATTTTGTCTGGCGGGCTGGGGTTGGCGCCCAGCACCAATACGAATCCCGAGGGACGATTCCCGTCCATGTTCGAGCCTGTTCACGGATCGGCCCCGGATATCGAGGGACGCGGAATCGCCAAGCCCATCGCGGCCATCCTAAGCGGTGCGTTGATGCTGAACCACTTGGGGCTTGCCGCGGCTGGTGCCCGCATCCAACAGGCGGTCGCCGCTGCCCTGGCCTCCGGGGCGAAAACGGTGGACCTGGGGGGCACCTTGAATACTCGGCAGATGGCCGACGCCGTCATCGCATGCCTGCCCGATAGCCCCCCTCCTGCAGTCTCCTAGAAAAAAATTCGCATTTCCTCAATCCGGCGGCATACTTGCTGCGTATTATTCCTACGGGTCGGACAGGCGATCTGACGGTTTTCGGTAGGGATAGAGATAGGGATCGCACTGCGAGCCCCGCAGGGGAATCGAGGGATTGTGAATTCTGAACGGGAGAGGGGGCCATGGTACGCAGTAATACGAATTTGTCTCATGCTCGTCGGCTGACGATCGATCCGACTCCGGATGAGATTCGCCGGCGATGCGAGGGGATCCAGAATGGCTGGACGGACCGCGAACGGGAGCGGCGGGCGGTGTGGAAGACACCCAATTGGCTGCCCCCCGTGTTGAACGTTTGGGATAGCGTGGGGGCGTGGGCCCTGACCGAAGCGGACGATCGCCGGTAGTGGAAAACAGTGGCACCGCCTGTGTTATTTAGGGCCAGGGCCAATGTCGGCCGAGCGTTTTCTTTTGCAGCGCGGTTAGTTGGGTGATGCCACGTCGCGCGAGTCGCACCAGGGCGGACAATTCCGCATCGCTGAAGGTGGCTTCTTCCCCAGTCCCCTGGACTTCGACGTATTGCCCCCGTCCGGTCATGACGATATTCATGTCAACCGCGGCGGAGACATCTTGTTCGTAGTCCAGGTCGAGCCGCGGTCGGCCATCGACGATCCCAACGCTAACGGCCGCCACACTATCGCGCAGAACGGGGAGTGTCCGACTCGGCCAAGGTTCCGAGGAGGTGGCAGCCAAGGCATCCACCAGGGCCACAAAGGCGCCAGTGATACTCGCGGTTCGTGTGCCACCGTCTGCTTCCAGGACGTCGCAGTCCACCGTAATCGTTCGTTCGCCGACGGCTTCCAGGTCGATGATCGCTCGGAGGGATCGGCCGATCAAGCGTTGAATCTCCGTGGTACGACCGTCCACGGCACCGGCCCGATCGCGCGGCTTGCGCGGGCGGGTGCTACCGGGGAGCATGCTGTATTCTGCGGTGATCCACCCTTTACCCTGACCGGCCATCCAAGGGGGCACCTTGGCATCGATACTGGCGGTGCATAGGACGGTAGTGCCGCCGGCCTTGATCAGCACGCTACCGGGCGCGGAACGCGTGTAACCTCGCCGCAATTGATAGGGTCGGAGTTGGGACCGGGGCCGGGTGCTCATGGGGTGCTCGTCATAGGCTCATTGGACTTGGGAACTGAGTAACCACGCCAAAACGCCTTTCTGGGCGTGGAGGCGGTTGGCCGCTTGGCGAATGACCGCGCTTTGGGGGCCATCGAGGACTTCGTCGGTGACCTCTTCCCCCCGATGTGCGGGCAGGCAGTGAAAAAAGTAGGCATCGCGTGGCGCATGAGTCATGAGTTGGCCATTGACCTGGAAGCGTGAGAAGTCGCGGCGGCGTTGAGCGGCTTCTTTTTCCTGACCCATGCTGGCCCATACGTCGGTGTAGACAACGGTCGCATCGCGAATGGCCTCCACCGGATCCTGTGTCTGTTCCAATTGAACCTTGGGTACGGCCTGTTTCAGGGCTTGCAGGAAGGGTGGATCCAGCTCATAGCCGGCGGGGCTGGCCACAATCATGCGTACTCCCAAGTGCCCACAGGCGACTGCCAAGCTGCGCGCGACGTTGTTACCGTCGCCGATAAACGCCAGGGTCGCCCCCTCCAAATTCCCACGCAGCTCGCGCATGGTAAAAAGATCGGCCAGGGCCTGACATGGATGATAAGTATTGGTCAGGCCATTGATGATGGGGCATGCGCTTTCCCGCGCCAACAACTCCAAGAGTTGTTGGTCGTGCCCTCGGCACACCAGCACGTCCAAGTACTGGCTGAGGACGCGAATGAAATCGGTCGGTGTTTCGCGTTGGCCCCAGCCCACGTCCGAAGTCAGGTAGATGCTGTTGCCTCCCAAATGCGCGATGCCGGCCTCAAAGCTGATCCGTGTTCGCAGTGAAGGCTTTTCGAACAGCAATCCGAGTACACGCCCTGGGAACAGGGGTTCGCGCACACCGGCCTCGTATCGATTCTTGAGATCACGTGCTAGCGTCAAGACACGTTCGATCTCGGCGGTCGTCATGTCCAATAGCGTCAACAAATGTTGCATACGAGACGAGATTCCTTTTTTTATGCACTGCCCATGCGGGTCAGGATGTCCACCAGAATGTCACATCCTTCCGTTGCCAGTTCGATGGGCAGGTTCATGGCTGGGAGCAAGCGGATGACGTTTCCCTGCGTGCAATTGACGAGCAGTCCTCGTTCCAGGCAGGCCTCGACAACCGGCGCGCCTGGCGTGATCAGCTCAATACCAATCATCGTACCCAGCACGCGTACTTCGCGAATGAGCGGAGACTCTGCCTGCAGCGCGACGAACCGGTGTCGGAAGGTGTCGGCCAGTTCGCGGGCATGTTCCAACAAGTTCTCTCGTTCAATCGTCTCGATGGTGGCGATGCCGGCCCGCGCGGCGATCGGATTGCCGCCGAACGTGGAAGCATGCATGCCAGGTCGTAGGCTGCGGGCCAATTCCGAGGTGGTCAGCATGGCTCCGCCGGCTATGCCGCCACACAACGCCTTAGCGAGGGTGATGATATCGGGGGTGACTTCAAAGTGCTGATAACCGAACCAGTACCCGGTTCGGCCGCAGCCAGTCTGCACTTCGTCAAAGATCAACAACAACTGATGTTGGTCGGCCAGCGCCCGCAGGCCGTCGAGAAAGCCGTCGGGGGGCAAGCGAATGCCCCCTTCTCCTTGGACCGGCTCGATCATGATGGCGCAGGTCCGCTCATCGATCAATTGGCGAACGGCCTCGAGATCACCGAATGGGGCATACGAGAAGCCGGCCATCAAGGGTCCCAGGCCTTCGTGGTACTTGGGCTGTGCGGTGGCGGTGGTGGTGGCCAGCGTTCGCCCGTGAAATCCCCCCTCGAAGGTGATGATCTTGTAACGGTTGGGGCCGTGATGCAGGCGGGCCAACTTAATCGCGGCCTCGTTCGCCTCGGCGCCCGAGTTGCAGAAGAACGCTTGCCCCCCGAAACTGCGCTCGGACAGTAGCTCCGCCCAGCGTCCCTGTGCTTCGGAGTACCACGTGTTGGGGACATGAATCAACGTCCCGAGTTGTTCGCGTACGGCTTCCACAACGGCGGGGGGGCAGTGTCCCAAGAGATTGCAGCCCCAGCCTGGAAACAGGTCCAGGTATCGTTTGCCCTCAGCGTCCCAGACATACGAGCCTTCGCCGCGGACCAGGCAGACGGGATAGCGTGGGTAATTGGGGACCACATATCGTTGAAACGTTTCGATGACCTGTTTGGAGGTCGGCATATCGACGGTGCCCACGTTGATTTCTCCTTAAATGCATATGCTACGGTCCAGTCCGACTGGCGACTGCATCCATCAGCAGCTCAGTCCCGACTCCTGTGTTGGTGTAGATTTCCAACAACAACGAATGTCGCAAACGTCCATCGATGATATGCACTTGTCGGACGCCTCGTTCCAGTGTTGTCAAACAGGCCTCGACCTTCGGAATCATGCCGGCCTCGATTTTTCCATCCTGAATCAACTGTCGGGCCGTGTGCGGTGTGAGGGTGCGGATCAGAGTATTGGGGTCGTGCCGGTCGATGCGCACTCCGTTGACATCACTGAGGAAAACAAGCTTTTCGGCGCCGAGCGCTTCGGCGACCGCTGCCGCGGCCGTGTCGGCGTTCACGTTCAACATCTGTCCATCCGACTCACGCAGGCACATCGAGGGAATCACGGGGACCTGCCCAGCATGGCACAGGTTCTCGATCACGCTCCGATCCACTCGGGTGACTTGCCCGACGAATCCCAAATCGGCGGGCTGACCGTCGGCATCCTTCAAGGTGAGCGCTTCGCCGAACAGCACGTTGGTGGTGCGGAAATTGAGGTTCATGGCGCGACCTCCAAACCGCTCGATCTCTTCAGCAAGCCAACGATTCGTTTCATGGGCCAGAGTTTGTTCGACAATGGCTAAGGTGCCTTCGTCCGTGTAGCGCCGACCTTGGACGAAGCGGGGCGTGATGCCGGAATCCGCCATAGCGCGCGAGATCGCATTTCCGCCGCCATGCACCACAACCGGATGCATGCCGACCGTCTCCATGAAGACAATATCGACGAGGAGATGGCGAAGGGCGTCCTGGTCGTCCAAAAGACTTCCACCCAGCTTAATGACGGTTACCCTGTCACGAAACCGGCGGATCCAGCCCATGGCCTCAATCAGGACGTCGGCTTTGCGAATTGCGTCCTCCAACGGTGGTGCTCTCCTTCAGGCTGGCCGGGCCGTTTGGTCGTTTGGGATCTTGGGATATGGATATTTGGGATATGGGATGGGAAAACTGGGAATTGTACGACCCGGGATGGCCTCATGTCAACGTGTCCTCGGCATTGTGGGAGGCTACCCTTGGCTGTGTTGGGCATCGCGAACGCTATGTGGTAAGGTCCCCCTGGCAAGTCCCTACCGTTCCTGCCAAGATGGAAGGCCCGGATGATGGTCCCGTCCCCCCAGCGGCCTCAAGAGAAATGTGCGGCACGAAATGAGAGGTTTGAAGATCTTTAGTGGTCGTGCCAATCCCGATTTGGCGCGCAAGATTTGCGATTTTCTGCACCTCCCGCTGGGGCGGATCATGTTGAGCGATTTTCCCGACGGGGAGATTGCCTGCAAGATCGACGAGGATGTGCGGGGGAGGGATGTATTTCTGGTACAGCCGACCTGCCCCCCTGTGAATTCGCACTTGATGGAGCTGTTGATCATGATCGACAGCTGTAAGCGGGCTAGTGCCGCGCGAGTGACGGCGGTAATGCCCTATTTTGGGTATGCGCGCCAGGATCGCAAGGATGAGGGGCGCGTTCCCATCACGGCGAAACTCGTGGCCAACATCATCACGCGCGCGGGGGCGGATCGTGTCTTAGCAATGGATTTGCACGCCCCCCAGATTCAGGGGTTCTTTGACGTGCCCGTCGATCACCTCTATGCGGCCCCCGTTCTTAATAAATTTTTCATCGAGCGTGGATTGCTTAAAGACAAGATTGCCGTGGTCAGTCCCGACGAAGGGAGCATCAAACGGGCCGTGGGGCACGTCAAGCGGTTGGGAGGCAAACTGGCGATCGTTGACAAACGGCGCAGCAGCGCGGCCCAGACGACGCAAGAGAATATTATCGGCGGACCGGTTGAGGGGCGCGTGGCCTTGATGTTCGACGATATGATCAGCACGGCGGGTTCCATATGCGGTGCCGCGCGGCTGGTTCACGAGGCGGGGGCCACCGAGATCTATGTGGCGGCGACGCACGGCGTCCTCTGCGGACCGGCCCTGGATTTGCTGCAGAAGAGCCCGATTTCGCGGGTCTTGCTGACGGATACCATTCCCCTTGGCAAGAGCGCTCAGTGCGAGAAGATTGAGGTCCTGACGGTCGCGCCGCTCTTGGGTGAGGCGATTAAGCGAATCCATCACGACGAATCCGTGAGCGAGATCTTCACAGACGGGCGTTAATTGGTGGCGCCTTACCATCTGTGACGACCGGAACCACGGTTGGCGCCGAGAAACCATCGGGATGCGTCCGCACTCCCGCCGATCGCCGCACAACCCTCAGTTTCGTGGGACTCACTCGCTTGCGCTTCGTGCTTGTAGTTTTATCTCGGTCCCAGGCGGGAGCCTGGAAACGAGCGTCAAAAATCCGTCACGGCGTTGCCCTGATGGGCGGGCACTGATTGGGCGGACGTTACCGCAAGGACTCCAAGGCCTCCACACGCATGGCCGACCACGCGGGGAGCAGGCCGCCAATCAGCCCCATGCCCATCGTGAAGGCGACTCCCAGCGCAAGGACTCCCGCGTCGACATGAAAGGCGAAGGCCACGCTGCGCGCGCCCAGGGCAAAGGTTTGGGTGAGGCCATTGATCGAGTAACCCAAAGACAGACCGACGGCCCCCCCGAGGGCCGCGATGAGGAGTGCTTCGATTAGAAACACCGTGAGGATCTGAGACTTACGGAATCCCAATAGGCGCATCACCGCGATGTCCTTGATGCGTTGGCCGATCGCCGCGAACATGGTATTGGTGATTCCGAAGACGGCGCCCAATGACATGAAGGCGGCAATCACCATACCGGCTGTATAGAGCAGGTCGGTTTGCTCCGCTTGGTTGGCATAGTGGGTCGGTTCGGTGACGGCCTCGACGGTGATCATGCGGGTCGCGGAAAGGCGTGCTGCCAGCTCTTGGGCTTCGTTACTGTCCCGGGTGCGGGCGACCAGGGACGTGTAGGACCCCGGACGGCGAAACGTATCCGCCAACGAATCTATAGGACACCAAACCTCGGATTCAAAAAGCGAGTTGTTGGCGTCAAAGATGCCAACCACTTTCCAACTGCGGCGCCCGATCTCATGTTGCGATCCGATCGTCATGCCGTGTTCCTGTTGCATGCGGCGACCGACCACGACCTCTTGACTTCCCGCCTGAAACATTCGCCCCTCGGTCACTTGGACCTGCGTGTGCACCTCGAAGGCCTCGGGAAGTACGCCGCGTGCCTGGAGCATCTGAAACTGACCGGCCTTATGAGGATCCGGCTGCGTAATCACCAAGAAGAGCTCTCGGCTGAGCAATGGGCGGCCTCGCTGCCGACGGATCACTCCAGGGGTCGTTTCGACGTATCGCGCGGTGGGCATATCGATGCGACTCAGCACTTCATCAGTATTCCCCTTGGCGAGGACCACGACATTACGCGAGTCGCCGCTGTCCTGACAAACGGTGCGAATGCCGTTGACAAATGCGATCATGACCACCAGTGCCGCCACCACCAGCGTAAAACCGCCGGCAGTCATCAACGTCGTCTTCCAACGCACCAACAGATTACGGTAACTGTAGCGAAATGGAATCATGAGAGACTCAGGCGATCCGGGCGAAAACGTCGGTGACTCTGACGGTGCGGGCGCTCCAAGCCGGCAGAATGCTACCCAGCAATCCAGCCAGTGCGCCCAGGGCCATTCCCTTGAAGAAAAAGTCCGGGGTGACGGGAAACTGCCGTAAAAAACCGATGGTGAAGGGTAAACTCTCGGACATGTTCCAGGCGGAGACCAGGCAGATCAACCCGGCACCCAACCCCCCGGCCACGGATGCGATGAGCACGGCTTCCACGATCACCAATCGAATGATGTAGTTCGGCTGGAAACCCAGCACCTTGAGCACGGCCATTTCCACACGCCGTTCGCGTGTGGTGATGCTAATGCTGTTGGAGATGATGACGAGCATGTCGATCAGGAGGACGAATACCACCGCGCGCACGATGCCCATGATACTGGTGGCTTTGCCGGCAAACCGGGCGACGCTGGATGCCTCCGTCTCTACCTTGACGGGTGTGGGGCTATTGGCGTACATGCGTTCAATCTCGGCCGCCAGCCGTTGTCCGGTCGGCGCGTCGCGGGCCTGCAGCCACATGACGCTCATCGTCTCCTCATCGCGCAGCCCTTGTCGATAATAGTCCTCGCGAAAAAAGAACGAATTGGCCCATTTGCCCGGCGGGAGCGCCCCGACGATCTTGAACTCAAGGTTCTTTCCCGAATGTGTGGCGCTCAGCAGGGTAAAACGCTGGCCGATGCGCCATTTCATGGTGTCGATGATGGCGGGGCCCACTAACGCGCCCGCTTTCTCGGTTCGTAAGGCCTCTAGGGCGGCCGGATCGATGGCCTCCAATCCCGGGTGCATCTGGCGGATATTCTCCATGCGTGTGGCGATGCCGAAGGCGAATCGGTCGCTCCGTTTGGATTCGTCCAGGAACCCGAAGTAATAGCGCCACGTGGTCCAATCCTCGATTCCGGGCTTTTCGCAGATCTTATCGACGATCCGCGCCGGAAGTTGACTGGGGGTCGTCCAACGGTCGGTTATGACAAGGCGATTGATGCTGGAGTTTTCAGCGACCATCCGACCCACCGCTGCCGTCGTCGAACTGGCCACGGCGTACACCAGCGACAAGATCAGGACCGCCAGACCAGTCAGCACCGTCCGCAGGCGATTGCGGCTCATGTTCTTGAAAACGAGAACAAAGAACTTATACATGCTGCCATCCGGGGAACAGTTGTGCTATCGCCGACTGCGGAATATCTTCCAACGTTCCCAAGTTGAGGCGTACCAATCGGCTGGTGCGGGCGGCGGCTTGCGGGTCATGTGTGACCAACACGACGGTCTTATTCAAGCCTTGTTGTAGACCCTGCAATAAGTTGAGGATCTCGTCAGAGGTGACCGCGTCCAAGTCGCCGGTGGGTTCGTCCGCCACGAGCAAGCGTGGGTCCGTGACGATGGCCCGCGCGA
>SXGT01276963.1_pt1 | contig 10110 bp, 9 predicted proteins | sample 3176221 | NCBI WGS metagenome assembly SXGT01 (sample SAMN11356862, study PRJNA531348) | freshwater metagenome | isolation source: freshwater sample F1-120 | place: China: Fuxian Lake, Yuxi | collected 2017-12-25
CTTTGTGAACAGGTTGAAGATCCCAAGCTGGCCAAGGGACTGGTCCGCCGTGAAGTCGTGCGTCTGTATACGCCCGGCACCCTCGTCGAGACGGAGCTGCTGTCCCCTGCCGAATCGAATTATCTTGCCGCGCTGTCTCTCCAACCGATATCGGCGCAGCCGTCGGTAATCGGACTGGCAGCGATTGACGTCTCCACGGGCGAGTTCTGGGTGACGGAATTACACGGCCCACAGGCGGCGGCGTTCGCGCTGGACGAGCTGGCAAGGCTTGATCCACGCGAGGTGTTATTCCCGGCTGGGCTGGATCATGACACGGCGGCTTGGCTCGATCAGATCAAGGGAACACGTGTGTGTGAACGACCAGCCGCTTCGTTCGATCGACGCCAGAGTGCGAGGTCATTGCTGGACCAATTCCGTGTCCAGTCACTTGATGCGTTCGGGTGCGCGGATCTGACCGTCGGCCTGGAAGCAGCCGGTGCCGTTTTACATTACTTTCGCGAAACTCAACCGGCCGCCCCGCTGGACCATATTCGGCGAATGACGGTTCGCAGAAGTCATGACGCCATGCATCTGGACGCCGCCACCCTGCGCAATTTGGAAATCCTCAAACCGATGGTCTTTGGAGACAGCGCACAAGAATCGCGTTGTACTGCTCTCGCAGCCGTACTGGACCGTACGGTCACCGCCATGGGCAGTCGGCTGCTGCGACAATGGCTGATCAGGCCTTTGATTCAATGCGGGCCGATCCGAGCCAGACTGGACGCGGTGGGAGAGCTGAAGGACCGTTTGGATGAGCGTGTGGCCTTGCGCGCCGCCCTGCGTGACGTGCAGGATATCGCGCGGCTCGGCAGCCGTATCGTATTGGGCTATGCGGGGCCCCGTGAACTCCTCGCCTTGAAGCAATCCCTGTCCGTATTGCCTGAAATTGCATCCCGTCTTGCGTCGCTTCAGAGTGCGTTGCTCGTCGAGGCCCGCTCATCGTGGGATGACGGGCGTGATGTGTACGAGATGATCGAGCGCGCCATCCAGCCTGACGCCCCTCCGTCGATTCGCGATGGAAACTTCATCAGGGACGGCTACGATGCCGGCATCGATGAACTGCGCAAAGCGAGCAAAGAAGGGAAACAGTGGATCACCGGGATTGAACACAACGAGCGTGAACGTACCGGCATCGACTCATTGAAAGTCAGATACAACCAGGTGTTCGGTTACTACATCGAAGTGACGAAGGCCAATCTCAGCCGCGTTCCGTCCGACTACATCCGCAAACAAACTCTCGTCAATGCCGAGCGGTTCATGACTCCCGAGCTGAAAGCGCTCGAAGAACAGGTGACTGGAGCGGAGGCCAGGTTGCTGGCGCTTGAGCAAGACATCTTCGCTCAACTCCGTGGGCGCTTGGCGCAAGAAGCCCCTCGTCTGGATGCCATGGCGGGCAACCTTTCGTTGATCGATGTCGTCGCCGGTCTCGCCGAGACCGCCGCGTTGAATCGTTACACGAGGCCTGAGGTGGATGAGGGCGGCAACATCGCCATCCGCAACGGACGCCACCCCGTGGTTGAACAGCTTCGCGACGACCGAGCGTTTGTGCCGAATGATACGATCTTGGATCTGAACAACAACCGCCTGCTGATCTTAACCGGGCCCAATATGGCGGGTAAAAGCACCTACCTACGGCAGGTGGCCTTGATCGTCCTCATAGCCCAAATCGGCAGTTTTGTCCCGGCGGCCAGCGCGCAGATCGGACTAGTCGACCGCATCTTTACCCGCGTGGGCGCTTCGGACAATCTGGCCGGCGGCCTAAGCACCTTTATGGTGGAGATGGTGGAAACCGCGAACATTCTCAACAGCGCCTCTCAGCGAAGCCTGATTCTGTTGGATGAGATTGGCCGCGGCACGAGCACATATGATGGGCTCAGTATCGCGTGGGCAGTGGCGGAACACATTCATGACCGGACGCGTCTCGGCGCGCGCACCCTGTTCGCCACGCATTACCATGAGATGGTGCAGCTGGAGTGTCAGCGCGAAGGAATCAAAAACTATCGGGTCGCGGTCCAAGAGCGCGACGGGGACGTGGTCTTTCTCCGTAAAATTGTCGCAGGAGGCGCCGATCGGAGCTACGGCATTCACGTGGCCAAACTCGCGGGGCTCCCCAGATCTGTGATCGAACGAGCGCAAGCGGTCCTGACACAGCTGGAACAGCCGGAGTCTTCCATCGTAGGATCAGTCCGAGAACAACCCCATCAGACAGCTCCACCCCTGCCACAGCCCCATCCCGTGATCGAGGAGGTTAAACAGATCGACCTGTTTTCCATGACGCCGCTCGATGCGCTCAACCGCTTAGCTGAACTGCAGCGCATGGTCCAACCGAGTGACGGCCGCCATGAAAAAAGGACGGCGGCCACTCCCAGTCAGGAGTGACCGCCGTCCTATCGATTCAACTGGGAAATCAGTGCGCTTGGTTATACTGTGCCGTTGTGGGAATCATCCCGCCGATGGTTTTCCCGCCTGGGATCATCACATCGTACTGCATGCCGACGTTGGATCCATCCGGACTCACCGGTGACGTGTTGAGCCCGCGCTTCGCCGCCGCACAGCCTGCATCATTCTCGCTCTTGCCCGCACATTCCTTGAACTGCAGCACGGACATGCTGAGCGGCTTACCGATGTTCCCCGCCACCTCGGGGAGTTTCTTGACCGAGGAAATCACCCGGTGATTTTGTTCGGTTTCTGTGGCAACAAACTCGATCAAATCAGTTGTGCTGCCCGGAGGCACTTCTTTCGCCGCTGCCGGCCCTGCATGCGGACGCCCCATTTTCTTCAATTCTGCCCATGCGCCTTTGTCGGCATAAAACTTCAAGTTTTTACCGGGATGGACTTTCTGCCAGTACAACCCGCTTTCGGCCGGTCCGCCGTATACGGACACATTGATCCAGACCGCTTCATCATAGGGATCGAGCACGATCACACGGCCCTGAATCGTCGTGGGCTTGCTCATATCCCCCCACTCGAACCGCTCTTGGAACGATTCAATTGCCAGTGCCGTGGAAGTCATGCCGGCTACCAATGCCAGAGCTGCTACTGCGGCTCCGCCTTGTTTCTGCAGCGTCATCATTACGTCCCCCTTCAATGATATGCGAGGATAGAATAATCGGCTCGTGCCTACTCCTTAATCACCTTTGATCACCTTGAAACCGGTGATCGTTCGTCCGTCCAACGTCACTTCCATTGCCACAAGTTCTTGTGAGGCCTTGATGATTTGATCCATCAGGGCCTTGTCCTTCACCGCTAACCGCACGGTCGTCGCTGCGTGATACCAGCCGGAATAGGCGTTATTTTTCTCAGCGCCGCCGGCAAATCCCCAGGCACAGCAGCTCAATAACGGATCGGGTGGTTTCACATCCAGCATCGTCGATGATCGCCCGCCCGACGCGCCGGATGACGGTTCTCCTGTATTCCAATATTGAATCCCGAACAGCAATTCTCCGTCCGGATTATCCGCCCATTGCGACCACACACGGCCTTGGAGCGTCTTCACGGCTTCAGCCTTGAGCGGCTTTCCACCGACGACCGCATCGGCCAGACCTAATTTTTCGATCGCCCCGGCAGCCAAGGCAGATTCGGCCGCCAGCAAGCCGACGGCGGAGAACAGCGCGACTGCGGCTAGAACGATTGTCCTTTTCATACCTCGTCCCTCCTTCGTACAGAGTTGAAGACAAAGCCCGTAATCTTTTGAACCGCAATCATGATTCACGCATGTTCTACGCGAGACCAACGACTGCGGCAGCGTATCACACCCCGTTGAATGTCTTTCCTTCGTTCGTTACTCCGCTGCGTTTCCGTATATTCTGTCAGGACAATGGACCTAAAACGGTACTGAATCTGGCATTTTATGTCAAGAAATTGTTTGTCGCCAGATTTGGCGCACTATACCGCCCTGGGTTTATGCAAATCAATCGGCTGCAAGCCCAACCCCTTACTGCAAGGTTGCTATCTGACGAGACGAGAGCGGACCTAAGGCAGTAATCGCCATCGTGCCCGGCGCGAATAATTCCTGCGCAACTTGAGCAACGCGCTGCCCCGTGACGGCATCGATATCCGACAGCATCTCTTCGAGACTCGTATGGGCCCCTGCAATAAGCTCATCTTTCGCCAGCTTGTTCATGCGGCTATGCGAACTCTCCAGGCTGAGCATCAAGCTGCATTTCATCTGATCCTTCGTCCGTTTGAGTTCCCCCCGTTCAATGCCGTGCGCCGCCATGTTCCTGATTTCACGCCGGATCAAATCCAGCACGCGTTCTACTTCACGCGCGCGGGTTCCGGCATAGACCGTCATCGTGCCTCCATCCGAATAGCCGGATAAAAACGAATAAATCGAGTAGGCCAAGCCGCGTTTTTCACGAATCTCCTGAAAAAGTCGTGAACTGACGCTTCCGCCCAGCACGCTGTTCAGCGCATAGGCCGCATAACGATCTTTATGGCCTGCAGGAATTCCTTTCAGTCCTACACAAAGATGCACCTGTTCCAACGACTTCCGTTTGGTCACAACGCCGCCGCAGATGTCCGGTGACCAACGGCGACGCAACGCGACGCTCACGGACAGGCGAGGCCTTCCGAATGTACGGGCCATCGTCTGTTCAAGCTGGCGCTGGTCAAAATTTCCCGCAACCGCGAGCACCATTTCCTGAGGCCGGTAGTGAGTCTCGACATAGTCGAGGAGATCGTCCCTCCTCAGCTTCACAATCGTCGTTTCCTGCCCAAGAATCGGCCGGCTCAACGGATGGCGACCCATAACGAGCCCTGTGTGCAGTTCTTGGACCAAGTCCTCGGGATCGTCTTGCACCATGCGGATTTCTTCGAGCACCACCTGCTTCTCTTTCTCAATTTCTTTCGGCCCGAATTGGGATCGGTGGAACAGGTCCGATAGCAGATTCAGCGCTTTTGGCAGATGCTGATCGAGCACTTTGACATAGAAGGTGGTCGTCTCGCGCGTGGTGAAGGCGTTCATCTCGCCCCCAAGCGCGTCGATCTCACGCGAGATATCGGTGGCCGACCGAGTGGCCGTCCCCTTGAAAAACATATGTTCAATGAAGTGGGAATACCCCGCCTGCGCGGGGCTCTCGTCGCGGGAGCCGGCATTCACCCACATGCCGACCGTGACAGATCTGAGCGTCGGGATCTGCTCGGTGACCAAGCGAACCCCATTGTCGAGAATGCGTTTGCGGTACAAGGAGATTACCCGCCCGCTTGATCCTTTGCGCCGCCCTCGGCCGGCACCGGCATGGTTTCTTTGCGGCTGAGCCGGATCTTGCCTTGCTTGTCGATCTCCAACACCTTCACAAGGATCTGATCGCCTTCGGCCACTTCGTCGGACACGGCCTTTACGCGATGGTGCGCCAACTGCGAGATATGAACCAATCCGTCCGTCCCCGGCAGCACTTCGACGAAGGCGCCGAAGTCCATGATCTTCCGGACCGTGCCCATATAGACTTTCCCGATTTCGACTTCCTCGGTCAGACGGCCGATGATGTCTTTGGCTTTCTGCAACGACACCTCGTCAGCGGATGCAATCGTGACGATCCCGGTATCTTCGATGTTGATCTTGACCCCGCAATCGGCCTGGATACTGCGGATCGTTTTTCCGCCCTGGCCGATGATGTCCCGGATCTTGTCTTGTTTGACTTTCATCGTATAAATGCGCGGCGCAAACGGCGACAGATTTTCACGAGCGCCCGTGAGCGCTTTAGCCATATGGCTCAGAATATGGAGCCGGCCTGCGCGAGCCTGCTCCAAAGCCTGCTGCATGAGCGCCATAGTGATGCCGCCGATCTTGATGTCCCTCTGCAGGGCCGTGACGCCGTTCTTGGTCCCGCATACTTTGAAATCCATGTCACCGAGATGGTCTTCCAATCCGAGAATATCGGACAGGATCATCACGCCGTTCCCTTCCTTGATCAATCCCATGGCAATGCCGGCGACCGGTTCCTTGATCGGAATGCCTGCGTCCATCATCGCCAGCGTACCGCCGCAGACCGTCGCCATCGAAGACGAGCCGTTGGACTCCAGGATTTCCGAGACAATTCGAAGCGTATACGGAAAGACGTCTTTGCCGGGAATAACCGGCTTCAACGCCCGTTCAGCCAATGCGCCATGTCCGACTTCCCGCCGGCCCGGCGACCTGAGCGGTCGCGCTTCACCGACGCTGAAGGGCGGGAAATTATAGTGAAGCATGAAGGTCCGCATGTATTCGCCTTCCAGCGCATCGATGCGCTGTTCGTCGTCGGTGGTACCCAACGTGACAACGGCGAGACTCTGCGTTTCCCCGCGCGTGAAGAGCGCCGATCCATGCGTGCGCGGCAGCACACCCACTTCACAGGTAATCGGCCGGATGTCCGAAGGGCCTCGGCCGTCTGCGCGAGAACCTTTTTCCAGGATCATGTTCCGGACTTCCGTGTACTCCAGCCCATGGAATACGATCTTGATATGCCGTTCACTCGTGGGCGCCTCAGGATTCTTGAGCTTTTCGACTGCCTCCGCTAACACCTGATCCAACCGTTCCTGTCGCGCCGCTTTGTTGGGAATCATGATCGCATCGCGAATAGGCTGTGCGACCATGTCTTTTACCTTCGCCGCAAGTGTCGGATCGATAGCTTCGACCTTCACTTCGCGCTTCCTGTTCCCAACTTTCTTGGCCAACTCGGCAATTTGGGCCACGATCTTCTTGATCTCGGCATGCGCCAATTCAAGCGCCTGCAGCATCGTCGCTTCCGGCAATTCGTTAGCCCCCGCTTCGACCATCATGATGGCATCGGCTGTGCCTGCAACGACCAGATGCAACTCGCTCTTCTCCATGGTTTCAAGATCGGGGTTCACGACAAACTGCCCGTTGACTCTGCCGATCTTGACGCCGGCAACCGGCCCTTGAAACGGGATGTTCGAGATGGACAGCGCAGCGGAAGCGGCTGTGATGCTGATGACATCGGACGAGCCGGTCTTGTCGGCGGACAACACCGAAGCGATCACTTGGGTTTCGAAATAATATCCTTCGGGGAACAAAGGACGAAGCGGGCGATCGATCAACCGGCTGGTGAGAACTTCTTTCTCCGACGGCCGACCTTCACGCTTGAAATAGCCTCCAGGAATTTTCCCCGCAGCGTACGTTTTCTCCTGATAATCAACCGTGAGCGGAAGAAAATCGATGCCCGGCTTGGCTGTCTGCGCAGCCACCGCCGTTGCCAAGATCACCGTGTCTCCGTACGAGGCCCAGATCGATCCGTCTGCCTGTTTGGCGACACGGCCGGTTTCAAGCCGGAGTATCCGGCCGGCTATCTCGATTTCAACTGTTTGTACCATCCTATGGTCTCCTCTGTTAGGTCCCACAGATGCCCACAGAGATAGACTCATGGCAACAGATGTGAGTTGGAAGTGATGAGTTTTTAGTTGTTGTGAGAGAACTCACAACTCAACATTCGCAACGCATAACTGTTTTTCTATGAGCCTATGTCCGTGTTCACCTGTGCGACGTCCGTTTCCTGCCGCCACGGGCGGCGCCGGGCCACGCAGGGCGCAGCCTACTTGCGGATGCCGAGCCGCTCAATAATGGCCCGATACCGCGCGTCCTCAATGCCACGGAGATAGTCCAGCAACCGCCGTCTCCGTCCCACCAGTTGCAACAACCCGCGACGGGAATGGTGGTCCTTCTTGTGCGTCTTGAAATGTTCGGTGAGATACGTGATGCGGTTGGTCAACACCGCAATCTGGACTTCCGGAGATCCGGAATCCGTCTCATGCTGCCGATATTCCTTGATCAATCCTGCCTTCGCTTCTTTGAGTAACGCCATGGTCTTGCTCCTCTTTCTAATTCAATCCAACGACTCAATATCCGTCAATACCTTGCGAATCTTGATCGGCCCCGCAGTGCGCGCATCATGGATGCCGATCGCCAGCAGCCGCCCCGCCTGATTCTGTAACCGGACAGAGACCGGCTCGGTGGATGCCGGCAGCCGCTCCATCCCGGCGGGAGAGACCGCACCGCCATGCAACGCCAATCGAACCTGATCTTCGGTCAGCGCAAGAACCGGCAATTGGTCCAGCGCATGATCCAATCCGATTAGGTGCCGCCGCAATGTCCCGATCGCCGCTTGCGCTTCAGCCTGAGCCACGGTCAATGCGTGATCAATCGACAACGGTCCTACACGACGGCGTTCGAGCGCATAGAGATGTCCGCCAACGCCCAGTGCCTGTCCGATGTCGGCGCACAAGGTTCGGATGTAGGTGCCCTTTGAACAGACAACATTCAAGGTCACATCCCGACCCTCGACAGCGAGAATGTCCAGCGCATGAATGACGATCATCCGCTCCGCCCGGTCAACGGTCTCACCAGCCCTCGCCGCCTTGTAGAGCGGTCTCCCGCCCACTTTCACCGCTGAGTACATCGGCGGCATCTGCCGCTGGGGACCACGAAATCTTGCAATCGTTTCACGAAGCGCCTCTTCGCGGATCACACTCGGATCAGTGCATACAAGGACTTTGCCGGTGGCGTCCTGCGTGTCAGTTGCTTCACCGAGGCGCAGAATCGCGCGGTATTCCTTATCCCAATCGACCAAGTATTCGGACACCCGTGTGGCGCGCCCCACCAACACCGGCAAAACCCCGGTCGCCGCCGGATCGAGCGTGCCCGCATGTCCGACCTTGACTCCTCCCAAGATCGCGCGGATCTTTGCCACAACATCGTGAGATGTCCAGCCAGCTTCCTTGTTGACGACAAGAACTCCGTCGGCAACTGCGGTTGTCGGACTTGTATGTGCGGCGATGCTCATCGACTTATGATTCCGGCGTCGTCCGATCCTGGTTCTCCGGCAGCGCCGACGCACCGTCCTGCTCGCCGCCCTTATGCAATCCGTCCAAGAGCCGCATGATCCGATCGCCACACAGGCCGCTGACATCTTTCTTGAAGATCACTTCAGGAAGATATCGCAGCGTGAGGCGCCGGCCCAATTCGGCCCGCACGAATCCGCTGGCCTTCGATAACCCGGCAAAGGTGTCCCGCTCGGCCTGTTCCGTTTCCATCGTTGTCACGAAGACGTGGGCGATTCTCAGATCCGCCGTCAACTCAACACCGGTCACCGTAACAGAATGCACCCGCGGATCTTTAATTTTCCGCATCAAGATATCCGCAACTTCCATCCGGATCTGATCGGCGACCCGATCGGCCCGTTTGTAGGTAGTCTTGGACATCGTGCGTTGACCTGCCGCTCTATCTATGACCGGCGGCACGTATCAAGCCGCCGTTATAGCAATTCGAGTTTGGTTCGGACAATCTCGACTGCAGGCATGCTCTTGATTACGTTCAAAGCCTGCTCAAGCACCTGGTTGACATGGCCGCCTTCATTCGCCACACAGGCCATGCCCAAGATCGCCTTCTGCCAGAGATCCTGTCCATCCACTTCAGCGACCGACAGATTGAATTTTCCGTGCAACCGGTCTTTTAAGCTATGGAGCACCTGCCGTTTATCTTTGAGCGACCGGCTCTCAGAAATAAACAGCTCGACAGTACAGAGGCCGACAACCATATCCGCTACCGCACAGGCTCAGAGCTTGGCCGCAATTTTGTCGATGGCATAGGCCTCGATGATATCGCCGACCTTCACATCATTAAAATTCTCAACGCTCAAGCCGCATTCGTAGCCTTGCTGTACTTCTCGGACATCGTCTTTGAAGCGCCGCAACGATCCCAGCTTCCCCTGATAGACGACGACGCTGTCTCTGATCACGCGCACCCCGGCACTCGCGCGTGAAATGGTCCCGTCGACGACGTAGGAACCGGCCACCGGCCCAGCCTTGGGAATCGTGAACACCTGGCGCACCTCAGCGCGCCCCAACGAGCGCTCTTTGAGGGTCGGCTCAAGCAAGCCTTCCATTGCAGCCTTGATATCGGCAATGGCATCGTAAATGATCGTGTACAGCCGGATATCGACGCCTTGCTGTTCCGCCAACGACGCGGCCTTTGGTTCCGGCCTGACATTGAAACCGATAATGATGGCGCGAGAGGCGGCGGCCAGCAGCACATCGGACTCCATGACCCCGCCCACGCCATTATGAATGACGCGCAAC
>SXGT01358315.1_pt1 | contig 10110 bp, 9 predicted proteins | sample 3176221 | NCBI WGS metagenome assembly SXGT01 (sample SAMN11356862, study PRJNA531348) | freshwater metagenome | isolation source: freshwater sample F1-120 | place: China: Fuxian Lake, Yuxi | collected 2017-12-25
CAATGTCACGTCCATCAGCGCCGAGACTTGGCCATACCACTTGCTGACGGATTCGTAGCGGAGCAATTCGCCGCACGCCTGTGCCGACGTCATTGGATCGCCTCCGTCGCGCGCAAGCTCCGCCGCGCCAGCAAGGACAGCGACAGGAGCAATGCGCCCAGCAGCCAGAGCGAACCCTCGAGACTGTGGCCGCGGTATGGCACCCCGGCGATTGCGCGCGCTACGGTCGCCGCCGCTTCCCAGATGGCCGCCGTCGTGTCCCGGTTGCCGGGCAGCAGTTCACGCAGCACGATCTCGACCGCAAAGCTCCCACCGAGCAACAGGCACCACAAGATCGTCGCCAGGTTGGCGGATGCGCACACCGCCGACAACAGCACGCACAAGAGCGTCATCACGACCGTGAAGGTGAGCAGCGCAAACAAGGCGCGCGGCATGAAGGGCGCCGTCGATTCAAAGTAGGTCCAATCCTCCGCGAACAGGATGCCGACGAGCCACAGCAAGAGTCCGCCACCGACCGTCACGCAGCCAACGAGCGAGAACGCGCCAAACCACTTGCCGACGAAGTAGCCGAACGGCGAGATCCCGCGGGTCCAGTAGAGTTCGAGCGCGTTCGTCGCGCGGTCCTTCGCGATCGTCCGCGCGGTCGCCATCGCGGTGAGCACGAGAAACACGAAGAAGCCCTGCTCCATCGCCACGACCTGCTCGACGTAGAACTCCACTTCCGTGGGGATCCACATGCGCATCGCCGGCGGCACGTCCTCGGCCGCATCGCGCAATCTGCCAGCAAAGGGCAACAAGCCGAGGTAGCCGAGCAGAATGACCAAGCGAACGAACAGCGGCGAAACGCAGAACAGCAAGGTGCCGATGCCCCACTTGCTGCGGAACAGGACGTTGCGCTCAGCGCGCACGAGCGGACGCAACCGCTGCCACGCGCTGGTCGGCCGGTAGTCTTTGGGCCGGTACTCGAGGCCGTAGACCGTCATGCGCTGACTCCCCGCTGCGCTTCTGCGCTGCGCACGGCGCCGAGGAACACCTCCTCGAGCGATCGACGATGCGGAACCAGTTCGCGCACCGTGCCGCCGCGCCCTTGCACCAATGCGAACAGTTCACGCGGTTCCAGGTCGCCTTCGACCTCGACGACGAACCGACCCGCGCCCTGCGACGCGATGCGGACGCCGGCCAGAATGTGATCGGGGATTTCGACCGTCGCCGGCTCGACCTGCACGTGATAGCGACGCTCGGTGGCCCGGCAAAGGTCTTCGATGCGCCCTTGCGCGACGACCTTGCCTTGTTCCAGCACGACGGCCGCGTCGCACACGGCTTCCACGTCTTGCAAGATGTGCGTCGACAGCACCACCGACTTGCCGAGCTTGTGCGCGAGACGATGAACGAGGCGAAGCATCTCCGCGCGACCATCGGGATCGAGTCCGTTGGTCGGCTCGTCCAAGAACACGACCTGCGGATCATGCACGAGCGCGGCGGCGAGCTTGGCCTTTTGCCGCATGCCAGCGCTGTAACCCGACACCGGGCGGTAGCGCTGTTCTTCGAGCCCACACAGATACAGGGCCTCGTGCGATCGACGGTAGGCATCGCGCTCGGGCAGGCCACTCAGTTGGCCGAGCATGCTGACCATTTCGAAGCCCGACATGCCCGGAAGGTGGCAGTCGCGTTCCGGCATGTAGCCAACGCGAGCGCGGATTTCTGCCGCAGGCGCGGACTCGGGCAAATCGAGGATGCGCATCCGGCCCGAGGTCGGCCGCACGAGCCCAAGCAAGGACTTCAGGATCGAACTCTTGCCGGCGCCGTTGCGACCCAGCAAGCCAACGGCGCCCGTCGGCAACGTGACGGTTACGCTAGAGACCGCGGTGAAGGAGCCGTATCGGATCACCACGTCCTGCAGTTCCACTGTCATTGGTTACCAGCCTTCGGAGTCGAAGCTTGAGGAGTCGCCGCGCGCGAACTGCGCACTGCGAGCCACTGATCCAGTATTTCCGAAGTTCGCGCCGCAAACGAGAGCCGTATCGCGTGACGTTCCTCCTCGAGGTGCGTGTTGGCCACGATCTCACGCACCGCGTAGTCACGGCGAAGTTGAACGAGAAACCCATCCGACTCGCGGCGTCCCGGATCTGCATGGATCGCCAGACCGCGTTCCGACAAGCCCTCGCGCAGTTGACGCAAGATCGGCACGTGATGTCGCGGCCGATAGGAGACGTCGGCCATCAAGATCCAGTCGAAGGGGCCAGGCAAGCTGCAAGAGTTCCAGTCGTGCTCGACGCAACAGATCCGCGACCCAGCTTCACCGGGCGATATGCCGCACTCCAGTTGTTGCCGCCCATGGAAACCGGCGAAGGCCAGCGCGTCGGGCTGGAAGTCGGCGAAGGTGACGGAGGCACCGCAGCGAACCGCAGCGGCACCGGGTAGCCCAAGCCCGCAACCCAGATCCAATACCCGCAGGCCCTCGGCGCCACCGCGGCGGCAGACCCAGCGGGCGATGGCAACTGCCGCCGGCCAGAGTTGCGCCCAATAGGGCGGCTCGCCGCCACGCTGGCCAAGATCCTGCTCCATCGCCGAAGTCCCCTTGGGCACGACGACAGAGAGGGTGCCCCCACCCATCGGCAGGCGCACCCGGCGGAGCGGATATCGCGCAAGCCTCGAGTCCTTTCGCGCCTCCGGCACGGTCATGGGCAACTTGCTTACCATGTCGCCCGGGACTTTTCCGTCGCCCCATTATGGTCACGACGGCCCCAGCCCGATTGCCGACGAAAGATGCGTCGCTAGCGTCTTGCTCCGTCGGCGCGTCCCCTCCGCGTCGCAAACATGCAAAGCAAGCAGTCACTGAGACGCCACCTTCTCGCGGTGTGCACCTTCTTGGTGCCGCTCGGCGTCATCGCTTGGATCGGGGCCACCGAATTGCAGCGGCAGGCCGACCAGGTGCGGGGCTCCGTCGACCGCGAGGGCCTGCACTTCCTGCAGGCGGCCGCTTCCTCGCTGGATTCGAAGTTCGACGACTTCCTGCCCCAGGTCGTCAGTCAGTGTGAACGGTTGCTCCAAGACTCCACGCCAGCGCGTGCCGCGCGCCGGCTCCAAGCAGCGGGCTATGGTGCCGTGCTCGACATCGTGCTGGTCGGCGACGATGGTCAGTTGACGTATCCGGAAGCAGGGTTCAGGCGACTTGCGCTGCCTTTTCATCGCGACAGCTACGGGCGTGATGAAGACGGCAACCGAGACATGCTCCGCAAGGTCGACCTGCTGCTCTCCCACGAGAAGTTTGCAGAGGCAGAAGAGTTGCTCTCCTCTCGCAGTTGGGAGCGGACGGGTCGGCGACGATCGAACGAAAGTCTGCCAACCCAAATGGGACTGTGGTTCCGCCTCGCCACCGTGCAACGCAAGTTGGCGAAGTCGAGCGAGTCGCTCGCCACCTTTCAGCGGGTGCTGGACTCGGCGGCGATGCTGCGAACCAATCCGCGGTCGATGCGGAACTTGGACCCCGCGCTCGACAGCGAGATGCAGACGCTGGCACTTCTTGCTGAGGTCGCAATCGCCGAAATGGACGCAACCGGCGACAAGCACATGGATCTGCTCGAAGCCATTTCCGCGGGCGAACGAGACCAATCCAGCGAACCGATGCTGCAGACCGTCGTCGATCGACTCCTAGCCGGCGTCCCCGCCGCAGGTCGTTCCCAGGCGACGGAGTTTGCCGCAGATTCGACCTTTCACTTCCACGCGCGATCCTTCGCCGCTGACTACGAGCGACTGCTCCGCGAAACGGTTCTGCGTCGTATTCGCGCAGAACCAACCGAGCCGGCGGGCAAGGACCTGCGTCCCGTCCTCACCGCCGGACCTCCGAGCACGCTGCTGCTGTTGCACGAAGCTCCGCCGGAGCTTGCCTCTCGATGCGCGTGGTTCGCAATCCGACTGGACGCCGGCCAACTGCTCGCAAGCGCCCTCGAACCGATCCTGCGCGGCGAAGGCTTCTTCCGCCTGGCGATCGCCGACAGCGAGTCGCTTCCGATCATCGCGCCGCCGCCCGCGCCAGCCGACTACGCGCCGCCGGCGCTCGCGTCGCACGGAATGATGCTGCGCGCGTATCCCGCAGACATGGATCGCTACCTGCGCGACGCCGAGCAAGGGAAGCGCAGCGCCGCCTTGCTGATCGGCTTCCTCTTCCTAGCGGCGTCGGTCGGTGCAGCTTGGACCTGGAGGTCGGTTTCGCGCGAAACGGAGTTGCTCGGCCTCAAGGTCGAGTTGTTGTCGCGCGTCAGCCACGAGTTGAAGACGCCGCTGGCGTTGATCAGTCTCTACGGCGAGACGCTGTCGCTGAAGCGAGCGCGCGACGCGGATCAAGCCGCGCAGTTCGGACAAGTGATCACGCGCGAGGCCGGACGCCTCGCGACGATGGTCCAGCGCATCCTCGACTTTTCGCGCCGCGAAGCCGGCACGCTCGTCTACGAGCGACAGTCCGCAGACCTCGCCACGACGTTGTCGCACGTCGCAACCACCTACGAATCCCATCTTGCCGCGAAGGGAACCACGCTGGCCATGGATCTGCAGCCAGGCGTCGAGGCCTCCGTCGACAAGACGGCACTCGAAAGCGTCGTGCTCAATCTGCTCGAGAACGCGGCGAAGTACACGCACGAAGACGCCGAGCACGGCGGCAAGGTCGAGTTGCGGCTTCGCGCTAGTGGCAACGTCGCCGAAATCGACGTTCTCGACCATGGACGCGGCGTGCCCGAAGGCGAGCGCGAAGCGATCTTCGACCGCTTCTACCGTGCCAGCAACGCCGGCGAAGTCCGCGGAGCAGGGCTCGGTTTGAGCCTCGTGCGCCACTTCGCGCGCGCCCACGGCGGCGACGCTTGCGTGTTGGCACGCGACGGCGGGGGCTCCGTATTCCGCATCACATTGCTGCTCAGCCAGGAACCAAAGGCATGACCGAACCACGCATCCTTGTCATCGAAGACGAACCGGACCTCCGAGCCGGGCTACAGCACAACCTCGAACTGGAGGGTTTCGGCGTGGACACCGCCGCGGATGGCAAGCAGGGCCTCCGCAAGGCCATGCAAGACAAGCCGACTTTGATCGTGCTCGACCTGATGCTGCCGCAACTCCCAGGGCTCGAAGTCCTGAAGCAGTTGCGCGCCGCGGGACACGCGACGCCTGTCATCATCCTCTCGGCCAAAGGCCAGGACCGTGACAAGGTCCAGGGTCTCGAGATCGGCGCTGACGACTACTTGACCAAGCCGTTCACGCTGAGCGAGTTGAATGCACGGATCCGAGCAGTGCTGCGCCGCACGACGGTGCGCCGCCCCGAACTCGCGTCGACAGAGGGCGCACCCGTTCTGAAGTTTGAGAACCTCGTCGTCGACTTCAGGCGCTTCACCGTCGCGCGCGACGGCGAGGAACATCAACTGTCTCGCTACGAGGCGGAGATCCTGCGGATGCTGATCGACCGCCGCGGCGAAGTCGTGAGCCGGCAGGACTTGCTGCGTAAGGTCTGGGGATACGTGCACCTGCCCACGACTCGCACGGTTGACAACCACATCGCCCGGCTGCGCAAGAAGCTCGAGCGCGACATCGACCATCCGGTGCACGTCGTCACCGTGCACGGGCTCGGCTATTGTTTCGAATCGAGGCCGCTCGAAGAAACTCCAACGTGAATTGGTTCCCCACAGCCCTGCTGGCGGTGTGCGTCGCAACGAACGCAACGGCGCAGTCCGTGCCAAACTCACTCCATGCCGCATGGCTGCTGGAGACTCTCGACCTCGACATCAAGGGAGCAGCCAGCGCCTACCTCGCGCTCGCTCGCGATGCGCAGGCACCAGCCATCGACCGCCAGATTGCGGGCGCTCGACTCGAGGAACTCCATCGACTCGGAGTCCCCGCCGTGGGCGCGAACACTGCTACCGAGATTCTGCCGGCCAACTTGCGAGTCGAGAACGACCCGGCATCGGCAGAGGCGCTTCGAACGGCGATCGCCGCCGTGCTGGCTCCCCCCACTGCCGAAGCTGGCACGCAAAGCGCGACGGAACGGAGCCGAGATCCGTCATTGCCGCCGCTGCGTCCGCTGGTGCATCTCGTCTTGCAGGCTGCGCGCGAGACCGACAACCTGCCACGATCGCCCGTCGGGCGGCTTCAGCAGTTTGGAACTAGTGGAGCAACCCGCGTGATCGAGCTGATCCGCGCCTATGAGATCGCGCGCGCAGAAGTCAGTGGCCGTCTGCAAGAAGCAGCCGACTTGCGCCAGCGCTCCTTTCCGACCTGGAAGCCGCAGCCGTGGCCGGCAAACAAGGAAGCCGCGTGGAAGACCGTGCGCGAAAACCTCGTGCACTGGCAGCAGGAACGACAGATGAGCAGCACGGAGCGGGACATGCTGTCGCGGCTTTTGACCGTGCTCGAAGCCGAGGCGCTCCAATCTCCCGAATCTGCGCTACAGCGACTCGATCGTTTGCCGCTATACGCAGAGCGCTTGCGAATCGGCATCGCGAAGGACCGCTGATCCGCCAGCGAGGGAACAGGGAACGCACCAAGGCAGTCGCCGTTTGAGCGTCGGGGCCGGAGCGAGTCCTCCCGAAAAGAAAAACGGCGACGCCAAGGCATCGCCGTCGATTCAGATCAGCCGCAAAAACGGCTTGCTGATCTGCACCACAGCCAGGAGCGGGCTTGGCTCAGCGGCCGTAACCGGGCGGAACCGATTCGCCACTGGTCGCGTCCGTGGCACTACCCTTCGGAGCTTCGTCGAACCAGGTGCCTTGGTAGAAGTCGAGCGGCTCGACCGGCGTGCTGGCTGGCGGCAGTTCCGTCAGTGCGTAGAGCGGCGTCAGCGGCAGATCGAACAGGTGGATGCCGCAGTAGATGAAGTGCTCCACCGAGTGGTAGAGGAAGGTGAAGGGGAACGCGAGAACCTCGACGGCGGAGCCGCTATCGAGGCCGCTGCGGACCGATCGAGCTGAGTCGAACCCGTCCGTGGCACCGCCATAGACGATGAGAACGGGCGACGTGGCGACGACGAAAGCGTCCTTGCCGGCGCGACGGGCGGAGCCGCACGAAGCGAGCATGACCGTCAGCGACAATGTGACGGCGAGGAGGGCGTTGCGAGCGATCAAGGGAGTTCCTCGGATGGGGTCGGAGGGCTTCAGGGGTGCGGAGAGGAAAGCGCGCACGCGCCCCGCCGACAAGCCTGCAGCAAGAAAAGTCTGCGCTGGCATTTCCAATCCAACCGCGGATGCGACGGCGGCCTTTTGCAAGACCGGAATGCATCGTGATCCAGACTGCATCTCCTTGGCGCGGACGGACTCCGAACCTAGGATCCGCCCCCCATGAGCCAGTTCGGGGCCGACATCTTCGACGATCAACCGCCGACCAAGCCGCCGACACGGAAGGGCCGCAAGTCATCTCAACCCAAGGCTTCCGAGCCCGCGGCCACTGCCCAAGAGAGCGCTGCCCGCGATAGCGCTGCCCGCGATAGCACTACCCCGGAAGGCGCGCCCGCGGCTTCGCCGAAGAAGCGTCCGTCGCGCCGAAAGAAGCCTGCTGCCGCCGAGCAACCGGCGGAGGCCGATCCGTCGGCGCATGACCTTGGCGCGAAGGCACAGTGCGAAGTCCTCAGTCCGCGGCCCGAGCCAATCGATCCGCAGGCAACCGCTGCCAGAGAACCAAAGCAGGAATCGCGAGGTCGTCGACGCCAGTCGAGGCGCGAGGCTCCATCTGACGGTGAGAAATCCTCGGCCCCGCATTCGGAACGGCCGACGGACCTGCCACGAACAGCGCGCCAAGAAGCGCCAGCAGCCCAGCGAGTCGAGGCAGCAAGACCCAGTCAGCCGGATTACGACGACGAAGGCGAGGGTTTCGGCGCGCTTCCCATCGAAGACTCCGAACAAGGCCCCGGCAGCCAGGCTCACACGGACGGGACTTCATCGCGCACCGGTGACGACCCGCGAGGAAGGCGGCGCCGACGCCGGCGTGGCCGCCGCGGAAGCCGCGACGATTCTGCGCCTGGAAGGCATGAGCACCCCAACCAACGCAACGCGGCGCCATTTGGCCGCGACCCACAGGCAGACCAACCGCATCCGCACCGGGAACGTGGCGCTTTCCCTCGCGATCCTTCGGCGGTGGACATCGATCGGCGCGACAGCGGTCGCGGGGATTCTCGCGACCGCCACCAACACGGACGCGAGTTCGATTTGGAGGACGACCGGCAACCGCGGACGCCTCGTCGTCCGGTCTCAGACTTCAAGCCGGCGACGCCTCCAAGGCCCGCGCCTGAACCTCGACGTGTCGCCGTGCTCATCGACTTGGCGCACTTGTCGCACCTCGCGAGAGAGAAGGGCAGTGAGATCGCCTATCGCAAGTTGCACTCGGCGATCGCGGGCCATGACGAAGTCGTCCACGCGATTTGCTTCACGACCCGCGACCTGCCGGAAACCGCCCGTCGCGTCTTGTCGAGCCAGGGCTTTTCCATCGAGGACTGCGGCGACGCGGACGCTTGCGCCGAGGCACTGGCGGATCAGGCATCTCGCGCGGAGTGGCCGGTCGATGCCTTGATCGTGGTCGGCTCCCGCAAGGGCGCACGACTGCCGCAAGCCGCCGGCGGCGCCACCGTCGAAACCGCGGGTTTCGATGGCAACGGCGCTTCGGAATCGAACACCCGTCGTCTGCCGAGCACGTGTTTGTTCGTTCCGTGAACGACGAGCGCGGACATCGACCGCCTGCAGCCTCGGATCACGGCTGGACAGCCCGATGGTCGATAACAGCAGCGATGTGCCATCGGTTGCTTGCCCTGATCGCTGCTGCTTCAGTGACTCCTGCCCTGAGTTGCCAGCAACCCGCGCACGCCGTGCCCGCGCCACAACCGGCGGCTGAGACCAAGACCAAACTCGAACGGGTGACGGTTCGTGATTACGACGAACAACGCAGCGTCGCCTACTTCGCCGCGTGCGACAGCAACAGTGACGACCGGCTCGACGTCTTCGAGGCTCGTTCCGCGTTCTCCAGTGTTGGCGACCCGCAAGACATTCGCTGGTATCGCCGACTCGATCAGGACCGCGACGGCTTCCTCGATTGGCCAGAGTTCGACCGTTACTACCGCGACCTGACCCAGAACGGCGCCGCGCTCCACCTGACGCTCGCACGCGCGCTCGCACCATCGGTGGCGGTGACCGCTCCGCTCGCCGGCTCGGATCTGCGCGAGACCATTCGCGTCTACGACAAGGACCAGGACAGGCAATTGGACCGGGCCGAAGCGAGCGGCGCGCTGCGCGCGCTCGGCGCTCCGCAGGGTGCGCTCGCGCTGCTCCAACTGGTCGACTCCAACCGCGACGGGAGATTCAGCGAAGCAGAACTCGCGCCGCACTGGGATGGACTTCGCGGCAAGTCGATCCTCGCCCAACACATCGACAAGCCGGACGAGAAGCACGCGGCGCTCGCCGCGCTCGACCTCGATGCAAGCGGCGGCGTCAGTGTCGCCGAACTCGCCCGCGCCCTGCGCCGCATCGACCCGCAACTCGCACGCTGGGCAACGCAGATCCACGAAGGCGCCGACGCCGACAAGGATGGAGCCCTTCGCGGCGAAGAAGTGCCAGTCTGGAAGCCTGAGGCCATCCAGGGCATGGTCGAAGGCGCGATGCGGCGATAAACCCTCGCGGGTGACTCGCAGGAATCCCCCCTTCCACCCGTTCGACTGTCGCTTCCACCCAGTTGTCGTCGCGCTGCTCCTTTGCGCAGCAGCTCCGGCACAAGATCGCGTCGCTGCTCCAGCGAACGATGCAGCGGCGGTGCGAGGCAGTGCCGATGCCTCGATCCAGCAGGCGCTGCAAGCAAAGGCTCGCGGCAAGAACGCAGAAGCGGCGCGCTGCTTCGCCGCCGCTGCCGTGACGCTCGCGAACCTGCCCGCACCTACGACGTCCGATCGCATTGCGGCAGAAGGCGCAGCCGGGATGGCGCTCTATGTCGCCGACCGCCTGCCGCCGGGCCGCCAAGTCGGGAATGCACTGCAGCCGGCGCTGAGGAGCCCGCTTGCCGCGCTGGATCCATCGTTCGCCGACCAGCTTCAGATGTTCCTGTTGGCTGACCGCGTCGTCGACGGCGACCAAGCCCGGGCCAACGAGATCGCGGACC
>SXGT01597718.1_pt1 | contig 10109 bp, 5 predicted proteins | sample 3176221 | NCBI WGS metagenome assembly SXGT01 (sample SAMN11356862, study PRJNA531348) | freshwater metagenome | isolation source: freshwater sample F1-120 | place: China: Fuxian Lake, Yuxi | collected 2017-12-25
CCATCGTGATCGCGCCGCTGGTGGCGCTGATGGCGGACCAGGTGGCGGGTCTCGAGGCCATCGGCGTGTCCTGCTGCGCGGCGCTGAATGGCCTGCTGTCCATGCCGGAGCGCGCTGACGTTCTCGAGAAGGTGCGCCTGGGCGACATCGGCATCCTGCTGGTGGCGCCGGAGCAGTTGCGCAGCCGTGGGTTCAGGCGCGCGATCGAACAGCGCGAGATCGGCATGTGGGTGCTGGACGAGGCGCACTGCCTGTCGAAGTGGGGCCACGACTTCAGGCCGGACTATCGCTACGTCGGCAGGTTCATTCGCGAGCGTGCCGGCGCGGGGCCGATGGTGCCGGTGCTGTGCCTCACGGCCACGGCGAAGCCCGACGTGATCGAGGACATCCTCGCGCACTTCCGCGAGCGCATCGGCGTTGCGCTCACGCTGTTCAACGGTGGCGCGCAGCGCAGCAACCTGCTGTTCGAGGTGGTGCCCACGAGTGCGCCGGAGAAGCTCGGGCACATCCACCAGCTGCTGAAGTCCGCCCTGCCCGAGGATGGCACCGGTGGAGCGATCGTGTTCTGCGCCACGCGCCGGCGGGCGGAGGAGGTGGCGGACTACCTCGCACGTACGGGACTTTCCGCAGCGTACTTCCATGCGCGGCTGCCGCCGGAGCGCAAGAAGGAGGTGCAGCGCGCGTTCATCGCCGGTGACGTTCGCGTGATGGCGGCCACGAATGCGTTCGGCATGGGCATCGACAAGCCCGCCGTGCGGGTGGTGATCCATGCAGACATCCCGGGCTCGCTGGAGAACTCCCTGCAGGAAGCCGGTCGTGCGGGGCGCGACCGTGCGCTGGCGCGCTGCGTGCTGCTGTTCACGCCGGATGATGTCGAGCGGCAGTTCGGCATGTCTGCGCGGTCGCGGCTCACGCAACCGGAGATCATGGCCATCCTTAAGGCGTTGCGCAGGCTGGAGGCGCGCAAGCACGGCACGGACGGCGAGGTCATCGCCACGCCCGGCGAGATCCTGCTCGAGGAGGAAGACGCCGAGTTCGTGCGCGACTCCACCACGGACGACACGCGCGTGCGCACGGCCATCTCCTGGCTCGAGGAGTCCGAGTTGCTGACGCGCGACGAGAACGCAGTGCAGGTGTTCCCGTCGTCGCTGCGCGTGAACTCGGTGGAGGAAGCGGCGCGCAAGCTGGCCGCGCATGCGACGCTCGCCGACGAGTATCGGCGCGTGCTGCTGGGCCTTGTCCGTGCGCTCATCGACGCGCCTGCCAGCGAGGGTGTGAGTACCGACGAGCTCATGGGAATCACCGGGCTGACGATCGAACGGCTGCGCAAGGCGCTGTACGACCTCGAGTCGCTCGGCATTGCCAGCAACGACACTGCGCTTACGGCCTTCGTGCACATCGGCATCGAGCGCTCGTCGCGCAATCGGCTGCTGCGCGCAGCCGAGCTCGAACAGGCGCTCATCGACGAGCTGCGCGAACTCGCGCCCGAGCTCGAGGTGGGTGATGCATCGGTGCTGAATCTGCGGTTGGCCACGCAGCGACTGAAGGATGCGGGGCATGCAGCGGCCTTGCCGGAGACAGTGCTGCGGATCATTCGCGGCCTCGGCAACGATGGGCGCGACGAGGCGGGTGGCGCGGGCAGCCTCTCGCTGCGGCAGCTCGATCCGGAGACCGTGCGGCTTGTGCTGAATCGCAGGTGGAGCGCGCTTGCGCATACTGCGCAGCTACGCCGCGCCGGCGCCGAACGGTTGCTCGAACACTGGCTCTCCCGCGCGCTGCCCGGGCAGCGCGGCGCGGACCTTCTTCTGGATACCACGCTGGGCAACCTGCTCGCGGCGCTGCAGGCGGATCTCGCGCTCAAGGCCGAGGTGCGTGACGTCTCGCGGCTCCTCGATCGCGCGCTCCTGTGGCTGCACGAGATGGAGGTGATCCGGCTGAACAAGGGGCTCGCCGTGTTCCGGCCGGCCATGACCTTGCGCCTGGTTCGTGACCGCCGGGCGTTCTCCGGCACCGACTACGAGCCCCTGCGGCTGCACTATGCCGAGCAGGTGGTACAGATCCACATCATGGCGGAGTACGCGGAGCGCGGCCTGGCCGACGTGGCGGAGGCACTCCACCTCGCGATGGACTACTTCAGCCTGGAGCGCGACACCTTCCTGCAGCGCTGGCTGCCGGGCCAGACGCGTGAGCTCGGTCGCCAGACGACGCCAGAGTCCTGGCATGCGATCGTCGAGTCGCTGGGCAACCCGGTGCAGCGGCGGATCGTCGCCGACAACCGCGAGCGCACCAACGTGCTTGTGCTCGCAGGGCCCGGGTCGGGCAAGACACGCGTGCTCGTGCATCGCATCGCCTACCTCGTGCGCGCGCGGCGTGAACAGCCTGCGGGCATTCTCGCGCTCGCCTACAACCGCCATGCGGCGGTGGAGATCCGGCGCCGGCTGCGGATGCTGATCGGCAGCGACGCCGATGGCGTGGTGGTGCTCACCTGCCACGCGCTTGCGATGCGCCTTGCGGGCGTCACGTTCCTCGGCCGCAGTGCGGACGTGGACGACGCCAGCTTCCGCGAGGTGATGATGCAGGCCGTGGCGTTGCTGAAGGGCGAGGGCCTGCCGCCGGACGAGGCCGATGCACAGCGGGCGCGGTTGCTGCGCGGCTTTCGCTGGATCCTCGTGGATGAATATCAGGACGTGGGCCGCGAGCAGTACGAGCTGATTGCGGCGCTCGTCGGGCGCACGCTGGACGACGAGCAGGGGCGCCTGTCGCTGCTCGCGGTCGCGGACGACGACCAGAACATCTATGCGTTCGCCGGTGCATCGGTGGCCTACGTGCGGCAATTCGAGGCGGACTATGCCGCGAAGCCCGTGTACCTCGTGGAGAACTACCGCTCCACCGCGCACGTGATCGCCGCCGCGAACGCGGTGATCGAACCTGCCGCGGAGCGCATGAAGACGGGCCATCCGATCCAGCTGGATCGTGCACGCCTGAAGGACGCACCGGGCGGCACCTGGCAGGCGCTGGATCCGGTTGGGATGGGACGCGTGCAGGTGCTGCCTGCGGGCGGCGACCCCATCACGCAGGCGGTGGTGGCGATGGGCGAACTCCTGCGCCTCGCGGCGCTCGATCCTGAATGGCGCTGGACGCGGGTGGCCGTGATCGCGCGCGAATGGCGCTACCTGCAGCCGGTGCGCACCTGGTGCGAATTGAACGGTGTGCCGGCGCAGATGGCGGACGAGACCATCCCGCACTTCTGGCGCCTGCGCGAGACGCAGGCACTCATCGACTGGGTGCGCGGCAGCGTGAGCGGGCTGATAGACGTGGCCGGCGTGCGCGCCTGGATCGCCACGCGCGATGGCTCACGCTGGTGGGAACTGCTGGCGGACGCCTTCGAGGCCTATGCGCAGGAGTCTGGCGAGGCCGACCTGCCGGTGCATCACTTCCTCGAGTGGCTCGCCGAGTGGGGGCGCGAGGCGCGGCGGCGCCAGTTCGGCGTGCTGCTGCTCACGGCGCATCGCGCCAAGGGGCTCGAGTTCGAGCACGTGGTGGTGCTCGACGGAAGCTGGCACAGGAGCGGTCGAGGCGAGGACGCGCATGCGGCAAGGCGTCTCTACTACGTGGCCATGACACGGGCGATGCAGACACTGACGCTGGCGCGCATGGGCGCGGCGCATCCGTTCATCGATGCGCTGGAGGGCCTGCCTTCGGTGCAGCATCGCCAAGCCGTGACTGCGCCCGCGATCGCAGCAGAGCTGCAGCAGCAGCGCGTGGTGCTGTCGCTGAAGGATGTCGACATCGGCTTCGTCGGGCGCAAGCCAGCGCATTCACGGGAACACCGCGCGATCGCGGCGCTGCGCGCTGGCGACGCACTGAGCCTGCGGGTGCACGGCGGTGCCCATGAACTGCTGACGGGCGACGATACGGTGGTCGGGCGACTCGCGCGTGCGTACGTGATTCCGCAGGGCATGCACTGCGTCACGGTGCGCGTGGCCGCGATCGTCGTGTGGACGCGCGAATGGTCGCAGCCCGAGTACGCGGCGTCGCTCGTGGTGGACCGCTGGGAAGTGGTGGTGCCGGAACTGTTGCTTGCACCGTCGCGGGCGGCGGAAACCGGCGGGGCGTGATGTGCGCGCCGTTCAGGCACGGGGCGTCCGGTTCGCGTGCACCGTCCCGGCGATGAACGCATCGATCGTCTGGTGGAAGTGCCGCAGCCGAAGCTCCTGATCCGACAGCAGCATGCCCTTGAAGCTGTCTGACTTCACGCCGGCCTGCATGGTCTCCATGTTCGATCCGTCCTGCGCGAGGACGTTGGCGAACACCGGGTGGAAGGTGCCTTCGAAAGCCTGCGCGTAGTCGTGCAGTGAGGTGTGCGAGTGCACCTTGTGCTCGACGCGCCGCTTCGGCGTTCCGGCAGGCAGGTTCGCGAGAATGAAGAAGTCGTAGTAGCACCTGTTCGGGTCGGTCGCATGCGGGCGGTAGCGGAACACGAAGGCTGCACCGGCGCTCTGGGTGAATGTCGCGTTCGGGAAGAACGTGTAGTGGTACTGGTGCACCAGCTGCTCGTCGTTCATGCGCTTGAAGGGAAGGTGCGTTTCGTGCTCCTTCGCGCGCCTGGCCTGCATGAGCGCGAGGTGCACGTCCTTCGCCGAGCCCTGGTAGCCCGGCAGCTCGCCGCCTGCCAGCATGATCGAGGCGCGCAGCGGCGTCATCGTGTCGCGGTCCGGCACGATCTCGCTCACCGTCGAGTTGAAGTTCAGCATCCGGCTGTGGATGCCCTCGATCTCGATCGGGATGTCGTGGCCTTCGCCGAACTCGACCATGTCCGGGTGCAGCTCGGCGAAGTGGTAGCTCTCGTTGAACGCATCCACCGCGTGCTTCCAGTTGCCGTTCCACTCGAAGGTCTGGTAGTCGATGAGGTCGAACTTCTCGAACTCGTAGGTCTCGAGGTGGTGGCCGAGTTCGCCGAGATAGTCGCGCAAACCCACCGCGTGGTCGTTCATCGTGAACCAGAGCCAGCCACCCCACTGGTCCACGCGCACTCGCTGCAGCCCGAGTTCGTCAGCAGGCACGCCGCCGGAGAACTGACGAAAGAACTGCGGATCTGCCACCTTTTTCAGCGTGCCATCGATGTGCCACTGCCAGCCGTGGAAGGGGCAGGTGAAGTGCGTGAGTTCGCCCTGCTCGGCCACGCAGAGGCGGTTGCCGCGGTGCTGGCAGACGTTGTAGAAGCCGCGGATCTCGCCATCCTCGCCGCGCACGAACAGGAAGGACTCCTTGCCGAGTTCGTGCACCACGAAGGATCCCGCGGTCTCGAAGTCCGCGACCCGGCAGACGATCTGCCATGTCTTCGTCCAGATGTGCTGCCACTCCTGCAGCATGAACGCGGGGTCGAAGAAGCGCGCGCCATCGATGCGGTCCACGCCGAGGTCCGGGGCGGGGCGGCGCGGCAGGAAGGGCCGGGCCTCGAAGTCCCGCATGGTCTGCCGCTCGCGCGCCAGGATCTCCTGCTCGATCTTCGCCATTGCCGGTGCCCCCTTCCCGTTGTTGGCCCGTTGTTGGCCGTTCCCCTGCTCCGTATAGTCCCACGATACCCCTCCCGATCAGGAAGGGCAGCGCGAGGTGCAGATGCCGGCGAACGAACCCATCCATGTATACCTCCTGTGCAATGCGCGCTTCCACGACACGGATTACGCGCGCGTCGAACTGCTGAAGCTGCTGGGTGAGCAGCCGGACGTGGTCACGCGCGTGGGCGAGGACTATTCGCAGCAGGATGCCATCGCCGCGTCGCAGCTGCTCGTCACCTACACCTGCGACGTGCGGCCGACGCTGGCGGAGCAGGAAAACCTCAAGCGCTTCCTCGAGAACGGCGGCCGCTGGTTCGCGCTGCACGCAACGAACGCCATCATCGAGTTCGTGGGCGAGGCGATCCAGAGCGGCGACATCCGCATCCCCGGCAAGGCGAGCACGCCGGATCTCGCGCCACTGCTCATGCAGCTGCTCGGCAGTCGTTTCGTCTCGCACCCGGCGAACGAGACCCTGCACGTGCGCGAGCCCGAGCATCCCGTCGTGCGCGGCATGCAGGCGTTCGACGTGGTGGACGAGCCCTACTACTGCGAATACTTCGGCGACCACACCACCCTGCTCGAGGCCGACTACGACGCGCCGTCCACGGGCTATGTCGTGCAGCGCATCGACCGGCCGGGGCCGCATCCGATCCTGTACACCCACCGCTATGGCGCGGGCGAGGTGCTGTACCTGACGCTCGGGCACTGTCGCGGCAAGTACGACATGCGGCCCTTCATGCCCACCTGCCCGATCGACCGCGGCGCGTGGGTGGTGCCGGAGTTCCACGAACTGCTGCGGCGTGGCATCCGCTGGGGCATCGGCGAGTTCGCCGCCGCGTAGGTCACGCGCGGGCGCGCGCATATCCGTTTTCCATCAATCGAGGAAGGAGAAGACACATGCAAGGTTCAGTGCGTTCGATGACGCTCGACGAGCTGAAGACCTACGTCGGCAAGGAGATCGGCGTTTCCGACTGGTTCGCCCTGGACCAGGCGAAGATCGATGCGTTCGCGGATCTCACCGAGGACCACATGTTCCTGCACGTGAATACGGAGATGGCGAAGAACACGCCCTACGGCGGCACCATCGCCCACGGCCTGCTCACGTTGTCGATGATGCCTGTGATGGCCTACCAGGCGATGCCCGGCGTGGTCGGGACGAAGATGGGCGTGAACTACGGCTACAACAAGGTGCGGTTCATGGCGCCGGTGAAGAGCGGGAAGCGCATCCGCGGCCATTTCGTGGTGAAGGCACTCGAACCGGCAGATGGCGGCCGCCTGCAGATCGTGCAGGACGTGACGATCGAGATCGAGGGCGAGCCGAAGCCCGCGCTCGCGGCGGAGTGGGTGACGATGGTCTGGCTGTAGGCCGCGGCACCTTCGCCGAGTGCGGGTTCAGGCTGCCTGCCCACCCGCGCCGGCACTACCGGCACTACCGTTCCTGCACGCGCAGGTTGCTGGTCCAGCGCTCGACCAGGGCCTTCACCGAGTCCACGTCGTCTGGCGTCGCCCGATTGCCGTAGGTCAGCTCGTACAGCACCCGGGGCACGGCGCTGCCCGGGGCCGGCGCGCGTGGTGTGACGCGATCGACGGGGAAGAGCCTGGTCACGCTGACAGTTCCGTCGTCCGTGATGACGCTGCCGTTGTAGGGATGGCTGCCGGCAACGCGCTTGCGCCACTCCGCCTGCAGGTCATCAGGGAGCGACGAATCCGGCTGGATCCTGCGCGTGATCGCGAATGACTGCGCTCCGGCCTCGCCCTCGTCGAGCGACACGCGGGCCACGTCCCAGACGACGTTGCCGCCGTCCTCGTAGAACGCGAAGTCGAGTTCAAGCTCGCTGTCTGGGGCGATGTGTTGCAGGCTCGCATCATGGGTCACGTCGATTCGCGACGAGCGATAGCGGAAGTGCCTTCCGTACGCGAAGTCGATGTCGATGTTCTCGAAGTTGCGCGGCAGCAGTGCCGTCATCGCGAGGTAGTCGCGCCATTGCTTCAGGCTGCCGGACAGGGACGCCGTGGTGAAGTTCGTCATCGCCGCGAGGTCCAGGTTGGAATCGTGCTCGAGCACGGATGGCATCCCACGGATCATCGCGACATAGCCCCCCGGCACTGCGAGCGCGTAGGACACGATCGTCGTGTCGAGCACGGCGATCTTCCAGGTGCGCACCTGCCAGCGGCGACCGTAGGCGTCCGCGTGCATCGCCTCCGTGAGTGCCTTGCCCAGGGAAGCGATGCGTATCTGCTCCGGCCCGATCGCGCGGCGTATCGGCAACGCCTTGAGCACGTAGTCCATGAACAGCTGTGAGTCGCCGTAGAAGGCCTTGACGTCGACGTCGTCCGGGCGACGAATGCGCACGAACATCGTGTATGCAAGGTGTCCGATGCTCACGGAGCCGTTGCGTGGCAGCGATGCGCGCATGGCTGCGCCGGCAGGCGTGGCCTGCCAGGTGCCATCCTGGGCACGCTGGATCAGGCTCAGGGCATCGCCGGACATGCCCTGGCTCAGCAGGCGCGCGGAGCCGCTGCCGCGAGGGAAGATGGTGTCGGCGTGTTTTGCGAGCAGCCGAGGCTGCAGTGATTCGTAGAGCAGGTTCGACCAGCGGCTGACCGTGCTGCTGAAGCGTGCGAACGACAGCGGCAGCGTGATGCGGTGGTCCAGTCGCTCGACCTCGGTTTCGTCCAGCACGGGCAATTGGTAACGCACGTAGCCGCCGAACTGCGCGATGTTCGGCGGCGCATCGAGCACCAGGGCGATCGGCGCGGCGTAGTTGAGGTTCTCGCTCTCGGACTTGCGCAGCACCACGCCGATCACGCGCCCTGCGGCGTCCAGGAGCGGGCCACCACTGTTTCCAGGCGATGCGGCCGCCGAGAAGCGCAGCCACTTCCAGCGCCCGTCGATCTCCTCGGGTGTCTGCGAGGTGAGCAGGCCATCGCGCACCACGATGCCCTGACCCAGCGCATTGCCGGCGGCGTACACGGGAACGTTGAGCACGGGGTCGCGGCTCGCCTCGAGTACCGCATCGCCTACCGGCGCCCGCAGGGAGAACACGATGAAGTCCATCTCGTTCGAGTACTTCAGCACCTCACCCAGCGCATGCACCTTGCCTTCCGCGTCGCGAATCGCCGGTTCGCCGAACTGCGTGACGCGGCCGGACTCGTACACGTGCGCGGCGGAAACGTAGGTGTTGGGGCCGATCGCGAAGGCCGTGCCGATGGAGATGTAGGGATCCGTGCGCTCGCTGAATGGCATCTGTTCCATCGGCAGCGCACGCTCGTAGGTCACGCTGTCGACCTCCGGCTTGCGCATCACCACCTCGAACACGGTGTTGCGCAGGTGGGCATGCAGCGCAGGGTCCAGCGCGGCCGACTGGGCGCGCGCCGGCACGATGGCGAAGGCAAGCAGCACTGCCAGACAGGAGGCCAGGATGGCGTGATGCGCGTGTCGGGAGGGTGTCGGGAGCATGGACGCATCCGTGTCTGAAGGAGGATCGGGCACGAAGCACTGCGCTGCCTCGGCCGGATCGAGTGTAGGCAGCACTGCGAGTTGATGAAACGGCACCGAAGGTGGGTTCCCGGGGTATCGGTGTCCATCGCTCGTGGCAGTGCGATCGATGCACAATCCGGCATCGATCGACAACAGGAGTGGATGGATGAAGCCGAGCTTCCGACTCGAGGGCGACGTCGCCGTGGTCACCGGTGCGGGCCGCGGCATCGGCGAGGGCATCGCGAAGGTGCTCGCCGGCGCGGGTGCGGCCGTGGTCTGTGCGGCGCGGCGCACGAGGGAGATCGAGCGTGTTGCCGCCGAGATCGTGGCCGAGGGCGGGCGCGCCATCGCGGTGACCACCGATGTCACGCAGCAGGGTGATCTCGAGGCGCTGGCCCGGGCCGCGGTCACCCACTTCGGCAAGCTCGACATCTGGGTCAACAACGCCGGCGGCTCACCCATCCAGGCGCCCATGCTCGAGCTGCCGCCCGAGGAGTGGCACGCAACGATCGCGCTGAATCTGTCGGCGGTGTTCTACGGCGTGCGCGCTGCGGTGAAGGTGATGAGCGATGGCGGCCGCATCGTCAATGTCTCATCGATCGCGGCCCAGGATGTGTTCCAGGGCAGCGGCCACTACAGCGCCGCCAAGGCCGGCGTGAACATGCTCACGAAGACGCTCGCGCACGAGCTCGGGCCGCGGATCAGGATCAATGCGGTCCTGCCGGGCTTCGTGCCGACGGAAGTGATGATGGAGGCGTTGCAGATCAGCGATGGCGACCTGCCGGGTCTGGAGAAGTCGCTGAACCTGCCTGCCGGCCGCCTCGGCACGCCTGAGGACCTCGGGGCGGCCGTGCTGTACCTGTGTTCGCCCGCTGCGGCCTGGGTGACCGGTCAGTGCGTGCGCATCTCGGGCGGGCCCTGAGGATGTCGGGCGCCAGCGCATTGCCGGACCTGCCGTTGCCTGATGGCGTGCGCTCGCGCCAGGTCGTTGGCGTGAACGGGCTCGACATGCACCTGCTCGAGGCCGGCTTCGAGACACCGGGTCAACCCTGCGTGCTGCTGCTGCATGG
>SXGT01904333.1_pt1 | contig 10109 bp, 7 predicted proteins | sample 3176221 | NCBI WGS metagenome assembly SXGT01 (sample SAMN11356862, study PRJNA531348) | freshwater metagenome | isolation source: freshwater sample F1-120 | place: China: Fuxian Lake, Yuxi | collected 2017-12-25
CGCAGGTTCGATTCCTGTTTTCGGCACCATCCCTCCTCTTCGTCGCCAGGCTGCGTGCTCGCCGAACACTGTTCGTCGGCGATTTGCCGCCGTTTGTCGCCGCGCGGCGGCGCTGTGAACGGCGTCCCATGCAAGTTATAGTGCACTCGCTCTAATCATCGGCAGGTTGCCGGAGGTTGGAAGCAGATGAATATAAGTTCGACAGGAAGTCGGGGATTTCCAACTGGAGAGGGGGTTTGGATGCGCGGCGGAAAATGCCATCGAGGTCGGTTCTCGTCCGAATCCGGCTTTTCCTTGCTCGAACTCGTGGTCACCTTGGTCGTCGCCGGCGTTCTTCTCGGCGTTGCGGTGCCTTCCTACCTGAATCTCTCCCGCCAGAACCGCAGCTCAAACGAATCGAACAACTTTCTGTCGCTGCTGACCCTTGCTCGCAGCGAAGCCGTCAAGCGCAACGGACGCGTGGTCCTCTGCAAGACGCAGGACGGCAACTCCTGCAGCGCCGGCGGCAGCACCGGATGGGAAACCGGTGTGCTCGTCTATTTTGAAGCCAGCACTCCGCCGAACGGATTCACCGCAGGCACCGACGCCATCATTCGTGCAGAGGTCCCGTTCAGCCCCAATGCCAGTATCACCGGCAATACCAACGTTGCGGACAGCATCACTTTCCTGGGCTCGGGGCGAGTGGCCGAAGTTGGAACGCTGACACTCAAGCGAACCGAAGACCAGAAATACTGGCGCCGAATCAAACTCTCCAACGTCAAGGGACCGCGCATCTGCAGCCCCGCCCAGGACTCCACCTGCACAGGGACGGACTCGTGAAATCTCAGCGTGGACTCAGCCTTCTGGAAGTGCTGATCGCAATGGTCGTGATGGCGTTCGGCCTGCTCGGCATCGCTGGCCTGCAGACGACGGCGCTGGCGAATAACTTCATCGCGTTGCAGTACACCCAGTCGGCGATGCTCGGCCAGAACATGCTCGAGAAAATGCGCGCCAACCCTGTTGCGGTAGCCAACAAGCAATACGATATCGCCGCCGGATCGACACCCACGGCCCCGTCCAGAAACTGCGCGACAGAGTCCTGCACCTCCGCAGAACTGGCGGCATGGGATTTGGCGGTCTGGTACTCGACGATTGCGGAGGGCACGAGTTACTCCAACGTTCCCGCCGGCCCCAAGGGCCAGTTGCCGGGAAGCAAGATCGCGATCATCTGCGCCGATACGCCCTGCCTCGCCTCATCGACTCGACTGATCACGATCTACTGGGACGCCGACAGGACCGGGGCTTCCGGGCTTGCCTGCAACCCGTCGTCGTCGGCAGACGCCAAATGCTTCCGACTGGCTTACGTTCCATGAATGCTCCCCGCTCACAGACCGGCTTGTCCCTCGTCGAACTCATGGTGACGATGGTCCTGGGCTTGGTCCTGCTGCTCGGCCTGACCCAGATTTTCCTGGCCAGCCAGCAAGGTTACCGGGTTCAGCAGAGCAATAGCCGACTGCAGGACTCGAGTCGCTATGCCATGGATTACCTGACCCGCACGCTGCGCCTTGCCGATTTCTGGGGCGGTGTCGAAGCGGCAGACCTGAGCGGCAATCCGGGCACGATAGGACGCGCCGGTGCGTCGGTCTGCGTCCAGGCATGGGTCAATGACGTTCGCCGCGGCATCCGCGGTTATGACGGCGCTGCCACACCGCCTCTCGACTGCATCGTCGCGGCCGACTACGTACCGAACTCCGACATGGTCGTGGTGCGTTACGCCGATCCCGACGTCTTCCAGACCAATGCGCAGATGCAAGCAGCCTACAACGCGGCGCCATCGAGCAAGGACGTGTTCGTCCGTGCCCTGCCCGGCCGCGGTGGGCGTCTGTTCAACCTGAGCGACTGGAACACCGTCAAGACGCAGGTGGGCACCGGCGCCCTGACCGAGGACGACGTTTCCAACCTTCGCTACAGGGCTTCGGTGATTTTCCTGCGCCCCTGCAGCACAAAGGCCGGCACCAACTGCACGAGCTCTGACGATGCGGGCAATCCTCTCCCCACGCTGGTGTCCGCGGATCTGACGCCCAACGGCACGAGCAATCCCAGACTGGTCCAGAACGCCATCGCCGAAAACGTCGAACAGATGCAGATGGACTACGGCATCGATCTGAACGGCGATTTCGCGGCAGACACCTATCGCAGTGCAGCCGGGATCAACGATGGCCTCAGTGGCACCGGCGCCACCCCGCCGCTCTGGGACCAGGTCATCACCGCGAGGATCGGCCTCGTCATCCGGGGGGACAGCAAGGATGGGTTCTCGGACACCGAAAGCTACAACCTCCCGGGTGGCTATACCTACACCCCCAAGGTCGAGGACCAGAGGTACCAACGCCGCCTGATCATCAAGGAAGTCCAGATTCGTAACCGGGTGAGGCAGTGAACATGGCGACCGCACTACGAGGTTACCGGGGCACCAACGGGTACGCGCTCGTCACGGCCCTGATGTTCCTGCTGATCCTGACCGGCGTCGCCATCACCGCCTTGCGTAGCACCGGCCTGGAGCTTCGCATGAGTTCCAACTACGCCATCCGCACGGAGGCGTTCGAGGCCTCGGAAGGCCCTCGCCTGCTGCTGCTGCCCATCCTGGAAGCTCACGCCTTCAGCCGCGGCTGGCCGAAGACCACGCCATCCGATGCCAGCTTCGGCGGGAGCATCGAACCCAACCTGTTCGACTATACGATCCCTGCCGAAATGAGCATCACCAAGGTCAGCGGAAAGCCGCGAGACTGGTATGTCTCCAACTCCGAGAAGGATGCGGCTCCCAGCTTCCTGTTCAATCCGATGGCGCCCGCGAATCTTGCCGTCGATGCAAGCTACGCCCGCGACATCACGCCCAGCGGCAGCGCGACTTTCCGTACTGCCAGCACGCTATCGGTGTACAAGCTGCGCACCGACATCAATCCAGGGTCTGGTGCTGCGATGGTTTCCGGCTATGAAGGTGTGGGCAAGGCAACCGCTGCAGCCGGCGCCAACGTATTTTTCTATGTTCAGAGTAACGGTACGGATCCATCCACCGAGTCGAGCTATTTGACCGGCAGTTCCTACCGCCACGTGATTCGCAACTGAGCCATCGAGACTTCCATGAAGACTCCTCATTTCATCAAGCACTTCGGCGGCCGGATTCTCCTCGCCACCGGCATCGTCGGCGGCGTGCTGATGCTGCCGATGCAGAGCTCGGTCGCTATCCCGTATAACGCGGCCGGCACCCAGAACGGCAACACCTGGGCGGTCTATCAGGGGCTTCCGCTGACCAGCGTCAACAGCGTCGCGCCGCTGGTGATGCTGACGATGTCCCGCGATCATCAGCTGCACTACAAGGCCTACAACGACTACAGCGACTTGGTCGGCCCGACCCAAGGCAGCGCCCCGGACGGCCAGCTGGATACCACCTACACGCACCATTTCGATTACTACGGCTACTTCGATCCGTACAAGTGCTACGACTATCTTGCCGGGTCGAATCGCTTCGAACCGATTTCCGTCAATACCGACAAGTACTGCGCCGGCAACTGGAGCGGCAACTTCCTGAACTGGATGGCCACCACGCGCATGGATGCCGTCCGTAAACTGCTCTACGGCGGCATGCGAGCGGCTGGCGGAGACACGGCCAGCCTTACCGTGCTGGAGCGCAGCTTCCTGCCGACGGACGCCCACTCCTACGCCAAGTATTACGAGGGGAGCGATCTCAATCAGCTGACTCCCTTCACGCAGACTCCAGGGCATACCAGCCCGGGCGCCATCTCCTCCACCACCTACAGCACTCGTACGGCTACCGCGATGAGCCGGAGTAGCACCACGGTCACCGTCACGACCAGCGGTGCACATGGGTACTCGGTAGGCCAATGGGTTCGCGTCGTGCAGGGAAGCTGTAATTCGCTGTATGCGGGCATCTTCCAGATCACAGCCATCCCCTCTAGCAACCAGTTCCGCTACACCACCTCCTCCAGCGGTAGCAATACCTGTAACAGCCCAGGAAGTGCCTCCTCGCAGATGGTGCTCCGCCTGGACATCTCCGCCAATACACCCACGAACATCGGCAACTGGCTGCGCCTTACCAAGGGAAGCACGTCAATCAGGGCGGAGATCACTGGCCTACTGACCCCAGCTAACGCCTCGGCAGGAGCCAGCAGCAGTAGCAACACCTGGCTCAACACGACGCAGATTGTCTTTGCACAGATCAGCGTGAGCACCGCGACGCCCTTGCCGACCGACCCCTCGCCAGCCGCGGATGTCAGCATCCGCAACCTGACCAACTATGGCGTCACCTTCTGCAATACGACCCTCGGTACTGGATCGTCCCAGGCAAATACGAATCCCCCGATCTTCCGTGCTACGCGCGGCAACTTCATGCTCTGGGGGGCCAACGAGCGCTGGCAGTGCCATTGGCATGAGGAAACCAACGACAGCAACTCGAACATTCCTTCCATCTCCGGAATCTTCGCGTGGAACCGCAATCCGGTCCGTTCGATTCATCATATTGACGCCCAGGGTTCTGTGGACGGCGCATTCACGGTCCGCGTACGAGCCTGCGTCCCAGGATTGGAAGGCACGGAACGCTGCCAGGGCTATCCCTCGGGCAACAAGAAGCCGGTCGGTCTGCTGCAGGTCTATGGCGAAACCGGACGTATCAAGTTCGGACTGATCACCCCCAGCTATCAGAAGAACATATCGGGGGGCGTCGTGCGCAAGAACATTGCGGCGATGGATGATGAGATCAATGTCGATACCAACGGCACCTTCAAGCCCACCAAGGGCATCATCTACAACCTCAATCGCCTGAAGGTCTATGGCTACAACTACGGCGATGGCACCTACAGCAACTCCGCAAGCTCAGAGTCCTGCACGTTCCAGCTGACCGGCCTGGTGCCGAGCGGCGGCTCCAACAGCGGCGGACAGCCGCAGTCCGAGGGCAATTGCGCCAGTTGGGGCAATCCCATCGGCGAGGCCTATGTCGAGAGCCTGCGCTATTTCGCGGGCAGGACGCCGGACAGCCGCTTCCAGCCGGGCAGCAATCCCAAGGACGCGACGCTCGCGGTGAGCGATCACGACTCTGCGTCGATCGGACTGACCGTGGTGAACTCCTGGTCCGATCCGCTGGACAAGTCCAACTACTGTGCCTCGCTGAACGTGCTGGCCTTCAACGCGAGCGTTTCCTCCTACGACGACGACCAGGCCAACCTGCTGTCCGAACTGGCCGGCGCGCCAGATGTGGCTGCCTGGACCAAGCGGATCGGCGATGAGGAACTGATCACGGGAACCCAGCGCTTTGTCGGCAACAACGGCGGCACCAACGACGGCTACTGCACGGCCAAGACCATCAGCAACCTCTCCACCGCCAAGGGACTGTGCCCGGAGGCAGCGTCCTTGAAGGGCTCGTACCTGATGAGCGGCGCAGCCTATTTCTCGCACACCAACCGCATTCGCACCCCTGCCAGCATCACCGGGGCGACGATTCCGGATAGCGATTCGCGATCGCTCAAGGTGGATACGTACGGAATTCAGCTCGCGACCAACACGCCGAAGATCACCATCCCGATCCCCGCCAAGCCTGGCAAGTTCGTCAGCATCCTGCCGACTTATCGCTTGAACGTCGGCAGTTCCTTCGGCGGCGGCGCGTTGGTCGATTTCCGCGTCATCAGCCAGGACAGGGAGGCCGGTACAGGCCGCTTCTATGTGAACTGGGAGGACAGCGCCCAGGGTGGCGACTACGACCAAGACATGTGGGGCCTGATCGACTACAAGGTCAGCGACGATGGTAGCCAGATCACGGTGACGACCGCCGCGATTTCAGCTTCCTCGGTGAATCCTCAGGGTTTCGGCTACATCATTAGCGGCACGACTAAGGATGGCCCGCACTTCCATTCCGGCATTTACAACTTCAATTTCACCGATTCCACCGGTGTGACCGGATGCTCCAACTGCAACGCCGGCAATCCGGCCACCTCGGTGACCTACACGATCTCCGCATCCGGCAGCACCGTCGAATCCCTCGAAGACCCTCTGTTCTATGCCGCCAAGTACGGCGGATTCAATGACGCCGACAAGACCGGCAAGCCGGACGCGACCGACAAGTGGGACATCAAGAGGGCCGATGGGTCGGATGGCTCGGATGGCATTCCGGACAACTACTTCCTGGTCTCCAACCCTGCGGCGCTCGAGCAGTCGCTGCAACGCGCCTTCAGTGCGATCCTTGCCAAGACTTCGTCCGGTACAGCCGCGGCTGTCGTCGCCAATGCCCGCGAAGGCCAGGGCGCGATCTACCAGGCTTTGTACGAACCGCGGCGCATCGATGACAACGGTCGCGAGGTGTTCTGGTTGGGTACCGTCCACGGACTCTGGGTGGATGACAAGGGCTACCTGCGCGAGGACGGCAATGGCAACGCCAAGCTGGACTACCAGGACGCCGCACAGACCATCCCGAACTACAGCGCTGATCCCGTCGTGGAGATTTTCTTCGACGCTGGCGACCGTGTGACGCGCTTCCGTCGATACAACGGTGCCCCTGCCGGCACCAACTTCACGATTCGCTCGCTCTCCGACCTCAGGACGATCTGGAACGCGCGCCGGCAGCTTTCCGCCTTGAGCAGCGCGACGCTCGCAAGCCAGCGCCCCTACTCGTCCAGCGCGGGGACCGGCCGCTACATCTTCACCGCGATCGACCTGGACCTGGATGGCAAGATCGACGGCGTGAGCGGCAAGGAGAACGAGGCCATCGACTTCACCGCTGCCAACTTCGGTAGCGGCAAGTTTGGCATCCTGAACGTCAAGGCCCAGGCCGACGCCGCCAATCTGGTGAACTTCACGCGCGGCATCGAGATCGCGGGCCTGCGCTCGCGAACGATCGACTACGACGGCGACGGCACTGCCGAGGTCATCCGGCTCGGTGACATCGTCAACTCGACCCCGACCGTCGTCGGCACGCCGGCGGAGGCCTTCGATCTTCTGTACAACGACGCCAGCTATGCCGTTTTCCGGAACCAGTATCGTGACCGGCGCAATGTCGTTTACGTAGGTGCCAATGACGGCATGATCCACGCCTTCAACGCCGGCTTCTATGACTCTGCGGCGAAGCAGTTCAAGACCACGCCCACCGTCGGCACCGGCACTGCGCATCCCCTTGGCAGCGAACTGTGGGCCTACGTGCCCTATAACCTGCTACCGCATCTGCCCTGGCTCTCCGATCCGGACTACAACCATGTCTGGTACATGGACGGCAAGCCCCGCGTCTTCGATGCCCGCGTGTTCACCCCGGATGCGGACCACCCACATGGTTGGGGCACGCTGATGGTCGTGGGCATGCGCTTCGGCGGCGAGAAGATCACGATGACCAGTCCGAATCCAAAGCCGACGGACACCACCAAGGATGGATTCAGCGCATTCACCCCATCCGTGGGCGCGACCATTACGACCCGGTCGGCATACGTGGTGATGGACATCACCAACCCGGAGAAGCCGCCTCGCCTGCTCGCAGAGCTGTCCGGTGCCGGCCCGACGGACAACAACCTGGGCTTCACGACCTCGTTCCCGACCGTCATTTCGATGAGCAGCAAGGATGTGAAGGCGCCGACGGCGGTCACCTCGAATCCGAAGGACCCGGTCAACACGACGTCGGATCTCGCGGATAAGTGGTACCTGGTCTTCGGATCCGGTCCGACCGATCGCACCAAGGCAACCACCGCGAACAACGTCTCCGCCAAGCTGTACATCTACGACCTGGCACAGAGTAGCGGGGGCGGCTTCGTCACCGGTTTCGCACCCAAGGAGTTGGAGGCGGTACCTGCCTCCCCCACGGTGCCCGGCAACTTCACCGGTGATCCGGTCACCGTGGACTGGGATCTGGACTTCAAGGCCGATGCGCTTTACGTCGGCACCTCCGGAGGCACCAGCGCCGCGCCGAAGGGCAAGCTATTCAAGTTGCGTCTCGACAAGAACCTGGGGCTGGCTACCGACGACCGCTCGCCCGGCCAGTGGCAAGGGCCGTTCGTGCTCACGGACGCCGGCAATCCGATCTTGTCCACGCCGACAGTGACCTTCGACGAGCAAGGGAATCGCTGGGTCTTCTCCGGGACCGGCCGCTTCCTCTCTGCCGCCGACGATCCGTTCAACGACAAGAAGAGCGCACAGGTTCAGACTCTGTTTGGCCTGATCGACTTCAAGAAGGATCCGCCGACGACAGGTTCGGTGCAGTACCCGTTCAGCAGCCTGATCAATGTCACGAACGCGAAGGTTTCGGTCGAGGGCAAGGTCACCGGCATGGGCGGCGTGCTGACGGCTCCCAACGACAACGAGCTGGGGCTCGCGACGAAGATCGCGGAGGGCACTGCGACCAAGGGCTGGGTGCTGCAGCTGCCCGTGCCGGCGACGATCGCGGAGCGCAATGTCACTCAGGCTTCCTTGCTGGGTGAAATCCTGTTCTCGACGACCTTCCTGCCCAGCATCGACTCCTGCGGAGGTGAGGGCAGCAGCCAGTTGTATGGTCTTTACTACAAGACCGGTGCCGCCAAGGCCGGAGTGCCTGTCTTCGGAACGCGGACGATCACCACGCCGACCACCATGGTGGAGTCGATACGCGAGATATCCATCGGCGCCGGCCTCGCTGCCTCCCCGAGCTTGCATCTCGGCGGAGCCCGCGACCAGCGCGGCCTGACCGTCTTCGCGCAGACCTCGACGGGAGCGATCGAGCGGCGCGACGGTTCGGTCTCCCCCAGTGCGCGCAGCGGCGAGATCGACTGGAGGGACGTCTATAAATGATGCCCAAGCGCAAAACGTGGCTGGGATTCTCTCTGCTCGAGATGCTGATCGTGCTGGTGATCTTCGGCGTGGTGGCGAGCATTGCCATCCCGTCCTATCAGCGGTATCTCCGCGAGGGACGTCGCATGATCGGCAAGGACTGCCTGCAACAGGTGCATCACCGCATGGAAAGCTTCTTTGCGTCGCGCAATACCTACCCCACGAGCATGGGCGGGCTGGGCTATACCAACCTCAGTGGAGGAGCGCTCGACTGCGATGATCAGGGCTACTACCTGGTCACGATCGGCGGAGCCAGTTCCGGCTGTCCGGCGGGCAGGTGCTACCAGCTATTGGCAACCGCGCAACCCGTCCAGGAGCCTGACGGCAATCTCCGTCTCACCTTCCGTGCAGACAAGACGAACCCGGCCGAGCGCATCGTCCGCGAGCGAATGGTGGATGGCACCTGGCAGCAGAAATGGGACTGAAGCCGATGAAGAAGCGTCCCATGCATGACCAGGGATTCACGCTGGTCGAAATGCTCGTCACCGTGGTGATCATGCTCGTTCTGATCGCGATTGCGGTGCCCAGCTACGAGGGAATCACCCGCAACAGCAAGCGTCAGGTCGCCCTGCGCCTGTTGACCGATATCGCGGCCAAGCAGGAAGCGCAGCGGACGAAGACCCGGAGTTATGCAGCGACCTTTGATCCTCTGCTCGGGCTGACCGGAACCACGCTCTATGTCGCTTCAAACGGGACATTGGCGACGGCTTCCAGCGACAGCAGCATCTATCGCATTGAATTGCGCGACATCGTCACCACTTCGGGCATCACGAGAAGCTACTCCCTGCTGGCGACCGCCGTCGGCAAGCAGGCAAAGGATACGGCCTGCGCGAGCATGGGCCTGACAAGCTCAGGCATCAAGACGGCCAGCGGCGGCGCCAATGCGCTGAAGGTTTGCTGGGAACTGTAGCGCCAGGCCGTCACTTTGAGGCTGGCAGCATCAACGACTGTCTAGCTACGCGTTCCGGACCAGCTCAAGCGCGACGCAGGGCCACCGGAAGCGAGAACACGATGTGCTCCTGTCGCCCCGGCAGTTCCACTGATTCTCGCCCGCCCAGGTCTCGAAGCCGCTGGATGACCTGTTGGACGAGAATTTCCGGCGCCGAAGCGCCCGCGGTCACCCCGACCGTCGCTTTCCCGATCACCCACTCCGGCTGGATGTCCTGCGCGCCGTCGATGAGGTAGGCAGTTACCCCCTGCAATTCAGACAACTCCCGCAAGCGATTCGAGTTCGAGCTGTTCTTCGAGCCGACAACCAATACCACATCGCAGCGCGCGGCCAG
>SXGT01478112.1_pt1 | contig 10108 bp, 5 predicted proteins | sample 3176221 | NCBI WGS metagenome assembly SXGT01 (sample SAMN11356862, study PRJNA531348) | freshwater metagenome | isolation source: freshwater sample F1-120 | place: China: Fuxian Lake, Yuxi | collected 2017-12-25
AGACGGCGGCGGAGTTGGCGGCCTTGCGACGGAGTATCGCTCGCGGCGTTCCGTTCGGGGAAGCTTCGTGGATGGAGCGGATGATCGGCAAACTGGACCTGGAATCGACCATCCGCCCCCGCGGCAGGCCCCGCAAACCGAAAAACGGTTCCTGACACCTGGTATGTCCTGACACCTGGTATGTCCTTAAGTGATTGTATGGCGTTAGCTGTGTGTATCACGTGTGGGGCGGAAAAAAGCGGTGCGTGGCGTACTTGCGAGAAATGCGGTTTCGACCCGCGCTCCAGCGTACCGACATTAGTTAAGAGCGTTTACCTTTCAATTGATCGCTACGAGGAATTGGACGACCGGGAAAGTTACAAAAATGAACTTGATAAGATCGCCGAACTGATTCGTTGCAGAAAAGCAGTGGCATATGACCAGGCCGAACTATCGAGACTTGAAAACCAATACTATGAAGTTCAATCGGCACAGCGTCATGAGCTATGGACCGCATTCCAAAAAACCTTCTTGCCCGGCCTCAGAATTCTGTTAGCTATATTGCTCGCGATTTTCTTGCTGAAGCTGATGAAAATGTTTCTGCTTTAGTCGCATGTTCGCATTATGTCGTTCCCTGTTCCCTGGAAATCAAACCACGTTCCCTGGAATTCAAACCACGTCCGGCAGGCCGTAGGGTTCGCGGTATTCCTTCGTCAGCAATTGGTTGGCGTCGTCGTTGCCGACGAACCGTTCCGTCTGCGGGTCGAAGTTCAACTGGCCGCAGAACTCATACGCAATGTTGCCCAGATGCACGAGCGCACAACTGCGATGGGCGACAGTCGGATCGGCGCGGGTCGGCGTGCGCTGGCGGACGGCGGCGAGAAAATCGGCCATGTGCTCCGCATAACCCCGCTGCGTGCGAAGGGCTTTGTCTTCCGTCGGCCCGGGCTGGTTCTTCGGTCCCAGAAACACGCTGAACGCCCCGCGGCGCGAGAAGATCATGTAGCCCTCCGTGCCGTAAAAGACGTTGCCGTTGTCGAACCCGTGCAGGCCGTAAGCGGTGAAGGGATAATTTTCATAGATCAGCAGCCGGCCGTCGGGGTATTCAAAAGCCACGTTCATGTTGTCGGGATATTCACTGTAGTGGTTGCGGAGCATCATGCGTCCGCCGCGGGCCGTGATTTGTTTGGGGAGCGTATCGATGCCGAGGCCCCAGGTCGCCATGTCGAGGTCATGGCTGCCGTCGTCACCGATTTCGCCGTTGCCGTAGTCGTGGAACAACCGCCAGTGGCCGTGGAAACGATGCTGATTGAACGCGTGCTTGGGAGCCGGACCCAGCCAGCGGTCGTAATCCACGCCCTTGGGCGGCGTGCCGTCAGGGACGGCCTTCATCTCCTCGCGCGTTTCCGCCGTCCAGGCGCGGGCCACCTTGACGTCGCCGATAATTCCGGATTTCAGCAATCGGCCCGCCTGTTCCGTGACCGGACTGCTACGCATCTGGCTCCCCTGCTGCACGACGCGCCCGTATTTTTTCGCCGCCGCGATGATCAGCGGCCCTTCGGCGTACACGTGCGAGATGGGCTTTTCAATGTAGACATCCTTGCCCAACTGCATCGCCCGAACGGCGATCGGGGCATGCCAATGATGCGGCGTGGCGATGATGCAGGCGTCGACCTGCTTGTCTTCGATGACATCTTCGTACTTCGCCGTGCGTTTCGGCGGAGAGGATTGAAATCCGTCCACGCGCGCCGCCATCTTGTCGATCTGCGCCGGATCGACGTCGCACAGCCAGGCGATCTCGACGGCTTCCTTGCGGGCGACCAGCCCCTTGACATGGTTGGTCATTATGCCCCCGCAGCCAATGATGCCAAAGCGAAGCTTTTCCAGCTTTTCCGCTCCGAACGTGTGAACGCCACCCAACGCCGAGACGGCGGCCGCGAGGCTCACGGTTTCCACGGAATGTTGCAGAAATTCGCGTCGGGTGGAGGAAGCAGTCATGGGATGTTCCTGATGAAAGCATGCTGAATAGTTCATCGAGCGGCTGGGGACGAGTCTTCGAGCCTGCAGCTTTTCGCGCGATCGCTGCGGGCGGCCCAAAGCGGCCGTCCCCAGCCACCCTTTTGCCCACCATCCTCAATCCAAAGGCAGTCCACACGCCTGTAGCACCGCCGTCTGCACATGCAGGTCGTGTTCGTAGGAGAAGCCAAACTCCTTTTCGCCGCGGATGACCTGGGCCATGTCGGCGGCGTCGTCCAAATAGCGGACGTATGTCGGGAACGTGACGTCCTGATAACCGGACCTATAGTCGCCTCGCGATTTCGACAATGCCAGGCGGACCGACGGATTATCCAGCGGTTGGATGTGCAGTGTTCCTTCCGTGCCGCACACGGTGAAGTGCCGCCGCGCCCCGCCTTCGACTTCTTCACCGGAGGTCTTCACCGTGGCGACGGCTTTCGGATACTCGAGCACGGCGAGCATGTTGTCCAGCAGCGAATCATTCGTCGGTGACGAATGCCGGTTGAAGCCCGTCACCTTGTCCGGTTTGCCGAGGACGCCGATCGTCAGGTCCATGATGTGGCAACCGAGTTCGAACATGATCCCGCCGGGGTATTTCAACAATCGGCCGCGGCTCTTGGGATCGACGACTTTGCTCATCACGGCTTCGATTTCGAAGACCTCCCCCAGCCAGCCCTTGCCAAGCAGATTGCGCAGCAGGACGACGCCGGGGTTGTAGCGGTACATGTAGCCCATCTGCACGATGAGCTTCTGCCGCTTGGCGTCGTCCAGAATCCGCTGGAAGTGCGGCAACGATTCGCCCGCCGGCTTGTCGAGGTGGATATGCTTGCCGGCGGCGACGCAGACTTCGGCGTTGTCCAGCAGGTCGCAGACTTCGGTCTCAACCAGCACCGCTTGAAGTCCGGGCACGTTGAGGAGTTCCTCGCGGGTCATCCATTTAAGCTCCTGGAATGCCGGCTCGCTTTCCGCCTCGCGGCGCAGCTTGTCATCCGGCTGGACAATGCCCACGACTTCATAATCAGGCGATTTGCGATACGCTCCCAGCTTGCTGGCATGGGCGTGGGTCGTCCCGATCTGGCCGACTTTGATACGCGGCCGCGACTTTTGAGAATCGTCCGCCAGGGCCGTCATCATCGGCCAGGCCGCCGCGGCGCCCGCCAGTCGCCGCAGAAAATGTCGTCGCGAATCAGGCGTCATGGTCTGGTGCTCCGCCAAGAATGTACTCCCGTGGAATTGACTGGTCCACCACTGTGATCTCTTCCGCGACACAACCTCGGTAACTTGGAGACCTTCAACAACCCAGCGCCACCATTTTCGGCCGCCCGGCGCCGCCGCTTTGAAACGCCGTCAACAGTTTTTTCCCGCGGCGGCCTGCCAACCGGCGGTATGCGCCGTGAAGTACGTGTCCTTGGACCGAGCCGCGCAAGACAATTCACTATTCAAGATCTGATCCCAGCTTCTCCCGAAAGAATCATCGAACGTCAGGCCGCGGCGCGGAGCGCGGCAATCGACGCCGGTTCGACGTCGGCAGATTCCGCGGCAGGTTCCACGGCGGATTCTTCCGTCGGACGGTTGCGGGTGACGAGCGCAAGCAGCGCCGGCAGCAGCACCAGCGAGGAGAACAAGCACATCGTCACGCCGATCGTGAGCACTCGGCCGAGGCTCTGCAGGCCCTGATGGCTGGCGACCATCAACGCGCCGTAGCCGACGATGGTGGTGAGCGCGTCCACCAAAACCGCCACGGCCGTTCCCCGCGTGATGCGATACGGGCCCTTTTGCTCGCGATACTCGTGGACGATGTGCACACCGTAATCCACCCCCAGGCCCAAGATCAGCGGCAGCGCGATCAGGTTGGCGGGGTTCACCGGGATATTCAGCAGGCCCATCAGACCGAACGTTTGCAGCACGCCGAAGGCCAAGGGAAGGGCGGCCAGCACCACGTCGCGGAAATTGCGAAAGTCCAGCATCAGCACGGCAATGATCACCAGCAGCGAGTAAATTGCCGCCTGTTGGTAGCTTGCCTTCATCTCCAGCGAAGCCTCGTGCGCCTGCAACGGGTTGCCCGTCACGTGGGGATCAACACTGCGCACGTCGTGCACGAAGCGGTCCAGGGCTTGCGTGTCCCAAATGTTGCCCTTGCCATAAATCTTCAGCAGATGCTTGCCGCGATGGCCGACGAACCGATCGACCAGGCTCACGGGCAGATCACTGAGCTGCGGCGGCTCGGGATTGGCGATCGAGCGCAGCGTATGCAAACGACTCAGCAGGTCGCCGGCCATCTGCTGTTGGAATCGCGAGACGAGCGTGTAGCAGTCGGCCAGCGGCAAGCGGCGAAGCAAATCGCGGATTTCGCCAAGCTGCCGCACGCATTTGTCGCCGGGGCCGGCAAGGGAGAGCATCGTTTGCATCTGCCCCAAGGACTGGCCGATTTTCTCGGGCCGATCCACCGGGATTAGCGGAGGTCGTTCGGGCAGAGCGGCCAAACGTTGTTGGATGCGACGGATGATGGGTTGTTTGACTTCGGCGTCGCTGGGAATCATCGAGACGATCTCTTCGGTGCGTTCGACGGTGGGCAGCTTAAGGAAGGCCGCCTTCTTAGCCAGCAGTTCCTCGCGGCTGTCGGCAATCGACAGCCCGTACCAGACGCTTTGGTTGCATTCGCTGAGCAGTTTTCGTTCCAACTCCACGCTTTCCAAGCCGGCCGCCTGCATGTTCAGCAGGTTGTTGTCGTACCACAGCTTGCTGAGCCCGAAGGACATGAAGATCGTCAGGCTGATGCCGGCGGCGAGCGTCATCCGCGGCAGCCGCATGCAGGGCGCGACCCAGCGATGCACGGCCAGAGGCTCGGGCAGATTTTGACCCCACCGCGTCCGGTCCACTAACGAAATACAGGCCGGCATCAGCACCAACTCCGCCACGGCGCACAACAGCACGCCCCCCCCGGCAATGATGCCAAGTTCCGAGACACCGGTAAAACTGGTGAACCCGGCGGCAAAGAACGCGATGGCCACCGTCATTGCTCCGGTGACAATCGACGGCCCCGCCGAACGGGACGTTTCCACGAGCGCTTCCTGCAATGCCATGCCCTGCTTGCGGTACTGAATATATCGGGCAGCATAGTAGATGCCGAAGTCGATGCCGATGCCGATCAGCGTGGCGGTGAAGGTGACGCTAAGGATGTTGAGGTGGCCGACCGAGGCCGTTGCGAAACCGAACGCCCAGGCCATGCCCACCAGCAGAATCAGGTTGGCCAGCAGTGCGTGCCGCACTCCGCCAAAACCGGCGACAAACAGCAGTCCGACGCCAACCAGCGAAATCGCGCTGGCCCACAGGATGGAGGATTGGCTGGCGCGCATTTCGTCGTCTTCCATCACGGGCAGACCGGTCAGGCCGATATTGGTTTCCGGATGCTTCGCATGGACGTGGGCGATCAGATTGCGGAGCACGTCGGTGGCTTCGTTGGCCCCCATTTTTTCGGCGGGCTCAGCGAGTCGAAGCAGCACGAAGCCCAGCTTGCCCTCATTGGTCAGCAGATATTCGGAGTTCAGTTCGCTGAGCGTGGCGAACGACTGCGGCATTGCCGGCCAGGGAGACTTATAGGATCCCTGTTGGCTGAGAGCCCCCAGCAGGCTTGCATTGAGTCGCTCCAGTTCGCCGCGCTGGGCGGCCACGAAGTCGCGGCTCTCCGCGTCGCTCCGCGAGTTTGTGAGAGGCGCCCCTGCCTGCGCCGCCATATCCATGGCCATCTCGCCCAGATTCAGCCGCGACCAATCGCCCAGGAGAATCGGGTTTACTTTATTGAGAAACTTGTCGATTCCCAGCAGCTCGTCTGGCGGCAGATAGTGCAAGCCCTTGGAGCGGATCCGGTCCAGACTGACTTCGTGCAGCACGGCATGAAAGAGCCGCTCTTCTCGCGAGATCGCTTTGGAAAGCTCTTCCAGCACCGGCACCACCTGCTCTCGCCCGGCCCCCTCGACCACGACGACCGCGTCATCCGCGCCGCCAAATTCTTCGAGGTACTCGAGCCACAAACGGTTGTAATCGCTCTTGGGATTGAGCAAATCGAGCCGGCTGGTGCGATAGCCAAGATTGGCAAGCGCGTAGATCGCACAGGCCAGGGCAGCGGCCAGGCAGACAGCAATCGTGGGCCAGGGAAAGGCGATAATGGCGCGTGTCAGCCCGACAAACGGGCGCGCAAGCAACGATTCATTCGCCGAGTGTCCATCCATGGACCACGGTGCCTCCCTGATGCTGGAAAAGTGAGCAAGATTCTAGCGAGGTGCAACGTGCATCACAAGCCGAATGACGCCCCGCGAGGGGGGTCGCTAAGTTCCTATTGCGCCGGCAGTTGCGGTAACCGCGTTCCCACGCTAGCCTGACACGCATGACCCGCCACGCCGATCCGCCTTGTTCCGCCAAACCGACGCGCGTTCGCTTCACAGTGCTGGCATTTCTCTGCGCGCTCTCGTTTCTGACCTATTATGACCGACAATGCATTGTCCGGGCTCAGGAAAGCATCCAGACGGAGCTCTTGATCACGGACGGTCAGATGGGGCTCGTGTTCGGCGCATTTTTTCTCGCGTACGCGCTGTTTGAGATTCCCGGCGGCTGGATGGGCGACCGCATCGGCGCCCGCTTCACGTTGACTCGGATCGTAACGGCATGGTCGTTGTTTACGATGCTCACCGGGTCGGCGATCGGGTTTTTCTCGCTGATTGCCTGCCGCTTCTTGTTCGGCGTGGGGGAAGCGGGCGCCTATCCCAACATGGCCCGAGTTCAGTCGAGCTGGCTGCCGAAGCCGGAGCGGGCCGCTGCCGGCGGTTTGCTCTGGCTCACCGCCCGATGGGGTGGCGCCTTTGCGCCGTTGATATTTGGAACGTTCACTCGCTGGGTGGATTCGGTGAAAGCAAGCGCAGCCGACGTGCAGGGGCTGAGCTGGTTGGCAGCGACGTCGAGCTGGCGGATTGCATTTGCCATCTCCGGTGTGTTGGGATTTGCGTGGTGTCTGGCGTTTTATCCATGGTTTCGCGACGACCCTTCGCAGAAGTCATCGGTCAACGCGGCGGAGCTGCGGCATATTGAATCCCAGCGCGGGCTGGATGCCGGACACCACATGGAAGGGGGCATGTGGGGGCGATTGCTCACTTCACCGGGATTGTGGGCCATGTCCCTTTACTACATCTGCGGCGGTTTTGGCTGGTCGTTTTTCGTCAGTTGGATGCCACGTTATATGAAAGATGTGCACGGTGTGTCCTTCGAAAAGTCGGAATGGTCGGCGGCGCTGCCGTTGTTCTGCGGTGGAATTTCCTGCCTCGTGGGAGGCATGCTGAGCGATGCCTTGGTGCGGCGGACGGGATGGCGACGGCTGGGACGAGCGATCTTTCCCGTGACGGGCTGCCTGGTCTCGGCGATCGCGATGTTCGCCATCCCGCACGTGAAAAGCGAGCGTGACGCAGTCATTCTGATGTGCATCGCGGCTACCGCGTTTGACTTCGGACAAGCTGCCAACTGGGCGTCCATCGTCGATATGGGGGGTCGCTATGCGGGCACGGCGACGGGCTTTATCAACATGTTAGGCAACCTCGGCGGCGCGACTCAGCCTTGGATCGGATCCAGACTTTTCAACTTCTACGGTTGGAACGTTTTGTTTGCCGTTTACGGATGCGCTTTCCTATTCGCGATGACCACCTGGGCGTTCATCCATCCGACGCGGCATTTCTATGAAACGCGCCAACAGGATAAGTGAGCCGCAAATAGCCGCGGGGGCCCGCGCCTGCCGGGCCATCAAGAAGTCGCGCCGCTATGGCAGAAAAGTGGTCTCCGCGGCTTTGAGGGCGGCTTCGTCGCGGGCGCGCAGCGCGGCGGGGCGATGCTGGGTATTATCTCGGAAAAGCACCAGCGATTCCACGTCTTCCTAGGCGACCTCCCTATTCTGACGCAAGTAGGCGGAGACCGAGTCGAGGTTCAATCGGTCGTGATGGCGGAGCGAGACGACGTACCAGATGCGGTTGTGGCGAGAGAAGAAGGTCTCCAGCTCCTGGAGCGTACTGATCACGGGCGTGCCATCGCGACGATTGAGCGGCGTCTCGCGGCGATCATCGAGCACCGATTGCAAACGAAGCCGGGTCTGCAACGCAGGGCGAAAGCGACACTCACAATCGCCAGCCCGACACCGTCAACAGCGCCGCCGCCAGGCAAAGGCACAGCGCGAGCGTCCGCGGCGCGAAGGCCCACTCGGCGAGTGTGGGGATGGCGGTGATAACTCGGCGTACCCTATTCGATTACGATCGCTTGCGAGGTGCGATCGCTTCCCGATACACGGATGACTCGCAAAGTTTTGAACACCATCTGCAGGTCGTACAGGGGACGGTAGCGCGTGGGTCCAACCCGAATCTGCGACTCACGGGTGAGTTTGGGAATGCGATGGATGACAGGCCCGAGGACATCCTGTTCCTCGCCAAAGTGGTACGTGACGATGTGGATCTCGTGTCCGCAGTCGCTCAGTGCCTCGGCCATTTCACGAATCGAACCGGGCGTACCATGATTTGCCGGAAACGGGCAGGCAGCCAACATGCACACGCGCGGCGTGCCGCCGTTCTTGAAAGAGATCGACGGGGCGGGATCCGGCGGCGGCGGAGACGGGGCGGGCGTAACGAGTGCGGTCATGCCTGGAGCTCATGCGGCGGCAAAATCGTTCACGATTTGGCGTACGACTATTGAAGTTGGGGCGAATCGCGGCTATAAAGAGAGAGACCCAATTCAGCGCACGGCGTCGTCTCACGGTTTGGCGCTTGTGCTACCTTCGCGGCAGGGACGTCTTTTTATCGTCGCCGCAACGATTTCCGGCTGGAAAGCGGGCTGCCGGAACCATGTCACCCCATCGGCGTAACGGCCAAGAGTAGCGGGTAGTTTGGCGAATCCGTGAGTTGATTTCACCTAAACCGCCAACGATAATAAGGGACTAGAAAACAATTTGGCTCTCGAGGCTTGCGAAAGAATGGGGCAGGCGCCTTGTCGTTGCTTGTTCTTCGGGTGGTTATTGTTCCTGGCGTAATGTCCGTCCCAGCCCAATCGCAAGCCCGTTCACCCCGCCGTTCCGACAGCAACTGATGAGGAAAGCACCTAATGGCTAAGTGGCTCCGTCGTGCGCAATTTGGTCCGGAAGAAGATTTTTTTGCCAGCCGTGAGAAGCATTCTCGCCGCCGTCGCAATCGGCTTGCCGATCGCACTCTGCGGATCGAGCCTTGCGAGGAGCGGACCCTGTTTGCCATCGGCGGCGGTCCCGACTTAATTGCGATAATTCCCAATGAGGGGTCGGTGATCGCGGCCGGCGATCGCGTCACGATCGCGCCTCGCGAGATCACCCTGCGCTTTGACGACGGCCAGGTTATCGATCCATCGCAATCCAACCTTGCGGCGATTTCCGTCGTCCGTTCCGGTTTCGATGACAACTTTAACAATGGAACGACGCCGATCGCAATAGGCTTCGTGGGCATTGGCGAGCGTCCCAACGATGTGATCGTGCGATTCGCGACCAATCTGCCCGACGATTTATACCAGGTTCGCATCGCCGGAACCTTGCAGAACGTGAGTGGGGACAAATTCAACGACGGCATTGCATCAACGACCCAGTTTGATTTGGATTTGGGTCCGCAGGTGATCGCGGTGGTGCCTCAGCCGGTGACGCGCACTCCTGGCGGGCAATTGCAGTACGCCACCGACGCGATGGGGCGGAATGCAATTAACCAGATCGAAGTATTCTTCAATAGCGATCCGCTCAACGCCGCCGGTGCCATTAATCCCGAGTTCTATCAATTGATTCACACCAACGGCACGCGAACTTCCCTCGACGATACAATCGTCAATCCGATTTCCGTTTCTCCCCCGGGCACGTCCCACAAGGTGGTCTTGAGCTTTGCCCCCGGCGTACTGACCACGGCGGACACCTTCCGGCTGAGAATCGGCAACTCCGAGCCGCTGCCGGCATTGCCCGACTTCCGCGCTTTCGCCATCGGCGATGTCACCGTTGCCGAAGGGGACACGGGCACGGAGATCGCGACGTTCACGGTAACGCGCACCTCGGACTTGACGGAGGAAGTGACCGTGAACTTCG
>SXGT01048867.1_pt1 | contig 10107 bp, 11 predicted proteins | sample 3176221 | NCBI WGS metagenome assembly SXGT01 (sample SAMN11356862, study PRJNA531348) | freshwater metagenome | isolation source: freshwater sample F1-120 | place: China: Fuxian Lake, Yuxi | collected 2017-12-25
CTGCGCTGGAGCGATGATCCCGGCTGGAAGCTCGACTACTCCAACATCGCCCGGCTCTCGGCCGAGGAGATCGCGCGGCGCCGGGCGGAGTTCGATCGCGGCAAGGTCATTGCACGGCAGCTCAAGGTCGACGAAGGGGCACAGGGTAGCCGAGGCCGGGACCAGAGGCCGCCGGTTGCATGACACGACAGCGGGCCAATGTGATCCTGCTCGCGTGTGCAGCCGTGTGGGGTTTTTCCTACCTGTTCCAGAAGGCGGCGATGGCGCACATCGAGCCGTGGCTGTTCGTTGGCGCGCGCGCAGCTGTGGCGGCCTGCGTGCTGGCGCCTTTGGCTTGGTGGGAGCTGCGTCATACGAGCAAGCCGCACGACCACAGTTTCTGGCCGCTCGCGGCGCTCGCAGGAGTCTTGTTCCTTGCCGCGTCGATCGTCCAGCAGCGCGGGCTGGTGACGGCTTCGGTCACCAACACCGGTTTCCTGACAGCGCTCTATGTCGTGATAACGCCTTTGCTGGTCTGGCTCGTGCTGGCACGCGCGCCGTCGCCTGCGGTGTGGGGAGCGGTGCCGCTGTCGTTCGCGGGAACGTGGCTGCTGAGCGGTGGCGGTCTCTCAGGGCTCAGTGGCGGTGATCTGCTGGTGCTCGCCTCCTCGGTGTTGTGGGCTGCCCACGTCGTCGTGCTGGGCATGGCAGCACCGCTGGCGCGTCCGCTGATGCTGATGGCCGTGCAGTTCGCGATCGTTGCGGTGCTCGGGCTCGGCGGCGCCGCGTGTCTGGAGCCGATCGATCATGCCGCGCTCGGGCGTGCTGCCATCGATATACTTTATGTCGGCGTACTCTCGAGCGCGCTCACCTACACGCTCCTCTTGATGATGATGCGGTACACTTCTCCGACCGAGGCCGTCGTCATCGCCTCGAGCGAGACGATCTTTGCAGCGCTCGGCGGTTATCTGGTGCTGGGCGAGCGGATGAGCCTGATGGGTGCCTGCGGTGGCGCATTGATCCTGGCGGCGGTGCTCTTCGTGCATCTTGGCCCGCGACGGGCAGCATCATCGGCGTGACGCGCCTGCGTCCGGGATCGATGGGCCTCGTCCAATCGCGCTGTTCTCGCGCCTGGGCTCGCCCCAACCTTACGCGCGCCTTTCAGTGGCCGGTTTGCATGGCACGATCAGTGCATCGACGGCGGTTGCGCCAGTCGGCTCCACCAGCATCGGGTTGACGTCGATCGAGTGGATGGCATCGGGCACGGCGAGCACCAGCGATTGCAGCGCTGTCAGCGCAGCGACTACGTCGGCCGTCGGGTCTGATGCGCCGGATTTGTGCAGGCGGGCCAGCAGCGCACCGAGCCTTGACGCGGAGATCCGCTGGGCGATGCGCGCGCTCGTGATCGGAACAGGCAGCAGCACGACGGTGTCGAGCACCTCCGCATGCACGCCGCCGAGACCGGCGAGCAGGAAGTGACCGAGGCCGGGCTCGTGCGTGGTGCCGAGGATGATCTCGGCGCGGGCCGGCACCTGCGGCTGCACGACGAAGCGTGCAGAACCGGGCGCGACGCGCGCGGCGAGATGATCGAAGGCAGCTGCGACCGCGGCCGGTGTGGCGAGCCCGATCGCGACGAGGCCTGCGTCGTTCTTGTGGGCGATGTCGGGCGCGATCGCCTTAAGCACGACCGGGAGGCCGATCGCCTCCGCCGCGCGCCGGGCCTCCGCCGCGCTTTCGACGATGCGGCTTTCGACCATCGGCACGCCGGCGAGGCGCAGCAGCTCGGCGCTCTCGATCTCCGGCAGGAAGTCACCGCTGGTGCTCGCGATGATATCGCGTGCGCGCGCGACCTTGTCAGGCGCGAGCAGTGGTGGCGTGCTGCCGGCGTGTGTTGCGCGTTCGCGCGCGTAGTCGATCGCGTCGTAGAGTGCGCGCAGGCTGTCGAAGCAGGCGGCGAGATCGGAGAGCACGGGAATGCCGGCGTCGGCATAGCGTGACTGCATCTCCGGACGCAGGCCGCCGGGCGAGACGAGCACGGCAGGCGAGCCGGTGCGCGCTTTGCGCTGGGCGATGGGGGTGAGCATCGACATGTCGCCGGCGATCGTCGGCAGGCGATGCGCGAAGCCGGCGATCGGGCCGTTGTGGCCATCGCGTGCCATGGCATCGAGCAGCCCCGGCAGCTTGTCCCAGCCGTGCAGGTTGCCGCTGTCGATCGGGTTGCGGATGAGGCCGGTGCCCTCGAAGCCGGCGATGTGGGCGAGCGTCTGCCCGCTCCATGTGCCGTCGCCGGCGCCGGCGAGCGCGATGCCGCGCTCGGCCGCATGATCGGCCATCAGCGAGCAGCCGCCGCCCGAGCCCGAGATGCCGATCAGGCGCGTATCGCCGCTGATCTGTAGCGCGCGTCTGTCGGAGGCGATCGTGCAGGTGGCGGCGAGCGTTTCGATCGAGCGCACGATCGGGATGCCGCATTCGCGCAAGAGCGCCTCGTAGGCGCGAAAGCTGCCGGCGAGCCGGCTCGAATGCGCGATCGCGGCAGCAGCGCCGGCGGTGGAGCGGCCGAGCTTGAGGGCGAACACCGGCTTGCCCGCGGCATGCGCACGGGCAGCGAGCGCGCGCAAACGCTCGCCGTCGCGGATCGCCTCCATGATGAGGCCGATCACCCCCGTCTCGGGGTCCTCGATCAGCGCCTCGAGCATCTCGAGCATGTCGAGTGTCGCCTCGTTGCCGAGCGGCACGAGCTTGGCGAAGCCGCAGCCGAGCCGGGCGAGGCGCGGGATGAAGCTGTCGAACAGCGCGCCGGAGTGGGCGGCGATCGAGACGGGGCCCTTGCGCATCGGCTCGCCGTGCGAGGTGTTGTAGCCGAGCGCGTAGCCGTGGTGCGCGTTCCAGATGCCGTTGGTGTTGGGGCCGAGCACGATCATGCCGGCGGCGGATGCGGTCTCGACGATCTCGGCCTGGCGGCGCCGTCCCGCCTCGCTGCCCATCTCGGCAAAGCCGGCGGCGCCGAGGATCATCGCGCGCACACCCGCCGCCGCCGCTTGCTTGACGACGCCCGGCGTCGCGGCAGCGGGGATCACCGTGAACGCGCAGTCGATCGTCTCGGGCACGTCGGCGATCGACTTGTAGTACTGCAGCCCGTCGTGGACACCGCCTTCCGGATTGATCGGATAGATTCGGCCCTTGAAGCCGGCGTTCTGCAGATAGCGCAGCACGGTGTTGCCGTACTTGCCCGGCGTGCTCGAAGCGCCCACGATCGCGACGCTGTCGGGCGCGAGGAGGGGGCGGAGGCGGGTGAATGCCGCTTGGGTGTCAGACCCTCCGGGTCTGACACCGTGCACGGCGCTGACAGGCTTTGCATCGATCATAGGTTACATTTTCTGCGGTTCGTTGCGGTGTCAGATCCGAAGCGACCTCAAAGCAAGTCGATGAACTCGTCGACTGTCAGGCCAGCCTGCTTGATGATGGCCCGCAGTACGGGGCGTGCGAGATCGCGACCTTTATGGACTGGCACAGTCGTGGCTCGCGTAGGATCCGCAGCATGCACGAGGCGGAAGTGACTGCCAGTTGTGCGAACGACAACCATGCCGGCCCTTTCAAGCGCGGCGATGACCTCCAGCGCCTTGAGCTGCGGCAGTCGCTGGCTCATGCTGCGACCGTGACTTCATGCAATCGCGGCTTGCCTGCTTCTGTCGGGATTTCCTCGCCGCGCTCCCTCCGGCTCGCGATCACCATCTCGATGGCATCGCTCGCCATGGCTAGCGCCTCCTCCTCCGTGTCGCCGCACGAAACCACCTCCGGCAGCGCTGGCACGTGGACCAGATAGCCCCCCTCCTCCATCGGTTCCAAAACGATCGTGTAGGTAACCTTTTGGCTCATCCTGATGTTCTCACGGCGTTGGCGCAGTTGCGGCGACTGCTCCCCGGCGGGGAAGCCAAGCGGCGAGCATACAGCTAATCTACCGCCCTTCCCACTTCGGCTTGCGCTTTTCCAGATACGCCCGCGCGCCTTCCTTGCGGTCCTCCGAGGCGTAGACGTCGGGACCGACATCGAGGCGTACGGCGGCGTGCATGGGCAGCCCCCAAGCCTTGCGGTAGGTGAGCTTCAGGCGCTGCAGCGACAATGGCGCGTTCTCCGCGATCTCGCCGGCAAGTTTCATCGCGACGTCCATCAACTGGGCAGCGGGCGCGATGCGATTGATGAGACCCCAGCGCTCGGCCTCCGCCAGTGTGATGGTGCGGCCCGTGTAGAGCCATTCCATCGCGATCGCGGGTGGCACCATTTGCGGCAGCATGACTGACGCCATGTGAGCGCCCATGCCGCGCTTGGCCTCGGGCAGCGCGAGATGGGCCGTGTCGACCGCCACGCGCAGATCGCATGACAGTGCGAGCTCGCAGCCGCCGGCCACGGCGGGACCGTTGAGGATCGCCATGATCGGCTTCTTGGAATCGATCATGGCTTCGAACAGTGTGCGCTCGACTTCCGCGAGCGGTCCGCGGTAGCGCCCGCCATCCTCGTCCGCCTGGCGCGCGTCCTTGAGGTCGGCGCCGGCGCAGAACGCGGTACCGGCCCCCGTGATCGCGAGCATCGAGACGGAGCGGTCGAAGTCGGCGTCGAGGATCGCTTTCAGCAGTGCGGTCTTCAGCTCGCGCGAGAGTGCGTTGCGCCGGTCGGGCCGGTTCATGGTGAGCAGCCGCACCCGGCCGTGATTGGTGACGATGAGAACGGGCTCGGACATGGCAATTCCCCCTGGTTCAGCGCAATGGTGCCGAGAGCCGGCTGCCCGTTGCCTACTTCAGCGGGGGAGGTGGATCACAGGCCTTTGCCCTGCGCGGCTGCAGCGTTGGCTGCACCGGGCACGAGGGCGTGGAGCTCATAGACAATCCGCATGCGCATCGGCGCATCCCACCGCTTGACGAGGCGGATGGTACTCTCCGGATTGGTCCACGTCACCGTCTCGGTCTCGATCGATTTGCCGCGCAGAACCGGCAGCGAGCCCTTCTCCGTTCCGGTGGGCTCGCCGTAGCGCCGTATGAACGCGGCCTTTGTATCCTCCCAGTAGGCAACGTTGGAGCGCATCGCGATGCGGTAGAGGCGGCCCTGGTTCTCGATGTCGTCGCTATCGCCACTGACGAACCAGAACATCGGCGCGGTGTCGATGGCGCCGACGCGCACCCGCGCTGGCATCCATTCCGGCGGCAGTGCCTTGGAGGCGGGCCCCAGTACCTTGCCGTAGGTGAAGGCGCCGCACACCGAGACGCCGGCACGTGCCTCATCTGCGCCCGCTGAGAAATCGCTCGTCGGACGGATCTCGGCGGCCTCGGCGTCATGCGAGCACAGGATGCGGGCATCCGGTGCCTCGGGATAGCGCAGACGGCGCAGGTCGGCGAGGCTCGTGCCCAGGGTGACGCCACGGAAGGCGAACGGCTCGGCTTGTGCGGTGCCGGTATGCAACAGCGCTGCGAGGGCGAGCAGGCGCAGTCGCCAAGCGTGGTGCTGGAATGAGAACGACATGACGCTTTCCCGCTGATGGCTTGGGGCGTTCATGCCGGCTACGAAAGCACGTAACCGTGTGCTGATACAATAGTGTAACGCGTCGGGCTTAGGTTTTCTGGGCGGCGGGGCGTTGGGCGAGGCGGGCGTGGCTCGTGTCCCCTGAAGCCACGCCCGGGGCCCTCGTGGGGCTCCCCCTGAGGCCGCGTCGCAGATTGCCACGGCCGGCGCTATGGCAAGGACTGAAAAGTGGGAATGCGGTGGCAAGGCGGCGGCAAGGTGGAATGCTGGTGGCCGTCGTTCAATTCACTGCAACAATCCGACATATATGAGAATATGGTAGGGCGGCGCCTCAGCGGCCGAGTTGGCGCGGCTCGGCGTCCTCGTCGGCATCGGCGGTGTTGCCGAACACCTCCTCGCTGATCACGCGGCGGGTGATGTCGTCGAGGAACTTCGACAGCTCACGCGACAGCTCCTGGAACTGCGGCCACAGCACGCCTTGCAGGAACGTCGGCGGCCCCTTCACCATGATGGTCTGGCGGTGCATGCGTGGATAGCGGTAGGGCCTGAGGCCGTAGCGACGGGTGAGGGCGAGGAACAGCTGGCGGGCCCACGGGTCCGCGATCGAGAACTTCATCTCGATCGGGGTTTCCTTGAGCTCGCTCGTCTTCAGCTTCTCGCGCAGTCGCTCTGCCGCAGCACCGGCCGCTGCCCGCTCGCCCGCCGTGCCTGCACCGGCGAACAGGGCCTCGATCTTGCGCAGCTTGTCGCGAAGTATGTCCTCTTCGTTCATGGCGGTCGGGCCGTCCTATTTGTCGGGCTTGGGAGGCACCGCCTCGACCGCGCCGCCGGCCGCCTTCCAGGCCGCGAACCCGCCCTCGATGTGGGCGACGGGGGCCAGTCCCATGTCCTGCAGCGTCTTGGTGGTCAGCGCCGAGCGCAGCCCGCCGGCACAGAAGAACACGAACGTCTTGTCCTCACCGAACACCGGCTTGAAATAGGGGCTGTCGGGATCGATCCAGAACTCGAGCCTGCCGCGGGGGGCGTGCAGGGCACCGGGGACGCGTCCGTCGCGGGCGAGCTCGCGTGGATCGCGGATGTCGACCAGCAGCACCTTGGGATCGCGCGCCAGCGCGACGGCCTCCACTGCCGTATACTCCTTGATCTCGCGCCGAGCGCTTTCGACCAGCGTCTTCACTGTGACTTTCAGCGGCTTCGACACGGAACCCTCCCCCTTCGCTTCGTGGCAACGGGTCTAGCGCATGCAGGGCCCGACGGGCAATTGCGCACAGCTGGGCCTGTCGGTGAGCCGTACTTCCGCCTTGAACTGTCGGCTCTGCTGACGGCGAAGCGATTCTGCCTGCCGTGGAGCCTGCCGGTGCGCCATTCGCACGTCCTCGTTGTAATGTCCGTGAGCCTTGTTCTCATCGGATGTTCTACCAAGACCGAAAGCGGTGCGCCGTTGCTGGTGAGCCCGTCTGTTCAGCCGTCGGCCAATCCGGCAGAGGCGGCATCCATCCCGGCTACGCCCGGCGGCTACAAGCTCAGCGACGCGGAGGCGAAGCTCGATTGCCCAAAACTGACCGGCCAGATGAAAGTGCGCATCGCCAACATGCGGGCTGCCCATGCTCAGCGCAGCGGGACCGGGGTCAGTCAGACGATACAATCGGTGGTCACGCCGGTGATGGGCGGGGTGCGGCGCGGGGCAAATCCCGATTCGGATCTGCAACTCGATCGAGCCAAGCTCGAGGCGTTCAACAAGCGGCTCGCCGAAAAGAATTGCAAGACGCTCGACCTCGATGCGGAGCTGCGCGGTGAGCCGGCGGTGCCGGCCGCAACGCAGAAGCGTTCGGGCTGACGCCGCCGCGGTGGCATGCTAGTGTTGCGGCTCGATCAAATGATTCCCGTCACCCCGGACCAGCGAGGCCGTTTCAGGCCGAGCGCAGATCCGGGGCCCAGCAAGAGAATCGTGCGCTTCGCGCACTCATTATGCTGGGTCCCGTGTCTCGTTCGCGATGCTCACTTCGCACGGGATGACGGGCAGGTTTTGAATGGGCCAGTACACTAGGTCGCGCCCCATGACCAAGAAGCGCACAGCGATCCTGATCTCGGGGCGTGGCTCGAATATGATGTCGCTGGTCGAGGCGGCAGCGGGTTTGGAATTTCCGGCTCTCATCGCGGCCGTGATCTCGAACCGCCCCGATGCAGCTGGCCTCGCCTGGGCTGCAGCGCACGGCATTCCGACAAGGGTGGTTGATCACAAGGCGTTTGCGAACCGACATGCATTCGAGGACGGGTTGCAGGCCGCGCTCGACGATTTCGGGACGGAACTCGTGTGCCTCGCCGGCTTCATGCGGGTTCTGGGAGCCGGCATCGTCGCACGCTGGTCGGGGCGGATGGTGAACATCCACCCCTCGCTGCTGCCGTCGTTCAAGGGACTGCATACCCATGAGCAGGCGCTGGCGGCCGGTGTCCGGATCTCGGGCTGTACCGCGCACTTTGTCGTGCCGGAGATGGACGCCGGGCCGATCATCGCCCAGGCGGCGGTGCCAGTGGTGGATGGGGACACGCCCGATAGTCTGGCGGCGCGTGTGCTTGGCGTCGAGCATCGACTTTATCCGCACGCGCTGGCCCTCGTCGCATCGGGCCGCGCCCGGATGGCAGGGGATCGGGTGGTGGGCGAGCGGTCGCCAATGGGGGTTAACCAAGCGGAATGGCTGATGTCGCCGCCGCTGGGCGTGCTGGGTTAAAGCCCCCGCTTTGGCAGCGGCACCCTGCCCCAATGGACAGTCGCGGGCTACAGGTGTTAGGCGGGAACAGTCATTGGGGGAATATGTTCAGGCCGGGCCGTCGCTCAACGCTGCGCAAGCCGGCTGGGCATGTCAGCGGGGGCTGATCCGGCCGGGCGCCAACCAGTTGCCCGCGCACGTCTTTTGACAGCCGTGGGGTTTGCGGCCCCTATGTATTGTGACCAGGACCATGACCGAACTCACCACGCCGTCTCATGCCCAAGGCCTCGGCGAGGAGGCCAGCATCTGGTTCAAGCTGACGCCACTGCTGCGCGGCAATCCGCACAACCCGCTGCAGACGCTGCTCGATATCGCGCGCCGGCATGAAGGCGTTATCGCCGTCAATATGGGTAACGAGCGGGTGGTGTTCCTGTCCGAGCCCGAGCACATCAAGCATGTGCTGGTGACCAAGGCGGATGCCTACATCAAGTATTTCGACGGCCTGAAGCCGATCTTCGGCAAGTCGATGATCACGCACGACGGCGCGGTCTGGAACAAGATCCGCATGCCGCAGCAGGCGGCGTTCCACCCGGACATGTTCGGCGAGTACATCCCCTATTTCCTCGATGCGATCCGCGCCAAGATGGACATCTGGGCCGGTCTCTCGAAGTCGGGCGAGACGGTCGAGATGGTCGAGCAGACCTGGACGCTGGCTGCCGACATGATCTGCAAGGCGCTGTTCGATCGCGACATGCCGTTCAACCCGCATGTCGTGTTCAAGTGCGTGAAGACCTACACCGACGTGATGAACCACAAGTCGATCCGTCTGCGCCGGCAGGCGGGCGAGCTCGTGGAGATGACGGAGGAGGATGCAGCAAAGGCGATGGAGACGTGGTGGGAGGTGCCGCCGTCCGTGATCGCGGCCAACCCGCGCGAGGAGCGCGAGCGCACGCTGCTCAAGATCATCGAGACCTGCGTCGCCGATCCCTCGATCCCGGAGTTCGATCCCCAGCAGGCGCTCGACGAGATCAAACAGTATCTGTGGGCCGGCACCGAGACGACCGCCATCACGCTGGCCTGGGCGCTCTATCATGCGTCCAAGAATCCGGAGGTTGCCCAGCAGATCCGGGAGGAGGGCGAGAAGGTCTACAGCGATCGTCCGCCGACCGCTGCAGACTATTCCGCACTCGCCTACACGCGGGCCGTGATCCAGGAGACGATGCGCGTCTATCCGCCGATCTGGGGGCTGATGCGGGTTGCCAGCCAGGCGGACACGATCGGCGGCAAGGAGATCAAGGCGGGCGATCGCATCGTGATGTTCGCCTATGGCGTTCATCACAGCCCAAAGTACTGGGACGAGCCGGAGAAGTTCCGGCCCGAGCGTTGGCTCGGCGATGCTGCCAAGAAGCGCAAACCCTACACTTACATCCCGTTCGGCGGCGGCAAGCGCAGCTGTATCGGCGGCGCCATGAGCCAGGTCGAGAACACGCTCGCCCTGTCGATGCTGCTGCGTCGGTTCCAGCCCGAGTATGTCGGCGCGGAGCCGCCGGGCATTCATGCCACGGTCACGCTGTGCCCGAAGGGCGGCCTGCCGTTCCGCATCCGCGAGCTGAGCTGATCCTGGTCGGGTTAGGTGCGGTCGTGGCTCCGGTCACAGCGGTGCAGTTGCCGCTTTGAGCCAGGCTCGCGTCGGCGCGTCGTCGACCAGAGGGCCGATCTCTGCGGTAACGCGGGTGTGATAGGCGTTGATCCAGGCGCGCTCGGAGGCTGAGAGGTCGCCGGTCTCGATCAGGCGGCGATCGTAGGGTACGAGCGTGAGCGTCTCGAACGACAGCATGGCGCGCTCGCCACCAGCGGGCACGCTGCCCGGCTCCACCAGCACCAGGTTCTCGATGCGGATGCCGTAGCC
>SXGT01939669.1_pt1 | contig 10107 bp, 5 predicted proteins | sample 3176221 | NCBI WGS metagenome assembly SXGT01 (sample SAMN11356862, study PRJNA531348) | freshwater metagenome | isolation source: freshwater sample F1-120 | place: China: Fuxian Lake, Yuxi | collected 2017-12-25
GTCGGCAGGCCCGGTATTCGGCTTGAATCTGGCCCTGTGTCCGGTGGCGGACGAACGGCAACGGCGACCGAGGCATCGGATTCACCCTCGCAACAAAGGGTTGCGAGGATAAAGTAGGGAATCAACACCATTCGGTATCAAACTGCGTGGTTGCTCACTTCCCCTTCGGCTTGACGATCTCGCTCAGCAAGTCGGCTTTGCCGTCTTGTTTCTCCAGGCGCGGGTAGCGCGCGCCGCCCTTGTACTCGACGGTGTGCGTCTTGAAGAAGTCGCCGTTCTCCGCGAGCAGTTCCAGCTTGCCGCCGGTGGCGGTCGCGGCGACGGCGCTCTTCAGGCCGTCGGGCGAGTAGCGGCGGCCGTTCACCGCCAGCACCTTCATGCCCGGTGCTAGGCCCGCTTTCGCCGCGGGTGAGTTCGGCACCAGGTCGCCCACCAGCCCGTCGCCGGCCACCGCCACGCCCACCGAGTCCGTCAGGTTCACGCCCTTCGACAGGCCTTCCATCGTGGCAAACAGGTCGGTCGGCTTCGTGCCGTAGGTCAGCTTCCACCCGCCGCCGGTGATGCCGTCCAGCGGCGGCGCTTCGGCCACGGCCTCCACGCGCCGCGCGAAGTGCGACTTCCAGTCGTGCGGCGACACCTCGCGCAGCGCGTCGATGACGTTTTCGAGCGTGTAGCCTTTTACCGCGGGCTTGCCCGTGCCGCCACCGAAGAACGCGGCGCTGAAGTCGTCCAGCGACTTCGCGCCCTTCGACTGTGTGCGGATGAGCACATCGACTTCGAGCCACAGCAGCGTCCCCTCGTCGTAGAAGTCCACGGCGCGGCGGGCCGAGCGCCACGAGCGGGTAGCGTCGAACAGGGTGCTCGCGGCGGCGGCCGTGTCGTCGAGCGGCCGCCACCCGCGCGCCTTCACGTTGGTCATGCGGGCCGCGGTCATGGCGAGGTAGTCGCGAGCCTCGTCCGCGCTCATCAGACCCGTGCGCGCGGCCATGAGCCAGCCGAAGTAGTTGGTCAGCCCCTCGTACACCCACAACAGACGCGTCTGCTGCGCCGTCTGGTAGTCGCGCATAATCATGTCCGCGGGGCGGCGGTACTTGCCGTTCCAGGCGTGGGCGAACTCGTGCGGGAACAGCGTCGCGCTGGCCTTGCGCTCGCCAGCCTTGACCAGCGCCAGCTCCGAAAGGCGGTTGTCGCTGGACTGGTGGTGCTCGATCCCAGCCTGCGGGATGTGGTTGCTCAGGCCCAGGAGAAACGTGTAGCTCTCGTAGGGCTTGGCCGGGCCGAAGATCGCCGCGGCCTCGGCGGGCAGCTTGTTCCAGGCCTTCAGCGTCGCCTCCGGCACCTCAAGCCCGTCCCGGCTGTCGCACGCGATGAACACGCGATACACCTCGCCAAAGGTGTCAAGCGGAACGTCGCGCGTGTACTCGCCCGCGAGGAGTGGCGAATCGATGAGGCCTCCGAGAGTGCACTCAAGAAACCCGACGTGATCCTTCACCAGAAGATCCGATGGCCTCAGCGCGGTTCCGTACTTCCATCCCGCGGGCAGTTTTACCGCGGCACCGATGGTCAACTCCAGCGGCTTCGCCACCTTCGGGTACACGAGCACGTCGTTCCAGTTCATCGTCATCACCTTCGGCGAGGCGACGGTCATGAACTGCGCGCCGCCCTCCGCGCCGGCCGCGAGCAGCAGGTCGAACGTGACCTCGACCTGCTTCGCCCCGTCGGGCACGGTCAGGTTGACGGTGAACGGATCGGCATCGTCGCGCTTCCACTCGACGGCCTTGCCGCCGGCCTTGACGCGGAACTCGGTGACGTTGGCGATCTGACCCACGGGCCGGTGCCGACCGGGAATCCACTTGGCGTAGTGCAGCGCGAGTGGACCGGGCGAGGCCGGGATCACCTCGCGCACGTGAATCACCTTGCGCCCGACCTCGGACGCATCGACGAACAGCTCGATGTGCTCCGCCGCGGGGCCGGACGACGGGAGCGTGACGAGCGCGAGGAGTACGAACGCGAGGCGCGGCATGGCGACAACTCCGAGGTGAGGCGACAAGAGCCGACATGATACCGCCGGCGGCGTGCGGCGGCGTGTGTTTTTCGCGCGCACCGGGTATGATGAACGCAGGTCAACCACAGACGAGGGCCAGGGATGATCCGTGAAGTGCAGATCGACATCCGCCGCCAGCGCGCGAAGGCGGCCAAGTTTCAGATCGAGAAACAGGGGAAGAACCGCCTGTTCGCGGACTACCGCGTCACCAACCCGGAGTCCGGCGGGCAGTACACGGTGTCCCTGAAGGGGTTCGACACCGGCGACAACGCCTGTACCTGCCCGGACTTCAAGTCCAACACGCTCGGCACCTGTAAGCACATCGAGGCCGTACTCGATTCGGTCAAGGACGACGTGCCCCCGCAGGTGCAGAAGAAGAAGGCCGCAGTCACCAAGCCGGAGATCGGCCTGCACTACGGCGAACAGCTCCAACTCGAGTTGCACCTGCCGCCGCGCCACTCGGACCAGCTCGCCAAACTCGCACTGGCGCACTTCGACGAGAAGGGGCTGTGGTCCGGGCGCGGCAAGTACCCGGACCTGATTCGCGACCTGGAGGACGTGCCCGAAGAGGTCACAGTCATGTCCGACGCGATGGAGTTCATCGACCGCGAGATCGAGCGCGTCGAGATGCTCACCCGCGAACAGGAACTTCTGGCGCAGCTCGCGGCCGGAACGCTCGACCTGAACCTGCTCACGGTCCCGCTGTACGACTACCAGACCCGCGGCGCGCTGTTCCTCGCGTACCGGGGCCGCTGCATCCTGGGCGACGACATGGGCCTGGGCAAGACCGTGATGACGCTCGCGGCTGTCGAACTGCTCGCCCGCGAGCGCGGCATCCTGCGGGCGCTCGTCGTCGCCCCGGCGTCGGTCAAGTACCAGTGGGAAACGGAGATCCGAAAGTTCACCACGCGCCCGGTTCAGGTGATCGACGGCGGCCCAGAGGCCCGGCTCGACCAGTACGCGGAGCCGACCTTTTACCGGCTCGTCAACTACGAGCAGGTGGTGCGCGACCGTGAAGCGATCAACGCCTGGAAGCCGGACGTGATCGTGCTCGACGAGGCCCAGCGCATCAAGAACTGGGAGGCCAAGACCTCGCGCGAGGTGAAGAAACTCAAGAGCCGGTACGCGATGGTGCTCACCGGCACCCCGCTCGAAAACAAGCTCGAAGAGCTGTACAGCATCGTGCAGTTCGTGGACGAGCGGCGGTTCGGCCCCGCGTTCGAGTTCCTCCACGAGCACCGCGTGCTGGACGCCGACGGGCACCTGAAGGGTTACCGCAACCTGGACAAGATTCGCGAGAAGCTCGCGCCCGTGTTCATGCGGCGCACCCGCGGCGAGGTGCTCACCCAGCTCCCGGCCCGCACCGACAACACCGTGTTCGTGGAACTCGCGGACGAGCAGCGCGGCCCCTACGAGGACCAGCGCATCGCCCTCGCCCGGCTGCTCCAGAAGAACTACCTCACCGACCTGGACCGCAAGCGCGTCCTCGCGTGCGTCGTCGCCCTGCGCGGCATTTGCGACAGCCTGTTCCTGTTCGACAAAGAAACCCGCTGTTCGCCCAAGTTGGACGAATTCGCGGAACTGGTGCCGGAACTGGTGGGCGAGCACAAGCTGGTCGTGTTCTCGCAGTGGGAGACGATGGTGAGCGAGGCCGCGAAGGTGCTCGACGCGCTCGGCGTTGGCTACGTCGTGCTGCACGGTGGCCTTCAGGGGAAGGACCGGAAGGCCGTACTCGAACGGTTCCAGACCGACCCCGCGTGCAAGGTGTTCCTGAGTACGGACGCCGGCGGCACCGGGCTGAACCTCCAGACCGCGGACACCGTTGTGAACCTGGAGCTGCCGTGGAACCCGGCCGTGCTCGCGCAGCGGATTGCCCGTGTTCACCGCATGGGCCAGAGCCGCCCGGTCCGGGTCATCAACTTCGTGACCCGCGGCACCATCGAAGAGAAAGTGATGCGCACGGTCGAAGCGAAGCAGGGGCTGTTCGCGGGCGTGTTCGAGAGCGACGCGGACGAGATCCCGTTCGCCGCCGTGAACACCACCGGATTCCTCGACACCATGCGCGAACTGGTTTATGACGAGGCGAGCGGGGGGCAGAGGGCAGAGGACAAAGGACAGAGGGCAGGGGACAGAAAACCAGCTGTGTCTGCACTGCCCGCTGTTCTCTGTCCTCTGCCCTCTACTTCTTCCATGTGGCACGGGGTTGCGCAGATTTTGGAAGGGGCGTGCGCGGTGCTGACCGATTCGGGCGACCTGCCCGCGGACGTGCGCGACCGCGTGGCCGCGGCGCTTCGCACTGTAGCCGAGAAAATCGTTTCCACCTCTTGAGGCGATTGGGGAGTGGTGCTGCCGATGTCTTCACCTCTCCCCCAAGCTGTGTTGGGGGAGAGGTCGGCGAGTCTTCTAGCCGGGTGTGGGGGCGCTGAGTGCGTCCGGTGAGTTCAGCGGAACTGAACTGAGTCGCTGAGCGCCCCCTCACCCGCCGCCGCCGCAGAGCCGGCGGCGACCTCTCCCCCAACACAGCTTGGGAGAGAGGTGAAACCGGCGGCCCTAACCGCCCGGCGCGGCGAGCGCGAGCGAGTGCCACGTTCGGATCGCCCAGTCGCGGTCCTGCTGCTTCTCGCAGTACACGTTGCACACGGCCAACTGGTCGGCCGCGCCGGTCACGCTGCTGAGCCGCCAGAGCGTGCGGCCGTCCTCTTCCACCGGGCCGAACACGGCCGCGCCGCGAAGGCCGTCGCGCTCCAGCGGCGGTACCGGTTCGCCTTCGGGCAACGTACGCCGCCCGAACTCGACGGCCTCCTCCGCGGTCGGCGGCGCGCCGTCGCGCTTGGTGAACCGCAGCGCCTGAAACCAGACCGTGCGCGTCTGGTCCCAGGCGTCCCAGGTGTGATCGTCGTTGCGCTCGCGGGCCAGTTCGCCGGGTACTTCGATCGACCAGCCGCCGTCGAGCGGCACGCGCACCGGGCACCGGCGGTAGCCCACCCGCGGCCCGAACGTCGCCTCCGGCGGTGGCCCGGCGCGCCGCCACAGCTCCACGCTCAGCACCTGATCCTTCGGCGTTACGCAGTGCCCCTCATCGTCGCCCTCGATCGCGGTGAGCAGTTCGAGCCATTCCGCCCACGGCAGGTCCGTGCCGGGGTCGAGTTTGAACGCGCTCGCGAGGTCGTTGGCGATCTGGTCCGCGATCTCGCCTTCTTCTTCCGTCAGGGGCGGTCGCCAGAAGAAGTCGCACCAGAGCCGCACGAGGGCGCGCCCGCGATAGAACGTGGCGTCGAGCACCGGGTTCCACCACGCGAAGAAGTCGCGCCCCTTCGTCGGGATTGCGGCCACGTCCGCGAGCCACGCCCGCGTGCGCGGGCCGAGCGGCGTGAACACCTCAGCAGGGTAAGTGAACCCGTGGGCCGACGGCAGCCCGATTGCGGCCGGGGCCTTCGCGCACTCCTCCGCGAGCCAGCGGAGGAAGTGCCCTTCGCACGCGCCGCGGTTCTTCGCGGTGAAGAAACCCGTCGGGTCGGTGCAGTCGTCGTGAACCCAGGTGAACCCGAACTCGGCGGCCATCTGGCGAAACAGGTCGCACAGGTGAATGTGGTAGCCGGGGCCGGCGGGCGTGGTGACGGCGCTGACGCGGAGCCGGCCACTGGCCCCCAACCGTACCTCCGCGGCGGGCGCGGCCGGGTGCAGCACGAGGAGCAACACCGGCCTCTCGTCGCCGTCGCGGACCACGCGCGCGTCGAGCACGGCGTCGCCGACGCCCTCGAACCAAACGGCGGCACGTGCCAGCCAGTCGCGCGCGTCGGTGCGCGACAGCCGGTCCGCGACGTCAAGTTGGCCCGTAAGGGACAGAACGATCGACATGCGGGCAGACCCGCTCCGCGGTGAGGAAAGGAGAGGAATCCTTCGCACGGTCAGTGTAGGGAGGGGAGCGCGCGGGGGAAGGTGCGACGAACCGGCGGTTCTGTCCCGCGCCCACGCGGGTGGGACCGAACCCATCACCGTCGGTCGACCTGCGGTTCGCGGACCCCGCGTCGCGCCAGAAACCCGTCTGTTCCGACGTTCCGTGTGCCTTACAATGAACTTGCCCACTTTGGGAGTGTTTGCACGGCTGGTGCCGGCCCAGGTCTTCAAAACCTGTGGGGGGTGTGAACAACGCTCCCAGTCGGTTCGATTCCGATACACTCCCGTTCCCTGTGTTTTCTAGCGTTTTCACAGCGTTGCCGTCTTCGTCCGCGTCACCGCTCTCCAGTCCACAGAAGTCCACGTTGGCGTCGCTTGGCGTCCTGAAAAACGCCAAGCTACACGCCAAGCTTTTCGGCACGGCGCGGTCGTCCGTTCCGGTCTTCCTCATCTCACCTACTATCGGGCCGGTCAGGTCCGGTAATCCCTTCAGCGCGTCGGCCTGTTCGCCGATCAGCGTGTGCGAATACTTGTCCATCGTCAGCGTGATCGTGCTGTGCCGGGCCAGCGATTGCGCCGTCTTCGGATGAACGCCCGACCGCGCCAGATTCGTGATGAACGTGTGCCGCAACGCATGGAAGTCAATCACCTCGTTCGCCTCGTCGCGAAAGGCGATGTCGGCCGCGTCCGTGTCTGCCCGGAACATCTTCGCCGCGCTCTTGCGGTCGTTCGGGACGTTGAACGCCGGCGCGCCGGGTAGCTTGTTCGCCAACCACGCGCGCAGTTCGGCCGCGAGCGCTGGGCGAAGCGGCAGCGTATCTTCGCGACGGCGCTTGCTGTAGCCGGCGGCAACGGTCACAGTCGGCGCGCGCTCGTTCAGGTCGAACGAGCCGCGCGACAGGCTGCGCAGTTCGTTGGAGCGCAACCCGGTTTCCAGCGCGAGCAGGTACAACAGCCGGCGCGCCGGGCCGGTCATGCCGTATCGTTCCGGGCCGGTCGCAGTGGCGTTGAGCAACCGTTTCACCTCGTCCACCGCAAGCGCGCGGCGGTCGCGCCGCCGGTCCACCTTCACGTTCAACGGTTCCAGATGCCCAAGCGGGTTGTTGAGGGCGCGCTGATGCTTCACCATCCAACGGCAGAATTGTTTGAGTGCGGACAGGTAGAAGTTACTCGTCTGCGCGCTGATGCCGCGTTTCGCGTCGTTGTCGTCTCGCATGTTGGCAAGGAAGGCTTGCACCATCTCCGCGCTGATGTCAGTGAAGAACTTGAACCCACAGCCCGCGATTAGCCGATTCGTGCGCCGGCTCACCATCGCCACATGGTCGGGCGTGTTGGCTTTCGCGGTCAGGGCGTTGGCCCAGTCGGTGACGTGTTCCTTCAGCGGCTTCGCGGCGGCGAAGCGCACGCCGTCCAGCAGCCCGATAGCGACAAGGCGCTCCCGGATACCGGACGCCAACCCCGCGAGCCAGCGCGATAGCGCCGGGTCTACCTGTCCACCGGTCGCGCCGTGATACTCCACCAGCTTGACGAGGTTCCGGCCTAACTCGTCGGTCGCGCTCTTGGACGTGAACCCCGCGAGCCGGCGCACGGTTTGGAGTTGGTCGCGAAACTCAACGTACCACTTCGCGCTGGTCTTCGTCTTGCCGTGCTGCGTGTACGTCGCGCGAAACAATCGGTACTTCATATTCAGCACCTCTAGGTTGGATCGTTGAGGATATCATCCAGGTCTAACAGTACCATCTGCGATTCGCCTTGCCCGCTTGCCCACAGCGAACATTCGCTGCGATTCGCAGCGCATTTGTGGACAATGGCGTTATTGCCCACAGTGTCCACAGCGCCGCGAACGAGGTTTGTGGTCATTGTGGGCAATACGGACGTTGCCCACAAATCTCCTGCGATTTTCAGGGAATGCTTGTTGTGGGCAAGCGGGCAGCGGGTTTCGGGAACATCGCGATTATCGTCGGCAGTAACTCGTCTGCCGCGTCCGGGGTCTTGCCGGTCAACCGCCACTGCGCCGCGCGATTCCCGCGCTGTTGGTCCGCGGCTTCCACTGCACCGGCGTCGTGTAATTCGCGTAGCCACCCCTTCACCGACGATTGGCTTACCTTCAACTGCTTGGCGATGCCCTTAGCGGTGAACGTCTCGTTGCGGGGCAGCATCGCCAGGAAGCGGAGCGCGGATTCCGACAAGCCGCCGTCAAGCGATTGAGCGAACGGCTTGGCGATGAGCCGGCGCGCCAAGTGGTAATCGCGCGCGTCTGCCAGAATCGCGCCGTCGTCGCCAATGTCGCGCTGCTTGTGGTGCAGCAGCGCGGATGCCTGCACGAGCGCGAGCAGTTGCGGGAACGCGCGCCGCACCTCCACACGGTCACACGCGAACTTGTCGGCGAGCCGATCCGCCCACGGCACGCGCACCACGGCGGCGCGGGGTAACATTCGCTGTAGCGTGTGGTGAACGCTAACAACGCGCCCGGTGTCTTCGCGCGTGCCAGCCTGTCGAGCCGCCATACCCGTGAGGATGCGCCGGGTTTGTTCCGGCGTCTCGTCGGTTTGCAACATGAGGCAGCGGTTCGCGTCCTCCTCAAAGACGGTCGTTAGCGTCGTCGTTTCGGTGAACGCGATTGGTCCGGCTTGCTCGATTGTCTGCGTCTCAATCCCGCTGCCGGTTTTCGTTGGCATCAGCTTCGAGAGCTTTCCGCTCGCGATCATCTCGCGTAAGGCGCGTGTCGCCTCTGCGCGGTCGTCGTCTTCCAACCGCGAGCGCTCACCCGCGACAACCCACCGATGCACGAGGCTACCGGGCTTCATGTGGAACAGCGCTTGCGGCGTCATCTGCGTAGCATGGATGAGGCATTCGGGCGGGAACAGGCTCGCCACTTTTTCGACCGTGTAGGATTTCCCGGACGAGGATGAACCCCGGATGATGCCCGCCAGCGGTCGCGGCAACAGGCGAGACACGCCGATGAGGTACACGGTCAAGGTTAACTCGCGCTCACCCGCCACGCCGACGGCTTCGATGTCGTCGGCGATGCGCGGGACGAGCTTGGGATCGGCGAGCAGCGTGTTCACTTTCGCGATGATGTCTTGCGGCGTTCCGGCGAGCCGGTCGGGTTCCCCTTCCGCGCCTTGCGTCGGCGCGGCGGCCGGGCCGGTCGCAGCCAGCACCATCATCGTGTTGTCGAGGTCGTCGCGGTCGTCGCGGTCGATACCGCCGCACTTCGCGGCCAGCGCATCGATATAGGTCGTGCGGGCGGTCGCGCTGGACAGGTGAAAGCTGTGCATGTGCAAGATCGTCCCGCCTTGCTTCACGGTTACGCGATGCCGCTTGCCGTCGCGTTCCGCGGTCAGTTCCAGCGCGCTGCTTGCGGTCGCGATCATATTGCCCCTTTCTTGATGGTGATGTCGAGCCGCCGCGCGTCGGCGGCGGAAATGATTTTTTCCACGTCGGCGCGAGCCGCGCCGGTTGCGATCCAGTCGCGCATATCCTTCACGCCGGCCGGCGGCGTAATCACGCGCACGTTGCGATGGTGAAGCACCAGCACGCGCGCCAACGAATCGGCACCGCGAATGCCGGGTTCGTCGTTGTCGCAAACAATGACCACACGCGCCGGCTTGCGAGCACGCACCAGTGCGACGAGGTGAGCCGTGCCGCCGGTACATGACGGCCGCCCGACCGCGTTGCAGAACCCGATGCTGTGCGCGGCTAGCGCGTCGGTTCCGCCTTCCAGCGCCATCAGCACATCGTCGGCGCTGGTAATCGTGTCCGGCATGAACAGCGCTTCCTTGCCGCCGGCCACGCTGAACTTCGGGCCGTCGGGCCGACGAAGCCGGATGCCGATAACCTTGCCGGTCATCGGATCGGTCATCGGGAATGACCATGCGGCATAACCGGTGGCCCACCCTACGCCGAACGCGATCATGCTGTTCGTGTTGACGTGCAACGACGCGGCGAAGTCGTGTAATCGGTCGATGGTCGCGGCGTGCTGGTACTGCATTGCGAGCGCGGTCAGGTCCGGCGACGCGGTGCGGATCGGCAACACCACGCGGCGCGGGCCGCGCGGTCGCGGCGAATCGGTGAGCCGATGCAGGTAGCCGGCTTCGCCGCACCGCTTGGGCGATTCCGTGCGCGGGCATATCACCGCGCTCTTATCCGCCGCGACGAGGCAC
>SXGT01174732.1_pt1 | contig 10106 bp, 8 predicted proteins | sample 3176221 | NCBI WGS metagenome assembly SXGT01 (sample SAMN11356862, study PRJNA531348) | freshwater metagenome | isolation source: freshwater sample F1-120 | place: China: Fuxian Lake, Yuxi | collected 2017-12-25
CTGCCAGCAGCACACTGGGACTCCGGGAGGGTGGGTGGGTGGGCGGGCCGGTGGGCCGTGGCACACTGAGGAGGGTGGGTGGGGGCCACCGTGGCACAGGAGGGATGGGCCAGCTGCACTGGGCCGTCACCGGGCACAGGCTGGTGAACTCCGGCGCGGTGAAGCGCGCCAGATACAGGGTGTCGGCGTGCGGATTGGGCACGCGCTCCAGAACGGCCTGCTCGGGGCTGTCGAAGCCCCGCACATCGCCGCCGAGCTGGGTGAGGCCGGAAGTGTTCGTGGTCATGGCATCGCTTTAGCCTCTGGCGCTCAGAGCCGCCAGCTGTTCAGCACCGGCCCCTGCGGCGTCTCCAGCCAGCGGGCGCCGACGCCGAACACCGTCTGCATGACCTCGGGCGCCAGGGCCTCGCGCGGCGCGCCGTCCGCGGCCACCCGGCCCCGATCCATCACCACCACCCGGTCGGCGTGGCGCGCGGCCAGGGACAGGTCGTGCAGGCTGACCAGCACCGCGGCCCCCGCCTCGGCCCGGCGGCGCAGCACGTCCATCACCAGCAGCTGGGCGTCCGGGTCCAGTCCGGCGGCCGGCTCGTCGGCCAGCAGGATCGGCGCCTCGGTCGCCAGGAACCGCGCGAACAGCACCCGCGCCCGCTCCCCGCCCGACATCTCGGCCACGCCCCGGGCGGCCAGACGGCCCGCGTCGATCTCGATCAGCGCCTCCAGGGCCCGGTCCCGCGCCGCATGACCGGACAGGAACGGCGCGCCCAGGGCGGCCACCTCGACGGCGGGCATGTTCCAGGCGATGCGCCGGTCCTGCGGCAGCCAGGCCAGTCGCGCCGCCCGGTCGCGCGGCCCGAAGGCCGTCAGGGCCCTTCCCTCCAGTCGCGCCTCGCCCTTCGACAGGGGCAAGGCGCCGGTCAGGGCGCGGATGACGCTGGTCTTGCCCGCGCCGTTGGGACCGGTCAGGGCGACCACCTCGCCGGGCAGGATCGACAGATCCACATCCGACAGCACCTCGCGCCCGTCCAGCAGAGCGGTGGCGCCATGCAGGGACAGGGCGCTCACAGCCGCCACTCCCGCGCCGCGCGCCAGGCGATCAGGGCGAACAGCGGCGCCCCGACCAGGGCCGTGAACACCCCCAGCTTCAGCTCCTGATCCGTCGGCGTCAGCCGCGCCGCCAGATCCGCCGCCACCAGGATCAGCCCCCCCGTCAGGGCGGCGGGCAGCAGAACCCGGCCGGGATCACCCCGCACCGCCCGGCGCACCAGATGCGGCGCCGCCAGACCCACGAAGCCGATCACCCCGGCCACAGCCGTGGCGGCGCCTGCCGCCAGAGCCGCGGCGATCAGGGCGGCGGTCCTGAGCCGGCCCATGGACAGGCCCGACGTCGCCGCCGTCTCCTCGCCCAGGGCCAGCATCCGCAGGCCGGAGGCCGCGAAAGCCGCCAGCACGCCGGAGATCAGCACCATCGGCGTGACCCAGGCCACGTCGAACCAGCTGCGGTTCTGCACCGACCCCAGCAGCCAGCTCATCACCTCGGCCGAGGCGATGGGCGAGGGCGACAGGTTGAAGATCAGGGCCGTGGCCGCACCCGCGAAACTGGACAGGGCCACGCCGAACAGGATCAGGGCCTCCGGCGCCCGGACCCGCGCGGCGAAGATCACCAGGGCCGCGCCCGCGATCCCGGCGCCCGCCAGAGCCGACACCTCGACGACGCCCGGCAGGGCTGCCCCGCCCATGACGATGGCGAAGGCCGCGCCCAGCGCCGCGGCGGCCGACACGCCCAGCACACCCGGGTCCGCCAGCGGGTTGCGCAACAGTCCCTGCAGCACCGCGCCCGAAAGACCGAGCGCCGCGCCCACCATCAAGGCGCAGGCGATGCGCGGCGCCCGCACCTGCCACAGCACCTGTCCCTCCAGCGACGCCGGGTCCGCGAAGGCCAGGCGATACTGGGCCGCGCTCAGGGGCGCCTCCCCAAAGGTCAAGGCCAGGCCGGACGCCGCCAGGATGGCCAGGATCAGAAAAACCGTCAGCCGGGTCATGGCCGCGCCGCCTCAACCGCCAGCGCCTCGGCCGCCTCGGCGGCGAACCAGGCCGGACAGGCCATGGCCGACCCGGACAGGCGGGTCACGGCGCGATCGTCGATCAGCCGCCGAAGGGCCGGATGCCGCCCCGGCCCGCGCCAGTCGGCCCGCACCTTTTCGTAGAAGGCCAGGACGAAGCGCGCCGGGGGCTCCAGCAGCAGCCGCTCCACGCTGACCGGCGCGAACCACGGGCTTGGCGACAGGGACCGCAGCCCCGCCGCCCGCATGATCGCCCCCACCAGAGTATTTTCTCCCGCCGTGAAGCCGCCCGCGGTCATGTAGAGCGCCGAGCCCGAGGCCCCTGCTCCGGCGGCGCTCGCCAGCCGTTCATCCATGTCCGCGATCAGGCCGCGCCCTGCGTCCTGCCGACCCAGCGCGTCCGCCACGCGCCGCACATTGGCGCGCACGCCGTCGAAGTCCGTCGCGTCCTCGATGCCCACGACGGTGACGCCGCGACGCTCCAGCGCCGTCAGCAGGCGCGGCTCCCCGCCCCAGTAGCGCAGCACCACATCCGGCCGCGCGATCAGCGCCGCCTCCAGCGTCGGCCGGACCCGCGCATGCCCCCAGGCCTGCGCCCGCAGATGGGAGTCCGGATCATCGGCGCGGGGCGACAGGAACAGCCGGTCTTCCGGCCCGCCCAGGGCCAGGGCGAACTGATCCGCACACTGGTCCAGCGACAGGATTCGCAGGCCCTCGGCCCGCACAGCGTCCGCACAGAAGAGCGCCAACCCCAGCACCAGCGCCGCCCCCCCGCGCCGGATCATCGCTTCAGCACGCTCTCGAACAGGGCGTCCAGCATCGCCCCCACCAGATCCTCCGGCGCCTGCCAGTCGAGATAGGGCTTGGTGATGATCAGGGAGACCACCCCATGGACGCCGGCCCACAGCAGCTGCGCCGTGGTCGCGGGATCGTGCCTCAGACGGATGGAGCCGCCGATCTCCTCGATGACGCCGACAAAGGAGCCATAAAGTCCGGCGCCCAGTTCGCGGGCAACGCCCTCGGCGCCGCCGCGCGCCTCCTCGGGCCGCGTCATGTAGATCAGGCGATAGGCGTTGGGATTCTCCAGCCCGAACCGGGCATAGGCCTCCAACATGCGGCGAAGCCGGACCTCCACCGGCGCCGGGTCGGACTCGATGCGCGCCGTGGCTTCCGTCAGCAGGGCGAAGGCGCCGCGGCAGATCTCGGCCAGGATTTCGCTCTTGTCGCGGAAATGCATGTAGAGCGCGGTCGACGACAGCCCCACCTCGTCCGCGATCTTGCGGATGGTGGCGCCGTCATAGCCGCACTCCACGAAGATGCGCTCGGCGGCCTCGAGGATTTCGGCGCGGCGCTCGTGCCCTTCGCCCTTGGGCTTGCGTCCGGCGCGCGGCGCGGCGGCGGTAAACGACTCTGCCAAATCAGCCTCACGCGAAAACGGAGGGCGTCTGAATAGCGGCATTTGACGCATCGCGCCAACCGGGCCTTTCTGTCGGTCGGGAGACGCTAGGGGGCCGAACCTTGCACGACGGAACCGATCGACCGCCGGTAACGGGGCCGCCGCCCTCGCTGAGCGCCCGACGGCGCGGGCTGGACGCCGGGCAATGGATCGCCCTCCTCCTGGGCCTGACCGGCCTGGCGCTCGCCGCCATGACCGCCCCCGACGCCCTCGCCCGGACCATCATCCATGTGTTGTGGCTGCTGTTTCTGGCGGCCGGCCTGTGGCGGGCCGCCGCCGTGGCGATCAGCGGACGCGCTCCGCCCGCCGCCCCTCCGGCCGCGGACCTGCCGCCCTACGCCGTCATCGCCGCCCTCCGGCATGAGGCGGCCATGATTCCCCAGATCGTGGCTCGGCTCTCGCGGCTCGACTACCCGGCGGACCGGCTGCGCGGCTTTCTGGTCATTGAGACGGACGACGGGGAGACCATCGCCGCCGCCCAAGCCTGCCCGCGCCCGGATTGGCTGTCGGTGCTCGTGGCCCCGCCGGGCGAGCCCATGACCAAGCCCCGCGCCCTGAACATCGCTCTCAGCCGCGTCGTCGAAGGTCTGGTCACCGTCTACGACGCCGAGGACGAGCCCGATCCCGGCCAGCTGCGCGAGGCGGCGGCGCGATTCGCCTCGGGTCCGCCCCGCCTCGCCTGCCTCCAGGCCCCCCTGCGCATCCGTCCGGCCGCCGATCCGGCCCGTCGCCGCCCGTTCCTGGACCGTCAGTTCGCCGCCGAATACGCCGCCCTGTTCGAGGTCATCCTGCCCGCCCTGACGCGGCTGGGCCTGCCCTTTCCGCTCGGCGGCACCAGCAACCATTTCCGGGTGGACATCCTCCGCCAGGTCGGCGGCTGGGATCCCTGGAACGTCACCGAGGACGCCGACCTCGGTTATCGCTTGTGGCGGCGTGGCTGGCGGCTGGGCGTGATGTCATCCCCCACCTGGGAGACGCCGCCGGGCGACCTGCACGCCTGGCTGCCCCAGCGCACCCGCTGGCTGAAGGGGTTCATGCAGACCTGGCTGGTGCACATGCGCCGGCCCCTGTCTCTGGGGTGGAGGGGACTGCTCAGCCTGCACCTGACACTCGGCCTGGCGCTGGTCGCCGCCGCCCTGCACGCCGGAGCCCTGGCCCTGCTGCTGGGCCTGACCCTCAGCGCCCTCATCTACGGCCTCGCGCCCGCCACGCCGCCGCTGGCGGTGCTGGTGCTGGTCACCGGCGCATCATCCAGCTGGTTTTCGGCCTGGATCGGCTGCCGCCGGGCGGGCGTTCCGTACGGCCTGCGCGACATGCTGACGGCGCCCCTGTACTGGTCCATGCTCAGCCTGGCCTTCGTCCACGCGTTCTGGCGGCTGATCCGCCAGCCCTTCGCCTGGGACAAGACCCCCCACGCCCCGGATGAGCCCGCGATCGATCACCGGACTGGACGACAGGCCGCCTGACGGCCTAATCCCGACCCATGGCCCCCCTTATTGCTCCGACCCCCGAAACCCTGCGCACCACGGGCTGGTCCGACTACGCCCTGATCGACAGCGGCGACGGCCGGAAGCTGGAGCGCTACGGCCGCTTCACCGTGGTCCGCCCCGAGCCCCAGTGCTTCTGGAAGCCCGCCCGGCCAGAGCTGTGGGACAAGGCCGACGCCGTGTTCGATCCCGAGGGCGACGACGAGGACGGCCGCTGGAGCTTTCGCGGCAAGGCCGTCGACCTGTTCCCGCTGGCGTGGAACGACGTGCGCTTCAACAGCCGCTTCACCCCCTTCCGGCACCTGGCCTTCTTCCCGGAGCAGGCGGCCAACTGGGAGTGGCTGGACGGGCGACTTCGCACCCTTTCGCGCTCAAGTAGCCCCCCCGGGTCCGGCCAAGGGCCGGCCCGAGGACAGGCTCCGGGCGGTAGCGCACCAAGAGTGCTCAACCTCTTCGGCTACACCGGCGTGGCCAGCCTCGCCTGTTCGGCGGCGGGCGCCGAGGTCACCCATGTGGACGCCTCCAAGAAGTCCGTGAACTGGGCCCGCGAGAACGCCGCCCTGTCCGGCCTGGAGGACCGCCCCATCCGCTGGATCGTCGAGGACGCCCGCAAATATGTGGCGCGCGAGGTGCGGCGCGGCTCGAAATATCACGGGATCATCCTCGACCCGCCCAAATACGGACGCGGCCCCACCGGCGAGGTCTGGCGGCTGTTCGAGGACCTGCCCCAGCTGGTGCACGACTGCGCCGCCCTGCTGGCCACCGACGCCTCGTTCCTGCTGCTGAACGCCTACGCCGCGCGCATCTCGGGCCTGTCGCTGGCCCACCTGACGGCCGAGGCCACGGCCGGGCGCGGCGGCGTCATCGACTGGGGCGAGCTGGCCCTGGTGGAAGAGAGCGACCGCGGCGCAGAGATCGGCCTCAGCTTCTTCTCCCGGTGGAGCGCCTCTTGAACGAACGGGTCATCACCTCCCTGACCAATCCCACGGTCAAGGCCATCCGCGCCCTGCACGCCCGCAAGGGCCGCGACGAGTCCGGCCTGTTCCTGGCCGAGGGGCTCAAATTCATCGGCGAGGCGCTGGATCTGGACCGCGCGCCCCGCACCCTGCTGGTGGGTCAGGACGCCCGTCCCCACCCCCTGCTGGACCGCGCCGTCAAGGCCACCACGGCGAACGGCGGCGAGATCATCACCGTCAACCGCGCCATCCTCGAGAAGGTCTCCCGCAAGGAAAACCCCCAGACCGTTCTGGGGGTCTTCCAGCAGGTCTTCACCCCGCTGGACAAGATCAATCCCCGCTCATCCCCCGCCTGGGTGGCGCTGGAGCAGGTGCGCGACCCCGGCAATCTGGGCACCATCATCCGCACCTGCGACGCCGCGGGCGCCGGCGGCGTCATCCTGATCGACGACTGCTGCGACCCCTATTCGGTGGAGGCCGTGCGCGCCACCATGGGCTCGGTCTTCGCCGTCAGCGTCACGAAGACCACCACCGACGCCTTCCTGACATGGCGCGAAACCTGGCCGGGCAGCGTCATCGGCACCCGGCTGGACGCCACCCACGACTACCGCGCCGCGCCGGTCGAGCATCCCGCCCTGATCCTGATGGGCAACGAACAGGCGGGCCTCACCGACCGCCTCGCCGCCGCCTGCGACGTCAATGTGAAGATCCCCATGCGCGGCCGCGCCGACAGCCTGAACTTGGCCATCGCCACAGGGATCATGGTATATGCGGTAACGGAGGAAGCGTGATGCTTCTCGGGAGGGGCTGATGAAGTTTCTGTTTGGCTTGACCGGCCTTCTGATGGCCAGCGTCACCACGGCTGCCGAGGCGCAAGACTTGCCCCAAGGCGAACTGCAAGTTTTCGCCGGAACAGATACGTCTGCTAACTTTCTTGTTGTTGGCGAAGAAAGCCGGAACGGAGATGAAGTTGAAGTCTCCCTTTTCACTGTTTATGTAAACGGTATTCGGACCCAGACAGGCGTCATAACGCAGACCGTTTCGAGAGTTTCGATAAATTGTCAAAATCGTACACGGCGAGATATTTACGTTCGGGGATTTTCAGCGACAGGGGACCTCATTGATACTCTGCCGCCGAGCGTTCCTGAACCAATCGAGCCTAATGATACCTTTGACTTCGTAGCTCGAATGCACTGCGACGGGGTCCAGATTCAGCCCGGTCCCGTAGTCGGTCATGCGGCGGCGGTCGCCTTGGCTAGACAGCGTCTTCTGGGTCGCGACTAGGACCGAGATCGGAAAATGATCCACACCCTGACCGTGCTCTGGGAGAACCAGAACGAGCCCTTCACCGACAACCGCTACAGCCGCGCCCACCGCTGGCTGTTCGACGGCGGGGTCGAGGTGGTCGCCTCCTCCTCCCCCTCTGTGGTGCCGCCACCCCTGTCGCTGGAAGCGGCCGTGGACCCCGAGGAGGCCTTCATCGCCTCCATCTCCAGCTGCCACATGCTGTGGTTCCTGGCCCTGGCCGCCAAGGCCGGGTTCAAGGTCGACCGCTACGAGGACCAGCCCGAGGGCCAGGTCGGGAAGAATGACCAGGGCAAGGTGTCCGTCACCGTCGTCACCCTGCGGCCCGCCGTACGCTTCGGCGGCGACGCCCCCACGACCGAGCAGCTGGACGCCCTGCACCACGACGCCCACGACCGCTGCTTCATCGCCCACTCGGTGAAGAGCGAGGTGCGCTGCGAACCGCGCCCGGCCTGATCACGTACCGCGCGGCTTGACCCGGTTGGTGGGGTCGGCGCTGGCCGGATCCTCGGGCCAGGGATGCTTCGGATAGCGCCCGCGCATGTCCGCCCGCACATCCGCCCACGACCCGGCCCAGAACCCCGGCAGGTCCTTCGTCACCTGGATCGGCCGTCGCGCCGGCGACAGCAACGCCAGGGTCAGGGGCGTGCGGTCGCCCCCCACCACCGGATGGGTCTTCATCCCGAACAGCTCCTGCACCCGCACCTCCACCCGCGGCCCGCCCTCCGCGGCGTAGTCGATGGCCGCCCCGGTCCCCAGCGGCGTGGTGAACCGCTCCGGCGCCTCCGCCTCGATCCGCCGGTGCAGGTCCCACGGGATCAGCCCGCGCAGGGCGTCATTCAGCGCCCCCGCCTGCACCCCCTTCAGCGACGAGACCTGATCCAGCAACGGCGCCAGCCACGCCTCCCGCGCCGCCCACAGGGCGTCATCCGACACGTCCGGCCAGCTGTCGTCCCGCGCCCGCAGGAACGCCAGCCGCGACCGCAGCGACCGCGCCGCCTCGCCCCACGGCAGGCTGTCCAGCCCGCCCCGCTCCACCTCGCCCATCAGCGCGGCCGTCAGGGTCGCCCGGTCCGGCGCGCCCAGATTGGCCTCCGCCACCGTCAGGGCCCCCAGCCGCGTCACCCGGCGCACCTCCCGGCGGCCCGACGGGGCGGCGATCAGCCGGTCCTCCACGCTCAGCAGCCGCGCGAAATCCTCGGCGATCGTCTCCCCGTCCAGCGGCGCGGCCAGCCGGATGCGGTCGCGCGCATCGCGCCCCCCGCCCAGCTCGCCCACCGCCAGCCAGCCATGCCGCGCCAGCGCATCGGTCGGCTCCACGAACGCCCCGCGCCCGGACGCCAGCTGATACTCCCCCGGCTTGCCCCGCGCCTTGGCGATCCGGTCCGGAAACGCCTCGGCCAGCAGGCGCCCCGGCGAAACCTCGCCGCCCTTTCCTCCCCTTTGGCCGCCCCCCGCCGCCTTCGCCCAGCGCTCCGCCAGCGCCCGGGCGTCCTTCGCCCGCGACGACCCGTCCCGCTCCAGCCGCCGCAGCCGCTCGCCCAGATCCGCATCATCCCCGCCCAGCCCCGGCTCGCTGAGCAGGGCCGCGACCCGCGCCGCGGTCAGGGCGTCGCCCTCGTCGGCGCCGAAGGCGACCATGTGCGCCAGTCGCGGCGACAGGGGGATGGCGGCGATGCGCTCCCCGTGCGGGGTCAGGCCGCCCGCCTCGTCCAGCGCCCCCAGCCGGGTCAGCACCGCCCGCGCCTCGGCAAAGGCGCCCGCCGGCGGCGGGTCCAGCAGGGCCAGATCGTCCACCGACCGCGCCCCCCACCGCGCCAGATCCAGCGCGAACCCGGTCAGGTCCGCCTCAAGGATTTCGGGCCGCTGGTGGGGCGCCAGGCCCCGGGTCTGTTCGGCGTCCCACAGGCGGTAACAGACCCCCGGTTCGGTCCGTCCCGCCCGTCCCCGCCGCTGGTCCGCCGACGACCGGCTCACCGGCACGGTGGCCAGTCGCGTCAGGCCGCTGGCGGGATCAAAGCGCGGAACCCGCGACAGCCCCGCGTCGATCACCACCCGCACCCCCTGAATGGTCAGGCTGGTCTCGGCGATGGCGGTGGCCAGCACGATCTTGCGCACGCCCTCCGGCGCCGGCTCGATGGCCCGGTCCTGATCCCGCCGGTCCAGCGCCCCGTACAGCGGCGCAAGGATCAGCCGCGCGCTCTCCAGCGGCGCCAGCCGCTCATGCACCCGCCGGATCTCCCCCTGCCCCGGCAGGAACACCAGCATGGATCCCGTCTCTTCATTCAGGGCCAGCCGCACCGCGCGCGCCACGGCGTCCTCGATGCGCTCGGCCGGATTGCGGCCCGGATAGCGGGTCTCCACAGGGAACATGCGCCCCTGCGATTCAATCACCGGCGCGTCGTCCAGAAGCGCCGCGATCCCCACCTGATCCAGCGTTGCCGACATCACCAGCAGCCGCAGGTCGTCGCGCAGCAGCCCCTGCGCCTCCCGCGCCAGCGCCAGCCCCAGATCGGCGTCCAGACTGCGTTCGTGGACTTCGTCGAACAGCACCGCCCCGATCCCCTCCAGCCCGGGGTCGGACAGGATCATGCGCGTGAACACGCCCTCGGTGATGACCTCGATGCGGGTGGCGGCGCTGACCTTGGTCTGGGCCCGTGTGCGGTAGCCCACGGTCTGGCCCGCCGGTTCCCCCCGCGTCTGGGCCATGCGTTCGGCCGCCGCCCGCGCCGCCAGCCGCCGGGGCTCCAGCACCAACACCTGGCGCCCATTCAGCCAAGGCTGATCCAGCAGCGCCAGCGGAACCACCGTGGTCTTGCCCGCGCCCGGCGGCGCCGACAGC
>SXGT01443272.1_pt1 | contig 10106 bp, 7 predicted proteins | sample 3176221 | NCBI WGS metagenome assembly SXGT01 (sample SAMN11356862, study PRJNA531348) | freshwater metagenome | isolation source: freshwater sample F1-120 | place: China: Fuxian Lake, Yuxi | collected 2017-12-25
CATGATCACGTCTTCGATCAGCGCGGGATCGAGATCGTTGCGCTCCTGCAACGCGCGCAGCACGTGGGCGGCGAGATCGACCGCGTGAACGTCTTTGTACTTTCCGTTCCGGCGACCGAGCGGGGTTCGGACTGCATCAACGATGACGGCGGTAGTCATGGCGACCTCCAGCAGGCGAGGGTGATGGGGCGCGGCATCGAACCCGTCGGCACCGGCGACGCGCAGACTAGACCGATCGGTCAAGTTTCGGCCAGGCCGGTCCGCGACCCGTTCGGTGTGCGGTCGAATCCGAACGTTGGACGCGCGCGAAACTCAGTGGTGCAATCGATCCTGGTGCTCCGCCATGGTGAAACGACCTGGAACACCGCGGGGCGTTGGCAGGGCTGGATCGACATCGAGCTGTCCGACACCGGTATCGCACAAGCGAACGCACGGGCCGAGACGCTGGCCGATGCCGGCATCACCTTCGGCACGGTCGTCAGCTCGGATCTTGCCCGGGCGGCTCGCACCGCCGAGATCATCGCTGCGCGACTCGCCGCACCGGCCGTCGACCGCCACTGGGGTCTGCGTGAACGCTGCGGCGGCGAGTTCGAGGGCCTCGACGCCACCGCGATCGATGCCGGCTGGCCCGGCTTTCGCGAACGATGGCGGGCCGGACTCGAAGACGCCCCGCCGGGGGGCGAGAGCGACGACGTGCTGTGGGAACGGGTACGGGCAGTCCTTCGCGAACTGCACGACGCCAACCGGGCGGGCCCCATCTTGGTGGTGACCCACGGCGGGGTCGCCCGGGTGCTCTCCGACCGCAGCGGGTGCCCCACCCGCAGCGTCATCCCGAACGTGGGTGGCCGTTGGTACGACTGGGACGGGCACGTGCTCATTGCGGGTGATGCGCTCGAAACCATCCCCGACACCGACCGGACCAAGCCAGCAATGGAGTAACTGGGGTTCGAACCCGACGGGCGACACCGGCGACGGGCCTGACAGAATGTGGTCCGTGAGATCTCGTCGGGTCCTGCTGTGCGTCGTGTTCACGGCGGTGGGAGCTGTCGTGACGCCGATGACAGCCCGAGCCGAGGAAGTTCCGGCGCCCGCCTCGCCCTACATCGTGAACGGCGACAGCGCCGCGATCGGTGACCACCCGTACTACGCGCAGGTCTTTTCCACCGTGACCGGGCAGGGAACGTTCTTCTGCGGCGGCAGCGTCGTGGCGCCGACCAAGATCATCACGGCTGCCCACTGCGTCGACGGTGTCGACCGGATCGAGGTCATCACCGGATCCGATCGCCTGGGAATCGGCCGCGTGACCCGAGTGGCACGCTGGTCGCTCAACGGGTGGCGGCCGTCGACAAGTCAGAACGACGTCGCGGTCTTGCACCTGGCCCGATCAGTTCCGAACAAGCCGATCAAAGTGGTCGGACCCAACTCCGACTATCGCTGGGCCGGCTCCGGCAACACGCTGACGGTCGCGGGCATGGGCTGCACGCATCCGCTCGGATCCGTGTGCAACTCCGGCGCGGGCGGCCCGTCCGACATCTTGTACGCGGCCGACATTCCGTCACGTTCGGACACCGCATGCGACGGTGACCTTGCGCTCTGGGGCGGCATCGACGCACGGTCGATGTTGTGCGCCGGAACCGTCTCGAGTCCGTTCGGGTCGCACAACGCACCCAACGCTTGTTTCGGCGACAGCGGCGGCCCGCTCACGGTCGAAGGTCCCGGCGGAGCACCGCTGCTGGTCGGTGCGGTGTCGTGGGGCGCCAACAACTGCGGCGACTACCCCGTGGCGTACGCGCGACTGGCGCGCTTTCGTAGTTGGTTGCGCAGTCAAGGTGTCCCCGTCGATCGTGATCCATTCGCGGCAGGCGACGCTCCGGTTGCCGATTGGGACAGCGAACCAATCGTTGGAGATTTCAACGGCGACGGCCGCGACGACATCGTGTGGTTCGAGGTCGCGGCGGCGGTGCATCGGTTGCGGATTGGCACACGTTCCGGCGGGTTCATCAGTCGGCCCGGCGTCACGTTCTCGGCCTCGCGCGCCCCCCTCGCCGGCGACTTCGACGGCGACGGACGCACCGACCTGCTGATCGACGAACCCGGCACCGCAAACGACGCGATGATGCAGAACAAGACCACGGGTTGGGTCACTGGTCCGAAGCCGCGCGTTGGCGACGCCACCTTCACACGCGTTGGCGACTTCGACGGCGACGGCCGCGACGATGTGATCGCGTACGGCGCCGGAACGTTGCCCGACGAACTGCGCTACGGGACGAAGTCCGGCTTGCTGCGACTCGGCCCTGCTTTCAACGTCAAGGGCGTCTACGACGATGGCGTCGTGCTCGACCATGACGGCGACGGCATCGACGACGTGCTCTGGTTCGGGCACGGTTCAGCCCTCGACGCGTTGCGATACGGGACATCAACGCTGACCTTCCGTAACGGGCCCGCGCTGTCGGTCGCTTCCTCACGAGTTCCGATTGTCGAAGACTTCAGCGGCGACGGGCGCGACGACATCATCTACTTCGACCCAGCTGGCGAAGACACCCTGCGCGAGTCCGGGCGATCGGCGCCCTTCGTGACCGGCCCAGAAATTGTCCTCGACGGCGCGGTCATTCCGGTCGGCGGCGACTTCGACGGCGACGCGGTCGGCGACATCTTGTGGTATCGGCCGGGAGTTCCGAGCGAACGGTTCTGGCTCGGTCTCCCTGCGTAACGTTGACGCCACACCCGAGACGGAGGGGCCATGCGCTTCGGAAAAGACAAGTCCGCCATGCCAACCACCGACACCGCGCTTGCCGGTCGCGACCACCGACCCTTCGATGTCCCGGCAACGCACTTCGTGCTCGGAACTCCACTCGAAGGCCCGTGGAGCGACGGTCTCGAACTCGCGATGATCGGTTTGGGGTGTTTCTGGGGCGCGGAGCGAAAGTTCTGGCACCTGGGTGACGGCATCGTCACCACTGCGGTCGGCTACGCAGCCGGACTCACCCCGAACCCCACGTACCAGGAGGTGTGCACCGGTTCGACCGGACACAACGAGGTCGTGCTCGTGGTGTTCGATCCGGAACTCGTGACCTACGAGTCACTACTCAAGACGTTTTGGGAAGCTCACAACCCGACCCAAGGCATGCGCCAAGGCAACGACGTCGGTACCCAATACCGCAGCGGCATCTACGTGTACTCGGACGCCCAACGACTCGCCGCGGAAGCATCCAAGGCGGCCTTCGAACCCGTGCTGCAGCGCGCCGGCTTCGGTGCGATCACCACCGAAATCCTCGACTCGCCCGAGTTCTTCTACGCCGAGGATTACCACCAGCAGTACTTGGCGAAGAACCCCGGCGGTTACTGCGGGCTCGGCGGGACCGGGCAGTCGTGCCCGATCGGTGTCGCCTCGACCTGATCCGTCGCTGCATCCAGGGGTCTCACCGCAGCGAGAGGAACAACCGTCATGTTCGACCTCACCGGCCGCACCGCACTCGTCACTGGTGCGGGCCAAAATGTCGGAGCCGGAATCGCGCGTGCGCTCGCTGCGCAAGGAGCGCGCGTGTTCGTGAACGACATCGACCCGACCCGAGCACACACCACCGCGGTCGACATCACCGACGCGGGCGGTGTTGCACGCGCGGTCGTGTTCGACGTCACCGACCTCGTCGAGGTGCAGACGGCCATCGACGGCATCGATCCGATCGACATCCTCGTCAACAACGCGGGGACCGGTGGAGCGCACGGCATGGTTCCCCAACCGTTCCGCGACATGGAGCCCGCGGCGTGGGAAGCCCCGATCCGCGTGAATCTGTATGGCGTTTTGCACTGCGTCAAGGCGGTGATCGACGGTATGTGTGAACGCGGGTGGGGCCGCGTCATCACGATCTCGTCGGGGGCAGGCACCCGCGGCGTCGGAATCGGCGTCGCGCCGTACAGCGCTGGCAAAGGTGGTGGCATCGCATTCACCCGAACGCTCGCGCTCGAAGTGGCGACGAACGGGGTGACCGCCAACTCACTCGCGGTTGGCTTGATGGGGATGCCCGACCCGAAGGTCACCGCCCACTTGGCGCGAACGATTCCGGTACAGCGCACCGGTGAACCTGCCGACATCGCCGCCGCATGCGTGTGGCTCGCCTCGAACGAGGCCGCGTGGGTGACTGGTCAGACGATCGAGATCAACGGCGGCGCGCTCACGACGTGAGATGCTCGCTGCACGTCGGACCCGAGAACAGCAGATCGATACAACGCTCCACCGACCGATCGACCTCGCGGATGCTGATGCGCCCCTGCGCCCACGAACGAAGTCGCGTGACCATCACGGCATTCACGGTCTCGACGATCGCAGCCGCGTCCTCGGGCGTGATTGAGGTGAGCGCCGCGGTGAGCGCGGCAACGTTGCGCTGTCCGAACTCGTCGAACAATGCCCGCACGTTCGGGTCGTTGCTCGGCTCGACGACCATCTCGGCTCGCATCATTTGCGGGTGTCGTTCGAACGCGCGCACGGCGCGCCGCATCAAGGCTCGCAGGCGGGCTTCGTCGGAATCACCGGGCACTCGCAATGGGGTTTGGTGCGCGGGGAAGGCCTCCGACCACTGCAACAATGCGGCCGCATAGAGATGCTCTTTGGACGAGAAGTAGCGATAGATCGTGGCGAGCGCAACCTCGGCCTCCTCGGCGACATCGCGCATCTGGATGGAGTCGTATTCGCCGACCTCGAGGAGCGCGATGGCCGCGGTGACGATGCGGGCCCGGCGCTCGCGCTGACCGCGCGGCAGGGTCGAAGGATCGGGCGGCGCCAGGGTCACGTCGGTCATACTAGAACCGGATTCTGGAATGAAACCGAGTTCTGGTCTATCCTCGTGGCGTCCGATCGACCGCAGGAGACCACATGGCTTCGAGCACGAACTACACGATCATCTCGTCCGACACCCATGCCGGCGGGAGCCACGAGCAGTACCGCGAGTACCTCGACCCGGCGTACCGCGACGACTTCGACGCGTGGCGCGAGAAGTACAAGAACCCGTGGAAGGATCTGCGCGACACCGATCTGCGTATCCGCAACTGGGACGACGACCGTCGCGACGCCGACCAACTCTCCGACGGAGTCGTCGGCGAGGTCATCTTCCCGAACACGGTGCCGCCGTTCTACCCAGGGTTCGTGCTGTTCGCGGGACCACCGAAGCCCGACGACTACGAGCACCGACGCGCCGGACTGCAAGCGCACAACCGGTGGCTCGCCGACTTCTGCAGTCGCAAGCCCGCCCAACGCGCCGGGGTCGGTCAGTTCTTCTTGAACAACGTCGACGACGCGATCGAAGACGTCAACTGGATCAAGGCGAACGGGCTGCGCGGCGGCGCGCTGCTGCCGACCGTCGCGCCCGACGTCACGTGGGTACGGCCGCTCTACGACCCGATCTACGACCCGCTCTGGGCAACGATCCAAGACCTCGACATGCCGCTCAACCTGCACGGCGGCACGGGATCCCCGAACTACGGGCGTTACCCGTCGGTCCCCGCGATCATGATCAGCGAAGTGGCGTTCTATGGCTCGCGTCCGTTTGTCCACCTGTTGCTGTCGGGCGTGTTCGAACGGTTCCCGCGCCTGAAGTTCGTCATGACCGAAAGTTCGGCGGCAGCGATTCCGCAGTTGGCCAAGCAACTCGACCCGGTCATCCAGCAGATCCGCGGCGGATCGATCGGTGAACTCAAGTACACCTCCGAGAACGCGCTGCCTCGTTCGGCGACCGAGTACGTCCAACAGAATGTGTGGTCGGGTGCCAGCTTCCCCGGGCCGGCCGACTGGGAAGCGGCGAAGTTCCTCGCCCCCAATCGCTTCATGTGGGGCAGCGATTACCCCCACGACGAAGGCACTCCGCCGTACTCGCGCGAGAACCTGCGCGCGGTGTTCAGTGAGGTCGGCGAAGCCGAGCTCCGCAACGTGCTCGCCGAGAACGCTGCGGCCTTGTACGACTTCGATCTCGACGCACTCGCGCCGCTCGCCGAGCAATACGGGCCGACGGTCGAGGAGATCGCGACACCACTGACCGAGCTCCCCGACAAGCCGAACATGGCCTTGCTGAAAGCCGTGAAGGGCAAGCTCGCCTGAGCGTTCGCGAGGCCGCCTCGCGTTCGTTCGAGCGAGCGCGTTCGCGTCCAGACCTCAGTGATGAATCAGGCCGCCGATGGGGGTGTCACCGCGTCGAACGGATCCTCGCCGTGCTCGACCTGCCCACCCGGAAGGGTCCATGTCGTCGATCCCCGCGCGAGCAGCACGCGTCCCTCGTCGATGCAAACGGCATCGGCAGCGAGTCGTCGATCCATCCGCCGAACCTACGGCCGTCACGCACGCCGTCCACCGTGTTCGCAGCAATCGAAACCGTGGCGGTCACTGAGACGGGAGCTGGCTGACCCCGGAGCAATGCCCTGGCGGTCGTCTACGAGCTCTGCGTTGTCGAGCGTACGCGGCGTGTGTGCGCGAGCGAACGGACCGGTCCCCGTCGTCATCGTTCAATCGTCCTTGGGGTCGACCGGGCTCCACAACCAAGGAGGACGTCATGAGCTTCACATCAATCCACCGTCGGATCGACCAGCACTCTGCACCCACGCCGGGCGAGCCGACCGTCGAGCAATCTCGTGGCGCGCGGGTACGCCGCCTGGCGCGCGTCGCATCGATCGGGGCACTGCTGGCCACGGTCGGAGGTGGCGTACTCGCGCCGTCAGCCTCCGCTGCAACGCTCGCCACGTCCGGGACGGTCGGCAGCGTCGGCCTGCCTACCGGAAAGTGCACGCACTACCCGACCTGGAAACGCCTCGACGTGACGACCGCGGCACCCAGGATTTACGCACCCAACCTGCGCGCCGGCGGGGGCAACGACTCGGCCTGGGTCCGTTACCAACTTCTCGTTGTCGACAACAACCGGAACCTCGTCGACGCGTCGACCTACAGCGGTTGGTCCGCGGCGTACGACAACCAGGCGGCGAGCTTTACGGGTTCGAACCCCACGTTCATGAACATCCCGAACTACAGCCGGGTGTTCATCGTCGTGGAGTGGTACGGCATGGGGAGCGCGGTCTACCAGCTCGACCAGTACCAGATCTACGTGAAGGGACTGTCGCTGCCGTACGGCCCGGCGGATTCGTGCGCCAAGTACACGCCGCCCGGTTACATCTCGGCGTGAGTTTCCTGCGGAACGGGGACCGACAACGGAGTCGGTCCCCGTTTCCGCCGACGACCTCGCGAAGCGCTTCGAGGACTACGAACCCGATCCCGCCGAACGCGGGGCGCTGCGACAAGGTGGACGATTCACGACCCACCGCACCACGGAGACCGAGGCTGGCCTGCTTCTCCAAATCGACGGCGACGCCGTCGGCCGGAGCGAGATCAACGACCTCGTCACAAGTGCCTATCGCTGCACCGCTCCCCTCTGAAGACACAGCGAACTTCGTTGGTCGCGGGCACCGCCCTCGATTTCACGGAGCGTCGAGCAGCCGGTCGTGGATCCAGTCAAGGATCACCGCGTTGTAGTCGGCGGGCCAGGCAGGGTCGGTGTTCACGCCGTCGGTCGACGTCACGACATGTCGGTTGCACGTGAGCACGGGGTCGGGCGCTCCCTGCACGCATAGGCCGAGGCTGAGCGAGCGACTTGATGCACCTTGCGCGGCGACGGCGCGGCGGAGTCGTTCGTTCATGCAGTCCATGCCCCCGACCGTCACGGTCGCGTTACCGCGCAGCGGGCACTGCATCATGCGACCATCACAACCGAACGGGTCCTGCTCACTCCACACATGCAGCAATGGCACGGTGAGGCGGCCGCTCGACACGAGCAGGTCTGGTTCGTTGAGCGGATCTGCGAGTTCCGGGTGGAGTCGTGCGCCCACGGCTTGGAGCGTCGCGGCGGTCATGGGTACTCCCGTGCCCGGGCACACGATCGACTGTGCCTCGATCGCCAGCACGTAGTCGGAGTTGACCACGTAGGAATCGCCGACGATTCCGGCAGCCGGGAGCCCCTGACGCTGCATCGCCCAGCCCACCGCCATGGCGCCGGCGGAACCGGCGCTCGTCCCGGAGATGAAGTACTTGGTCGTGGTGAAGCGACCGAGCGCGAACTGAATCGCTGCTTTGGTCGCGAGCAACCCGTTCGTGTTGCGCGGCAGCCCGCCCGGCAACAGGTTCGGGTTGTTGGGATCGACGAAGCCGCCGCCCCCGTAGATGTCGCGGTTGCAGTACGAGACCGAGACCATGCGAAAACCGGCGGGATCCGTCAACACGCGGAGATTGAGGCCCGTCGCGTAGATGAGCGAGTTCAGCGACTCCTCCGTCATCAGCCCAGCGTCGGGTTGGGGTTGGCCGTTGGCGTCGAACCATCCGACGCCGCCGCCGTGCATGTGGGTCCACAACGGACGGGCCGTCGCGTGGGCAAGACCGATCGGGTAGGCCAGAAGGAAGGTCTGGTACCCCGAGATGCTGCATGGATACGCAAGGTTTCGGTAGTACTCGATCTGGAAGCCTGACATCTGCGTCGTGCTCACGAGTTGGATCGAGCTGGTCGAACCCGGCGCTTCGATGCCCGGCTGGACAGCACCGTCGTCGTCGTGAACGGTGATCGTCGCCTGCGTGTCGGTGCTCGCGGCACCGACGACCGATCCGACGGTCAGGCCGAAGGTCTCCGTGCTCTCGGCCACGGTGTCGGGCACCAGCGTCAGCGTGATGGCCTTCTTCACCGAGCCAGTCGCGAACGACAGGTTCTTGGACACGGCGACGAAGTCGGCTCCGGCGGAGGCGCTGCCGTTCACCGTCGTGACCGTGAACGTCACCGGCGTCGGAGCGGGGCTCGAGAGGTTCACCCACACTTTCACCTGATGCTTGCCCGAATCCCCCTCCGCCACGCTCGCATCGCCGATGGCGAGACGAACACCGGCCGCGACGTCGTCGTCGTACACGGTGCCCACCGCACGAGATCGACCGAGTACCGCACCGCCCGTCGGCGAGAGCAGGGTCACGAGCACGGTCTCGTCTCCCTCGACGACGACGTCGGGCTGGACCGCGACCGAAACGAATTTCAGGGTCTGGCCGGGATTGAACGTGACCGTCCTCGTCGTCGCCCCCGTGTAGTCGGAAACGGCCGCCGCGGTGACGGACGTAATCGTCGCCTTGACTGTGACGACCGTCGGGTGCGGACTCGACAACGACACGGCGAACTGCAGCGACCGCTTGGCACCTGCGTCACCTTCGTGGATGGCCGCGTCACCGATCGTGATTTGGGTCCCGCTGGCGGCAACGGAAGCAGTCGGCGCCCAACTCGGTGCCATGCCACCGAACAGTCCGAGCACAACCACGATCCCCGCGCGCCAGCGCCAATTCCTCCAATAGCGTTCCACGAGGAGGAAGGGTATCGAAGCCGACAAAACACTTTCAATCCTCCGGCGATGGAGTGTCGGAAGCCATGACTCAGCACGGGGGCCGACTACTTCCCGTGCGACCATGCACCACCGTCCTACCGGCACAGCAAGTGGCGTCGGGTCGAATCGCACCGGATGCATGAGCGCGCCTGAAACGAGGCGTAACCCGCTCAACGTTTGTGCGATCGACACCGGCAGCGAGGGACTCGCGGGTTTCGTTGGAGCTGACTGCGTCGAGTGCGACTCCGTCGAAGGTCAGTCCGAGAATCTCACCGCTACCCGCGACGAAGATCGACTCGATGCCGCGGTCCGGGTTCGCCTCGCGTGTGACCGCAACTCGCGACGAGTCGGTTTCCGTCACCACAAGGAGGTGACTCGAATCTGCCAACACCAGGACACCCTCGTTCTGACAGCGGACTTCGAAGATCTCGCCAGACAAGAATCGCTTCACCTTCAGAGGCTGAAACTTGACGCTGGACGAGCGCGATCCCAGAGCGCGTACCGCACCGATCGCGGTGCGGAAGGCAGCGGTCGCTCGTGCGAATCGAGATCACGGTGTCGTTCCCTCCGCACATCGCCAGCCTGTCATCGCCTGGACTGACAGCACCGACGGATGGCACCTCCGAAGAAGTGGATTCACAATCCCGACCGCGGGCAGTCTTGGTCGGACTGCATTTGTTTGGTGGAGACGATGGGACTCGAACCCACGACCCCCTGCTTGCAAA
>SXGT01354645.1_pt1 | contig 10105 bp, 9 predicted proteins | sample 3176221 | NCBI WGS metagenome assembly SXGT01 (sample SAMN11356862, study PRJNA531348) | freshwater metagenome | isolation source: freshwater sample F1-120 | place: China: Fuxian Lake, Yuxi | collected 2017-12-25
CGTCGCCATTGATGTCAACTCCGCTCAAGCCACCAAGGGGGCCGACATTGAGCAGACTGCGCTGAACGCCAATCTGGAAGCGTCTGACGAAGCCGCGCGCAAGTTGCGCATGCGCGACCTGGGCGGACTGGTGGTCATCGACTTCATCGACATGGAAAACGCCAAGAATCAGCGTGCCGTGGAAGACCGCCTCCGCGATGCCCTGCACGCCGATCGCGCCCGCATCCAGGTCGGCAAGATCTCCCGCTTTGGCCTCCTTGAACTCTCGCGTCAGCGCCTGCAGCCCAGCCTCGGCGAGACCAGCCACATCACCTGCCCGCGCTGTATGGGTACCGGTCATGTGCGCAGCACCGAGTCTTTTGCCTTGCACCTGCTCCGCATCCTGCAAGAAGAGGCCATCAAGGAAAACACCGGCGCCCTGCATATCCAGGCCCCGGTCGATGTGTGCACCTTCCTGCTCAACGAAAAGCGTACAGACATCCTGAATATCGAGGCGCGTGCCCGTATCGAAGTCTTGCTGATCCCCAACCTGCACTACGAAACCCCGCGCTATACGCTGACCCGTCTGCGCCACGACCAACTCAATCAAGGCAACGCCCTCCCGCCCAGCTACCAGATGGTCGATGCGCCGGCAGAGGAAACCACCGAAGCAGAGATCATTGAGTCGCGCAAAACGGATCGGCCGCAACCCCTGGTACAGGGCATTACGCCCAGCCAGCCCGCCCCGCAGCCGATTGCACCCCCGACGCCAACTGCAGCGCCCGCTGCAAGCCCCACCGCCAAACACGGTCTGCTCGGCCGCATCATGGGCTGGCTGCGAGGCCTGGACAAAGAACCGGAAGCACCCGTGGTGGCCGATACGGCCCAAATCCGGCCCAGCCGCAACGAGGGTCGCGGTGATCGCAACCGCAATGAGCGCAGCGGAGGCCGCGGAGGTCGCGGCAACAACCGCGACCGTGGCGACCGTAGTGAGCGTGGTGAGCGGCCTGAACGCGCCGATCGTTCCGAGCGCAACGAACGCCCGTCTCAGGGCGAGCGTCCAGCCCGCGCAGAGCGCCCCGCGAACGAAACCCGCACCAACGAGCGTACCGAGCGTCCGCGTAACGAACGCCGTCGCGAACGGCCCAGCGCGCCCCCCGCTCCGCTCACAGAGGAGATCCTGGACGACAACGGCCAGATGCCCGTGCCGGCGAATGCCGAGTCCGCTTCGAACGCCCCCGAGACCTCTGCGGACACAGAGACGCGTGAGTCCCGTGGCCGTCGAGGCCGTCGCGGTGGCCGTGGTCGCGGAGGTCGTGAAAATCGCGAACCGCGCGCCATCATCGAATACGCGTCGGGTGCGGCCCCCGTCGTGATTGAAATCACCACTCCGGTGACTACGGCCGCGACCACCCCGAACGCAGAGGTCAACACCCCGAAGACGATCATCGAATACGCGGGTGCGCCCAAGGCCACCGTGGTCAGCGAAACGCCTCGCGAACCGGTCGTTACCGCCGCACCCGAGGTCACGCCCGAAGTGGCGGCAGATGCCACCGCGCAAACCCCGCGCCCGGCCAATCCCCGCCGGCGGACACAGCGTCCCGTCGAAGCGGCGATGCAGATGGTCGAAACGGCCTCCGTCATGGAGACCACCGCGAGCGTTGAAGCGACCCCGGCCGCTGTCGAACGCAAGCCGCGCCGCCGCACCCGTCGGCCCAAGGAGGCCGCCGCCGAACTCGTCATGGTTGAAACCCAAAACGACTAAGGCCCCTCCATCTCAGCTCGGCGCCCCCTTGGGCGCGCCGTAAAAAAGCCACCCCTGAGGTGGCTTTTTTCAGCGTGGCATTCAGGCAATCTCGCCCAAAAAAGTAGGTGGCAATTTTTTCCGGAGACTGGTCAAACCTTTGTCGACCATTACCGAGTGCTAAGTGTTCTGGCCATCGGCTGAGTGTGACAGTGTTGGAATGTTAGAACTGCCCCTTTCTTTACGCTCAGGGATTAAGGCGCGTAGGGGCGACCTGTGGTCGCCCGTCCATTCAGCGGGCCAACCCCAAGGCCTCCCGCACATCACGCATCGTTTCACGGGCCAGATCACGCGCCTTCTCGCAACCATCGGCAATGATGTTGCGTACCTGATCAGGATCTTCGCCAAAACTGCGCGCCCGTTCCTGGATGGGCGCCAACTCAGCCAGGATGGCATCGATCACCGGTTGTTTGCAGTCCAGACAGCCAATGCCCGCACTGGTGCAACCGGCCTGGACCCAGGCCTTCTGATCTTCGCCCGAATAGACCTGATGCAACTGCCAGACCGGACACTTGTCCGGCGAACCCGGGTCCGTCCGCCGCATCCGTGCCGGATCGGTCGGCATGGTACGGATCTTCTTGATCACCTGATCCGGCGCTTCCCGCAGGGCAATGGTGTTGTGGTAGGACTTGGACATCTTCTGTCCGTCGAGGCCGGGCATCTTCGAGGCAGCGGTGAGCAGGGCCTGCGGTTCGGTCAGGATCATGCGACCGCCGCCTTCCAGGTAACCGTAAAGCCGTTCCTTGTCACCCAGGGAAAGGTTCTGCGTGGCCGCCAACACGGCCCGCGCCGATTCGAGCGCCTCGGCATCGCCCTGTTCCTGATAGCGGGTACGCAACTCGCTATACAGGCGCTCCCGTTTGCCTCCCAGACGCTTCATCGCGGCCTTGGCCTTGTCCTCGTAACCCGGTTCGCGGCCATAGAGGTGATTGAAACGGCGGGCAATCTCGCGCGAGAACTCGATATGCGGGACCTGATCCTCGCCCACCGGGACGCGATTGGCGCGATAGATCAGGATGTCGGCCGATTGCAGCAAGGGGTAACCCAGAAAACCGTAAGTGGACAGATCCTTTTCGGACAGTTTCTCCTGCTGATCCTTGTAGGTCGGCATCCGCTCCAGCCAACCCAGCGGCGTCATCATGGACAGGAGGAGGTGCAACTCGGCATGCTCGATGACCTGAGACTGAATGAACAGCGTGGCGCGGCTCGGATCCACCCCGGCGGCCAGCCAGTCGATCACCATCTCCCAGGTGCTGTCTTCGATACTGCCCGGGTTATCGTAATGCGTGGTCAGGGCGTGCCAGTCCGCGACAAAAAACAGACACTCATATTCGTGCTGGAGTTGGATCCAGTTTTTCAGGACGCCGTGATAGTGGCCTAGATGAAGGCCACCCGTGGGGCGCATGCCGGAGAGGACGCGATCTACATACATGAGAGGTCGTTTATGAAAGGTTGGTTAGAGCAGGAAAGACAGCACTGAGAGGATACCGGATACGGCTGGGCCCAGAACCTGGTTGAGGACCCCGGTCAGCAACAAGGCGATGAGGACAAAGAGTCCATACGGCTCAATACGGGCGAGCGGGGCCGCCAGGCTGTCCGGCAACAGGCCCACCGCGATTCGCCCCCCATCCAGAGGCGGCAAGGGGAGCAGATTCAGGGCCATCAACACCGCGTTGATCAGGATGCCGCCCTCCGCCATCATGCGCAGCGGCGTGTTGTAGTCCCCCAGATCCACCCCAACCGACAGTTTCAGCATCAAGGCCCAGAACACCGCCATGACCAGGTTCGCGGCCGGCCCGGCCGCGGCCACCCAGACCATGTCCTGGCGCGGATTCCGCAAGCGACGAAAATCGACCGGCACCGGTTTGGCCCAGCCAAACAAGATACCGCCCAGCAGCATCGCCAGGGCCGGAACCAGGAGCGTTCCGATCGGGTCAATGTGGCGCAGGGGGTTGAGCGACAACCGCCCCATGGCCCGCGCCGTGCTATCCCCAAAGCGCAGGGCCGCGTAGCCGTGCGCCGCCTCATGCAGGGTGATGGCGAAGATCACCGGCAGCGCATAGACCGCAATCTTCTGTATCAGGGTAAATTCCACAGGCACCTCCTCAGTCCAGACCGACGCGGGAAAGCTCACCACGGCCGTGACGAATCAGTTCCGGAACGCCGCTGGACAGGTCCACCACCGTCGAGGGTTCACCCCCACAATGCCCTGCATCCAAGATCAGATCGAGGCGCGAACCCAGGGCATCAACGATGTCCTCCGGGTCCAGCAACGGGGTCTCTACGCCCGGCAAGATCAGCGACATCGACAAAATGGGCTCGCCGACCTCGGCCAACAGGGCGCTGACCACGGGATGATCGGGCACCCGGATCCCGATCGTGCTGCGCTTGGGATGCTGCAAACGGCGCGGCACCTCCCGCGTCGCCTCAAGGATAAAGGTATAACTGCCCGGGGTCGCCGCCTTCAGGATGCGATATTGCGCGTTATCGACTCGGGCATAGGTCGCAATCTCGGACAGGTCGCGGCACACCAGGGTGAAGTGGTGTTTGTCATCCACCTCACGCAAGGCACGGATGCGATCCATACCCTCTTTGTGACCTATCGCACAGCCCAGGGCATAACAGGAATCCGTCGGATAGGCGATGACCCCACCCGCCTTCAGGATGCGGGCCCCCTCGCGCATCAGGCGCTGTTGCGGGTTGTCCGGATGGACATAGAAACGCTGCGCCATTACCAGTCCTTCCAGATCGGCACACAACGGGCCGGCAGGGCCTGCAAGCGACCCAACTCACGCCCGCCTTCGCCGGGGGCATGAAAATCAGAACCCATCGAGGCCTTAAGCCCAAAGGCGGCCGCATAATCGGCGAACACCGGCACATGGCCTGTCGTATGGCTGCCTGCAACCACCTCGATGCCACGCCCCCCCAGGTCACGGAATTCGCCCAGCAACTGGTTCATGCGCTCTCGCCCCATGTCATAACGGCCGGGATGCGCCAGCACCGCGTCACCCCCCGCACCGGTGATCCAGCCAACCGCCTCCGTAAGGCTGGCCCATTCGTGTTTGACATAGCCCGGCTTGCCGGGGACGAGAAAGCGCTTGAACACCGCCGGCACACTCCCCACCCGTCCGCTATTAACTAGGAAACGCGCGAAGTGGGTCCGACCAATCATGTCGCTATTTGTGGCATAGACGGCTGACCCGGCAAAGGCCCCGCCGATCCCCGCCGCCGCCAAGGAGTCGGCCATCCGCTGCGCCCGTTCAACCCGTCCGGCACGCAATCCGGCCAGGCCCGCGCCCAACGCGGGATTGTCAGAATCAATATTCAAGCCCAGCACATGGACAGTACGGCCCTCCCAGGTGACCGAGATCTCGACGCCGTGAATCAGTCGGATACCCACGGCCTGAGCCTGCGCTTGCGCCTCGGCCAGACCCTGCACGGTGTCGTGATCGGTCAGGGCCAGCGTCCCGACCCCGCGATCGGCCGCACGCGCAACCAGGGCCGCGGGCGTCAGGACCCCATCCGAGGCGGTGGAATGACTATGAAGATCAAAGATCACGCAGGGAATTTTGGATCGTCAAAGATCCAGCTTGTGGAATAGCGGCGAATCATAGCAAAATGCAGGGCCTCTTGCCGATCTTGCCATACTGGACGGCTCACCAACGAACCCACGCTGTCCCTCCACCGCCGCCCCACGACCTTCCCCTGCCGGACTCCGTGAAAAAACTCCTCTTCGATCTCTTCCCCATCATCCTGTTTTTCATCGCCTATCAGGTCGCCCAATCTCACCCGCAGGCTGCCTCTGATGCCCTGACCGGGCTGGGGATCCATCTCACCGCAACACAAAAACCGGGCGTGTTCATCGCCACCCTGGTTGCGATCGCGGCGACCTTTGCACAGATCGGCTGGCTCAAACTGCGCGGGCGCACCATCGACACCATGCTTTGGGTCTCCTTGGTCCTCATTGTCGTCTTCGGTAGCGCCACCCTGATCTTCCATAACGAGACCTTCATCAAATGGAAGCCCACCGTGCTGTACTGGGTCTTCGCCCTGTCGCTCGCCCTGGCACCACGGCTCTCCGGCCGCAACCTGATTCGCCTGATGATGCAGGGCCAGTTGGAACTGCCCGACCCGGTCTGGGCTCGCCTGAACCAGATGTGGGCCCTCTTCTTTACCGGCATGGGCCTCGCCAATGCCTGGGTTGCCAACACCTTCGACACCGACACTTGGGTCAATTTCAAACTCTTCGGCACCCTGGGCCTAATGCTGGTCTTCGTGCTCGCCCAAGGGCTCTATCTCTCCCGCCACATGAAAGAAACGACCTGATGTATTACGCCATCATCGGCCACGACCACGAGGGCAGCCTGGAAAAGCGCCTTGCAGCGCGCCCCGCCCATCTGGCTCGTCTGCAACACCTGCAACAGGAAGGCCGTCTGTTACTAGCCGGCCCCTTTCCGGCCATCGACAGTGTCGATCCCGGACCCGCCGGTTTTACTGGCAGCTTGATCGTTGCGGAATTCACCGACCTCGATACCGCCCGCGCCTGGGCCGATGCCGATCCCTATGTTAGCGCTGGCGTCTATGCCCGCGTAACCGTCCAACCCTTCCGCAAGGTATTGCCATGACCGACACCGTTACAGAGATGCGTACCCGCCTGGCCGCTCTGGCTCCGATCCACCTAGAGATCATTGATGAAAGCGCCGCCCACGCCAGTCATGCCGGGGCCCGTTCCGGCGGCGGTCACTACCGCATGCAGATCGTGTCGGCCGCCTTTGAAGGCCTTGGCACCGTTGCCCGCCACCGCGCGGTCTACACGGCCCTCGGCGACCTGATGCAGAATGCGATTCACGCCCTGACCATCGTGGCGGCCAGCCCCACTGAATAAGCCCATCATTCGACCCACTAAAAAAACCCCGGAGACCCACACATGAAACCCCGTACCCTGTTGTTCACCCTTCTCCTTGCGACCCATGGGCTGGCCCATGCCGCCGAGGCCACCCCCACGGGCCCCGTTGCAACGGTCAACGGCATTGCCATCCCCGCCAGTCACGCTGCCATGATCATGAATGAGCAGAGCCAACGCGGCAAGCCAGCCTCTTACGAAAATGTACGCAGCAAGCTCATCACGCTGGAACTTCTGGCCCAGGAGGCCCGTAAGCGTCAGTTGGAGCAATTGCCGGCCGTTCGTGCCCGCATCGAGGTATTGCAACGCAACCTGCTCGCTGATGCCCTACTGGATGCCGAACTGACGCAACACCCGGTCAGTGATGCCGAAGTCAAGGCCACCTACGACACCCTCAAGGCCCAACCCGCCAAGAACGAATACCGTGCCGCCCACATCCTGGTCAAGGAAGAGGCCCTGGCCAAGACGATCCTGGCCGACCTGCAGAAGAAAAAACCCTTCGCAGCCCTGGCCAAGAAACATTCCCAGGATCCTGGCTCAGCCCAGCAAGGTGGTGCCATGGACTGGATGACCGGCGACAATCTGGTCCCTGAATTTGCCGAGGCCCTGGCCGGCATGAAGGCGGGCCAACTCCTCGACAAGCCGGTCAAGACCCGTTTCGGCTGGCACATCATCCGTCTCGATGCGACCCGCCCCTTCAAGTTCCCCGAATTCGCCGAGGTCAAAGAGAACCTGCGCGAGCAAATGATTCAGCAGCAAGTCAAACGACTGGTTGAGCAAATCCATGCCCGCTCCAAGGTAGAATGATCCTAGGCAAATCCCCCATGCTATGATCAGCCCCCGTGAATGACCGTCGTACCCGGATATCCGCATCATGAATGAACGCAACAGTCTGCAAGACCAGTTTCTGAACAACCTGCGCAAGGAACACACCACCGTGTCCATGTTCCTCGTCAACGGGATCAAACTGGTCGGGCGCATTGAATCCTTTGACCAATACATGGTATTGCTCCGCGGCCACGATGCGGCCTTGCAAGCGGTCTTCAAACATGCCATCTCCACAGTCTCACCGTCGCGTCCTGGCGGCGAGCACCCGAGTGGGGGTCACAGTAGTGGCGGGAGTTACGGCAGCAACGAACGCCGTTCACCGTATGGACGCAGCGGCAGCGACCGTCCCGAGCGCAGCAGCAGCGGCGATCGCTATACGCACTCCCCGTCCTCCTACTCGCAGTCCGGGGCAGAAGGCGACGATACGCCCAAGCCGCCCTCCACGCCCCGCACCCCGGTCATCCGTTACAAGTAACTGAAGTAACTGAAAAAACTGAAGACCACTCGCTTCAAATAAAAACGCCGCAGTTTTCTGCGGCGTTTTTATTTCCAGAACGGCAACCCCGGGCTGTGCCGGGGCGGGGATCAGAACAGATCCGGTGTCGTACCCGGCGTCTCTTCGTCCTGCTCGGCAACCCGTTGCAAGCTGGTCAGCTTCTCGCCCTCGCCCAGGTTGATCAGCGTCACGCCCTGCGTCGAACGCCCCAGAGAGCGGATCTCGTTGACCCGGGTCCGGATTAGGACGCCACCATCGGTGATCATCATGATCTCGTCTTCCGGCTCAACCAGGGTCGCGGCCACCACACGGCCGTTGCGGGCCGTCGTCGCGATGGCGATGACACCCTGACCACCGCGACCATGACGGCTGTAGTCACCCACCGGGGTGCGCTTGCCATAACCGTTTTCGGTCGCCGTCAGGACCGATTGTTTCTCGTCCGTGGCGATCAAAAGCGCGATCACACTGGCGCCTTTTCCTAGCTTGATGCCGCGCACGCCCCGCGTCACCCGGCCCATGGAGCGAACCTCGGCCTCGGCAAAGCGGTTGGCCTTGCCATCGTTGGTAAACAGCATCACAAACTGCTGGCCATCGGTCAGGGCCACGCCCACCAGGTGATCACCCTCGTCCAGATTGACCGCGATGATGCCGGCCGAACGCGGCCGCGAGAACTCCGAAAGTGGTGTCTTCTTGACCGTCCCCAAGGCCGTGGCCATGAACACGAAGCGGTCGTCGGCGTATTCCTTCACCGGCAGGATGGTGGTGACCTTCTCGCCCTCCTCCACCTTCAGCAGGTTGACGATGGGTTTGCCACGCGCCGTACGGCTACCCTGCGGCACTTCATAGACCTTGAGCCAGAACAGACGGCCCCGATCGGTAAAGCAGAGGATGGTGTCGTGGGTATTGGCGATAAACAGGTTGTCGATGAAATCCTCTTCCTTGGTCGCCGCCGCCTGCTTGCCCCGGCCGCCGCGCCGCTGGGTCCGATATTCATCAATCGGCTGCGACTTGATATAGCCGGAGTGCGACAGGGTCACCACCACTTCTTCCGGGGCAATCAGGTCTTCAAGCGAGAAATCCGTAGCGTTGGCGATGATTTCGCTGCGCCGCGCATCCCCAAACTGCTTTTTGATCTCCTTGAGTTCTTCACCGATGATCATCGTGACACTATCCGGGCGGCTGAGGATGTCGAGCAGGTCGGCGATCCGAGCCATGACCTCGCCGTATTCGCTAAAGATCTTGTCCTGCTCCAGACCCGTCAGGCGTTGCAGGCGCAGGTCAAGGATGGCCTGGGCCTGGGTGTCGGAGAGGAAATAGCCCTCGGCATGCAAACCAAAATGGGCCGGGAGATCCAGCGGCCGGAAGGCATCGACCGTCGGGCCGGCCGTGTCACCGGCGGTCCGCGCCAACATGTCGGTCACCAGTTGCGAGCGCCAGGCCTTGGTCATCAGGGCCGCCTTGGCCTCGGTCGGTGTGGCGGCCGCCTTGATGAGGGCGATGATCTCATCCACATTCGCCAGCGCCACGGCCAGGCCTTCCAGGACATGACCGCGTTCACGCGCCTTTTTCAACTCGAAGTGGGTGCGCCGGGTAATGACCTCGCGACGATGACGCAGGAAGGCCTCCAGCATCTGCTTCAAGTTCAGCAGGCGCGGCTGGCCATCCAGGATAGCCACCATGTTCATGCCGAAGCTGTCCTGCATCTGCGTTTCTTTGTACAGCTTGTTGAGGATCACCTCAGCCATCTCGCCACGCTTGAGCTCAATGACCATACGCATGCCGGACTTGTCCGACTCATCGCGCAGCTCGGAGATCCCCTCGAGGCGTTTTTCCTTGACCAGCTCACCGATCTTGATCAGCAGATTGGCCTTGTTGACCTGATAGGGCAGCTCATCGACGATGATCGCCTGACGCCCACCACTGATGTCCTCAAAGTGGCAACGGGCACGAATCACCACACGGCCGCGACCGGTACGATAACCGTCGCGCACGCCATTCAGGCCATAAATGATGCCGGCCGTCGGAAAATCAGGGGCCGGAACCAGATCAATCAGCTCATCGATGCTAATGTCCGGACGCTTGAGCACCGCCAGAC